>Ga0070665_100001501_pt1 | contig 27159 bp, 25 predicted proteins | sample KBSS13metaG_FD_65862 | JGI IMG/M metagenome (GOLD analysis project Ga0070665, IMG submission 65862) | Switchgrass rhizosphere microbial communities from Kellogg Biological Station, Michigan, USA - KBS S1-3 metaG | ecosystem: Host-associated > Plants > Roots > Rhizosphere > Soil ... | reverse complement strand
AGCGGCCCGGCCGGAGCACCTGGAGGTGCGTTCCTCGAGAGTGATGGGCGCCACACCATGTCACGCCCCGCGGCGCTGCGGTGTCTCGAGGGCATGAGCACTCACAGCACGAAGGTCACGAAGGTCGTCGTCCTCGGTGGTGGCTACGCGGGCACCCTCGCCGCCTCCCACCTGCGGACCGACCCGGACACCGAGGTCACCCTGGTCAACCCGCGACCCGAGTTCGTCCAGCGGATCCGGTTGCACCAGCTGGTGGCGGGCACCGGCGAGGCCACCCTCGGCTTCGACGGGCTGCTGGCCGCCGGCGTGCGGCTGGTCGTCGACGGCGCGGCCCGCATCGACCGCGACGCCCGCCGGGTCGAGCTCGAGTCCGGCGCGGCGCTGGACTACGACTACCTCGTCTACGCGGTCGGCAGCCGGGGCGCGGTGCCGCCCGCGCACGCCTACCCGATCGCCGAGGTCGAGCACGCCCGCAGGCTGCGGGCGGCCCTGGCGGACCTGCCCCTCGACGCCCCGGTCACCGTCGTCGGCGGCGGGCTGACCGGGATCGAGACGGCGGCGGAGCTGGCCGAGCGGGGCCGCGCCGTCACGCTCGTGACCGGCGGGACGCTGGCGCCGAGCCTGTCGGAGAAGGGGCGGCGGTCGATCGCGGGCACGCTGGCGGGGCTGGGCGTCACCGTGCTCGACGACGTCGTCACCGAGGTCCGGGAGGACGCCGTCGTGCTGGGGGGCGGGGAGCTGGCAGCCGCGCTCACCGTCTGGACCGCGGGTTTCGAGGTGCCCGACCTCGCGGCGCGCAGCGGCCTGCGCACGGACGAGGTCGGCAGGCTGGTCACCGACGACACCCTGACCAGCGTGGACGACGGCCGGATCGTCGCCGCCGGGGACGCCGCGGCGCCGTCGGGCCGGGCCCTGCGGATGAGCTGCCAGGCCGCGCAGCCGATGGGTCTGCAGGCCGCCCGGACGGTGCTGAGCCGGATCGCCGGGACCGAGCCCCGCGCGCTGGACCCGCGGTTCGTGGGCTCGTGCGTGAGCGTCGGCAGGCACGCCGGTACGGTGCAGGTCGCGCGCAAGGACGACACCCCGCTCGACGTCGTGATCGGCGGCCGGATGGGTGCGGCGGTCAAGGAGTTCGTCTGCCGGGGCACGATGATGTCGATCCGCGGCGAGGCGCGCCGCCCCGGGTCGATCGCCCGGCTGCTCGGCAGCGGGAGGCCCGCGCGGCAGGAGGTGTCGTGAGCACGCACGCGGACCGGTTCACCGCGCTCCGCCCGCTGCTGTTCACGATCGCCTACGAGATCCTGGGCTCGGCGACCGAGGCGGACGACGTGCTGCAGGACAGCTACCTGCGGTGGGCCGCCGTGGACCTGGACACCGTGCGGGAGCCGCGGTCCTACCTGGCCCAGATCGTCACCCGGCAGGCGCTCAACGCGTTGCGGGCGAGCGCCCGCCGCCGGGAGGACTACGTCGGTCCGTGGCTGCCCGAACCCCTCCTGCTCGACGAGCGGGACGGCGCCGCCGACGCCCTGCTCACCGAGTCCGTCTCCATGGCCATGCTCGTGGTGCTGGAGACCCTGAGCCCGGACGAGCGCGCCGTGTTCGTGCTGCGCGAGGTCTTCGGCTTCGACTACGACGAGATCGCCGGAGCCGTCGGCAAGCCCGTCCCGACCGTCCGGCAGGTGGCGCACCGCGCCCGCGAGCACGTGCGGGCCCGGCGCAGGAGGTTCGAGCCGGTGGCGGGGGCGGAGCAGGTGACCGAGCGGTTCCTCGCCGCCGCGGCCACGGGCGATCTCGACGGCCTGCTCGCGCTGCTGGCCCCGGAGGTCGTCTGGACCGCGGACTCCGGGGGCAAGGCCAGTGCGGCGCGGCGCCCCGTCGTCGGACCGCAGCGGGTGGCGAAGATCCTCACCGGGCTGTTCCGGCTGGGTGGCGCGCTGCCCGACCTGCGGGTGGACGTCTCCGCCTACAACGGCGCCCCGGCCGTCGTGATCCACAGCGGGCACCACCTGGAGGGGGTGTTCCTGTTGGAGATCAGCGGCGGCCTGATCACGCACCTCTACGCGATCCGCAACCCGGACAAGCTGGCCGCGGTCACGGTCCCGCGGACGATCAGCCGCGGGTGGCTCCCGGTCGACGGCGACGGCCTCGCGGACCAGGTCGGCGAGCCGGAATAGCGGACACGTTCCGTCCGCGACACCTGCGACAGTTCTCCCATGACCGTGCTGTGCGTCCGCGCCCTCAACCGAGCCGCCCTCGCGCGCCAGTTCCTGCTGCAGCGGGCGGACGTCGACGCTGTCGAGGCGGTCCGCCACCTCGGCGGGGTGCAGGCCCAGGAGCCGCAGGAGCCCTTCGTCGGGTTGTGGTCACGGCTCGCCGGGTTCGACCCGCACGCGCTGTCGGCCCTGCTGCTGGGCAGACGGCTGGTCCGGACCGTGCTGATGCGACGCACCGTCCACCTCGTCACGGCGGAGGACGCGCTGGCCTGGCGGTCCCGACACGAGGCGATGCTGCGCCAGCGCCTGGTCGGGGTGTACCGCGCCGAGCTGGGCGGACTCGATCTCGACGAGATCGCGGTGGCGGCCGCGGACGTGATGGCGGACGGCGAGCCCCGCACCATGTCGGAGCTGGGCCGGGTGCTCGCCGAGCGCTGGCCCGCCGCCGGGTCCCGGCCACTCGGCGAGGCGGCCGTCGCGTCGCTGGTCCCGATGGTGCAGCTGCCCCCGCGCGGACTCTGGAGACAGGGTGGCGGCGCACGGAACGTCCCGATGGCGGCGTGGCTGGGGCGTCCGGCGGACCCGCTCGCCCCGGCGGGGACCGATCCGGTGGGGGAGGCGCTGGTCCGCCGCTACCTCGCCGCCTACGGGCCCGCCGCGAGCGCGGACCTGCGGGCCTGGTGCGGGTTGGCAGGCCTGCCCGCCGCGGTGGCCGCGGTCCGGCCGGAGCTCGTCTCCTTCCGGGACGAGCGGGGCCGCGAGCTCCTCGACCTGCCCGACGCCCCGCGCCCCGACCCGGACACCCCCGCCCCCGTCCGCTTCCTGCCCGCCTTCGACAACGCGATCCTCGGCTACGACGACCGCACCCGGATCGTCGACGACGCCCACCGCGGCCTGTCCGTCGCCGGCGAGCGCGCGGTGCTGCTCGACGGCCGGGTCGCGGCGCTGTGGACCGTCACGGACGGGACGGTCGTGGTCACCCCGCTGCGCCGCTTCACCCGCGCGGACCGCACCGAGGTCGGGGAGGAGGCCCGAGCCGTGGCGCGCTTCCTCTCCGAAGGCGCGCACGCCCGCGTCCGCATCGCCGCCTCCCATTGAGGAGGACGTAACGGACAGCGCGCCCGAGCCGAGTCCCCGGTGAACCCGAGGAGGTTCCGCCATGATCGAGCCCCACGCCGAGCCGTCCCGGCCCGCCGCGCGGGTGCGCCGGACCCGTCGTCCGGTGGCCCCGGTCGAGGTCGCGCTCACCTCCTCGGAGCACGACGAGGTCCTCCGCCGTCGAGCCGCCCGCCTGCTCGTCGCGGGCTGAGACACCCCCCGCCAGCGGTCGCGCCGCGCTGTCGGATCAACGATCCTCGGGACATGGCGGACGACACGGGCTACTACAGCATCCGGTTCGGAGCGGACCCGGTTCAGCTCGCCTTCTTCCGTGCCGGACTGGACCGCTGGCTGCACGGGCTGCAGTGGCCGGAGGAGGCCCGGGTCGACGCCATCCTGGCCGTCAGCGAGGCCTGCACGAACGCCGTCAAGCACGCCTACGCGGGCGGTGTCCCGGGAGACGTCGAGGTCGTGGGGCGGATCGTGGCGGGCCCGTCGAGCAGGCAGATCGTGGTCACCGTGCGGGACGAGGGCATCTGGCGCCCGGACTCCGGCGCGACCGGCTACGGGATGAGCGTGATGAAGGGCTGCATGGACAAGGTGTCCATCCGTCGGGACGACACCGGCACCACCGTGACCATGACCAGCGCCGCCGTCCCGCTGCCCGGGGCCGCCGCTGAGGGCTACGCCGCGGCCGAGTGAGCGTCAGCTCGGCAGCAGCCGCCAGACGTCGCAGCCGGTGGTGGCCGCGCTGCCGACCTGCTGGGCGTTGTCCGACAGCCACCCGGAGAGCGGGCCGATCTGGCTCGGCACCGGGTTGACGAACCAGCGGGCACCCTGTGCGCGGTCGGTCTCCAGGTTCCGCGGCGTGTACTGGTCCGCCGCGAGCACCCAGCCGTACCGGTCGGCCCGGTAGAGGACCACCGGCTCCTGGAAGTTGTTGGCGACGCCGTCCATCGTCGTGGTGCTGTCCGTCCCGACGACGACCAGGTCCTCGGGGGCCGACACCGCGGCGAGCTGCGTGGCGCAGGTGCCGAGCACGCCGGCGCCCGGGTCGAACGACTGGCGGAGGACGTTGACCGACTGGGCGCCCAGCGCGAGGACGGTGAGCACCCCCAGCAGGCCGAACAGCGCCCGCGAGGACCGGGCCGCGCCGCCGAGGACCCGACGACGCAGGAGCCGCTGGGCCCCGACCACCCCGATGCCGACCGCGATCGCGGCGTACGGCAGCGAGTAGACGTGGTACTGGATGCCGAGGTCGGAACCGGTGTAGCGGCCGAGCAGTAGGTAGTAGAACGCCAGCCCGATCGTCCCGGCGAGCAGGAACGGGGCCGCCACGGCACCGCGCCGGTGCCGCCACAGCCAGGCCGCGCCGAGCAGCGCGAACGGCAGCCCGACGACGCCGTAGACGAACAGCGTCTCGGTGCGGAGGTTCCCGAGGTACAGCTCGGGGCTCGTCAGCATCGCCCAGGTGGCGAACTTCGAGTCCCCGCCGGACAGCACGCCGAAGGTGTTGCCGTAGGTCTCGTGCAGTCCGGCCGCGTACCGCATCCAGAGCACCGGCAGGACCAGCGAGGCCAGCCCGGCCAGGTAGAGCGTGGGCCTGCGCAACCGCTGCCGGGCCCCGACGAGCAGCCAGAGCGCCATCACGAGCCCGACGTGCAGCGACGTCGGCTTGGCCAGCCCGGCGAGGGAGATCGCCGCCGTCGTCGCGACCAGCCAGCGGGCCCGGTCCTCCTGCAGCCACCGGCAGAAGGCCAGCAGCGCCAGCAGGGTGAAGGCGAGCACCGTCGCCTCGGGCATGAACGCCGTGCCCCATCGCATGAACGCGGGCGACACGGCCCAGGCGATCAGCGCCCAGCGGGCCGCGGTCGGCGGCAGGATCCGCTTCGCCAGACCCCAGAACGCCCAGGTCGCCAGCAGCATGAACGCCAGCGACACCAGCCTGCCGAAGACCTCGTGCTCGCCGAACAGCGTGTAGAGCACGCCGGTCAGCCAGGGCATGATCGGCAGCTCGGACTCGACGTAGCCGGGTCCGGCGCCGCCCCAGTTGATCTGCGGCAGGAACAGGTTCAGCCCGTGCTCGGCGTAGTTGCGCGCCATCGACGCGGTGTCGGACTGGCGCCAGATGTCGCCGGGGTAGGTCAGCGGTCCGAAGGCGCGGACCACCGAGAGGACCGTGACGACGCCGAGGACGAGGAGGGCCACCCGTCCGAGCCAGTCGGGGCGGGTGCGGACGGGGGGCGGGGTCACCACCCCGCGGTCGATCACGATCTGCACTCGACCCACTCTCCACGGGCGCGCTGTGACGACCCTGAGGACGCGCGGGCCCTCGATCCTGTGGGTGATCACCGTGTGGGTGTGGGGTGCCCGTCATCCACTCGCAACACGGCACGGGTTGACGGATGCTGCCCCGGTCTAGAATCGTCAGTGTTCGGACTATCTCGGGAGCGAGGTCGGAGGAGCCATGGACCAGAACCTGTTCAACGACATCTGCCTACAGCAGCTGACCCTCTCGGCGGTGCACGAGGGCGAGACCGTCGCGGTGCTGACCCGGGGTGCGGACCGTGCGGAGTACGCCGACGCATTCCTCTGGGCCATCCAGAAGCTCGGCGCGCAGGGCTTCCACCTGCGGCTGCCCGCCCCGGCGAGCGCGTCGGGGGCATGGGCGGTCGGCGACTCCGGGCTGGCGCAGAACCGGCTGGCCGTGGAGGCGCTCAAGAGCGTCGACATGGTCGTGGACTGCACGTTCCTGCTGTTCAGCCCGGAGCAGTTCGAGATCCAGGCCGCAGGCACCCGCATCCTGACCGCGGTCGAGCCCGCCCCGCTGCTGGCCCGGCTGATGCCCACGAAGGAGCTGCGCGAGCGCGTCGAGATCGGCGCCGAGCTGCTGGCCAAGGCCCAGACCATGCGGATCACCAGCCCGCACGGCACCGACGTCACCTACCGGCTCGGCGTCTACCCGACGATGAGCGAGTACGGCTACACCGACCAGCCGGGGCGCTGGGACCACTGGCCCGCGGCGTTCGTCTTCACCGGCGGCGCGGACGACGGTGTCGACGGGAAGATCGTCCTCGCGCCGGGGGACGTGCTGCTGCCGTTCAACACCTACGTGCAGACGCCGGTGGAGCTGACCATCGAGCAGGGCTTCATCCGCGACATCCGTGGGGGTCTGGACGCGGACCTGCTCTCCTCCTACATCCGGTCCTTCGACGACCCGCGCGGCTACGGCATGTCCCACGTCGGCTGGGGCCTCGACGAGCGCGCGCACTGGCACGGCCTGACCCAGTTCGGCGGAGGCATGGGCATGGAGCTGCGCAGCTTCTACGGCAACGTCATGTTCTCCATCGGCCCGAACAACGAGCTCGGCGGCCCGAACGACACCCCGTGCCACTTCGACATCCCGATGCGCGGCAACAGCCTCTACCTCGACGACGAGCTGATCGTCGACGCGGGCGAGCTCACCGTCGCCGACATGCGGCCGGTGGCGACGCGATGAGCCTCGACCATCACCGCGACCATCACATCGGGATGATCGTCCCGAGCTCCAACCTGACGATGGAGACCGAGCTCCCGCGGATGCTGCGCGCCCGGGAGGAGCTCCATCCCGAGGACCGGTTCGTCTTCCACGCCGCGCGGGCCCGGATGCAGCACGTCACGCCCGAGCAGCTGCGCGCGATGAACGCCCAGGCCGAACGGGCCGCCGCCGAGCTGGCCGACGCCCGTCCGGACGTCGTCGCCACGGCCTGCCTGGTCGCGATCATGGCCCAGGGCCCCGGCTACCACTGCACCGCCGAGGACGCGATCACCACCGCGCTGCGTGCCGAGGGATCGAAGGCGCCGGTGGTCTCGTCCGCGGGGGCGCTGCTGTCCGGCATCGAGGCGCTCGGCGCCCGGCGGGTCGCGATCATCACGCCGTACCTGAAGCCGCTGACCCAGGCGGTGGTCGACTACCTCTCCGACGCCGGGGTCGAGGTCGTGGACGCGCTGTCGCTGGAGGTGCCGGACAACCTCGCCGTCGCCCGGCTCGACCCCGCCGACCTGCGGCGACACCATCAGCGGCTCGATCTCTCCCGCGCCGACGCCCTGGTCCTGTCCGCCTGCGTCCAGATGCCGTCGCTGCCGTCCATCCAGCCCGTGGAGGACGAGGTGGGCATCCCGGTGCTCTCCGCGGCCACCGCCACGACCTACCGGATCCTGCAGGAGCTGGGCCTGCCCCCGGTCGTCCCGAACGCGGGCAGGCTCCTCAGGGCCGGCTGACGGGTCTGGGCGCGCGCCCTGGCCCGCGGCGCGCCGGACCAACGCCGCCGCCGCGCCGGTGGTGACGAGGGAGGGCCCCGCCACCGCCCCGACGCTGGACGCCTTCCTGGAAACCCACCCCGCCCACCCCCCCGCAAGTCAGGATCTGACAGCCCGCGAGTCGCGGCGCTCGGCACGTCGGGGCAGGCTGGTGCGGTGCGTCCGCTGATCGTGACCGCGGTGCTCGCCGAGCCCGCGCAGTCCGCGCTCGACGCGCTGCGGGCCCGGCACTTCCCGCCCGAGCGGAACGTCCTCGCCGCCCACGTGACGCTGTTCCACGCCCTGCCCGGCGAGCGGGAGGCGGAGGTCGACGCCGAGCTCGCCCGTGCCGCGGACCGCGATCCCCCGGCCGCGGTCGTCGGGGCGCCGCGGCTGCTGGGTCGCGGGGTCGCGCTGCGGATCGAGGCGCCCGCCGTTCTGGGCTGGCGGACCGCCGCCGCCGACCGGTGGCGGGAGTGGCTCACCCCGCAGGACCGCGGCAAGAAGGAGCTGCACGTGACGGTGCAGAACAAGGTGGATCCCGAGCAGGCCCGGGCGCTGCAACGGGATCTCGCGCTGCGCCCCGAGGAGTCGACCCGGGTCGTGGCGCTCGCGCTGTGGCGGTACGACGGCGGGCCCTGGCTCCCCGTCCGCCGCCACCCCTACCGCGGCGGGGTCTGAGCCGGGCTCTGCGGTGTGTCCGCCACGGTGGAGACGACGACCGCGGGAGCGGGTGTCGGGTCGGACGAGGTCATGGCCGACACCACGCCCGTCACCGCGGTCAGCCCGACCAGCGCCGCCGCCAGGGACGCGCCTGCGATCAGCAGGGGCCGCCGGGTGCGCCCGCGCCGGGGGCTGCGTTGCGGGCCGCGCTGCCCGGGCACGACGAGCGGCGCGGACCGGCTCGGCTGCTCCGTCCGCGGCGGGGCCGGGTCGGGGATCCGCTCCCGCTCCAGCTCCGGCAGGACGACGAGCAGGCCGTCCGAGGGCGCAGGTGCGGGCGGGACGACCGGCACGCGCTCGGTCGGCGGCTCCTCGCGCTGCCGCGGGACCACGACCGCGGTGAAGCGGTCCGTGGCGGGCTCCGCAGCGTCCCCCACGGCGCTGTTCACGCGGCTGTCCACGCGGGGCTCACGGCGGGCCTGCTCGGCCACCGTGCGACCCGGCGGCAGGCGGCGGCGGACCTCCTGGTGGTGCTCCGCACGGACGACGGGGACGGCATGACCGCCACCGCCGGCGCCCGTGGGGGCCCGGTCCGAAAGCGGACGCGACGACATGACATCTCCGATGCGTGGGGAGCGCGAGACATGAGGTACGTCGGTCTCGGCCACGCAGCGTTACCGTCATCACCCGAACGGACGCGGGATCGGCCCGGTGTCAGATCAGCGGATGGAGGGCCTCGCGCAGGAGGGCCAGGGCCGCCCGTGGGTTGTCCCAGAACACCATGTGGCCCGCGTCCGGGATCTCCACCAGCGACGCGGCCGGGTTCGTCGCCTCCGCCTCCTTCGCGCCCTCGGCCGTCACCACGGGGGAGTCGGCGCCGTGGAGCAGCGTCGTGGGGGCCGGGACGGCGGGCCAGGCGTCGAAGAAGTCCTCGGTCTCGAAGCCCCGATGGGTCGCCTCGATCGCCGCGCGGTCGCAGCTCGACAGCCAGCGCGCCCGCAGTTCCTGCTCCCGGCGGGGCCACCGGGGCCAGGCCTGGGCGACCTCGTCCGCGTCCGTGCCGCGGGTCGCCGCGTCGAGCTGGCCGAGGAACGCCTCGAGGGTCGTCGGGTACGGGCCGCGGCCCGGCCCGCTCATCGGCGGGTCGACGAGCACCGTGCCCCGCAGCGGACGGCGCGTGGCCGTGACCGCCGCGATCCGCGCGCCCATCGAGTGACCCAGCAGCAGCGGGTCCTCGAACAGGTCCAGTACCGCGAGGGTGTCGTCCGCGTAGTCCGCGAGCGTGTACGAGGCGCCGGAGTCCGAGAGCCCGCGGCCGCGGACGTCGACCACGACCGGCCGGACCAGGTCCGTGAGCTCCCGCGCCACGAAGTCCATGGTCACCGCCGGGCTGGTGATCCCAGGAAGGATCACCAGCGGCACGCCCGGACCGCCGTAGTCCAGCAGGTGCAGCCGCACCGAGCCGTTGCGCACCCACCGGGACACGGCGGGCACGTCGGCGAGATCGGCCAGCGCGTCCTGCCGGACGGATCGCGTCACTTCAGCCCTCCCACGTACGCGAGCGCGTCCTCCAGCGAGATCACGTCCCCGTACTTGGCCTGGATGTCGAACAGGTTCGCCTCCGCGGGGCCGTCGGCGCGGTCACCCACGCACTCCCGCGGCACGAGCACGGGATAGCCGGACTGCAGCGCGTCGACCGCGGTGGCCCGCACACATCCGCTGGTCGTGGCCCCGCAGACGATCACCGTGTCCACCCGCAGCGCGGCCAGCAGGGAGGCCAGACCGGTCCCGAAGAACGCCGAAGCGCCCTTCTTCATGATCAGGTGGTCGGCGTCGGAGTACGGCAGCCGCGCGTCGATCTCGACCGCCTCCGAGCCCACCTCCAGCGCCCGCAAGCCGGGCGCCTTGTCCAGCCAGACCACCGAGGACATCTCGGCGGGCGTGTAGCCGATGCTCGTGTAGACGACCGGCACGTCCGGGTGGGCCGCCTCGACCAGCCGGGTCGTCGCCGCCACGACGTCCGTGAGGTCCGCCCCCGTCGGGTAGGCGGGGTCGGTGAAGCCCTTGGTCAGGTCGACGACGACGATCGCGGGCCGCTCCCCGCGCCGCACCGGGGCACCGAACCCGGCCCGTTCGTACGTCGCGTCCGTCGAGGATCCGTGCAGACTCATGCCGTACTCCCGTCGAGCTGGTCCTGGAACGCCGCCCGCCTGCGGGTGGCGCAGTCGTCGATCGCCTCCACGATCGTCTGGTAGCCGGTGCAGCGACAGAGGTTGGACGCCACGACCTCGCGGATCTCCTCCTTCGTCGCCGCGGGCTCCTCGGCGAGGTACCCCTCGGCGAGCATCAGCATCCCCGGCGTGCAGAAGCCGCACTGCAGGCCGTGGTGCTCGGAGAAGCACTGCTGCAGGTCGTTGAGCGCCCCGTCCGCGGACAGCGACTCCACGGTCCGGATGTCGGCGCCCTCCACCTGCGCGGCGAACAGCAGGCAGGCCCGCGCGGGGCTGCCGTCGACGAGCACGGTGCACGCCCCGCAGATCCCGTGCTCGCACCCGACGTGGGTACCGGTCAGCCGCAGGTCGTGCCGCAGCACGTCGACGAGGGTGCGGCGGGGCTCGACGGCGAGGTCGTGCCGCTCGCCGTTCACGGTCAGCTCGATCAGCTGGATCATCGGGAGACCTCCAGGGCCCGGAAGATCGCCTCGCGGGGGATCGGGGTGTCGTCGAGCTCGATCCCGGTGTGCCGCAGGGCGTCGTTGACGGCGTTGAGGACGGCGGCGGGCGCGCCGATGGTGCCGCCCTCGCCTGCCCCCTTGGCCCCGCTCTCGGTGAACGCGCACGGCGTCTCGAGGTGCTCGATGCGCACGTCCGGGATCTCCGCGGCGGTGGGGACCTTGTACTCCATGAAGGACGGGGCGAGCGGCTGGCCCGCGTCGTCGTAGCGGACCTCCTCGAACAGGGCGCCCGCGATGCCCTGCGCGATCCCACCGCGCGCCTGCCCCTCCACGACCTGGGGATGGATCGCCACGCCGCAGTCCTCGACGCACACGTACCGCAGGATCTCGACGCCTCCGGTCCCCGGGTCCAGCTCGACGACCACGCCGTGCGTCGCGTTGGAGAAGGTCCCGTCGCCCGCCACGTCGAAGCTCGCCGTGGCCTGCAGCCCGGGCCCGACGCCCTTGGGCAGCAGGTGCGCCTTCAGGTACGCCACGTCCGCGATCTCGGGGTAGGACAGCCAGGAGTCCCCGACCCGGACCCCGCCCTCGGCGAGCACCGCGGCCTCGGGGTCACCGCCGAGCAGGTGCGCCGCGATCTCCCGCAGCTGGTCGCCGAGCTTGACCGACGCCGCCGCGACGGCGCTGCCGCCGATGGTGATCGAGCGCGAGGCGAACGAGCCCCAGCCGTAGGTGATCCGGTCCGTGTCGCCCTGGACGATCTTCACGCGGTCGTAGGGGACGCCGAGCCGGTCCGCGACGATCTGCGCCATCGTCGTCTCGTGGCTCTGTCCGTGGGACAGCGTGCCGGTGGTGACCGAGACCGTGCCGTCGAGGTCCATCCGGATCTCGGAGATGTCGAACCCCGGAACGACCTGCATCCTCCGCTGCGCGAAGGCGTCGGAGCCGTAGCCCGTCCGCTCGGAGAAGCAGGCGAACCCGATCCCCAGGACCTTGTCCTCGGCGGTCCGCCGGGAGAACCATCCCTCGTCCCGCAGGGTCTGCTCGCACAGGTCGAGCGACTCCAGGTAGGACCCCGGGTCGTAGGTGATCGCGTTGACGCCGGTGTAGGGGAAGACGGTGATCACGTTGCGCCGCCGCAGCTCCACGGCGTCCATGCCCAACGCCCGGGCGGCCTTCTCCATCACCCGCTCCATGACCATGACGTACTGCGGCCTGCTCACCCCGCGGTACGGCGCGGTCGGTGCCTTGTTCGTGGTGACCGCGCGGCCACGCACCCGGTAGGCCGGGATCCGGTAGACGCCGGGCATCTCGGCGGACGCCATCAGCGGCTCGATGCCCGCGGTGAACGGGTAGCAGGAGTAGGCGCCCATGTCGCACAGCACGTCCGCGTCGAGGGCGAGGATCTCCCCGGAGGCGGAGAAGGCGGCGCGCACGGCGTACCGCTGCTCGCGCGCCAGGAACGCGGCGGTCAGGGCGTCGCGCCGGTCCTCGATCCACTTGACGGGCCTGCGCAGGCGCAGCGCGGCGGCCGCGGCGGCGATCTCCTCGCGGCCCACCACGCACTTCTGCCCGAACCCGCCGCCCATGTCCGGCACCGTGACCCGGACCTGCTTCTCGTCCAGCCCGACGCACTGCGCCAGCACGGTCCGCACCTGGTGGGGGACCTGGGTGCAGGTCTGCACGCGCAGCTGCTCGTCCCGGTCGTCCCACTCGGCGACGACCCCGCGGGTCTCCAGCGGCAACGCGTTCTGCCGCCCCGTCTTCGACCGCACCTCCACGACCGTGTCCGCCGCGGCGAACACCGCGTCGATGCCCTCGGTCGCGAACAGCGAGACGTCGACCAGGGTGTTCCGCGGGGCCTCGGCGTGCACCAGCGGGGCGCCCTCCGCCAGCGCCCCGAGGTCGCTCACCACGGGCTCCAGCGGCGCGTACTCCACGATCGCCGCCTCGACCCCGTCCTCCGCCGCGTACGCGTCCTTCGCGACGACGATCGCCACCGGCTCCCCGACGTACCGCACCTTGTCCCGGGCGAGGACCGGCATCGCGGTGGGCACGAACTCCGTGGCCGGGCGGTCCAGCAGCGCGGTGATGTCCCGCAGGTCCAGGTCCGCCGCCGAGTAGGCCGCGACGACCCCGGGCACCGCGCGGACCTCCGACAGGTCGACGCCGAGCACCTCCGCGTGCGCCTCGGTGCTGCGCACGAACTGGGCGTGCAGCATCCCCGGCAGCGCGATGTCGTCGACGAACCGGCCGCGGCCCGCCAGCAGCCGCGGGTCCTCCCTCCGGGGGACGGACGCGCCGACCCAGGCCCCGTCGCGGCGCAGGCTCGGTTCAGCCACGGCCCGCCTCCTCGTAGGCACGCGTGACCAGCGTCCGGACCAGCCCGCGCCGGTAGTGCGCGCTGATCCCGGGCTCGTCCCGCAGGTCCAGGGCCCCGGCGATGGCGGCGGCGTCCCGGCCGGTGGCCACCACCGGCACCGGCCCCACGCCACCGAGTACCACGCGTTCGGCCTCGACGGACACCGCCGCCGCCACCAGCGCGAAGTCACCGCGCCGGTCCGCGTACTCGGTCAGCGCGGCCCGCGGGAGCGGGTGCGGGAAGACCAGCTCGGTGATCAGCTCGTCCGGCTCCAGGGCGGTGGTGAACGGGCCGAGGAAGAAGTCCGACGCCCGGAGCTCGCGGACCCCCGACGGTCCCTCCGCGACGATCCGGGCGTCGAACAGGACCGCGAGCAGGCACCACTCGGCCGTCGCGTCCGCGTGCGCGATGCTCCCGCCGACCGTGCCGCGGGTGCGGATGGGCAGGTGCCCCACCCAGCGCATCGCGGCGGAGAGCACCCCGAGGCCCGCCTTCTCGACCTCGCGGTGGGTGGTCAGCGCCCCGATCCGCAGCCGCGACCCGTCGACCGTGATGCCCCGCAGCGAGTCGACGTGGGTGATGTCGACCAGGTGCTCGGGCCGCGCGAGCCGGAAGTTCATCATCGCCACCAGGCTCTGGCCGCCCGCGATGAGCTTCGCGTCGTCGCCGAGCTCGGTGAGCAGCTCGACGGCTCCCGCCGCGGTGTGGGCTCGGTGATACTCGAAGGCCGCGGGCTTCACACGGCCTGCTTCTCGTCGGTCACCGGGACCTCGGCGCCCGCGATCCGGTCCAGCTCGCGGCCCTTCGTCTCCGGTGCGCAGAAGGCCATGTACGCCACGGCCGCCAGCACGACCACGCCCATGAGGGCGAAGGTCAGCGGTAGGCCGAGCACCGGCCAGAGCAGGCTGCCGAAGACCAGCGGCACGAAGCCCGTCACGGCCCGGCTCATCGACGAGGCCCAGCCGAAGCCCGACGCCCGCAGCTCGGTCGGGTACAGCTCGGACACGTAGGCGTACATCACCGGGATGACCACCAGGGCGAAGAAGCCGAACACCGCGATCATCACGATCGCCGCCGTCGACGAGCCCAGGACCAGCGAGAACACCACGAGCGAGAGGGCGGCCAGCGGGGCGGCGACCCCGATGACCCACTTGCGACCGACGACCTCGACCAGCAGGACCGAGGTGATCACGCCGAGGATGCCGACGGCGTTCATCACCGTCGTCGAGCCGAAGGCCGCGACGTCGCCCATGCCCTGCGCCCGCAGGATCGACGGCATCCAGGACAGGGCCGCGTAGTAGACGACCATGACCGAGACGAACAGTGCCCAGGCCACGCCGGTGACCTTCGGGTTGAACGCCCACACGAGCTTGAGCTGCTCGAGCGCGGCCGACAGCCCCTTCTTGCGCGACGCGGCGGCCTCCGGGACGACGGTCGGGATCTCGTAGGGCTCGACGGGCGCCCCGGTGCGCATCACCATGTCGTCGATGACGGCGCGCGCCTCGGCCTCGCGGCCGGTGCGGGCCAGGTAGAGCGGGGACTCCGGCACGCCGCGGCGGATCCAGAACAGCAGGATCGCGGGCAGCACCATCAGGGCGAGCATCCAGCGCCAGTTCCCCGTGACGGGGACCAGGAAGGTCGCGCTGACGCCTGCCAGCGTGGTGCCGATCGGCCACCAGCCGTCCATCGCCGCGAGGACCCGGCCACGCTGCTTGCGCGGGGAGAACTCGCTGACGATCGCGTAGTCCACCGGGATGCAGCCGCCCAGCCCGACGCCCGCCAGGAAGCGGAGCACCAGGAAGATCTCCCAGCTCGGGGACAGCGCACCGAGCACGGAGAACAGGGCGAAGATCATCAGCGTGATCGAGAAGGCCTTCTTGCGGCCCATCCGGTCCGCGATGGTGCCCCAGGCGATCGCGCCGACCGCCATGCCGATCAGGTTGGCCGTCGCGACGAGGCCGCGCTGGCCGGTGGAGAGCCCGAACTCGGTGCCGAGCAGGGGGGTGAGGAAGCCGTTGAGGGCGACGTCCCAGGCGTCGAACATATAGCCGAGACCGCCGATGACGAAGATCCGCCCCTGTACCCGCCACTTCCACGGGAGGTCCTGGACGACCTGGTCGCCTGTACGCATCGTCGATGCTCCTTCTCAGCGCGCGAACGGGTAGGAGTGGGACTCGGTGTCCGGGTCGTTCAGCGGCGAGCCGCCCCAGAGCCAGTCGTAGGAGACGTCGGACTCGCCTCGGAACTCGCGCAGGAGCTGGTCTCGCTCCCGCTGTTCCGGGCCGTCGGGCAGGTGGTAGAAGCGCATGTTCTGCAGCGACGCATCCTGGACCATCCCGGCGTGCGTCGCCCGGCGGGAGACGTAGCGGGCCAGCGCGGCGTCGATGTCGGCGCGGGTGACCGCGCCGAGCTCCTCGGCCAGCACCGCGGCGTCCTCCATGGCCTGGGACGCGCCCTGGGCCTGGTAGGGCAGCATCGCGTGGCAGGCGTCGCCGAGCAGCGCGACCCGACCGTCGACCCAGACGGGATCGCGGCGGCGGCGGAACAGTGCCCACTTCGACGCGTCCCCCTCCGCCTTGGACAGCATCGAGGCCACCCGGTCGTCCCAGCCGGGGAAGGCGTCGACGAGCTCGTCGGCCGTGGCGGGGATCGTCCAGGCCTCGGTGGTGTCCAGGGTGTTCGGGACGACCGCGACCACGTTGAGGAACTCCCCGCCGCGCACGAAGTAGTGCACGAGGTGACGGTCGGGGCCGTACCAGATCGTGGAGTGGAAGCGGTCGGCCAGGAACCGGGTCGTGGCGTCGGCGCGGATCTTGTCGCCCGGGATCAGCGCCCGGAAGCACATCTCTCCGGAGAACACGAGCGTGTCGTCGAAGTCGCAGGCCTCCCGGACGCGCGAGCGGATGCCGTCCGCGCCGATGAGGACCTCACCGGCGAAGCGGCGGCCGTCCGCGGTGACCGCGACGGGCCGCTCCGGGTCGGTCCGGTCCACGTCGACGACGCCGGAGCCGGTGTGCACCTCGGTGACGGGCCCGGGGCCGTCGGGGTCGGTGCAGGCGTCGAGCAGGATCCGGTGCAGGTCCGCGCGGTGGTAGTGCCAGTAGGGGGCGCCGTACTCGCGCTTCACCCGGTCCGCGAGCGGGAGCGAGGCGATGATGCTGCCGTCCTCCCACCGGCGGCGGACCTGGTCGGTCGGCTCGGTGCGGATGGCCGCCATCCGCGCCCGCAGGCCGAGCCCGAACAGGATCCGGCTGGCGTTGGGGGCGGTCTGGATGCCCGCCCCGACCTCGCCGAGCTGGTCGGCCTGCTCCAGGACGACGGTCCGCAGGCCCCGTCGGCGGAGGGCGAGAGCGGTGGTGAGACCCCCGAGTCCACCACCGGCGACGGTGACGGTGAACGACTGGCTTGCCACGTGATCCTCCCGCGTTCGGTCCACTGTCGACGGAGCGGCGCACGCAGGTCGGTGGCGCCCCGTCGGAGATAATCCGAACACTGACGATCCATGAGCGCAAGGGGTGGGACGAGCTGTAACGCGTCAGAAACCCGGAGCCGACCGGCCGCCGACCCAGTCCTCGACTCAGTCCTCGACGAGCGACTCCCAGTGCTGGGCCATGTCGTTCAGCCTGCCGAGCAGGGCGGTCTCGTCCGTGGCGGTGACGCCCTGCATCAGGAGACGGTCCAGCTCGCGCGCCTTTCCGTACGCCTCACCCAAGGTGTCCGCGCCGGCCGCGGTGAGGTGCAGGAGTCGCTTGCGGCCGTCCTCCGGCGGGATCACGCGGGTGATCAGGCCCCGGTCCTCGAGCCGCTTGACGATGCTCGCCATGGTCGAGCGATCCAGGGCGACGGCGCGGGCCAGCGACCCCTGCTCCACGCCGGGGTAGGCGTCCACGGCGGTGAGCACCGCGAACTGGGGCCCGGTGAGCACCGCGTCGACGTGCCGCTGCCAGGCCGCGGTGTAGGCGTGGTGCAGCCGGCGCGCGACGTAGCCGGGGGCGGTGAGCAGCGCCTCGGGGGCGGGCAGCTGCTCCGGTTCCGTACGAGGGTCCGCCACCCGCCTATTCGACCATGTCCGCATCGGCCCGATGTACCCCGTCGTCCGCGGGCGCGAACATTCCACAGATAATTGACGCTCAGCAGTGAGGTTGTAGAGTGTTGGGTACTCGGCACCGAGGTACCCGCCCACCACGGCAGCTCGCCTGGCGACGCAGACAGGAGCCACCCGATGGACCCCGAGGTCTCTTTCCGCACCTCCCCGGAGGCCTACCGGCACTGGCGGCTGGCGGTCGACGGGCCGGTCGCCACGCTGACCCTCGACATCGACGAGGCGGGCGGGATCGTCCCGGGTTACGAGCTGAAGATGAACAGCTACGACCTGGGCGTGGACATCGAGCTCTACGACGCCACCCAGCGGCTGCGGTTCGAGCACCCCGGGGTGCGCGCGGTCGTGGTGACCAGTGGCAAGGACAAGAACTTCTGCGCGGGCGCCAACATCCGGATGCTGGCGCAGAGCTCGCATCCGTGGAAGGTGAACTTCTGCAAGTTCACCAACGAGACCCGCAACGGCATCGAGGACGCGACCGAGAACTCCGGTCAGACGTGGATCGCCGCGGTCAACGGCACGGCGGCGGGCGGCGGGTACGAGCTGGCGTTGGCCTGCGAAAAGATCCTGCTGATCGACGACCGCTCGTCGGCGGTGTCGCTGCCCGAGGTGCCGCTGTTGGGCGTGCTGCCGGGCACCGGCGGGCTGACCCGCGTGATCGACAAGCGCCGGGTGCGCAAGGACCGGGCGGACGTGTTCGCCACCCGCCCCGAGGGCGTGCAGGGCAAGCAGGCCGTGGAGTGGAGGCTGGTCGACGAGACCATCCCCAAGCGCGACTGGGCGGAGACGGTGGCGGAGCGGGCCGCGGAGGCCGCGTCGAGGTCGACCCGGCCGGAGGGTCGGGGGATCACGCTGCGTCCGCTGACCCCCGAGGGCTACCACTACCGGCACGTCAAGGCCGACCTGGACCGCGAGGCGGGGATCGTCGAGATCACCGTGCTCGGCCCCGAGGGCGGGGTCCCGGAGTCGCTGGACCGCGTCCACGAGCTGGGGGACGAGTTCTGGCCGCTCGCCATGACCCGCGAGCTGGACGATCTGATCCTGCGGCTGCGTGCGAACGAACGCGAGCTGGGCACCTGGATCATCCGGACCAGGGGCGACGTCGAGGACGCGCTCGCGTTCGAGCGGGTCATCGCCGAGCACTCGGGGGACGACTGGCTGGTCAACGAGATCCGGCACTACTTCAAGCGCGTGCTCAAGCGCCTCGACGTCACGTCGCGGTCGCTGATCGCGCTGATCGAGCCCGGATCCTGCTTCGCGGGCGCCCTGCTGGAGCTCGCCCTGGCCTGCGACCGCCAGTACATGCTCGACGGCACCATCGAGGGTGACGAGCAGGGGGACGAGGCCCAGATCATGGTGTCCGCAGGCAACTTCGGCGCCTTCCCGATGGCCAACGGGATCTCTCGGCTGGCGAGCCGCTTCTACGGCGACGACGACCACGTCGGCAAGCTGCGCCAGGAGACCGACCGGCGGATCGAGGCCCGCGAGGCGCTCGAGCTCGGCCTGGTCACCGACGCCCCGGATGACATCGACTGGTCCGACGAGATCCGGATCATGGTGGAGGAGCGGGCCGCGTTGTCGCCGGATGCGTTGACCGGCATGGAGGCCAACCACCGGTTCGTCGGGCCGGAGACGATGGAGTCGCGGATCTTCGCCCGGCTCAGCGCGTGGCAGAACTGGATCTTCGTGCGGCCCAACGCCTCCGGTCCGGAGGGTGCGCTGCGCAGGTACGGCACGGGACGCAGGGCCGAGTTCGACAGGGAGCGGGTCTGAGAGATGTCGATCGACTACAGCGAGAAGATTCCCAACAACGTCGACCTCGCAGGCGACCGCAGGCTGCAGCGGGCGTTGGAGTCCTGGCAGCCGAACTTCCTCAACTGGTGGAAGACGATGGGTCCCGCGGTCCCGACGCAGGACGTGTACCTGCGCACCGCGGTGGACGTCGGCAAGCAGGGGTGGGCGCAGTTCGGCCACGTCGCGATGGAGGAGTACCGCTGGGGGGTGTTCCTCGCCGAGCGCGGGGACGACCGGCGGATCGCGTTCGGTGAGCAGAAGGGTGAGCCCGTCTGGCAGCAGGTGCCCGGGGAGTACCGCGCGGACCTGCAGCGGCTCATCGTGATCCAGGGTGACACCGAGCCGGCGTCGGTGGAGCAGCAGCGCCGGTTGGGGGAGACCGCGCCGTCGCTGTACGACCTGCGCAACCTGTTCCAGGTGAATGTGGAGGAGGGCAGGCACCTCTGGGCGATGGTGTACCTGCTGCACGCCTACTTCGGTCGCAACGGCCGTGAGGAGGCGGAGGCGTTGCTGGTGCGCAACTCCGGTGACCTGGACTCGCCGCGGATCCTCGGGGCGTTCAACGAGGAGACCCCGGACTGGCTGTCGTTCTTCATGTTCACCTACTTCACCGACCGGGACGGCAAGTACCAGCTCGGGACGCTGAAGGAGTCCGCGTTCGACCCGCTGTCGCGCACGTGTGAGTTCATGCTCAAGGAGGAGGCCCACCACATGTTCGTGGGCACCACGGGCATCGACCGGGTGGTCACGCGGACCTGTGAGCTGATGCGCGAGCACGACACGGACGAGATCGCCCCGCACGGCGGCATCCCGCTGGACGTGATCCAGAAGTACATCAACTTCCACTACTCGGTGTCGCTGGACCTGTTCGGTTCCGAGCGGTCGACCAACGCGGCGAACTACTTCACCGCCGGGCTCAAGGGTCGCTGGCAGGAGGAGCGCCGCAAGGACGACCACCAGCTCACCGAGGACGGTTTCACCATCGACACGGTGAAGGACGGGCGGCTGGCCACCGAGGAGGTCTCCGCCCTGCTGGCGCTGAACCTGGACCTGCGCAACGAGTACGTCAAGGACTGCCGGTCCGGGCTCAAGCGCTGGAACCGGATCCTGGAGAAGGCGGGCTACGACACCCGGCTGTACCTGCCGCACGTCGGGTTCAACCGGCAGGTCGGGCTGTTCGCCGAGCACCACGTCACGCCCCAGGGTGAGCTCGTGGGCGCGGACGCGTGGGCGGCCGAGCAGGACTGCTGGCTGCCGTCGGAGGCCGACAAGACCCACGTCCGCAGCCTGATGCGCCCGGTCTACGAGACCGGCAGGATCGCCGGCTGGATCGCCCCGCCGACCAACGGCATCAACGGCAAGCCCTTCGACTACGAGTACGTCCACCTCGCCTGATCACCTGAGCGAACGGCACTCTCGCTCAAACCTAGTGAGCGAGAGTGCCGTTCGCGCAAGGGGTGACGGGAGCGGGTCGACCACGCTCGGCGTGTGGCGGGCGCGGCGCAGGGGCACGATGGCGGTGTGACAGTACGCATCGGACTCCAGCTGCAGCCCCAGCACGCCGACTACGCGCAGATCCGCGACACGCTCGTCGCCGCCGAGGACGCGGGTGTGGACGTGGTCTTCAACTGGGACCACTTCTTCCCGCTCTCCGGCGACCCCGACGGCAAGCACTTCGAGTGCTGGACCATGCTCGGCGCCTGGGCCGAGACCACCAGTCGCGTCGAGATCGGCGCCCTGGTCACGTGCAACTCGTACCGCAACCCCGAGCTGCTGGCGGACATGGCCCGCACCGTCGACCACATCTCGGACGGGCGGTTGATCCTCGGCATCGGCTCCGGCTGGTTCGAGAAGGACTACGACGAGTACGGCTACGACTTCATGACCGCCGGGAAGCGCCTCGACGACCTCGGCGCCGCCCTTCCGCGCATCCGCGACCGGTGGGCGAGGCTCAACCCCGCGCCGACCCGCGACATCCCGATCCTGATCGGCGGCGGCGGGGAGAAGAAGACCCTGCGCTACACCGCCGAGCACGCCACGATCTGGCACGGCTTCGGCGACGCCGACACCATCGCGCACAAGGTGTCCGTGCTCGAGGGGCACTGCGCGGACATCGGCCGGGACCCGACGGAGATCACCCGCTCCTGCGGCGTGCAGGGCAAGCCCTCCGAGGTCGCCCAGCCGCTGCTCGACGCCGGGGTCACCCTGTTCACCGTCGGCGCCGGCGGCCCGGACTACGACCTCTCCGTGCTCAAGGAGTGGATCAGCTGGCGGGACTCACGCTGACCACGTCTCCCGTGGGACGGACCGGGGCGGGACGGTCGCGCAGATCGCCGGAGGGTCACGCCGAACCGCTCGGCGGGCCGGGGCGCGACCGCCCGCAGCCCTCGACCGGCACGGCCTCAGTCGCGATAGACCGGGGGACGGCGTTCCCGGAGGGCCTGCATGGTCTCGGTGAGCTCGTGGGACAGCAGCATCCCGGCGTTCCAGGTCGCGACCTGGTCCAGGCTGTCCGCGACGGTGTGGTCGCGGGCGTAGGTGATCGCGTGCTTGGTGCCGCGCAGCGTCAGCGGGGGTTTGGCGGCGAGCGAGGCGGCCAGCTCGGCGACGCCCGCGGTGAGGCCGTCGACGTCCTCGAAGACGCCGTTGACCAGGCGCAACGCGTGCGCCTCAGTCCCGGACACCGGGCGCCCGGTGTACGCCAGCTCGCGGGTGACGCCCTCGCCGACGATCCGCGGCAGCCGCTGCAGGACCCCGACGTCCGCCACGACGGCCATGTCGATCTCCTTGATCACGAACTGGGCGTCCGTGGTCGCGTAGCGCAGGTCGCAGGCCGCGGCGAGGTCCATCCCGGCCCCGACGCACGCCCCGTGCACGGCCGCGACCACCGGGACGCGGCAGCGTTCGACGCTGGTCATCACGTCCTGCAGGTCCAGGATCGTGCGCCGCAGCGCCTCCGCCGCCCGCGCCGGATCGGGGTCGTCCGAGCGCAGGGTGGCGAGCATGGAGAGGTCGATCCCGGAGCAGAAGTGCTTCCCCGTCCCGGCCAGCACCACGACCCGCACAGTCGGGTCCGCGTCGAGGCCGTCGACCGCCTCGCGCAGCTCGCGCCACGCGGTGGGGTCCAGGGCGTTGGCCTGCTTCGGACGGTTCAGCCGGAGCCAGGCGACGCCGTCCTTCGACTCGACGGTGAGGGTCTCGAAGTCCATGGCGTCGATACTGGCATTACCGGGCGGTAACCGTCAGTCCCGACCGTCGAGCATGCTGCGGGCGGTGCGCTTCCACAGCCCGAGGTGTGGGTCGGTCGTCGGGTCCCGCGGGTCGATCGCGTAGGTCAGGGCCACCCCGCGCATGCTGGTGAACAGCAGCTCGCGCAGGTCCTCGAACGCCGGGTGGCTGGAGTGCACCGGTCCGAACATCGACGCGACGACGTGCTGGATCGCCAGCCCCAGCCTGCGCTCCCCGGGCAGCAGCTCGGCCCGCAGCACCTCGTCGGTGCGGGCGGCGGTCCACAGCTCCATCGCCGCCCAGAAGTAGGGCTGACCGAAGGTCTCCCACAGCTGCTCCACGGCCCGGTCGATGCGCTCCGCCCCCGTCGTGTGGGCGTGCGGCCAGTTCTCGGTGTCGACCAGCCGCTCGACGGCGAGGTGTTGGGCCGCCGCGACGAGCAGGGCCGAGCGGGAGGGGAAGTGGTGCAGCAACCTGCCCCGCGACACCCCGGCCCGCCCCTGGATGGTGACGGTGGTCGCGGCCGCATAGCCGTCCTCGACCAGGGAGGCCACGGCGGCGTCGAGGATGAGCTGGTGGCTGCTGGCCCGCCGTTCCCCCTGGGTGCGCCGCGGGGCGTCGGGGGCGGCCATCGGCTCACCCTAGTGCCCCGACAGCCTCGACTGCTTTCGCGTGCGGGGACGGCGGTCGTGCTCGGCCCGTGAGCGGCAGGCCCACGGCCGCCGCCCCGCTCGACATCGGCGGGATCAGGCGGGGCAGGGCTTCGGCTCCGCGGCGGGCTCGGTGCTCCGCAGGGCCACCGCCGCCACGACCGCGATCACGACCGCGACGCAGCCCGCCGAGAACGAGGTGACCTGCATGCCCGTCACGAAGGCCTCGCGGGCGACGGTCAGCAGCTCACCGCCGACCGGCGCCGGGAGCTGTGCGGCGACGTGGGCCGCCGCGCCGAGGGTGTCCTCCGCCGCCGCGGCGGCCTCCGCGGGGACGCCCTGCGGCAGGGCCCCGGCGATCCCGCTCCGGTAGAGCGCGACCCCGACGCTGCCCAGCACCGCGATCCCCAGCGCCCCGCCCAGCTCGGCGGCGGTCTCGGAGATCCCGGACGCCGCGCCCGCCTTCTCCGCGGGCGCCGAGCCGACGACCATCTCGGTGGTCAGCCCGAACACCGGCCCCATCCCGACGGAGATCACGACCGAGGCCAGGACCAGCGCGACCAGGCCCTCCGTCGCGCTGACGGTGGCGAGCACGAACATCCCCGCGGCCGCGGCGACCAGCCCACCCGCCACGACGGTGGCCGGGCGGGCGCGGCCCAGCACCCGGGGTGCCAGCTGCGAGGCGGCCACGAACGCGACGGCCGACGGCAGCGACCACAGCCCGGCCTCCAGCGCCGACTGCTCCAGCACCAGCTGCAGGTACTGCGCGACGAACAGGAAGTACCCGATCATGGTGAAGATCGCGGCGAAGTTGACCACCAGGGCCGCCCGGAAGCGGCGGATGCGGAACAGTCCGACGTCGATCATCGGCTCGGCCAGCCGCCGCTGCCTGCGCACCCACGCCACCCCGACCGCGATCCCGCCGCCGATCACCACGAACGCGACGAGGTCGAGCCCGTCCTGCGCGATCTGCTTCACCCCGAACACCACCGCGAGCAGCGCGACCACCGACATCCCGGCGCTGACCAGGTCGAGCCGCCCGGCCTTCGGGTCGCGGTACTCCGGCAGCACCCGCGGGCCCAGGACCAGCAGCGCACCCATGACCGGCAGGGCCAGCAGGAAGACCGAGCCCCACCAGAAGGTCGTGAGCATCAGCCCGCCGAGCACGGGCCCGACCGCGCTGCCCGCCGAGAACGCGCTGATCCAGACCCCGACGGCGAACGAGCGCTGCTTCGGGTCGGTGAACATGTGGAAGATCAGCGACAGCGTCGACGGCGCGATCGTGGCGCCGGAGATCCCGAGCAGGGCCCGGGCGGCGATCAGCATCTCGGGTGTCGTCGAGAACGCGGCGAGCACGCTCGTCAGGCCGAAGGCCACGGCCCCGATCATCAGCAGCCTGCGCCGCCCGATCCGGTCGCCGAGGGTGCCCATCGTGACCAGCGCGCCCGCGACCATGAAGCCGTAGACGTCGATGATCCACAGCAGCTGGCTGCTCGACGGCGCCAGGTCGGCGGACAGGGCGGGCACCGCCAGCTGCAGGACCGTCAGGTCCATCACGTAGAGCAGGCAGGCGAGCGCGAGCACGGCGAGCCCGGTCCACTCCCGGCGTCCGGCCCGGGCCGGGGTTCGCGGGGTCCGTGTGGTGTTCATGCCAGGGTGGACCAGGGCTCCCGGCGAAACTCATCGGCGGGGATCAGAACAGGGCGAGGGCCCCGTAGAGGTAGGCCGCGCCGCCGAGCAGGACGACGACCACGGCCAGCGCGATCAGGGAGGCGGTGCCGCCCGGGGCGCGCTCGGCCGCGGTGGGCTCACCGGTGAACAGCGGCTGCGCCCACGGGTCCCGGGCGTTGTAGCCGAACGGTGCGTGACGATCGGCCATGGCGACTCCCTCGAACGGATGATGTCGCGAGGGATGTCGTCACAGAGCGCTCGATGTTACGCCGTCCGGCCCAGCCGTCCTCACATTTGACTAGGTTTCCGGCACCTCACGGCGGATCTCGTCCAGCCAGATCCGCGCGGACATGTCGCTCGGCGCCCGCCAGTCGCCCCGCGGGGACAGCGACCCGCCCGCGGAGACCTTGGGCCCGTTGGGTAGCGCACTGCGCTTGAACTGCGAGAACGCGAAGTAGCGCTGGGCGAACACCGCGGACCACTTCCGGATGTCGGCCACCGTGAACACCCCGCGCTTCTCCGGCGGGAAGCCGACCGGCCAGTCGCCGCGCTCGGCGTCCCCCCAGGCGTGGTGGGCGAGGAAGGCGATCTTCGCGGGTCGCATGCCCCAGCGCAGGTAGTGGAAGAGGGTGAAGTCCTGCAACGGGTACGGGCCGACCTTGGCCTCCGAGCTCTGCACCCCCCCGGCGTCGGACGGCACGAGCTCGGGGGTGATCTCGGTGTCCAGCACGGACTGGAGGACCTCGCCCACCTCGTCCGAGAACTGCTTCGAGGAGATGACCCAGCGGATGAGGTGCTGGATCAAGGTCTTCGGCACCCCGCCGTTGACGTTGTAGTGCGACATCTGGTCGCCCACGCCGTAGGTGGACCAGCCCAGCGCCAGCTCCGAGAGGTCCCCGGTGCCGAGCACGATCCCGTTGCGCTGGTTGGCCGCGCGGAACAGGTAGTCCGTGCGCAGCCCGGCCTGGACGTTCTCGAAGGTGACGTCGTAGACGGGCTCCCCGTCGGCGAACGGGTGCTTGAGGTTCCTCAGCATCAGCCGCGCGGTCTCGGTGATGTCGATCTCCTCGAACGTGACGCCGAGGGCCTCGCCGAGCCGGTACGCGTTGCTCTTGGTGTGGTCGCCGGTCGCGAAGCCGGGCAGCGTGAACGCGAGGATGTCGCTGCGCGGCCGGTCCTCGCGGTCCATCGCCCGCGCCGCGACGATCAGGGCGTGCGTGGAGTCCAGCCCGCCGGACACGCCGATCACGATCTTCGGCTGGCCGATCGCCCGCAGCCGCTGCTCCAGGCCGCTGACCTGGATGTTGTAGGCCTCGTAGCAGTCCAGCTCCAGGCGCGTCTCGTCCGCCGGGACGAAGGGGAAGCGCTCGATCTCGCGCTTGAGCCCGATGTCGGTCCGCGGCGGGTCCAGCTCGAAGGAGACGCAGCGCAGCTCGGGGGCGTGGTGGCGCCGGTTGTCGTCGAAGGTCCCCATCCGCAGTCGCTCGGCCTGCAGCAGGTCCAGGTCGACGTCCGCCACGGACGCGCGTGGTCCGCGGGGGAACCGCTCGGTCTCGGCGAGGAGCCCGCCGTTCTCCCAGATCATGGTCTGGCCGTCCCAGGCCAGGTCGGTCGACGACTCGCCCTCGCCGGCCGCGGCGTAGACGTACGCGGCCAGGCAGCGCGCGGAGGCGCTGCGCGCCAACAGCTTCCGGTCCTCGGCGCGGCCCACGGTGATCGGGCTGCCGGAGAGGTTCGCGAGCACCGTCGCGCCCGCCAGTGCCGCCTCGGCGGACGGCGGGATCGGCACCCACATGTCCTCGCAGATCTCGACGTGCAGCACGAACCCGGACACGTCCGACGCCGTGAACAGCAGGTCCGGCCCGAACGGCACGTCCTCGCCGCGCAGCCGGACCGTGCCGCGCACGTCGTCCCCGGGAGCGACCTGGCGGCGCTCGTAGAACTCGCGGTAGGTCGGCAGGTAGGACTTCGGGGCGACCCCGAGGACCCGTCCCCTGTGGACGACCGCGGCGCAGTTGTGGATGCGGTGGCGGTGCCGGATCGGCAGGCCCACCACCAGCACGGGCAGCAGGTCGGCGGAGCCCTCGACCACGACGTCGAGCCCGGCCAGGGCGGCGTCGAGGAGGGTGTCCTGCATCAGGATGTCCTCGAGTGAGTACCCGGTCAGGGTCAGCTCCGGGAAGACGGCGAGGCCGACCCCGTCCGCGTCCAGCTCGCGGGCGGTCTCCAGGACGGCCGCGGCGTTGGCGGCGGGATCGGCGAGCGAGGTCCTGATGGTGGCCGCGGCGACGCGCAGGAAACCGTGCCGGTAGGCCGAGTAGAACTGCTCCACACCGGCATCCTGCTACACGCGATCGGCGTTCGGGTGATCGACGGCCCGGCTAGGGTCGGTGGGGAACGGAATCCCCTGTGCGACTTTCCTGTGCGAA
>Ga0070665_100001500_pt1 | contig 27163 bp, 24 predicted proteins | sample KBSS13metaG_FD_65862 | JGI IMG/M metagenome (GOLD analysis project Ga0070665, IMG submission 65862) | Switchgrass rhizosphere microbial communities from Kellogg Biological Station, Michigan, USA - KBS S1-3 metaG | ecosystem: Host-associated > Plants > Roots > Rhizosphere > Soil ... | reverse complement strand
CATCTTGAACTTTCCGGCCGGCTTGAAGAAGCACAGCACCTTGCCGTCCAGGGCATACGCCGGCATGCCGTAGTAGGTCTTCACCGTCAGCGCCGGGGCCGTCTCGGTGACCAGGGCATGGATGCGTTCGGCGAGGGCGCGGTCGTGGTCGGGCATCTCCGCGATCTTGTCGAGGCAAGCCTGCGCCTCCTCGGCGGCCTTCGCCGCACCCTTGCCACCGGCACGCTTGAGCTCGGCGGCGTGCTCCTTCATCGCGGCGCGTTCCTCGTCGGTCCAGCCGGTGCTTGCCATGTCGTGTCTCCTCGGTCGATGTCGTGGTCGTGGTGGTCCCGAGCCTAAGGAGAGAGGTGGCGTCCGGGCTTCTCGAATCCTGACCGGTGGTCCCTCGGGGGACCGCGCAGATCGTTCGGGCGAGGGATGGTCCGGGCGGGCGCAGATGGCTAGCCTGCCGATTGACCCGGGCAACGGTCGGGGCGGTACACGGACCGCCTCCGCGCCGACCCGCCAGCCATCGGTAGGCAGCCATGACTCCTCGGACACCTGCACCCTCACGACGACCGCGCCTCGCCGCCGCCGGACTCGTCGTCCTGACTCTCGTGGCGACCGGTGCCGCCACCGACGCCGGGTCCGCCGCCCCCGGCACGTGGACGAGGCAGCTCGACCCGACGGCGGCCCGAGCGTCGGCTGCCTCCGTCGACGTGGCGTCCAGCGCGCTGAAGGTCGTGTCGACGACCGGCCACCATCTCCGGCTCCGGATGCTCGCCTTCCACACGAGCTCGGGGACCCAGATCGTCGTAGCGGTCGAGAGTCACAACCAGGCCGAGGAGCACGACTGGACGTTCAAGGTGCCCGACGCGGCGTTGTCCCTCTCGGCCAAGGGGAGGGGCAGGATCCACCTCACCTCGCGACGGTCGGCGGGCTACGCCATCGTCTCCCTGAAGGCCAGCCCGTCCGGGCCGGCCACCGTCTCCCGATGCCAGGGCAAGGTCGCGACCCGCACCCGCCACCTGTCGCTGTCGGGCACGCTGCTGCTCCGCACCCGGTCCACCGGCAAGCGGGCCTGGGGCGCCGTGGGGAGCTCACACCGGACACTCCACTTCTCCACGCGCAGCAAGGTGACCTGGGTCAGGGATGCGGCGGCGAACTGCCCGACTCCGACCATCGCGTGCCGCAGCACGTTCTTGTGGCAGGCCAGCGTCGGTTCGTCCGGCGACGCCGCCTTCCTCACCTCCGACAACGTGGGGGCGCACGCCGAGATCGGCGGGCTGCGCTCCGTCCAGCTGGCCAAGCCGGCCGGTGCGACGCGCAACGACCTCGTCACGCTTCCGGACAGCTCCTCGAACCAGCTGATCGTCAACCCCGACGGCAGCGCGACGATGCAGGCGACGTTCCGCGGGGGGACGGCCACCCTCACGGCCCCGCAACCGGCGTCCACGGACGTCGCGCCGTGTGGCAACGGCACGCGGAACGTCTCCGTCGAGTTCTGGTCCGCCAGCCTCGCCAACGGCCCCACCCCGATCCACGTCCCCGCGCAGATCTTCGGCGGCTTCACGGCGTCGGACACGCCCGGTGCCGGTTTCGCCCGGGTCACCCTGCTCCCCTAGGCCGGGACCGGCCGCGGACGCCGGGGATGTCGGTGCGCCCTGTCAGGATCAGGGGAGTGGTCGCGTAGTCTGGCGTCCTTCCCCCAGCTGGTCCGTCCAGGCCGTGCGTCCCGCCTGCTCGACCTCCTGTTTCCCGACCGCTCGCGCCGCTGAGGAGAACCACTCCGTCCATGTCGTCCGGCTCCGTCTCAGGTGGGGACTTCGTCCACCTCCACGTCCACACCGAGTACTCCATGCTCGACGGTGCGGCCCGTCTCGACGACCTGTTCCGGCGTACGTCGGAGCTCGGCATGAGCAGCATCGCGATGACCGACCACGGCAACGTGTTCGGCGCCTACGACTTCTACAGCAAGGCCACCGCGGCGGGGATCAAGCCGATCATCGGCATGGAGGCCTACCTCACGCCCAACACCAGCCGCTTCGAGAAGAAGCGCGTCCGGTGGAACGACGGGGGAGACGACGACGTCAGCGGGTCCGGTGCCTACACCCACATGACCCTGCTCGCCGAGAGCACGGCGGGCATGCACAACCTGTTCCGGCTCTCCAGCCGGGCCAGCATGGAGGGCTACTACTACCAGCCGCGCGCCGACCGCGAGCTCCTCGCCGAGTACGCCGCGGGGCTGATCGGGACGACCGGCTGCCCGTCGGGTGAGGTGCAGACCTGGCTTCGCATCGGCGACTACGCCAAGGCGCGCGAGTCGGCCGCCGAGTTCCAGGACATCCTCGGCAAGGACAACTACTTCATCGAGCTGATGGACCACGGCCTGCTGATCGAGAAGCGCGTGCGCGACGGGCTCCTCCAGCTCAGCCACGACCTCGCGATCCCGGTGATCGCGACCAACGACTCCCACTACGTCAACCGCGAGGACGCGCCCGCCCACGAGCACCTGCTCTGCGTCTCGTCCGGCTCGGTGATGAGCGACCCGAAGCGGTTCAAGCTCGACGGCGACGGCTACTACATCAAGTCCGCCGCCGAGATGCGCGAGCTGTGGGAGGGCAAGCACGGCATGAAGGACGCGTGCGACAACACGCTCCTGATCGCCGAGCGGTGCGAGGTGACGTTCACCGAGGGCAACGGCACCTACATGCCGAGGTTCCCGGTCCCCGACGGTGGCACAGAGGAGGCGTGGTTCCGGCGCGAGGTCGAGAACGGCCTCGAGCGTCGATACCCGGAGGGCATCAGCGCGGCGGTGCGCGAACGCGCCGACTTCGAGATGGGCGTCATCCTCCAGATGGGCTTCCCGGGCTACTTCCTGGTGGTCGCCGACTTCATCAACTGGGCCAAGGACAACCGCATCCGGGTCGGCCCGGGCCGCGGCTCCGGGGCGGGTTCGATGTGCGCGTACGCGCTGCGCATCACCGACCTCGACCCCCTCGAACACGGCCTGCTGTTCGAGCGCTTCCTCAATCCCGAGCGCGTCTCGATGCCCGACTTCGACATCGACTTCGACGAGCGCCGGCGCAGCGAGGTGATCCGCTACGTCAGCGAGAAGTACGGCGAGGACCGGGTCTCGATGATCATCACCTACGGCACGATCAAGGCGAAGCAGGCGGTCAAGGACTCCAGCCGGATCCTCGGCTACCCCTTCGCGATGGGCGACCGGATCACCAAGGCGATGCCGGCCGCGGTGATGGGCAAGGACATCCCGCTCAAGGAGATCTTCGACTCCGAGCACAAGCGCTACGGCGAGGGTGGCGAGTTCCGCTCGCTCTACGAGTCCGACCACGACGTCAAGACCGTCGTCGACACCGCGATCGGCCTCGAGGGGCTGAAGCGGCAGTGGGGGGTGCATGCCGCCGGCGTGATCATGTCGAGCGAGCCGCTGCTCGACATCATCCCGCTGATCCGCCGGCCCCAGGACGGCGCGATCATCACCCAGTTCGACTACCCGATGTGCGAGCACCTCGGGCTGATCAAGATGGACTTCCTGGGGCTGCGCAACCTCACCGTGCTCGACGACTGCGTCAAGAACATCGAGCGCAACCGCGGCGAGACCGTGGTCCTGGAGGACCTCTCCCTCGACGACCCCGCGACGTACGCCCTCATGCAGCGCGGCGACACCCTCGGCGTCTTCCAGCTGGACGGTGGTCCGATGCGGGCGCTGCTGCGGTCGATGCGGCCCGACCAGTTCGCCGACATCTGTGCGGTCGGTGCGCTCTACCGGCCCGGCCCGATGGGCATGGACTCCCACAACAAGTACGCCCGCCGCAAGACCGGCCGCGAGCCGCTCGAGCCGATCCACCCGGAGCTCGCCGAGCCGCTCGCCGAGATCCTCGACGAGACCTACGGCCTGACCGTCTACCAGGAGCACGTGCTGGCCATCGTGCGCAAGGTCGCCGGCTACTCCCTCGGTCAGGCCGACCTGCTGCGCAAGGCGATGGGCAAGAAGAAGCGCGAGATCCTCGACGCCGAGTTCGTGCCGTTCGAGGCGGGCATGCTGAAGAACGGGTACTCCCCGGGCGCGGTCAAGGCGCTGTGGGACATCCTGGTCCCGTTCTCCGACTACGCCTTCAACAAGGCGCACGCCGCGGCGTACGGCCTGGTGTCGTACTGGACGGCGTACCTCAAGGCGAACTACCCCGCCGAGTACATGGCCGCCCTCCTGACGTCGGTGAAGGACGACAAGGACAAGATGGCGATCTACCTCAACGAGTGCCGCCGGATGAAGATCCAGGTGCTCCCGCCCGACGTCAACGAGTCCGACGCGACGTTCACCCCCGTCGGCACCGACATCCGGTTCGGCCTCACCGCCATCCGCAACGTCGGCGCCAACGTCGTCGACAAGATCGTCGAGGCCCGGGCCGCCAAGGGCCGTTACGAGCACTTCAACGACTTCCTCGACAAGGTCGACCCGCTGGCCTGCAACAAGCGGGTCATGGACTCCCTGATCAAGGCCGGGGCGTTCGACGACATGAAGCACAAGCGCCGGGCGCTGGTCGCCATCCACGAGCAGGCGGTCGACCGCTACTCCTCGATCAAGAAGGACTCCGGCGGCGGTCAGGACTCCCTCTTCGACGACCTGATGGGTGGTGGTGACGCCGGACCGATCTTCGACCTGACCGTCGCCGTGCCCGACATCGACGAGTGGGACAAGATGACGCTGCTCGGGCACGAGCGCGAGATGCTCGGCCTCTACGTCTCCGACCACCCGTTGATGGGGCTCGAACACCTCCTGGCCGGTGCCTCCGACTGCAGCATCGGTCAGCTGATGCTCGACGAGGAGCGGGCCGACAACAGCCCGATCCAGGTCACCGGGCTGATCACCTCCGTGCAGCGCAAGATCACCCGCAAGGGCGACACCTGGGCGGTGGTCACGATCGAGGACCTCGACGGCGCCATCGACGTGCTGCTCTTCCCGGGCACCTACCAGCTCGCGGGCAGCCTGCTCGCCGAGGACGCGATCGTCACCGTGCGGGGCAAGCTGTCGCGCAGCAAGGACCAGCCCGAGATCCGCGCCGAGGAGGTGACGGTCCCCGACCTGAAGGACGGCCCGGCCGGTCCGGTCGTCGTGAGCCTGCCGATCACGCGGTGCACGCCACCGGTGGTCGACCAGCTCAAGGAGGTGCTGCGCACGCACCCCGGCGTCACCGAGGTCCACCTCCGCCTGCTCGGCCGCCAGCAGACGACCGTGATGCGCGTCGACGACAACCTCCGGGTGGCCGCCGGTGCCGCGCTCTTCGCCGACCTCAAGCAGCTGCTCGGACCCGGGTGCCTGAGCGGATGAGCGACGACGACGACGGGCGACGACGAGGGCTGCTCGCGGCGGGCAGCCCCGCGCGCACCATCCTCCTGATCCTCCTGGCGTACGCCGTTCTCGGCGCGGTCGCCGGCGTGGTCTGGGAGTGGGTGTGGACACCGCCCGGTCAGGTGATCGCCAAGCACCAGGTCTTCTACGACAGCTACTCCTCGCTGCGCCGGGTGTTCACCGGCACCGGCCTCTACGTGCTCGTCGGTGCGGTCGCCAGCGCTGTGCTCGCGTTCGCGGTCAGCATCCTGGTCCGCGGTCGCGAGCTGGCGGTGCTGGCCCTGGTCCTCGTCGGCTCGGCCCTCGCGGCCGCGCTGATGTGGCGGGTCGGCACCCTGCTCGGTCCCGCCGACCCGGCGACCCTGGCCGCCCACACCACCGGTCGTGACACCGTGCCGGGCGAGCTGAGCGTGCAGGGGAAGAGCCCCTATCTGGTCTGGCCTTTCGTGTCGCTGCTCGTCCTCTCGGCGGTGTACTTCGCCTGGCCCGGACGCGCGACCCCGACCCGGCGATCCGAGGCCGACACCCCGCCGACGGATCATCGCGAAGCCGGTATCTCGCCGGCTCCGCCCCGGTAGGCTCCCCGCCACGGCGCACCGCGCTCGTTTCTCACGGGGAGATCGCAGATGTCCGAGCAGCAGCCACCGTCCGGCACGCCCGAGTACCTCGAGTACGGCAGTGGCGGCCCGATCCCACCCGCACCGATCGGGGAGGCGCCGGCCCGCAGGAGCAGGCGTGCCTGGTGGGTGGGTGGCGGCGTCGTGGCGCTGCTCGGTGTGGGCGCGGGTGCCTGGGCGGCGTTGAGCTTCTTCCAGCAGGGTGCCCAGCCGGCCGAGGCGCTGCCGTCCTCGACCGTCGGCTACCTCAGCGTCGACCTCGACCCCGCCGGCGGCCAGAAGATCGACGCCTTCCGCACCCTGAACAAGTTCCCGGCGTTCAAGGACGACGTCGGCGTGAACAGCGTCGACGAGCTGCGCCACAAGCTGGGCGAGCAGCTGATCTCCGACTCCGGCTGCTCGAACCTCGACTACTCCCGCGACATCGACCCGTGGCTGGGTGACCGGATGGCGGGCGCGGTCGTGTCGCTCGGTTCCGCCCAGGACCCCCACCTGGTGGCCGTCGTGCAGGTCAAGAACGAGAGTGACGCGCGCGCCGGGATCGCCAAGATCGACGCGTGCACCGACACCGGTGACAACGGCGTGGTGGTCAAGGACGGCTGGGCGATCCTGGCGGAGTCCCAGAAGGTCGCCGACGAGGTCTCCGCCGCCACGGCCGACGGCACTCTCGCCGACGACGCGACGTACCAGAAGTGGACCAAGGCGGTCGGCGACGCCGGTGTGGTGAACGCCTACGCCTCGCCCGACGCCGGCCGCGTGCTGACCAAGGAGCTGGGCGGATTCCTAGGGGGCATGTTCGGCGAGCAGGTGGGCACCGCCGTCCCTGGGGCGGCCGAGGGCTTTGCCACATCGGAGCCCAGTGCGGCCGCCACGATCTCCAGCGCCTTCATCCCGGCGACGGCCGGCGACGACCCCGTGACCGGCGCGCTGGCCGGCTTCAAGGGCGGTGCCGCGACGCTCCGGTTCACTGGTGACGGCCTGGAGCTGGCCATGGCCGGCGACGGCAGCAGCCCCGAGCTGTCGCCGTACAGCGGGACGACCGGTGGCGAGCTGGTCGGGCGGCTGCCCGACGACACCGCCGCTGCGATCGGCATCAGCCTGCAGCCCGGATGGTTCTCGCGCCAAGCGGACAACCTCTCGCTGTTCTCGGGTGGAACCTCCCGCGAGGACCTCTACCGGGAGATCAAGCAACAGACGGGGCTGGACGCGCCCGACGACTTCGAGACGTTGCTCGGTTCCGGGATCGCCTTCTCGGTCAGCAAGGACATCGACCTCGAGGCCGTCGAGAACACCGACGACGGCACCGGGATCCCGGTCGCCGCGACCGTCAAGGGTGATCCGGCCGCGATCGAGAAGGTTCTCGACAAGCTCCGCCTCAAGATCGGCGACCCGGCCTTCGCGGGCTCCGACTCCTCCGACGGTCGAGTCGCGATCGGCCCCACCGAGGAGTACCGCAAGCGGGTGCTGGCCGGCGGTGACCTGGGCGGCAGCGACGCGTTCACGAGCGTCGTCCCGGACGCCGCGCACGCGAGCGCGGTGTTCTACGTGAACATCGACGCGCTGGAGCCGGCCTTCACCAAGATGATGTCGGGCGCCGACTCCCGGGACCTCGCCAACCTGAAGCCGCTGCGGGCGATCGGCATGTCGACCTGGACCGATGGCGGCGTGCTGCGGTTCTCGTTCAAGCTCACCACCAACTGACACGCTGGTCGAGGAGGTCGCTCTGCGATCGTCTCGAAACCTGGTGACGGTGTCCCTGAGGCTTCAGACACCTCACCGGGCCTCGACTCGGCTGGGACGCCTTCGCAGGCTCAGCCGTGGGCTCGCTCAACCTGCGCTCGCCCACGTCACGCGCTCGTGCCTCACGCGCGACTGCTCGCTTCAGTTGGGGGACCAGCGGGTCCGGGCGATGTCGGTGGCAGGCAGCGACGGGAAGACCCGCATGGTCCGGAGCTCCCCCCGCAGCACGTCGGTGACCATCCGCAGCCGACCCTCGGCGTCCTCGGCCTCCAGCAGCTCCTGACGCTCGCCGATGGTCAGCGGGGACAGGGCCGCGAGAGCCCAGGAGAGGTACGCCGGGTCCTGCGGCAGCTCGGCGGACGGCGGCTCCCGGTCCATCCGGAGGAGCGCCTCGCGGTAGGCCTCGTAGGTGACCTGCGCGGTCTCGGCGACGGCATCCGGCACGGACACGTCGTGCTCTTGCAGGGACGTCACCCGGCCGACCGGGTAGGCCCCGCTCGTGTCGAGGTGCTCCAGCTCGATCCGGTCGAGCCCGACGGCGACCAGCTCGAAGGTGCCGTCGGCGTGGGACTCGACCTCGGTCATCTTCACCCGGCACCCGACCCGGAACAGCCACTGCGCCCCGTGCTCGCCGACCTCGTAACCCTCGCGGATGCCGACCGAGCCGAAGACGCGCTCGGTGGGGTCCTCGACGCGCAGCAGGTGGTGGACCAGGGCGCGGTAGCGGTCCTCGAAGACCTGCAGCGGCACGCTCATCCCCGGGAACAGCACCGTGTTCAGGGGGAACATCGGGAGCGTGTCGCTCATGCGACGAGCGTAGCCATCCCCCCACGTGGGCAGGGGGCGGGGCAACGGCGCGCCGCCACCTAGAATTCCCAGCATGATCCGTCGCATCGACCTGCGTGGCAGCGCACCCGCGGACTACCGCGACGTCGTGCCGCGCGCCGAGGTCGACGTCGACGCGGCCGTCGAGATCGTCCGGCCCCTCTGCGAGGAGGTCCGCACCCGCGGGGTGGAGGCGATCCGTGAGCTGTCCGAGCGGTTCGACGGGATCGCGCCCGAGCACATGCGGGTTCCGCAGGACCTGCTCGCCGCAGCACTGGAGGAGCTCGACCCGGCGGTGAGGGCGGGGCTGGAGGAGTCGATCGCGCGGCTCCGGCGTACCTGCGAGGCGGAGCGCGAGCACGACGTCACGACGTCCCTCGGCGCGGGTGCGACGGTGACCCAGCGCATGGTGCCGGTACGCCGCGTCGGGCTCTACGCCCCGGGCGGACTCGCCCCGCTGGTCTCGAGCGTGGTCATGAACGTCGTGCCGGCCCAGGTCGCCGGCGTCACGAGCATCGCGCTGGCCAGCTCCCCCCGCAAGGACCAGGGCGGCCTCCCCGCCCCGACCATCATGGCGGCGTGCGCCCTGCTCGGCGTCGACGAGGTGTACGCCGTCGGCGGGGCGCAGGCGATCGCGATGTTCGCCTACGGCGCGGGGGAGTGCGCACGTGTCGACCTGGTCACCGGGCCGGGCAACATCTACACGGTCGCGGCCAAGCGCCTGCTCAAGGGTCGCATCGGCATCGACGCCGAGGCCGGCCCGACCGAGATCGCGATCCTGGCCGACGACACCGCCGACGCGGCGTACGTCGCGGCCGACCTGGTCAGCCAGGCCGAGCACGACCCGCAGGCCGCCAGTGTGCTGGTGACGGACTCCCTGCGGCTCGCCGACGACGTCGAGGCCGAGCTGGAGAAGCAGGTGCACGCCACCCGGCACACCGAACGCATCCGGGCGGCCCTCGGCGGACAGCAGTCCGGCATCGTCCTGGTCGACGACGTCGAGCAGGGGCTCGACGTCGTCAACGCCTACGCCGCCGAGCACCTCGAGATCCACACCGCCGACGCCACGGCCGTGGCCGGACGGGTGGTCAACGCCGGTGCCGTCTTCATCGGGCCGTACGCGCCGGTGTCCCTCGGCGACTACTGCGCCGGGTCCAACCACGTGCTGCCGACGGCCGGCTGCGCCTGCCACTCGTCCGGGTTGTCGGTGCGCGCGTTCCTCAAGACGGTGCACGTCGTCGACTACACCCGTGAGGCGCTCGCCGAGGTCGCCGGCCACGTCGTCACGCTGGCCGAGGCGGAGGACCTGCCGGGCCACGGCCAGGCGGTCAGCGTCCGGTTCGACCGATGAGCGCGATCCCCCTGCGGGAGGAGCTGCGCGGCATCCAGCCCTACGGCGCCCCGCAGCTCGACGTCCCGGTCCTCCTGAACGTCAACGAGAACCCCTACCCGCCGTCCGCGGCGGTGGTGGCCGACATCGAGCGCGCCGTGGCCGAGGCCGCGCGCGACCTCAACCGCTACCCCGACCGGGAGTTCACCGCGCTCCGCGAAGCGCTCGCGGCCTACCTCGGTCATGGCGTCGGCGCCGCCCAGGTCTGGGCGGCGAACGGCTCCAACGAGGTGATGCTCCACCTGCTCCAGGCCTTCGGCGGACCGGGTCGGACCGCGCTCAGCTTCGCCCCGACGTACTCGATGTATCCCGAGTACGCCCGCGACACCCACACCGACTGGGAGGTCGGCCACCGCGAGCAGGACTTCACGCTCGACGTCGAGCGCGCGGTCGCCCTGGTCCGAGAACGCCGCCCGCACGTCGTGCTCCTGCCATCGCCCAACAACCCCACCGGCACCGCCCTTCCGCACGCCGCGATCGGTGCCCTGTGCGAGGCGCTCGACGAGGGCGTCCTGGTCGTCGACGAGGCGTACGCCGAGTTCCGCCGGGCCGGCACGCCGAGCGCCCTGGAGCTGCTCTCGGCGTACCCCAACCTGGTCGTCACCCGCACGATGAGCAAGGCGTTCGCGCTGGCCGGCGCCCGGGTCGGATATCTGGCGGGCTCGGTGGAGGTCTGCGACGCCCTGCGCGTCGTCCGCCTGCCCTACCACCTCTCCGCGATCACCCAGGCCGTCGCCGGCGCCGCCCTCCGGCACGCCGACGAGCTCCTCGGCGCCGTCGACCGGCTCCGGTCCGAGCGCGACGAGACGGTCGTCTGGCTCCGGGCGCAGGGGTTCACCGTTGCCGACAGCGACGCGAACTTCGTGCTCTTCGGGCGCTTCGCCGACCGGCACGCGGTCTGGCAGGGCCTGCTCGACCGGGGCGTGCTGATCCGCGAGACCGGTCCCGATGGTTGGCTGCGGGTCTCGATCGGGACTCCCACGGAGATGGCAGCATTCCGTGAGGCACTCACCGCCGTGACGAGGGAGAAGACCCGATGAACCGCACCGCCACCGTCGACCGGCAGACCAAGGAGTCGAAGGTCCACGTCGAGGTCGATCTCGACGGGTCGGGCCGGGCCGACGTCTCGACAGGCGTCGGCTTCTACGACCACATGCTCACGTCGTTCGCCCGGCACGCCCTCGTCGACCTCACCGTGGTCACCGAGGGCGACACCCACATCGACGCCCACCACACGGTGGAGGACACCGCGATCGTGCTCGGCGAGGCCCTGCGCGAGGCGCTCGGCGACAAGCACGGCATCCGCCGCTTCGGCGACGCGACGGTGCCGCTCGACGAGGCCCTGGTCCAGAGCGTCGTCGACGTGTCCGGCCGGCCGTACTGCGTGCACGTCGGCGAGCCGGACGGCCAGGCGTACGCCGTGATCGGCGACGGGTACGTCGGCTCGCTCACGCGACACGTCTTCGAGACGCTGGCCTTCCACGCCCAGATCGCCCTGCACGTGCGCGTGCTCTCGGGTCGCGATCCCCACCACCTGGTGGAGGCGCAGTTCAAGGCGTTCGCCCGCGCGTTCCGCGACGCGGTCTCGCTCGACCCACGCGAGACTGGTGTGCCGTCCACCAAGGGGAGACTCTGATCACCCCACGACGTTCTCCGCCTCCCCCGCTCCGCTCCTCCGTCGGACAACGCCGCGGGGACCCCGATCCCGGTGCCCGGTGTGTCCGGTAAAGCGGTGGTCGTCCTCGACTACGGGTCCGGCAACCTCCGCTCGGCCGTACGCGCCCTGGAGCGGGCCGGTGCCGTCGTCGAGCTGACCTCCGACCGGACGACGGCGGAGAACGCCGACGGGCTGGTCGTTCCCGGAGTGGGCGCCTTCGCCGCGTGCATGGCCGGGCTGCGTGCCGTCGACGGTCCCCGGGCCATCGGCCGCCGGCTCGCGGGTGGACGGCCGGTGCTGGGCATCTGCGTCGGCATGCAGGTGCTCTTCGAGCGCGGGGTCGAGCACGGCGTCGAGACCGAGGGCTGCAGCGAGTGGCCGGGGGTCGTCGACAGGCTGCAGGCTCCCGTCGTCCCCCACATGGGCTGGAACACTGTGGAGGTCCCGGACGGCTCCGGGCTCTTCGCGGGCGTGGAGGGGGAGCGGTTCTACTTCGTCCACTCGTACGCCGTGAGGTCCTGGGCACTGCACACGGACGGTCGCACCCAGGCACCCCTGGTCACCTGGTCCGAGCACGGTGGCGACCGGTTCGTCTCGGCGGTGGAGAACGGCCCCTTGAGCGCGACCCAGTTCCATCCGGAGAAGTCCGGTGACGCGGGTGCGGCCCTGCTCCGGAACTGGGTGTCGTCGCTGTGAGCAAGGAGCGGGCGCGGCGCCGAGCCGAGCGCGAGCGCGAGGCGGCGCTCAAGGTCGCGGCCCGACAGCGTCACGAGGAGCACCGAGCGCGCGCCCGCGCTCGGAAGCAGGCCCTCACCGGGTGGATCCCACGGCCCCACGCCACACCGGGCGTGCTCGCCGCACGCCGCCGCGCCGAGCTGACGGCCACGATCGGGTTGCTGTTCCTGGTCAACGTCCTGGTGTGGCTGGTGCGCCCGGACTGGGCGGCCCGGCTCGCGGCCCTGGTCGTGAGCCTGGTCGTCTTCCCCGTCGTCCGACTCGTGGTGTCGCGCCGATGACCGGCGTGGTCGTGGTGACCGGCGTACCGGGGATCCCGGTCGCCGACGTCGCGGCGGCGCTGGCGGAGACGCTGCGGCTGGCGCACGTCTCGGTCGACGGGATCCAGGACGAGCTGGCGCTCGAGGCCGACGACACCCCGCGCGACTGGCTGCGGCTCGACGCGGAGCGGGAGCTCAAGCGACGCGTCGAGGCGTTCGGCGGGGCGGTGGTGCTCGACGTGGTGCTGGTCGACGACGCGGAAGCGGAGCGGCTCGTCACCGTCCTGAGCCCCTGGTGGGCCGACCTGGTCGAGGTCAGGTGCGCGGAGCCGGACGTGCCGTCGCCCTCGCTGAACGCCCCTCGGACGGTCATCCTCGACGGCACGCGGCCTCCCGCCGTGGCCGACCTGGCGGCGGTGCTGCGCGACGAGACGCGCCCCACCCGTCGGGTACGCCGCCGTTAGGGTCGGGCGCGTGTCCACCCACCTCGAGCTCCTGCCCGCCGTCGACGTGGCGGGCGGGCAGGCGGTGCAGCTGGTGCAAGGCGTCGCCGGCTCGGAGAAGAGGTTCGGCGACCCGGTGGAGGCGGCCCTGCGCTGGCAGGAGGCCGGGGCCGAGTGGATCCATCTGGTCGACCTCGACGCCGCGTTCGGTCGTGGGCACAACCGCGACCTGCTCGCCTCGATCGTCGGCCGCGTCGACGTCCGGGTGGAGCTCAGCGGCGGCATCCGGGACGACGAGTCGCTGGTCGCCGCGATGGCGACCGGCTGCCGCCGCGTGAACATCGGCACCGCCGCCCTCGAGCAGCCGCAGTGGTGCGCCGACGCGATCGCGGAGTGGGGCGACCGGGTGGCCGTGGGGCTCGACGTCCGAGGACGCACCCTGGCCGCCCGCGGCTGGACCCGCGAGGGAGGCGACCTCTTCGAGGTGCTGGCGCGGCTCGACGCCGAGGGCTGCGCACGCTACGTCGTCACCGACGTGAACAAGGACGGCATGCTCGAGGGCCCCAACCTCCAGCTCCTGCACGACGTCTGCGCAGCCACGGACCGGCCGGTCGTGGCCAGCGGCGGGATCACCGAGCTGGCCGACCTCGAGGCGCTCTCCGGGCTGGTGGACGTCGGTGTCGAGGGCGCCATCATCGGGACGGCGCTCTACGAGGGCCGGTTCACCCTCGAGGACGCACTCGCTGTGGTCTCGACAAGCTCGACCGACGGGGTCCCGTGAGCGTCGCCGTCCGGGTGATCCCGTGCCTCGACGTCGAGGCGGGGCGGGTGGTCAAGGGCGTGAACTTCGAGCACCTCCGTGACGCCGGCGACCCGGTCGAGCTCGCCCGCCGGTACGACGCGGAGGGCGCCGACGAGCTGACCTTCCTCGACATCTCGGCCTCCTACGAGGGGCGCGCGACCACGATGGAGATCGTCTCGCGCACCGCCGAGGAGGTCTTCATCCCGCTCACCGTCGGCGGGGGAGTGTCGTCCGTCGACGACGTCGACCGCCTGCTCCGAGCGGGCGCCGACAAGGTCTCGGTCAACACCGCCGCCCTTACCCGCCCCGAGCTCGTCGCCGAGATCGCCGACCGGTTCGGCAACCAGGTGCTCGTGCTGTCGGTTGACGCGCGACGGGCGTCCTCGGGCTCGGCCACGGACTCGGGCTTCGAGGTCACGACCCACGGCGGGCGGAAGTCCGCCGGTCTCGACGCGGTCGCGTGGGCCGCGCGTGGCGCCGAGCTCGGCGCCGGGGAGATCCTGCTCAACGCGATGGACGCCGACGGCACGACGTCCGGTTTCGACCTCGAGCTGATCCGACTGGTCCGGGCCGCCGTGAGCATCCCGGTGATCGCCTCCGGTGGGGCGGGTGCCGCCGCGGACTTCCCGCCTGCGGTCGAGGCCGGCGCCGATGCCGTGCTCGCCGCCACGGTCTTCCACTTCGGGACCGTGGCCATCGGCGAGGTCAAGACCGCACTCGCGGAGGCGGGTCACCCGGTTCGGTGAGCCCACGGCAGGATCGGTGCATGAGACCTCCTGCCGAGGAAGCTGCCCGGGGCCTGGTCGCCGAGCGTTACCCGGACGCCGTCCAAGCCTGGCTCGCCGGCTCCACGACCACCGGCCGGGCCACGGAGACCTCCGACCTCGACATCACCGTGCTGCTCGACCCGTCGTCGCCCGACGTGGAGGTGCACCGCGAGTCGCTGGTGCACGCCGGGTGGCCGGTCGAGCTGTTCGTGCACACGGCCGCGTCGGTGGACTTCTTCGTCGCCAAGGACCTGCAACGACGGCACCCGACGATGGCCCGGCTGGTCGCCACCGGAGTCCCGCTGCTCGGTGACGGTGGGGCCGACGTACGCGCGCGCTGTGCCGAGGTGCTCGAGCGCGGACCGGAGCCGCTCGCCGCCGACGAGCTGGACCTGATGCGGTACGGACTGACCGACCTCCTCGACGACCTGGCCGACGTCGCGCCCGGGGCCGAGGCCTCGGCCGTCGTGGTCGCCGTGTGGCGCGCGACCGCCGAGCTGGCCCTGGGGTCGGCGGGCGCCTGGAACGGCACCGGCAAGTGGTTGGTCCGCGAGCTGCAGGCACTCGACGAACGGCGGGGCACCCGACTGACCGAGGCACTCGACCTGGGCCTGCGGCGAGCCCTGGCGGGGGAGCGTGAGTCCCTGACCACGGTCGCCGACCAGGTGCTCGCTGGGGGCGGCGGGCGCCGCTGGGCCGGCCTGCACCTCACGGCCGATGTGCCGGAAGCTCCCGGGAACCCAGAACGGCGCTCGCATGGAGAGCGCGAGCGCCGTTCGTAGTGACCATGGGCTTGGGGGGTGTGGCCACTGTTTCGTCAAGGTAGCGAAGGGTGGGGGTCGTGCGAAGGCGGTTTACGGAAAATTGACCCTGACCGCCCAGGTCAGCGCGGTGGTCCCGCGCGGCCGGTCCGGCCGCACCGGCGCGCCCCAGCGCCGGCGCGTGGTGGTCCAGGAAGGCGGAGGGGAGCGCCGAGGGCCCCGGCCGCACCAGGGTTGAGGCGTCGCCCCCGGCCACCTGTGGTCGCTGTGCTCCGCGACGAGATCCACGCCGGAACGCCTGCACCACAGGCCATTCCACCGTTCGTCCACGGCCGGGACCCCAGATCCGGACCCTGTCGTGATCGGCGGAGGGACCCGCCTGCTCGCGGTGCGGATGACCGGCGGGCGCGTGCACCCCGGCCCGTTTCCCGAGCGCCCGATCGAGCACCGGAACGGCGAACGGGGCCGGCTGCGGACGGCGCCGGTGCTCCCCGAGCCCCCGAAAATCTTTACCTTCCAACGTGCTCCGCGCCGGCGGGTGAGAGGCGTCCCGGCGCAACGACGGCCGGATGGAACACTGAGTGCATGGATCTCGACCCCGCTGTCGCCGCGCGCTTGAAGCGGAACGACGCCGGCCTGGTCCCGGCGATCGCCCAGCAGCACGACTCGGGTGAGGTGCTGATGCTGGGCTGGATGGACGACGAGGCGCTGGCGCGCACGATGGCGACCGGCCGGGCGACGTACTGGAGTCGGAGCCGGGGCGAGTACTGGACCAAGGGCGAGACCTCCGGCCACCGGCAGTGGGTGCGCAGCGTGAGCCTGGACTGCGACGGCGACACCGTGCTGCTCCGGGTCGACCAGGAGGGTCCGGCCTGCCACACCGGCACCCGCACCTGCTTCGACGAGGGCCTCGTCTGGGAGTCCGATCAGCGTGCCGGCAGCTGAGGGACGGCGCTGGTTCGGCCCCGCGGTCCTGGTCGGGCTCGCGGGCACCGGCCTGAGCGCACTGGCCGGTTCCAAGCCTTGGGCGTCACCGGACGGGCAGGCGGGATCCACCCTGGTCGACAAGACGGGCGGGCACGTCCCGCTCGCGGCCGCGCTGGGACTGGTCGGGCTGGCCGCCTGGGGCGTGCTGCTGGTCACCCGCGGCTGGGTACGCCGCGTGGTCGCCGTCCTCGTCGCCGCCTCGGCCGCCGCGCTGGTCGTGACCGCGGTCGTCGGCCGCTCGTCGGCTCTCGACTCCGCCCGGAAAGCCACGGTCGACCTCGGCCGTACACCGACCGGTGCGCACACGACGGCCTGGTGGTACACCGGGCTGGTGGCCGCGCTGCTGGCCCTCGCGGCCGCGGCACTGGCGGTCCGCCACGTGTCGTCGTGGCCGGAGATGGGCAGCCGTTACGACGCCCCCACGGCGCGCGCGGAGGTCGACGATCCGGCCCAGATGGAGGAGGTCGATCTGTGGCGCGCCATCGACCAGGGGCGCGACCCGACCGACTCCGGTGACCACTAGTCCTGCTACTAGGATGCCCTTCACCGAACCGCCGAGGACCCCCTTGAGGACCCCTGAGGAGCCCTGCATGTCTGACAACCACGGCAACACCCCGGCCGCGTGGGCTGCAGTGTCTGTCGCGATGCTCGGCTTCGTGGTGGCCGGGATCGGGCTCATGTTCGACCCGATCAGCAGGCCGGTTTTCTGGGTCGGCGTCGCCATCGGTGTCGCCTCGCTGGCCGTGTTCGTGGTGATGGCCAAGATGGGGCTCAACGGACCCGGACACTGATGACGCTCGCGGCCCCACCCGTCACCACGATCCGACCTCGGTCGGATCGGATTCGCGGGCCGCTGCTCAGCGCTGCCGCGGTCGCCGCGGCGACCCTGGCTCTCCACGTCCGCGACCCCCATGTCACGCACTCGTGGGGGGTCTGCCCGCTCTACGCCCTCACCGGCATGTACTGCCCGGGCTGCGGTGGCCTGCGCGGGGTCAACGACCTGACCGACGGCCATCTCGGTCAGGCCGCTTCCAGCAACCTGCTGATGGTGCTCGCCATCCCGTTCGCACTCGTCGCCTTCGGGCGCTGGAGCTACGGCGCGTGGACCGGTCGCGAGATCCGAGCGATCCCTGAGCTTCCGCAGGCGGTCAAGCTCGGCCTGGTCGCGCTCGCCCTCGCGTTCACGGTGGCCCGCAACCTGCCCGGCAGCTGGCTCGCGCCCTGACGGAGGCGAACCCGCTCGGGCCGGGCGGTCAGTTGCTGCCGAAGCTGAGCACACCCGCGGCGAACAGGATGATGCCCAGCACCATCAGCCCGACGGCGACGTACCCGAGCACCTCGCCGGCCTTGGCCATCCCGCCGGGCTGACCCTCGGCCGCGGCCTGACGGCCGAGGATGATCGCCGGGATGCCGAGCAGGCCGCAGCACAGGATGCCGAGGATCCCGCAGACAAGGGCCCACACGGGCTTGTTGCTGCTGGCCGGCGGCTGCCCGTAGCCGCTGCCGTACGGCGACTGCGGCGGAGGAGGAGGCGGCGGTGCGTCGTAGCTCATGTGTCTGTCCCCTTGTCGTGGTCACCGGGCGGTGATCGTGAGCGGCGACCCTACTCATCGGCCGGGGCCGGTCGTCAACGACCGCGCCGATGGTCGGAGGTCGGGCGGTTGCGCAGGGCGTTGGGACCGCGTGAGAGGCTGGGCGGCGGTTCCGCGCAGAGTCCAGAAGCTGGGAGAAGGTCTGTCATGTCCGTGCTCGACGACATCGTCGCGGGCGTGCGCGAGGACCTCACCCGGCGCCGGATCGCGACCTCCGAGTCCGACCTGCGGGCGCGGCTGCTCGAGGCGGCGCCGCCGCGTGACCCGATGCCGGGGCTACGCCGACCGGGCTCGTCGGTGATCGCCGAGGTGAAGCGCCGGAGCCCCAGCAAGGGCGACCTGGCCGACATCCCCGACCCGGCGTCGCTGGCGACGGCGTACGCCCGGGGCGGCGCCGTCGCGGTCAGCGTGCTCACCGAGGAACGCCGCTTCGGGGGGAGCCTGGCCGACCTCGACGCGGTCCGGGCCGCGGTCGACCTGCCCGTGCTGCGCAAGGACTTCGTGGTCGACGGCTACCAGCTGCTCGAGGCGCGTGCCCACGGCGCCGACCTGGCCCTGCTGATCGTGGCGGCCCTGCCGGGCGACCTCCTCGAGCGTCTCCACGACAGCTGTCGTGAGCTCGGCCTGACGCCCCTGGTCGAGGTGCACGACGAGCCCGAGGCGGAGCGCGCGGTCGCCCTGGGTGCCGGACTGATCGGCGTGAACGCCCGCAACCTGAAGACCCTCGACGTCGACGCGGCCACCTTCTCGAAGCTGGCTCCGCTCCTGCCCGACGACGTCGTCACGGTCGCCGAGAGCGGCGTCACCGGCGCCGACGACGTGCGCCGGCTCGTGGGCGAGGGTGCCGACGCGGTGCTCGTCGGCGAGGCACTCGTCCAGGACGGCGACCCCGAGGGTGCCGTCCGTGCGATGACAGGACTGACCCGATGAGCCGCACACGCACTTCCTGGGACGCCGACGAGCACGGTTGGTTCGGAGGGGAGTCGGCGTGGGGTGGCCGCTTCATGCCCGAGGCCCTGGTCAGCGCGCTCGACGAGCTGACGGCGGCCTGGCAGGAGGCGATGGCGGACGACGTCTTCACCGAGGAGTTCGCGACGATCTGCCGTGAGTACGCCGGGCTCCCGAGCGCGCTCTACGAGGCGACCCGTCTCTCGGAGCTGGTCGGCTGCCGGATCCTGCTCAAGCGCGAGGACCTCAACCACACCGGCGCCCACAAGATCCGCAACGTGCTGGGCCAGGCCCTGCTCACCCGGCGGATGGGCAAGACCCGGGTGATCGCCGAGACCGGCGCCGGTCAGCACGGCGTCGCCAGCGCGACGGCCGCGGCGTACTTCGGCCTCGACTGCACCGTCTACATGGGCTCGGTCGACGTGAAGCGCCAGGCCCTCAACGTCGCCCGGATGCAGCTGCTCGGCACGAAGGTGATCCCGGTCGACTCCGGCAGCGCGACCCTCAAGGACGCCATCAACGAGGCGCTCCGTGACTGGGTGGCGTCGGTCGACCACACCGCGTACCTCTTCGGGACGGCGGCCGGCCCCCACCCGTTCCCGAGCATGGTCCGCGACTTCACGCGTGCCATCGGCGACGAGGCGCGCGCCCAGTGCCTCGAGCGGTACGGCGTGCTGCCGCGCGGCATCGCGGCCTGTGTCGGCGGCGGCTCCAACGCGATCGGCCTGTTCACCGCGTTCCTCGACGACGACGTGGAGATCCACGGGTTCGAGGCAGGTGGAGACGGGTTCGAGACCGGGCGACACGCCGCCACGATCAAGGCCGGCGACCGTGGGGTGCTCCACGGCGCCCGCACCTACGTGCTGCAGGACGACGACGGCCAGACGATCGAGTCGCACTCGATCTCGGCCGGGCTGGACTACCCGGGCGTCGGCCCGCAGCACGCCTACCTGGCGGCGTCCGGAAGGGCGTCGTACACCCCGGTGACGGACGCCGAGGCGATGGACGCCCTGGCGCTGCTGAGCCGGACCGAGGGGATCATCCCGGCGGTCGAGTCGGCGCATGCGATCGCCGGTGCCCTCGAGGTGGCCAAGGGCTACGGCCCCGACGACATCATGCTGATCAACCTGTCCGGCCGCGGTGACAAGGACATGGAGACCGCGATCGAGTGGTTCCACCTCGGCCAGGCGGACGGCGACGGCGCGGAGCCCGTCGGATGAGCGTCACGACCGCGTTCGAGAAGGCCCGGGCGGACGAGCGCGCCGTCCTGGTCGGTTACCTGCCGGCCGGTTTCCCGACCGTCGAGGGCGGGATCGAGGCGATGCGGGCGATCGTCGATGCCGGCTGCGACGTGATCGAGGTCGGGCTGCCCTACAGCGACCCGGTGATGGACGGCCCGACCATCCAGGCGGCAGCCCAACGCGCGCTCGGCGGCGGTGTGCGCACCCGCGACGTCCTCCGCACCGTCGAGGCCGTGGCCGCGACCGGGACCCCGACCGTGGTGATGACCTACTGGAACCCGATCGAGAAGTACGGCGTCGCCCGGTTCGCCGCCGACCTCGCCGACGCCGGCGGGTCCGGGCTGATCACCCCCGACCTCACGCCTGACAGCGGGGCCGAGTGGATCGCCGCGGCCGACTCCCTCGACCTCGACAAGATCTTCCTGGTGGCGCCGTCGTCGACCGACGAGCGCATCGCGATGACCACGGCGGCCTGTCGCGGCTTCGTCTACGCGACGGCGGTGATGGGTGTGACCGGTGCCCGCGCCACCAGCAGCGACCTGGCGGGCCCGCTCGTCGCCCGCACCAAGGCGGTGACCGACATCCCGGTCGCGGTCGGCCTCGGCGTCAGCACCGGCGACCAGGCGGCCGAGGTCGCGTCGTACGCCGACGGGGTGATCGTCGGCTCGGCGTTCGTCCGCTGCCTCCTCGACCACGACGACCTCACGTCCGGTCTGGGCGCCCTGGCGTCCCTGGCCGACGATCTCGCTCAGGGCGTACGCCGTGCGTAGGGCGCTCCTGCTGGCGCTCTCCCTGGTGATCGGGGTGGCCCTGGCCGCCTGCTCGAAGAGCTCGGCCGACACGTTCTCCGGGGCCGTGCTGCACGCGCCGTACCACGTCCCCTCGACCCGGCTGACCGACACCGACGGCCGGCCCTACTCGCTGGCGGCGAGCACCACCAAGCGTCTGACCCTGGTCTTCTTCGGATACACCCACTGCCCCGACGAGTGCCCGACCACCATGGCGACGCTGGCCTCGGCGATGCTCCAGCTCGACGACGCCGACCGTGCGAATGTGCAGGTCGTGTTCGTCACCACCGACCCGGCGCGCGACACCGGACCGGTGATCCGGAGCTGGCTCGACCACTTCTCCTCGTCGTTCGTGGGCGTGACCGGCCCGCTCGACACGATCAAGCGGGTCGCGACCGATGTCGGCGTCCCGATCGCGAAGGGCCGGCGACTCCAGTCCGGTGGCTACGACGTCACCCACGGCACGCAGGTCCTCGGCGTCGACGGCAAGAACACCGTCCCCGTGGTCTGGACCCTGGGCACCACCGCGCCCGAGTTCGCCCACGACATCCACCAGCTGCTCAACTGAGGAACCGCCGTGACGACGTCCCTGTTCATCCCGAGCCCGGCCGAGGGCGTCTGGTACCTCGGCCCGCTCCCGCTGCGCGGCTACGCCCTGTGCATCGTCGCCGGGATCATCGCCGCGATCTGGATCGGGGAACGACGGTGGGTCGGCCGCGGCGGGCGCCGTGGCGAGGTCACCGACCTGGCTCTGTGGGCCGTGCCCTTCGGGGTCGTCGGGGGTCGGCTCTACCACGTGATCACCGACCACGACCTCTACTTCGGGGCCGGCAGGACACCGATCGACGCCCTCTACGTCTGGCGCGGCGGCCTCGGCATCTGGGGAGCGATCGCGCTCGGCGGGGTAGGGGTGTGGATCGGCGCCAAGAGCAAGGGCATCCGGGTCCCACCCGTGCTCGACGCCATGGGCCCCGGCGTTCTCGTCGCCCAGGCGATGGGTCGCTGGGGGAACTGGTTCAACCAGGAGCTCTTCGGCCGGCCGTCGACCCAGCCGTGGGCGCTGAAGATCGACCCGGGCAACCGGCCACCCGGCTACGAGCAGTACGCCACGTTCCAGCCGACGTTCCTCTACGAGTCCATCTGGGACCTCGGTGCGTTCGGCTTCGTGCTCTGGGCCGACCGGAGGTGGAAGCTCGGCCACGGCCGGGTCCTGGCGCTCTACGTGATGGCCTACACCGCCGGACGTGGCTGGATCGAGACGCTGCGGATCGACAACGTCGAGTATCAGCACGTCCTCGGGCTCCGGCTGAACGTCTGGACCTCGATCGTGCTGTTCATCCTGGCCGCGGCGTACTTCGTGATCGTCGGCCGCAAGCACCCCGGGCGCGAGACCGAGGTCTACACCGAGGCACGCCTGGCCGCCGACCGCGCCGCCGAGGGTGAGGGTGACGGTGTCGACGGTGTCGACGGTGTCGACGGTGCCGACCGTGCCGACACGCCGGAGGAGGAGGCGCTCTCGACTGCGGAGTCTCCACCCACCTCGGTGCGTCCGCCGACGGAAGCAGAACCCGACCCCCGCGAAAGGACCTAGCGCCTCGGCCGGCACCGAGTGTCACATCGGCCCCATCGGCCCCATGTCTGACGCAGTCCCGTCGCTTGGTACCCGTTGCAACGCCTACGAAGCGACGGGATCCCCGGCCGACCGGGGATCCCGACGAGCCCCACCGTCCGAGTGGCAAGAAGGTCCGCATGATCATGCGGACCCACGGTTATCCTGACCGGGCTTGGGCCAACGCCGTCCCCTGCACGCCTCGCCCGACTGCCTGCCGGACCCCCGGAGCAGGCGCCGACGACGGGAGCACGGATGCGGACGCTGCACACGGGACCCCCCGCCCAGGGGCTCTACGACCCGCGCTTCGAGCACGACGCCTGCGGGGTCGCGTTCGTGGCCACCCTGACCGGCGAGGCCAGCCACGAGATCGTGGAGCGGGCGCTCACCGCCCTCCGCAACCTCGACCACCGCGGAGCCGCCGGAGCCGAGCCCAACTCGGGCGACGGCGCGGGCATCCTGCTCCAGGTCCCCGATCGCTTCCTGCGCGAGGTCGTGGACTTCGAGCTCCCGCCGCTCGGTGCGTACGCCGTCGGCACGGCGTTCCTCCAGGGTGGTGCCGACGAGGTGGCCAAGACCCGGCAGCGCGTCGAGGAGCTCGCCGACGAGGAGGGCCTGACGGTCCTCGGCTGGCGCGACGTCCCGGTCGACCCCAGCAGCCTCGGCGCCACCGCCGTCGGGGTGATGCCGGCGTTCAGCCAGCTGTTCGTGGAGGCCACCGGGGCCCGTCTCACGGGGATGGCACTGGAGCGGAAGGCGTTCTGCCTGCGCAAGCGGGCGGAGCACGAGACGGACGTCTACTTCGGCTCGCTCAGTGGCCGCACCCTCCTCTACAAGGGGATGCTCACCACCGCCCAGCTCGACGCGTTCTACCCCGACCTCACCGACGAGCGGGTGGCCTCGGCGCTGGCCGTCGTCCACTCCCGCTTCTCGACCAACACCTTCCCCAGCTGGCCGCTGGCTCACCCGTTCCGGTTCATCGCCCACAACGGCGAGATCAACACGGTGATGGGCAACCGGAACTGGATGCGTGCCCGTGAGGCGCTGCTCGACTCCGACCTGATCCCGGGCGATCTCGAGCGCATCTTCCCGATCTGTACGCCGGGAGCATCCGACTCCGCCAGCTTCGACGAGGTCCTCGAGCTGTTGCACATGGGCGGCCGGAGCCTGCCCCACTCGGTGCTGATGATGATCCCGGAGGCCTGGGAGAACCATCAGGAGATGGACGCGCAACGCCGCGCCTTCTACGAGTTCCACGCGTCGCTGATGGAGCCGTGGGACGGCCCGGCCTGCGTGGTGTTCACCGACGGCTCCCAGATCGGCGCCGTGCTCGACCGCAACGGCCTGCGCCCCAGTCGCTACTGGGTCACCGACGACGGCCTCGTCGTGCTCGCGTCCGAGGTCGGCGTGCTCGACCTCGATCCCGCCACGATCGTCCGCAAGGGCCGGCTCCAGCCGGGCCGGATGTTCCTCGTCGACGTCGACGAGCACCGGATCATCGAGGACGACGAGATCAAGGGCGAGCTCGCCGCCGAGCACCCGTACGACGAGTGGCTGCACGCCGGCCTGATCCACCTCGCCGACATCCCCGAGCGCGAGCACGTGATCCACACGCACGCCTCGGTGACCCGGCGTCAGCAGGTCTTCGGCTACACCGAGGAGGAGCTCCGCGTCCTGCTGTCTCCGATGGCCAACGCGGGTGCGGAGCCGCTCGGCTCGATGGGGACCGACACTCCCATCGCGGCCCTGAGCGACCGGCCGCGACTGCTGTTCGACTACTTCTCGCAGATGTTCGCCCAGGTCACCAACCCGCCCCTGGACGCGATCCGCGAGGAGCTGGTGACCTCGCTGGCCGGCACGATCGGTCCCGAGGCCAACCTGCTCGAGCCGACCCCGGCGACGTGCCGCCAGATCGTGCTGCCGTTCCCGGTCTTCGACAACGACGACCTGGCCAAGATCCGGCACATCAACCGCGACGGCGACATGCCGGGCTTCATCACCCACCTGAGCCGGGGTCTCTACGAGGTCGAGGGCGGCGGCGACGCGATGGCCCGGCGCATCGACGAGGTCTGTGCCGAGGTCTCCAGCGCGATCGCCGGTGGCGCGCGGGTGATCGTGCTCTCCGACCGGCACTGCACCGCCGAGCTCGCCCCGATCCCGTCGCTGCTGCTCACCGGCGCGGTCCACCACCATCTCGTGCGCGAGAAGACCCGGACCCAGGTCGGCCTCCTCGTCGAGGCCGGCGACGTCCGCGAGGTCCACCACGTGGCGCTCCTGATCGGGTACGGCGCGGCCGCGGTCAACCCCTACCTGGCGATGGAGTCGGTCGAGGACCTCGCCCGCGACGGCTACTACGTGACGGTCGAGCCCGAGGTCGCGGTGCAGAACCTGATCAAGGGCCTGGGCAAGGGCGTGCTCAAGGTGATGTCCAAGATGGGCGTCTCCACGGTGGCCTCCTACACCGGCGCCCAGGTCTTCGAGGCAGTCGGCCTGTCCCAGACCCTGGTCGACCGGTACTTCACCGGCACCACGTCCAAGCTCGGGGGCATCGAGCTCGACGTCGTGGCCGAGGAGGTCGCCCGCCGCCACCGCACGGCGTACCCCCGCGGCGGGATCAGCCCGACCCACCGGGAGCTGGCGGTCGGCGGGGAGTACCAGTGGCGTCGCGACGGTGAGCCCCACCTCTTCGACCCGGAGACGGTCTTCCGGCTCCAGCACTCCACGCGGGCGCGGCGCTACGACATCTTCCAGCAGTACACCGCCCGCGTGGACGAGCAGTCGGAGCGGCTGATGACGCTGCGCGGGTTGTTCCGATTCAAGGGCGCCGAGGACACGGGCCGCCGGCCGATCCCGATCGACGAGGTCGAACCGGTCTCCGACATCGTCAGGCGGTTCTCGACCGGCGCGATGTCCTACGGCTCGATCAGTCGTGAGGCACACGAGACCCTGGCGATCGCGATGAACCGGCTCGGCGCGAAGTCCAACACCGGCGAGGGCGGCGAGGACACCGACCGGCTCCACGACCCCGAGCGCCGCAGCGCGGTCAAGCAGGTCGCCTCCGGTCGGTTCGGCGTCACCAGCGACTACCTGACCAACGCCGACGACCTCCAGATCAAGATGGCCCAGGGGGCCAAGCCGGGCGAGGGCGGCCAGCTGCCCGGGCACAAGGTCTACCCGTGGGTCGCGAAGACCCGGCACTCCACGCCGGGTGTAGGCCTGATCAGCCCGCCCCCGCACCACGACATCTACTCGATCGAGGACCTCGCGCAGCTGATCCACGACCTGAAGAACGCCAACCCGAACGCACGGGTCCACGTGAAGCTGGTGGCCGAGGCGGGCGTCGGCACCGTCGCAGCCGGCGTCTCGAAGGCGCATGCCGACGTCGTGCTGATCTCCGGCCACGACGGCGGCACCGGTGCGTCTCCGCTGACGTCGCTCAAGCACGCCGGCGGCCCCTGGGAGCTCGGGCTCGCCGAGACCCAGCAGACCCTCCTGATCAACGGGCTGCGCGACCGGATCGTGGTGCAGACCGATGGTCAGCTCAAGACCGGTCGCGACGTCGTGATCGCGGCGCTGCTCGGCGCCGAGGAGTTCGGGTTCGCGACCGCTCCGCTGGTGGTCAGCGGATGCATCATGATGCGCGTCTGCCACCTCGACACCTGCCCGGTCGGCGTGGCCACGCAGAACCCCGTGCTCCGGGAGCGGTTCTCCGGCAAGCCGGAGTTCGTGATCACGTTCTTCGAGTACATCGCCGAGGAGGTCCGCGAGCTCCTCGCCGAGCTCGGCTTCCGCACCCTCGAGGAGGCGATCGGACAGGTCGAGACCCTCGACACGACCCGGGCGGTCGACCACTGGAAGGCGGCCGGCCTCGACCTGTCCCCGATCCTGCACGTGGCCGAGATCGGCGGCCAGTTCGCCGGTCAGTCGCTGCACCGCACCCGACAGCAGGACCACGGTCTCGACCAGGCGCTCGACAAGGAGCTGATCCGGATCGCCGAGCCGGCCCTGGAGGACGGCGAACCGGTGCGTGCCCAGCTCGGCGTCCGCAACGTCAACCGGACGGTCGGCACGATGCTCGGTCATCAGGTCACCCAGCGGTACGGCGCCGGCGGGCTGCCGCCGGACACGATCGACCTGACCCTGATCGGGTCGGCCGGTCAGTCGTTCGGCGCGTTCCTCCCGCGTGGGATCACGCTGCGCCTCGAGGGCGACGCCAACGACTACGTCGGCAAGGGTCTCTCCGGCGGCCGGATCGTGATCCGGCCGGACCGTGCCGCGGTGTTCGCGGCGCACGAGCAGATCATCGCCGGCAACGTCATCTGCTACGGCGCGACCTCCGGCGAGATCTTCGTCCGGGGCGGCGTCGGGGAGCGGTTCTGCGTCCGGAACTCCGGCGTCACCGCGGTGGTCGAGGGCGTGGGCGACCACGCGTGCGAGTACATGACCGGTGGCCGGGTCCTGGTGCTCGGCAAGACCGGCCGCAACGTCGCAGCCGGGATGAGCGGCGGGACGGCGTATGTCCTGGACCTCAAGGAGCACCGGGTCAATCGCGAGCTCGTCGACCTCGGCCCGGTGCCGAAGGAGGTGGCCGAGGAGCTGCGGGGGCTGGTGACGCGGCACCACGAGGAAACCGGCTCCGAGCTCGCGGCGG
>Ga0070665_100001499_pt1 | contig 27178 bp, 26 predicted proteins | sample KBSS13metaG_FD_65862 | JGI IMG/M metagenome (GOLD analysis project Ga0070665, IMG submission 65862) | Switchgrass rhizosphere microbial communities from Kellogg Biological Station, Michigan, USA - KBS S1-3 metaG | ecosystem: Host-associated > Plants > Roots > Rhizosphere > Soil ... | reverse complement strand
CCACGTACGCCACCCGCGGATCCGCCTCCAGGAACTCCGCCACCGCCTGCGCCGAGGCGCAGTGCTGTCGCATCCGCAGGGGGAGCGTCACCATGCCGCGCATGATCAGCCAAGCGTGGAACGGGCTGAGCACCCCACCCACGTTGACCTGAGCGTCCGCTCGGATCCGGTCGGTCAGCGCGCGGTCGCCGATGACCGCGCCGCCCATAGCGTCGCCGTGGCCGTTGAGGTACTTGGTCAACGAGTGCACGACGAGATCGGCGCCCAGCGCGAGCGGCCGCTGCAGGACGGGCGTGGCGAAGGTGGCGTCGACGCTCAGCAGGGCGCCCGCGGCGTGCGCGATCGTGGCGACGGCCTCGAGGTCGGTGACCTTCGTCGTCGGGTTGGCTGGGGTCTCGACGTGCACGAGCCGGGTCTCGGGCCGGATCGCGGCCCGCACGGCCTCGGGATCCGCGGAGTCGACGAGCGTGGCGGTGATCCCGTACTTCTCCGGCAGAAGCCGGGTCAGCAGCGTGTACGTCGCGACGTAGGTCGTGTCCGAGCAGACCACGTGGTCCCCGGACCGCAGGAACGTGAAGAACACCGCGTGCAACGCGGCGACCCCGCTGGCGAGGGCGACGGCGTCGACCTCGCCGCGCTCACCGGCCGTCTCCAGCAGGGCGAGCTTCTCCTCGAGCCAGCCCTGGTTGGCGCCGCCGTTGCGGGTGTAGAGCGGGGTGGAGAAGTCCGACCAGCTCAGCTGCGAGGGATCGTCGGGCAGGGCGTAGGAGTTGGCCGCCACCAGCGGACGTCGGATGGCGCCGGTCCCGGGATCGACGGCGTTGCCCGCATGGACGCTCAGGGTCTCGAGGTGCACCGCCCCAGTGTCACGGAGTCCAGCGCGGGTCCCGTCCCTCGGTCCCCAGCACCCGGTGGAACAGCGGCGCACCCTCGCCGACCTCGACCCGCTCCCCGAACAGCCCGGGCACGACGACCTCGAAGGACCGTGCGAACTCCAGGCACGCCCGCGCGCTCGCCCCGTCGACCGAGAACCGCTGGCCGGTCGCGCGCGCCAGGTCCCACCCGTGCACGACGAGCTCGTTGAGGGCGATCACCCCCACCTCGGCGGCGGGGAACTCCAGCCCGCCCGCGCGGGTGTCGCCCTCCCACGCCTCCGGGTCCCGCCACGCCGCCGCCAGCTCGGCGAGCCGGTCCGGGAGCTCGGAGCGCCAGTCCGGGTCGAGGTGCGCGGCGCTCGGCTCGCCCGGCCCGTCCGTCGGCGACTTCCGCGCCGCGTGGGTGAACTCGCCGGTGAGGACCATCAGGTGGTCCAGCAGCGTCGCGACGTCGAACCCCGGGCACGGGGTCCGGTCGCCGAGCTGCTCGGGACGGATGGCGGGCAGGAGCGCGGCCACCCGGCGGGCGGCGGGGGCCAGGTCGAGCGTGTGCGTCGCGGTGGTCATGTCAGGGTGGACCCCGGCCCTCCCGGGAACTCATCGCCGCGCGTGAACTTTGACACCCGGTAGAAGTTCGACGACGGTGGTGCGGCACCATGAAGCCCGAGATCCGGACGAGAGGGAGCGACATGACCGCCAGCACGGCCACCGTCAGCGGTATCGGCAGGCTCTTCCGCGTGGTCGCGATCGCCGAGGCCTGCTCGTGGGCCGGGCTGCTGATCGGGATGTTCTTCAAGTACGTGGTGGTGGGCAACGAGATCGGCGTGACGGTCTTCGGCCCCATCCACGGCGCGCTGTTCGTGCTCTACGTCGGGGTCACGCTCGCGGCCTGGCGGATGCTGAGGTGGGACCTCAAGACCGTCGCCCTGGCCCTCGTCTCGTCCATTCCGCCGCTGATGACGATCTGGTTCGAGCGCCGCGCCGCGGCCCGGGGACAGCTGGCCGGGTGACAGCGCGGTACCTCGGCCGCAGCTGAGCGGCTCATGTACCGCGCTGTCACGCGGCTCGACGCAGGGCAGCCTGGATCTGGGAGCACACGCGCTCCGGGTGGTTGTGCAGATCGTGCCAGGTGAAGCGCAGCACCGTCCAGCCGGCGGCGATCAGGGCGTTCTGTTTGCGACGGTCCGCGCCGAACCGCTCGACCTGGTGGTGCCAGGCCCAACCGTCGACCTCGACCGCCAGCAGCACCGCGGGAAACGCCAGGTCGACCGTCCACGGGGGAAACGGCCTGCCCAGCTCCCACCCGGTGATCCGCGCCGAGCGCAGGATCCGCACCAGGAGTCGCTCCGCGGCGAACTCGCCCTGCCCCGCCCCGGTCAGCAGGGTCGCGACGGCCGTCCACCCGGCTGCACCGCGATGTCGGGCGTAGGCCGCGTTCAGATCCCGCAGTGTCACGCCGCGCTGGAGCGCGCGGTCGAGCAGCATCGAGCCTTCCGGGATCGCGATCGCCGTGGTCAGCGCGGTGAACGGGGCGGCGGTGGTCGGCAGGCCGTCGAGCGTCGTGACGTCCGCCGGAGGCAGGTCGCGGCGTCGCACCCGGACTCCCGACGTCGCACGGGGGTTCCGCGCCCGGGGGACGGTGACCTCGATCGGCGCGCCCGGTCGGCGGAGGAGACCGTGGCGGTACGCGGCGGTCTGCCCGGAGACCACCGAGCCGGCTCCCGCCCACAGCGCCGCCGCCCAGATCCGGGCGTCGTCGGTCCGCGGATGACCGCCGACCAGGTAGACGGCCGGGTGCAGGCGCGTCCACTCGCCCGAGGCCGCGCGCCGCTGGGCGACGTCCGGGCTGATCCCACATGCTCTGACCTGCGTGAGTGACACCACACCCGCCTGCCGTTCCAGGATCTCGCCCAGCCGCATGGGGGAGAGGTTCCCCGAGCGACCCGCCATCGCGGGCCGGTTTCGGGAAACTCCCGCAGCGCGGTGCGGGAACCGCTGGAGAGCGGCGGATGCACCGCAATGGGCCCTTTCAGGAGAGGTGGTAGAAGCGGAAGAAGTCGTGGTCCAGGTCCAGGACCTCCGACTTCTCGAACCCCGCCGCCTTCGCGTAGCGCTCCAGGGTCGCGGGTCGCATCACCGTGCCCGTGCCCACCGAGTGCTCGTGGGCGAGGCCGTCGGCGAGGCAGCAGAGCAGGGAGTAGCCGTACATCAGCCGCTCGACCTCGTCGCCGGGGGCGGTGAACTCCTCCGCCACCCGCTCGTCCATGACCAGCACCTCGCCGCCCGCCGCCCGCATCGCCGTGAGCACCGCGACCGGATCGGGCAGGTCGTGGATGCACTCGAAGGCGCACACCACGTCGTAGTCCGTCCCCGTGATCGCCGAGAGGTGGAACCGCACCCGCCCGTCGACGCCCGCCTCCCGCGCGTTCCGCCGGGCCGCCTCGATCGACGGGGCGTCGAGGTCGAAGCCGTCGACCGTCGCGTCGGGGTAGGCCAGGGCGATGCCGATCGCGGACCACCCGTGCCCGCAGCCGACGTCGGCGACCCGCCCGCCGCCGCGCAGTGCGGCGTCCACCGTGGGGATGGCGGGGAGGTACTCGGTGCCGAGCGGGCCGAGGAAGAGCGGGCGGTTGGCGGCGGCCTGGCCCTCGTGGGCGTCGGCGCCGTGGGCGGACCAGGGGACGCCGCCGCCGGTGCGGAAGGCCTCGACCAGCGCGTCCGTCTGCTTGGCGAAGCCGATCACGGCCTTCGCGAGCGGGGCGACGTGGTCGAGGGACAGGACGTCCACCAGCGCCGCCCGATGCTCGACGGGCAGGGTGAACCTCCCGTCCTCCACCTCCAGGATCCCGGTGACGGCCTGCTGCTCGCACCATTCGCGGGCGTAGCGCTCCGCGGTCCCGGTGCGGTCGGCGAGCTCGGTGGGGGTGAGCGGGCCGTCGAGTGTGGCGGAGAGCGCCCGGTAGTAGCCGAGGCGGTCGCCGAGGTAGACGGAGTGCAGGTCCATGGCGCCGAGGACGGCCTCGAACAGGCGGTCGGTGAGTGTCATGGGGTGAGCGTGGCCGTCGGCGCCGGCGGATCACTGTCACCCGGCTGTCGGCGCTGTCAGGATGACCGGATGCTCCGCGTCCTCGGCCCCCTGCAGGTCGACGGCGTGGTGCTCGGCTCCGTGCGGCAGCGGCGGCTGCTCGCGACGCTGGCCCTCGCGCCGGGGACGAGCGTGTCGCGCGCCCGGCTCGCCGAGGCGGTCTGGGGGAGCGACCAGCCCGTCGATCCCGGTGGGGCGGTGCAGACGAACGTCGCCCGGCTGCGGCGCCTGCTGCCGTCGCCGATCGTCCTGGAGACGACCCCGGACGGCTACCGCCTGCGCGCCGACACCGATGCCCTCGCCTTCGCTCGGCACGTCGCGGCGGCGGAGTTCGGCGCTGCGCTGGAGCTGTGGCGCGGAATCCCCTTCGCCGACCTCGACGACGCACCCGCCCACGCGGAGCGGTCCCGGTTGACCGAGCTGCGCGCCCACGCAGTCGAGGAGCTCGCGGCCGGGCTCCCCGCGGCGGAGGCGGTCGCGCTGCTCGAGCCGCTGGTCCGGGTGGAACCGTTGCGGGAGAGGGCGGTCGGGCTCTTGATGCGGGCGCTGGTCCGAGCCGGTCGGCAGGCCGACTCCCTCGCCGCCTACACCCGGCTGCGGGAGGAGCTGGCCGCGGAGCTCGGGGTGGACCCGGCCCCGGAGCTGCGGGCGCTGCACCAGCAGGTGCTGCGCCAGGAGCTGGCGGGCCCGGATCTGGGCGGACGACCCACCAGCCCGGGAGTGGGCGGACGACCCACCAGCCAGGACCTGGGCGGACGACCCACCAGCTCGGGAGTGGGCGGACGCCCCACCGCCCCGGGAGTGGGCGGGCCACCCGCCGCCCCGGGAGTGGGCGGACGACCCACCGACCCGGGCGGACGACCCACCGACCCGGGAGAGCGAGTCACCGATCCGGGCGGGCGAGTCACCGACCCCGACCCGATCGGGGCCGAGACCGGTTCCGGACCCGGTGAGCCGCGCCCGGCCCAGGCGGGTCCCGTGGCCCTCCCCGCGAACGCCCTGATCGGCCGCGCCGCCCCGCTCGCCCAGGGCGCCGAGCTGCTCCGACGCCACCGCCTCGTCACCCTCGTCGGGCCCGGCGGGGTCGGGAAAACCCGGCTAGCCCGGCATCTGGCGGCCGGTCATCCGGGCGAGGTGCTGGTGGTGGAGCTGGCCGAGGGCGGGCCGGGTGACGTCCTGCCCACCCTCGCCGGCGCCCTGCGGATCACCGACACCCCCGTGCGCGAGCGGATCGTCGAGGTCCTCGCGGCCCGCGGACCGCTGCTGGTGCTGGACAACTGCGAGCACGTCGTCGACGAGGCCGCCGCGCTGGCGGAGGCGGTCGTCGCGGCCGGCGTCACGGTCCTCGCCACCAGCCGCGAGGCCCTGCGGATCGACGGTGAACAGTGCCTGCCGCTGCACCCGCTCACCCCGGCCGCCGCCGCGGCCCTGCTCGCCGACCGGGTCCGGGCGCTGGACCCCGGCGCCGCGGTCACCGGGCCGCGGGTCGCGGACGTCTGCCGCAGGCTCGACGGTCTGCCGCTGGCCCTCGAGCTCGCCGCGGCCCGGGTCGTCTCGCTCGGCCTCGACGGGCTCGACCAGGCCCTCGCCGAACCGCTCGCCGTCCTGCGCGGGGGACGCCGCACGGCCGCGCCGCGCCACCGGTCGCTGCGCGACGTCGTCGCCTGGTCGTACGGGCTGCTGGAGCCTGCCGAGCGCACCCTCTTCGACCGGATGGCGGTCTTCGCCGGACCCGTCGAGCGCGCCGCGGTCGAGGCGGTCTGCGGGGACGCTTCGGTGCTGCCTGACCTCGTCGAGCGCTCACTGCTCGTCCGGCGCGGGGAGCGGTTCGGGATGCTGGAGACGTTGCGCGCCTTCGGTCGAGAGCAGGCGGTGGGCGAGCTGACGACGCTGCGGACCCGGCACGCGTCGTGGGCCGCGGGTCTGGCCGTCGAGCTCCGCGCGGCCCGCCGCACCGCCGCGGAGGCCGCCGCCGTCCGCCGGTTCGACGACCACCTCCCGGACCTGCGCCGCGCCCACGCCTGGCTGTGCCGCACCGGCCCGTCCGACGAGCTGCTCGCCGTCACCGTGCTGTTCGCCGAGCTCGGCTACCTGCGCTGCCGGATCGACCTGGTCGGCGCCGCGGAGGAGGGCCTGCGGGCCGCCGGGGTCCTGCCCGGTCCCGGGTCGCCCACGCTCCGCCCGGACGCCGCCGAGGCCCTCTACTTCGTGGCCGGCGCCTGCTGGCAGCGCGGCGAGCTGGAGCGGGCCGCGGTGCTCGGCCGGGCGCTCGTCGAGCGCGGGGCGCCCGGGTTCGGGCACGAGGTCCTCGCCAACGTGCACAGCTTCCGCGGCGACCTGGACGCCGCCCGGCGCGCGGGGGTGGCCGCCGCTCCCGCCGCCGCCGGCGACGACGAGCTCCTCGTCAGCATCCTCGTCGACCAGGTGATCATCGCAGGCTACGCGGACCGGCAGGCCGACGCGGACGCCCGGGAGGCCGAGCTGGCGGCCGTGCTGCACCGGGTGCCGAACCCCTCGCCCCGCGCGCTGGCGGCCTACGGGCGCGGGGAGCGGCGGGCCGAGCGCGGTGACCCGACGGCGGCGACGCACCTGCGCGAGGCGGTGCGGCTGGCCGACGAGGTGGACTGCGTGTTCGTGTCCGGCATCGCCCGACACACCCTGCTGACCTCGGCGGCGCGGGAGGGCACCGCGCCGCTGGCCGAGCTGGGGCCGCTGCTGGAGCACTGGCACCGCGCGGGGTCCTGGACCCATCTCTGGGTGGCGGTCCGGGCGGTGATCGAGGCGCTGTCTCGGCTGGACCGGCACGCCGAGGCCGTCACGCTGCTGGGCGCCCTGCGGGCGAGCGTGCACGCCACGACCGCGTACGGTCGGGACGCGGACCGCGAACGCGCCGTCGAGGCGGCGGCCCGGACCGCGCTGGGCCCGCGGACCGAGACCCTGCTGGTCGAGGGGGCCGCGCTGGGCGATCCGGCGGCGTTCCGGATGGCCCTGGCGCTCGCCCGCTGAACCTCGCCGGACCCGCTGTGTCGGCCGGGGCCGACCCGTGTACCCTTCGGAATGCGACCACCCCGTCGCGCGTTGTTCTGCGCGTCAGGGCGATCAAGTGGAGCCCCGCTCCCACCCGCTCACTGTTCTACAGGTGTCCGGGTCCCGGTCAGCGGTTCGGCCGTACGGCTGAGCTGTGTGGATCGACGGGTCTTTGCTTGTCGTCGCATGACATGACGGCACACCGAGGAGACCCCATCACCACAGAGACCCGCATCAACGACCGCATCCGCGTTCCCGAGGTCCGCCTCGTCGGACCGAACGGTGAGCAGGTCGGCATCGTGCGCATCGAGGACGCCCTGCGGTTGGCGCAGGAGGCCGAGCTGGACCTCGTCGAGGTCGCGGCTGCGGCCCGCCCGCCCGTCTGCAAGCTCATGGACTACGGCAAGTTCAAGTACGAGAGCGCGCAGAAGGCCCGGGAGTCCCGGCGGAACCAGCAGCTCACGGTGATCAAGGAGCAGAAGCTCCGGCCGAAGATCGACACCCACGACTACGAGACCAAGAAGCGCAACGTCGTGCGCTTCCTCGAGGGTGGCAACAAGGTCAAGGTCACCATCATGTTCCGCGGTCGCGAGCAGAGCCGCCCCGAGCTGGGCTACCGGCTGCTGCAGCGGCTCGCCGAGGACGTGCAGGAGCTGGGTGTCGTCGAGGCCGCGCCGAAGCAGGACGGCCGCAACATGACCATGGTGATCGCGCCCACGAAGAAGCCGGTCAAGCGCGCGGCGGCCGAGGCCGCCGAGGCCGCTGCCGAGCCGACCGCGGAGCCCACCGCCTAGGACCCGCCCGAAGCAGTACGCCCCTCGCCCCCAGGGGCGACAGCACCATGAACGGATCAGCCATGCCGAAGAACAAGACGCACAAGGGAACGGCCAAGCGGGTCAAGGTGACCGGCAGCGGCAAGCTCCTGCGCCAGCAGACCGGTCTGCGCCACCGGCTCGAGGTCAAGTCGAGCAAGGAGACCCGCGACCTCTCGCGCGTCGTCGAGGTGGACAAGGCCGACCGCAAGCGCGTCAAGAAGCTGCTCGGTCGCTGAGCTGAGCTCGCGAAGCGAGCCTCTGCTCCCGCCCGACCCCCCTCTGCCCCCTGAGAAGTAAGGACACACCCCCATGGCACGCGTGAAGCGCGCGGTGAACGCCCAGAAGAAGCGCCGCACGGTTCTGGAGGCGTCGGCCGGTTACCGCGGACAGCGTTCGCGGCTCTACCGCAAGGCGAAGGAGCAGCAGCTCCACTCGCTGACCTACGCCTACCGGGACCGTCGGGCGCGCAAGGGTGACTTCCGGCAGCTGTGGATCACCCGCATCAACGCGGGCGCCCGCGCCAACGGCATGACCTACAACCGCTTCATCCAGGGCCTCAAGGTCGCGGGTGTCGAGGTGGACCGCAAGAACCTGTCGGAGCTCGCGATCAGCGACCCGGCCGCGTTCACGGCGCTCGTCGAGATCGCGAAGGCGAACGTCCCGGCGCAGAGCACCGAGAACAGCGCAGCCTGAGCACCCCTCTCGACTCGACGGTGCTCACCGAACGCACCCCGCGCGTCGCGGCAGCCCGCAAGCTGCTGCGGCGCGCTGGTCGTGAGAGGGCCGGGCGGTTCCTCGTCGAGGGCGCCCAGGCCGTCCGCGAGGCCGTCGGGAACGCGCGGGTCCACGAGATCTTCGCGACCGGCCTCGCGCTCGACCGCAACGCCGAGCTGATCGACGCCGCCGAGGACCGCGGCATCACGGTCACCCCGGTCACGGACAAGGCCGCCGACGGGCTGTCGGACACCGTCACCCCGCAGGGCCTGGTCGCCGTCTGCGACCTCGTCGACGTGCCGACGGCCCAGGCGTTGACGGGAGCCCGCCTGGTCGCGGTGCTCGCCGGCATCACCGAACCGGGCAACGCCGGGGCCGTCCTGCGCGCCGCCGACGCCGCCGGTGCCGACGCCGTCGTCTTCGCGGGGGACACCGTCGACCCGCACAACGGCAAGGCCGTCCGCGCGTCGACCGGCAGTCTGTTCCACCTCCCGGTCGCCCGGGAGCGGGACCTGCCCACGGTGCTCGCGGCGCTCAGCGGGCTGACCCTGCTGGCCGCCGACGGGCACGGCGAGCTGGACCTGCACTCACCCGAGGCGGCCGAGGTCCTCGCCGCGCCCACCGCGTGGGTGTTCGGCGGCGAGGCGCACGGGGTTCCCGCGATCGTGATCGACGCCGCGGACCACCGGGTCCGGGTCCCGCTCTACGGTCGGGCGGAGAGCCTGAACCTGGCCACCGCCGCCGCGGTGTGCCTGTACGCGAGTGCGGAGCGGCACCGCTCTAGGATCACCCATCGTGCCTGAGGGAACCGCCATGAGCAGCATCGACGCCACCGATCTCGACGCCGCCGTGAAGGCCGCCCGCGAGGCGTTCGACGGCGCGGGCGACCTCGACGCCCTCGCCGCCGTGAAGCCCGCCCACCTGGGGGACAAGGCCCCGGTGCTGCTCGCCCGGCGCAGCCTCGGCGGCCTGCCCGGCAAGGAGCGCGCCGAAGGGGGCAGGCGGGTCAACGCCGCCCGGGTCGAGATCCAGGCCGCGTTCGACGACCGCCGCGCCGTCCTCGTCGCCGAGCGCGACGAGCGCGTGCTGCGCGAGGAGACCGTCGACGTCAGCCTGCCGTGGGACCGCCGCCCGCGCGGCGCCCGGCACCCGATCACGCAGGTCGCCGAGCAGATCGCGGACGTGTTCGTCGGGATGGGCTGGGAGGTCGCGGAGGGCCCCGAGGTCGAGTCCGCCTGGCTGAACTTCGACGCGCTCAACTTCGGCAAGGACCACCCCGCGCGGACCATGCAGGACACGTTCTACCTGTCCGACGGCACCGTCCTGCGCACGCACACGTCCCCGGTGCAGGTCCGGGCCCTGCTGGAGCGCGAGCTGCCGGTCTACGTCGTCTGCCCCGGCCGCACCTTCCGCACGGACGAGCTCGACGCCACCCACACCCCCGTCTTCCACCAGGTCGAGGGCCTGGCGGTGGACAAGGGCATCACGATGGCGCATCTCAAGGGCACGCTCGACGCGTTCGCCCGCGCGATGTTCGGGGCCGAGTCCACGACCCGGCTGCGTCCCTCCTTCTTCCCCTTCACCGAGCCGTCCGCCGAGGTGGACGTGTGGTTCCCGGAGAAGAAGGGCGGCGCGGGCTGGGTCGAGTGGGGCGGCTGCGGCATGGTCAACCCCCACGTCCTGCGCTCCTGCGGCGTCGACCCGGAGGTCTACTCCGGCTTCGCGTTCGGGATGGGCCTGGAGCGGACCCTGCAGTTCCGCAACGGCCTGCCGGACATGCGGGACATGGTCGAGGGCGACGTCCGGTTCTCCCGGGCCTTCGGAATCTGAGGGAGTAGGCAGTGCGAGTCCCCCTGTCCTGGCTGCGCGACCACGTCGCCGACGTACCCGCCGACCCCGCGGTCGTCGGGGAGGCGTTCGTCCGCGTCGGCCTGGAGCTCGAGGAGATCCACCCTCTTCCCGAGATCACCGGCCCGCTGACCGTCGGCCGCGTCCTGGAGATCACCGAGCTCACCGAGTTCAAGAAGCCGATCCGGTACTGCCTGGTCGACGTCGGGAACGCCGAGCCGCAGGGGATCGTCTGCGGCGCCCGGAACTTCGCCGTCGGTGACCTGATCGTCGCGGCGCTCCCGGGTGCCGTGCTGCCCGGGCCGTTCCCGATCGCCGCCCGCGAGACCTACGGCAAGACGTCCGACGGCATGATCTGCTCGGCGCGCGAGCTCGGCCTCGGCGCCGACCACACGGGCATCCTCGTGCTGCCGCCCGGGACGGCCGAGCCGGGCGCGGACGCGCTGCCGGTGCTGGGGCTGGACGACCCGGTCGTCGAGCTGGCGATCACCCCGGACCGGGGCTACTGCTTCGCCGTGCGCGGGATCGCGCGCGAGCTGGCGGCCTCGCTCGGGACCGCGTACACGGACCCGGCTCTGCAGGTCACGGTGCCCGCGGAGCAGAAGGCCGCGTACCCCGTCCGGATCGAGGACCCCACCGGGTGCGCGCGGTTCGTCACGCGCCGGGTCACCGGGGTGGACGCGAGCGCGCCCAGCCCGTGGTGGCTGCAGCGTCGGCTCCTCGCCGCCGGGATGCGGCCGATCTCGCTGACCGTCGACGTCACCAACTACGTGATGCTCGACCTCGGCCAGCCGATCCACGCCTACGACGCCTCGCGGCTCCAGGGCGACATCGTGGTGCGGCGCGCGGCCGCGGGGGAGAAGCTCCGCACGCTCGACGACGTCGAGCGCACCCTGGACCCGGACGACCTCCTGATCACGGACGACTCGGGTCCGATCGGGCTGGCGGGCACGATGGGTGGGGCCTCCACGGAGATCCCGCTGGATACCGGCACCGGAACGCTCATCGACGTCGTCATCGAGGCCGCTCACTTCACCCCGACCGTCGTCGCGCGGGCCGCCCGGCGGCACAAGCTGCCCAGCGAGGCGGCGAAGCGCTTCGAGCGCGCGGTGGACCCCGAGCTGCCCCCGATCGCCGCCGAGCTGGTGGCGAACCTGCTGGTGGAGCACGGTGGCGGGCGGATCGAGCCGGGTCGCACGGACGTCGGCACCGCGCTGGCGCTGCCTCCGATCACCCTGCCGCTGGACCTCCCGGACCGCCTCGCGGGCACGACCTACGCCCCCGGTGCCACCGTGGCGCGGCTGGAGGAGGTCGGCTGCACGGTCACGGGGACGGACCCGCTGACCGTCACGCCGCCGTCCTGGCGCCCCGACCTGGACCTCCCCGAGGCGCTGGTCGAGGAGGTGCTGCGGCTCGAGGGCTACGACACCATCCCGTCCGTGCTCCCCGCCGCGCCCGCGGGCCGCGGTCTCACCCCGGCGCAGCAGCGCGTCCGCGCGGTCTCGCGCGCCGTCGCGGAGTCCGGGTACGTCGAGGTCGAGCCCTTCCCGTTCGTCTCCGACGCCGTGTGGGACGCGTGGGGCCTGCCCGCCGACGACATCCGCCGCACGACCGTCACCGTCGCCAACCCGCTCGACGCCGAGCGCAACCGGCTGTCCACCACGCTGCTCCCGGGGCTGCTGGACACGCTGGTGCGCAACAAGGCCCGCGGGTTCGACGACCTGGCGCTCTACACCGTCGGCCAGGTCGTGCTGCCGCACCGCAACCCGGTGCCGATGCCGGACCCGGCCGTCGACCGTCGTCCCACGGATGACGAGATCGCCATGATCAAGGCCGCCCTGCCCGCCCAGCCCGTCCACGTGGGCGCGGTGCTCGCGGGGAACCGGGAGGCCGGTGGCTGGTGGGGCCCGGGCCGGTCCGCGGGCTGGCAGGACGCGATCGAGGTCGGCCGGTTGGTCGGCCGGGTCGCCGGCGTCGAGCTGCGGGTGACCGCGGCGGACCTCGCCCCCTGGCACCCGGGTCGCTGCGCGGCGCTGCGGGTGGGGGAGTGGGTCGTCGGGCACGCCGGTGAGCTGCACCCCAAGGTCGTCGAGGCACTCGGGCTGCCGCCGCGCACCTGCGCGATGGAGATCGACCTGGACGCGATCCCGCTGCAGGACGCCCGCCCGGCCCCGCAGGTCTCGCCGTACCCGCCGATCTCGGTGGACGTCGCGCTGGTCGCCTCCCTGGACGTGCCCGCGGCGGACCTCGAGACGGCGCTGACGGTCGGCGGCGGCGAGCTCCTCGAGGCCGTGCGCCTGTTCGACGTCTACGCCGGGGACCAGGTGGGCGAGGGGAAGCGGAGCCTCGCGTACAGCCTGCGCTTCCGCGCCCCGGACCGCACCCTGACCAGCGAGGAGGCGAACGCCGCTCGAGACGCGGCGATCGCCGAGGCGGCGGCACGCCACCAGGCCGTCCAGCGCTAGTCCGGCGCTAGTTCTCGGCGAACCCGGTGGCCGACATGATGCGGCCGCCGATCGCCGGGACGAGGCCCCAGAAGGCGAAGGCCCAGGCGCCGATCAGCGGGAAGAACGGGATCGCCACCAGGAACCCGACCGCCGTCAGGGTCGTGTTGGCCCACCCGCGGTGGGTCAGCGCACGCGGGGTCCCGGGCAGGAACGCCTTCCCACGGTTCAGGACGACGTTCATCAGGGCGAACACCCCGATCTGCAGCGCCTGGGCGACGGCGTAGAGCCCGAACCGGGCGGTGTCGAGGTGGTCGTCCAGGATCCGGGTCAGGAACGGCGTGAGCACGATCAGCAGCAGCCACAGCATGTTGAGCCAGGTCAGGGCGGTCGACGCCCGCGCAACGTACCGGAACACGCGGTGGTGGCCGATCCAGTGCCGGGCGATGACGGCGAAGCTGATCAGGAAGGTCAGGTAGCCGTCCCAGTTCGCGCCGACGCTGGTCAGCAGCTCCTGGACCGTGTCGCCCTCCGGCACCTCGAGGTCGATCGCCAGGAGCGTCATGGCGATGGCGACGACGGCGTCGGAGAAGAACGTCAGCCGGTCCGCCGCGCCCCGCTCGGTCTCCGCGACGTCACCCGCCGCGAGGTGCTGGTCGGACGACGGCTCGGTCATGCGCGGCAGCGTATCCGGCGGCGGAAGGCACGCTCACCGACCTTCAGCGCGGCCACGGCGTGCGCTCACCGACCTCCAGCGCGGCCACGGCCCGCGCAGCCGCCTCGGCCCATCGCCCGTCGTCCGGTTCCCGCTCGGCCACCGCGATCGTGACCAGGTGCTCGCCCGCGGCGATCTGCAGGGTCGGCCCACCCACCGTCTCGACGACGCGGGCGGCGTCCCCCACCCCGACCAGCTCCCGCCCGGAGCGGAGCAGGTCGACGGGGGAGCCGTCGCGCACGCCGTAGACGTTGACCGAGGCCAGCGCCCGTGGGGTGCCCCGGGTCGCGGCGGTGGTGCACGCCCGAGGCTCGCCGCCCGTCGCGGGCGGCTCGACGGGGGCTTCGAGCAGGAGCGCGAACCCGTCGGCGTCGAGCAGGCACTCGTCGGCGAGGACGTCGGCGACCAGGGTGGGCGACCGGCTCGCCGTGGGCGGGGCGCTCGACGCGACCGCGGCAGGCTCCGGAACCGCCCGCCCCGGCACGGACACGGCACACCCACCGAGCACGAGCACCGCCACGAGCACCGCGAGCCCGACCAGCACGATCCGCACGCCGGCAACCTACGACGACCCCACCGGCCGCCGAGGCGTTTCGGGAGAACTCAGGTGCGGGCGAGGCGCACGAGCTCGCGGGCCGACGCGTCCGGCAGGTACGCCCTGGTCAGGGCCAGGCCGATCCGGGGGAGGTCCGCCTCGTCCCGGAAGATCAGGTGCAGGGGGGAGTACCGCGGCTGGAACTTGGCCTTGAACGCGTGCAGCGACCGGAATCCGTAGAGCGGCTCCAGCCGCGCCCCGAGGGTGTCGAGCAGCCGGTCGATGACCGCGGTGTCGCCGTCGGCGTCCGTGCGGGCCAGCGGCGCGCCCGAGAGCGAGACCACCGCGGCCCCCTCCTCGCGGAACGCCAGGCACGCGGACGCGATCATGAACTCGACGACGGGGCGGAACCCGCCCTCCCGGCGCCGCATGACGTCGAGGGTCCAGCCGGTGACCTCGCTGTACCGATGGTCGACTCCGCGAGCTCCGTCTCCGCCCTCGCCGAGGACGGGCAGCCAGGACGTGACGCCCTGGACCACGCCGTCGGCGTCCTGTGCGAGCCCGACCCGCACGTGCCGGTCCAGCGCCTCGTCGACGCCGCCGAGGGTGAAGCCCATCTCGGGCAGCCCCTTCTCCCCGACCCACTGCTCGGAGATCTCCCGGACCTGCGACACGAGCGAGTACTTCTCGTCCGCCAGGGTGACCAGCCGGAACGTGATGCCCTGCTTGCCCGCCTTGTTCAACGCCGACCGCACGTCCTGCCACGACCTGCCGCGGAACTCCAGGTCCGGCAGGTCGATCAGGGTGTCCTCGGCGACCTGCGCGGTCCGCCAGCCCGCCGCCCGCGCCGACTCGGCCAGCGCGTCCGACGCCGAGAACACACACGCGACCAGCCCGGCCGTCTCACTGCGGGCGCGGAACTCGGCCAACGCCGTGACCGGGTCCGCGCCGACGGGATCGCCGAGCCCGATCGCCACGCCCGCGTGCCGCTGCCAGGCCACGAAGGTGCCGCCGTCCGCGGTGAGGAACCACTGGTTGTCCGGCCAGGTCGCCATCCAGGACAGCGTGCCGCCGCCGGTCGACTCCAGCAGCGCCACGGCCGTCTCGCGGTCGGTGGCCCCGCCCGCGGCCCGCCGCCTGCGTCGCGACGGCACCCGCCACGCCCGCCTGCCCACGACCAGCACGACGAACAGCACGGCGTAGGCGAGACGGTCCGCGGCGAAGATCCCGGCGGGCTGCTCGAGGTCGATGTCCCCACCCCAGAGCAGGGCGGCCACCGCGGCCGCGAGCACCCCGAGCCCCACGACCAGGTTCAGCCCCGCCCAGCCGACCACCCACCGCCAGGCGACGCGATGTCCCTTGCGCAGGCCGTTGACCGCCAGCGCGGTGATCACCAGGTTGATCAGGATGTCCAGCCAGGTGCTCTGGTCGTCCCCCGTCTCGCCCAGCGGACCGTCGTTGGGCACCAGGAAGCTCAGTACCGACCCGACGGTCAGCAGGACCAGCAGGAACACCGCCAGCAGCCGCCACTCGCGCCTGCTGGGCCGTCCGGGCGGCGCGAGCCCCAGCCGTCCGCGCACCAGCCGCGGCCCGACCGCGAGCGCCAGCCCCACCGCGACCAGGTGCTCCAGGTCCGCCAGCGACCCGAGGTACACGGCGCTGGCCAGCACGTACAGGCCGAGCGCGAGGCGCAGCCGCAGTCGCCACGGGGGCCGCAGGACCGCACTTGTCACGGCGGCGGCGGCGAGGGACCCCGCCGAGAAGCCGACGTCGAGCAGCTCGGCGGTGCGGTCCGCCCACGCCCAGCCGTGGCCGCGGACGAGGAACAGGAAGCCGAGGGCGGTGAGGATGCCGACCAGCTGCCCGACGACCGCCGTGATCGTCGCGAGCCGGGTCCCCAGCCGCCACTCCGCCCACCCCACGAGCACCGCGAAGCTGCCGGTCATGGCCAGGTAGAACACGGGGACCACGGCGAAGAAGGGCCCGGACAGCAGCGTCCACCAGCGCCCCGCCTCCAGCGACGGCACCCCGTACGCGACCGACGGGTACCAGGCCGCGTCCTCGGCGGCGCGCCAGAACGACCCGGTCACCAGCGCGAGGACGATCATCACCAGCACGACGGCGGAGGTGAACGGCAGCCGGGTCCGCAGGACCCGGACGGTGCCCGCGACCCGGCCCGCGACCCGCCCCGCGGTGGGCTGCAGCGCGTCCTCGGTCATGCGTACCTCCAGCCGGCGGACCCAGGGTGGGCCTACCCCGGTTCCGTCACCAGGGCTGTTCGGGCGAACCGCCCCGGCGTTACGGTCGCGTGGTGATCAGGGTGAAGGCGATGGCGGTCATCCGGCGGGGTGACGCCGTCCTGGCGTCGTCGGACTTCGACCCCACGAAGGACGAGGTCTTCCACCGGTTGCTCGGCGGGAGCGTCGAGTTCGGCGAGACCGGCGAGCAGGCGCTGCGCCGGGAGTTCCGCGAGGAGCTCGGCGCGGAACTGGACGAGGTCCGGCGGATCGACGTCGTGGAGAACCTGTTCACCTTCGACGGCCGTCCCGGCCACGAGATCGTGCTGCTCCACGAGGCCGTGTTGCGCGACCGCACGCTCTACGACCGCGAGGACCTCGTGGTGCTCGACGCGGGCAGTCCCGTCGTCTGGGTCCCGCTCGCCGAGGTCCGGGCCGGCCGCACGCGGCTCTACCCGGCGTCCCCGAGCTACCTGTCCTGAGCGAGCGCGACCAGCTCGGCGAACACCGCGGACTGGATCTCCGCCATCGACCGCTCCTCGCCCGCGGCGGTCCAGGCGGCGAAGGACGCCTCGAAGACGGCGGTCCCCATGCGGGCGGCGAGCGTGGCGGCCGGTTCGGCCGCGCCACGGTCCCGCAGCAGTCCCCCAGGGTGTCCGCCAGTTCGACCATCTCGTGCCGTTCCCGGTCCTGCACGGCCGGGTTCGCGTCGATGACGGTCTGACGTCTGCGGGAGCGCGGGCGACGCTCGTCGGCGAAGAACGTCGCGGCCGACGCGAGCGCGGTGCGGACGACCTCCAGCGGCGGCGCGCCCGCCGGAGACTCCCGGGACGGGGCGAACCGCTGGGCCGCGGTCCACCGCTCGGACGCGGCCCGCCTCGTCGCGCTCGCCCTGGCCAAGGCGCCCGCAGGCGCCCGGGTCCACGCCGCCGCCGAGGAGGGGGTGGCCACCCGCGCGATCGCGGAGGCGATCGGCCGCGCCCACGGCCTCCCGGTCCGCTCCATCGACCCCGACGACGCCCTGTCCCACTTCGGCTTCATCGGCGGCTTCTTCGGCATGGAGATGTCCGCGACCAGCACCGCCACCCGCGAGCTCCTGGGCTGGACCCCCACCGGCCCCACCCTGATCGAGGACATCGACGCCGGCGCGTACTAGGAGCGCGCTGAAAAGCTCGGGCTACGGCCGGAGCATTCAGCACCCTCCTAGAGGTGCTTCAGCGCCTCGCGGCGGGAGAGCGGGGAGAGGTCGGGGTGGGTCTCGACGAACTCCCGCACCCACAGCGGGTCGGAGCGGGCGTGCTGGCGCAGCGCCCAGCCGATCCCCTTGCGCAGGAAGAAGCCCTCGTCCTTCAGGCTGGCCTCGATCGCGTCGGCGAGCAGGCGGGTGTCGGTGTCGCCCTTGGACTGCAGCTGGCAGATGATCGCGGCCCGGCGCAGCCACGGATCCGGGTCGGTCGCCCACCGGCGCATCACCGGCACCACCTGGTCCGGGTCCGCCCGCACCAGCGGCCCGACCAGTCGGGAGGCGATCTCGTCGACGTGGTCCCACCAGGCCCCGGACACGACCCAGTGCCGGTAGCGGGGAAGCCAGTCGGCGTCCGGCCAGCGTGCGTACGACCGGTACCCGACGAGGGCGGTGGCGAGGTAGCGCTCCTCGCGGAACTCCGCGCCGTCCCACAGCGCCTCCGCGGTGGCGGCCAGCGCGCCCGGGGTCTGCGGGGGGTCCTCGGCCACGCACTCCCGCAGGATCCGGGCCCGGACGGGCTGGGGTACACCGCGGAAGGGCATGTCCGACTTCATGTAGGACTGCATGGCGGGGGCCTGCTCGGGGTCGGCGGCCTGGGCGAGCGCGGACCGCAGCGCGTCCACCAGCGGGGTCATGGTTCGAGCCTAATCGTGAATCCCCTTTGCATGAGCTTGCACGACCCTGCATAATCATCCGCGTGGTGAGGATCGCGGTCGCAGGAGCCAGTGGCTATGCCGGGGGAGAGCTGTTGCGGCTCCTGCTGGCCCATCCGGACGTGGAGATCGGCGCGCTGACCGCCGGTGGCAACGCGGGCCGACGCCTGGGTGAGTTCCAGCCGCACCTCCCCCCCTTGGCGGACCGCGTGCTCGGTGAGAGCACGGCGGAGGTCCTCGGCGGGCACGAGGTGGTGTTCCTCGCGCTGCCGCACGGCAGGTCGGCGGAGATCGCGGCGCAGCTCGGCCCGGACACGCTGGTGATCGACTGCGGCGCGGACCACCGGCTGCAGGACGCCGCCGCCTGGGACCGCTGGTACGGCGGCGAGCACGCCGGACACTGGCCCTACGGCCTCCCCGAGCTGCCCGGCGCTCGGGACGCGCTGCGGGGCACCACCCGCGTCGCCGTCCCCGGATGCTTCCCGACGGTCTCGTCCCTCGCCCTGGCACCGGCCCTGGCGGCCGGGATCGTGGAGCCGTCCGTGGTGGTCACGGCGGTCACCGGGACCTCCGGCGCCGGCAAGTCGCTCAAGCCCCATCTGCTCGGCGCGGAGGTCATGGGCTCGCTCTCCGCGTACGGGGTGGGGGGAACCCACCGGCACACGCCGGAGATCGCGCAGAACCTGTCGGGGGTCTCCGGTAAGCCGGTCAGCGTGAGCTTCACCCCCGTCCTCGCGCCCCTCCCCAGGGGCATCCTCGCCACCTGCACGGCGCCCCTGACCGGGGACGGCGCCGATGCCCGCGAGGTCTACGAGAAGGCGTACGCCGCCGAGCCCTTCGTCCACCTGCTGCCCGAGGGCCAGTGGCCCACGACGAAGGCCACGGTGGGGTCCAACACGGTCCACCTGCAGGTCGCGGTGGACACCGACGCGCAGCGGCTCGTGGTCGTGGCGGCGATCGACAACCTCGCCAAGGGCACCGCGGGCGGGGCGATCCAGTGCATGAACATCGCCCTCGGCCTCCCCGAGACCACGGGCCTGCCCACGACGGGGGTCGCGCCGTGAGTGTGACCGCGCCGCAGGGCTTCCGGGCCACCGGGATCACCGCAGGGCTGAAGGTCTCCGGCAAGCCGGACCTGGCGCTCGTCGTGAACGACGGGCCCGAGGACACCGCCGCCGCGGTGTTCACCCGCAACAAGGTCAAGGCCGCGCCGGTCCTGTGGTCCCAGCAGGTCCTGGCCACCGGCAGCCTCCGCGCCGTCGTCCTCAACTCCGGCGGGGCGAACGCCTGCACCGGCCCCGAGGGCTTCCAGACCGCGCACGCCACCGCGGAGAAGGCGGCCGAGGTGCTCGGCGTCGGGGCGATCGACGTCGCCATCTGCTCCACCGGCCTGATCGGTGCCCAGCTCCCGCGGGACGTGCTGCTGGCCGGTGTCGAGAAGGCGGCGGGCACCCTGGAGTCCACGCCCGAGGCCGGCCTGGCCGCGGCCACCGCGATCATGACCACGGACACCGTCGCCAAGCAGTCCCTCGCGCAGCGCGAGGGCTGGTCCGTCGGCGGGATCACCAAGGGCGCCGGGATGATCGCGCCCTCCATGGCCACCATGCTCTCGGTCCTCACCACGGACGCGGCAGCCGACTCCGAGACCCTCGAGGCGGCGCTGCGCTCGGCCGTGCGGGTGAGCTTCGACCGGCTGGACGTCGACGGCTCGATGTCCACCAACGACACCGTGATCGTCCTGGCCTCCGGGGCCTCGGGGATCACCCCGTCGGAGGCGGAGCTGGCCGCCGCCCTGACCGAGGTCGCGAAGGACCTGGCGACGCAGATGCAGGCGGACGCCGAGGGCGTCACCAAGCGGGCCACGATCCGGGTCACCGGCGCGGCCACCGAGGACGACGCGGTGACCGTCGCCCGCACCGTCGCGCGGGACTCGCTGGTCAAGACCGCGCTGTTCGGCTCGGACCCCAACTGGGGCCGGGTCGCCGCGGCCGCGGGCTACGCCGATGCGGACCTGGACCCGGACAAGCTGGACATCACGATCAACGGCGTGCTGCTCTGCGCCGGGGGAGTGGCCGCGGGGGACCGCTCGCTGGCGGACCTCTCCGGCGAGGACGTCCTCGTCGAGGTCGCGCTCGGGCTCGGCGGCGGCGAGGCGGAGATCCTCACCACCGACCTGTCGCACGCGTACGTGGAGGAGAACAGTGCCTACTCCTCTTAGGGTCCAACGCGCGGGGGAGAAGGCGGCCGTCCTCGCCGAGGCCCTGCCCTACCTGCAGCGGTTCCACGGCAGGATCGTCGTGGTCAAGTACGGCGGCAACGCCATGATCGACGACGAGCTCAAGCAGGCCTTCGCCCAGGACATGATGTTCCTGCGGCTCGCGGGCATCCACCCGGTCGTCGTGCACGGCGGCGGCCCCCAGATCAGCTCCATGCTCAAGCGGCTCGGCCTGCCGGGGGAGTTCCGCGGCGGCCTGCGGGTCACCACACCCGAGACGATCGACGTCGTCCGGATGGTGCTGGTCGGGCAGGTCGGCCGCGAGCTGGTCGGCCTGATCAACCAGCACGGGCCGTACGCGGTGGGCCTGTCCGGGGAGGACGCGGGACTCTTCCGCGCCGAGAGGCGCACCGCGCTCGTCGGCGGCGAGGAGGTCGACATCGGCCTGGTCGGAGACGTGGTGGAGGTCAACCCGGCCGCGGTGCTGGACATCGTGGCGGCGGGGCGCATCCCCGTGGTCGCCGGCGTCGCGCCGGACGCCGCAGGCCAGGTCTACAACATCAACGCCGACAGCGCGGCCGCCGCGCTGGCGGCCGCCCTCGGCGCCGCGAAGCTCGTGGTGCTCACGGACGTCGAGGGCCTGTACGCGAACTACCCGGACCCCGAGTCGATCATCTCGGCACTCACCGCCGCCGAGCTGGAGCCGATGCTCCCGCAGCTCGAGAGCGGGATGGCGCCGAAGATGGAGGCCTGCCTGCGGGCGGTCACCGGCGGGGTCCCGCAAGCGCACGTGATCGACGGGCGGGTGCCGCACTCGGTACTGCTCGAGGTCTTCACGAGCGACGGAGTCGGAACGATGGTGGTGCCCTCATGACCGGATACGCCGAGCGGTGGCAGCACGCGCTCATGAACAACTACGGCACCCCGCCGCTCACCCTGGTGCGCGGCGAGGGCGCGCGCGTGTGGGACGACCAGGGCAAGGAGTACCTCGACCTGCTCGGCGGGATCGCGGTGAACTCCCTGGGCCACGCGCACCCGGCGATCGTCGAGGCCGTGACCCGGCAGATCTCCACGCTGGGGCACACGTCCAACCTCTACATCACCGAGCCGCCCGTGCAGCTCGCCGAGCGGCTGACCGCGCTGCTCGGTCAGGACAGCGCGCGGGTGCTGTTCTCGAACTCGGGCGCCGAGGCGAACGAGACGGCCTTCAAGATGGCCAGGCGCACCGGCCGTCCGCGGATCATCGCGTGCGAGAACGCCTTCCACGGCCGCACGATGGGGGCGCTCGCGCTCACGGGCCAGCCCGCGAAGCGCACGCCGTTCGAGCCGATGCCCGCGGGCGTCGAGCACATCCCGTTCGGGGACGTCGCGGCGCTGGAGGCGGCGGTCGACGAGACCACCGCCGCGGTCTTCCTGGAGCCGATCCTCGGTGAGGCCGGGGTCATCGTGCCGCCGGAGGGCTACCTCGCGGCGGCGCGGGAGATCACCGCCGCGAAGGGCGCGCTCCTGGTGCTGGACGAGGTGCAGACCGGCATCGGCCGCACCGGCGCGTGGTTCGCGCACCAGACCGTCGGGATCGTGCCGGACGTGGTCACCCTGGCGAAGGGGCTCGGCGGCGGCCTGCCGATCGGGGCCTGCATCGGGATCGGGGCGGCCGCGGACCTGCTCGAGCCGGGCCAGCACGGCACCACGTTCGGCGGCAACCCGGTCAGCTGCGCCGCGGCCCTCGCCGTGCTCGCCACGATCGAGAACGACAACCTGCTGGAGCACGTCACGAGCCTCGGCAAGGAGATCCGCGCCGGGATCGAGGGGCTGCCGCTGGTCACGGACGTGTCCGGGGCCGGCCTGCACATCGGCGTCGGTCTCGCGGAGCCGAGGTCGGGCGCGATCCTGGCCGCCGCCCACGAGGCGGGCTACCTGATCAACAACCCCACCCCGGACCGGCTGCGGTTGGCCCCGCCGCTGGTCCTCACCGCCGAGCAGGCGCAGGGCTTCCTGAAGGACCTGCCCGACATCCTCGCCGGCTCGGCTGGGAGCGTCTAGATGGTGCGCCACTTCCTCCGGGACGACGACCTGAGCGCGGCCGAGCAGGCCGAGGTGCTCGCCCTGGCCGCGGACCTCAAGTCGGACCGGTTCGCCGCCCTGCCGCTGCAGGGTCCCCGCCCCGTCGCGGTGATCTTCGACAAGTCCTCCACCCGCACCCGGATCTCGTTCGAGGTGGGGATCACCCAGCTCGGCGGGCAGCCGGTGATCCTCGACGCCGCGACCAGCCAGCTGGGCCGCGGGGAGTCGATCGGCGACACCGCCCGGGTGCTGTCCCGGTTCGTCGACGCGGTCGTGTGGCGCACGGCGGGGCAGTCCCGGGTCGAGGAGATGGCCGCCGCGTCGAGCGTGCCGGTCGTCAACGCGCTGACGGACGAGTTCCACCCGTGCCAGGTCCTCGCCGACCTGCAGACGATCCGCGAGCGCTTCGGGCACACCGCCGGGCTGACCCTGACCTACCTCGGCGACGGCGCCAACAACATGGCCCACTCGCTGCTGCTCGGCGGGACGCTGGCCGGCATGCACGTGCGGATCAGCGCGCCGGAGGGCTTCCAGCCGGACTCCGAGGTGCTGCGCGCGGCGAAGTCCCACGGGGCGGACACCGGGGGCTCGGCCGAGCTCATCGCCGATCCGCGGGCCGCGGCCGAGGGCACGGACGTGCTGGTCACCGACACCTGGGTCTCGATGGGCCAGGAGTCGGACGGGCTGGACCGCGCGGCGCCCTTCCGGCCGTACCAGGTCAACGCCGAGCTGCTGGCCAGGGCGAACCCCGGCGCGATCGTCCTGCACTGCCTGCCCGCGCACCGCGGGGACGAGATCACCGACGAGGTGCTCGACGGGCCCGCCAGCGCCGTCTGGGACGAGGCGGAGAACCGGCTGCACGCGCAGAAGGCACTGCTGGCGTGGCTGCTGGACCCCCGACGGGCATGACGGCCTCGACCAGGGCGGCCCGCCAGGGCCTCATCATCGAGCTCGTCTCGCGGCACACCGTGCGCAGCCAGAGCGAGCTGCTCAGCCTGCTCGTCGAGTCCGGCATCGAGACCACCCAGGCCACGCTGTCACGCGATCTGGACGAGCTCGGTGCGGTCAAGCTGCGCGGTGCCGACGGGGGCACCCCCGCCTACGTCATCCCCGAGGACGGCAGCCCCGTGCGGGGCGTCGAGGGGGGCACCGCCAGGTTGGAGCGCCTGCTGTCCGAGCTCCTCGTCTCGGTGGACTCGACCGGCAACCTGGCGGTCCTGCGCACCCCGCCCGGCGCGGCGCACTACCTTGCGAGTGCACTGGACCGCGCGGCGCTGAGCGTCGTCGTCGGCACGATCGCGGGGGACGACACGGTCTTCGTGGCCGCCCGCGAGCCACTCACCGGCGCCGAGCTCGCCCACCACCTGCAACACCTGCACCGATCCGACCGCACCGAACGCGACACCGATCTCGACCGAGGAGCACCCCACCCGTGAGCAAGGTCCTGACCTCCCTCCCGAAGGGCGAGCGCATCGGCATCGCCTTCTCCGGCGGCCTCGACACCTCCGTGGCGGTCGCCTGGATGCGCGACAAGGGCGGGATCCCCTGCACCTACACCGCCGACCTCGGCCAGTACGACGAGGCGGACATCTCGGGCGTCCCCACCCGAGCCAAGGAGTACGGCGCCGAGATCGCCCGCGCGGTCGACATCAAGCCCCAGCTCGTCGAGGAGGGCCTGGCCGCGCTGGCGTGCGGCGCCTTCCACATCCGCTCAGGCGGCCGCACGTACTTCAACACCACCCCGCTCGGGCGCGCCGTCACCGGCACGCTCCTGGTCCGCGCCATGCAGGCGGACGAGGTGAACATCTGGGGGGACGGCTCCACCTTCAAGGGCAACGACATCGAGCGGTTCTACCGCTACGGCCTGCTCGCCAACCCCGAGCTGCGCATCTACAAGCCCTGGCTGGACGCGGACTTCGTGTCCGAGCTCGGCGGCCGGGACGAGATGAGCCGGTGGCTCGCCGCGCACGGCCTGCCCTACCGGGACTCGGCGGAGAAGGCCTACTCCACCGACGCCAACATCTGGGGCGCCACGCACGAGGCCAAGACCCTCGAGCACCTGGACGTGTCCCTCGAGACGATCGAGCCGATCATGGGCGTCAAGTTCTGGGACCCCGCGGTGGCCGTGGAGACCGAGGACGTCGCGGTCAGCTTCGAGGCCGGGTACCCGGTGGCGATCAACGGCGAGCGGTTCGCGGACAACGTCGCGCTGGTGCTCAAGGCCAACGAGATCGGCGGCAGGCACGGCCTCGGCATGTCGGACCAGATCGAGAACCGGATCATCGAGGCCAAGTCGCGCGGCATCTACGAGGCGCCGGGCATGGCCCTGCTGTTCGCCGCCTACGAGCGGCTGGTCAACGCGATCCACAACGAGGACACCGTCGCGAACTACCACAACGAGGGGCGCAAGCTGGGTCGGCTGCTCTACGAGGGCCGCTGGCTGGACCCGCAGGCGCTGATGGTGCGCGAGTCCGTCCAGCGGTGGATCGCGTCGCTGGTCACCGGCACCGTCACGCTGCGGCTGCGCCGCGGGGACGACTACACGATCCTGGACACCCAGGGCAGCGGGTTCTCCTACCACCCGGACCGGCTGTCGATGGAGCGCGTGGAGAACGCCGCGTTCGGGCCCACGGACCGGATCGGCCAGCTGACCATGCGCAACCTGGACATCGCGGACTCCCGCGCCAAGCTGGAGGCCTACGCGGGTCAGCCGCACGACCAGGGGACGGTGCTGGTCGAGCACGGCACGCTGTTCGGCGAGCTGCCCTCGGGCGGTTTCGACCGGATCGCCGCGGCGGACGGCGAACGCGATGCCGGCGAGTCCCTCGACGCCGCCGCGCTCGAGGCGGGGACGGACTGATGGCTCTCTGGGGCGGGCGGTTCGCCGGGGGACCGGCGGACGCCCTGGCCGCGCTGAGCAAGTCCACCCAGTTCGACTGGCGGCTCGCGCCCTACGACATCCGCGGCTCCAAGGCGCACGCCCGCGTGCTGCACCGCGCGGGCCTGCTCAGCGACCCCGAGCTGGACGGCATGCTCGCGGCGCTGACCAAGCTGGAGTCGGACGTCCTGGCGGAGAGCTTCCTGCCCGCGCCGGAGGACGAGGACGTGCACTCCGCCCTGGAACGCGGGCTCATCGAACGCGCCGGGCCCGAGCTGGGTGGCAAGCTCCGGGCGGGCCGGTCCCGCAACGACCAGGTCGCCACCCTGTTCCGGATGTGGCTGCGGGACGCGGCGCGGCGGATCGGGGCCGGCGTGCTGGACGTCGTCGACGCCCTGGTCACGCAGGCCACGGCGTACCCGAACGCGCCCATGCCGGGCCGCACACACCTGCAGCACGCGCAGCCGGTGTTGTTGTCGCACCAGCTGGGGGCGCATGCCCAGGCCCTGGTCCGAGACGTCGAGCGGTTGCGGGACTGGGACCGGCGCGCCGCGGTCTCGCCGTACGGGTCCGGTGCCCTGGCCGGGTCGTCGCTGGGGCTGGACCCGGAGGCCGTCGCGGCCGAGCTGGGCTTCGACTCGTCCGCCGAGAACTCGATCGACGGCACCGCGGCCCGGGACTTCGCCGCCGAGGCCGCGTTCGTGCTGGCCATGGTCGCGGTGGACCTGTCGCGGCTGTCCGAGGAGGTCATCCTCTGGGCCACCGCGGAGTTCTCCTACGTCACGCTGGACGACGCCTTCTCCACCGGCAGCTCGATCATGCCGCAGAAGAAGAACCCGGACGTCGCGGAGCTGGCGCGCGGCAAGGCGGGGCGGCTGATCGGCAACCTCACGGGGCTGCTGGCCACGTTGAAGGGCCTGCCCCTGGCGTACAACCGGGACCTGCAGGAGGACAAGGAGCCGCTGTTCGACTCCGCGGAGCAGCTGGAGGTCCTGTTGCCCGCGGTGTCGGGGATGGTCGAGACGCTGGTCTTCCACACCGACCGACTCGCCGAGCTCGCTCCGGCGGGCTTCACCCTCGCCACGGACATCGCCGAATGGCTCGTGCGCCAGGGGATCCCGTTCCGGGTCGCGCACGAGGCGGCGGGCGGCTGTGTCCGGGCGGCCGAGTCCCGCGGTGTGGGCCTGGAGGACCTCACCGACGCCGAACTGGCGGGGGTCCACGAGGCCCTCACCCCGGCCGTCCGCGAGGTGCTCACGGTGGAGGGCTCGATCGCGAGCCGGGACGCGCGAGGGGGCACCGCGCGAGTGCGCGTCGAGGAGCAGCTCGACCGCCTCCGACTGACCAGCGCGGAGCACCGAGCCTGGACCACCGCCCCTTGACCCCCGGATCGGAACCCCTCCGCGGGTGGGGGGAGTGAGGCAGGAGCTCGAGGGCGACGTGGTGGCCGCCGCTCGGCGGTTGCTGGGGTGCACGGTCGCGGCGGACACGGCCGACGGCACCGTCGCCGTCGAGCTGGTCGAGGTGGAGGCGTACCGCGGGTCCGACGACCCGGCGTCGCACAGCTACCGGGGGAGGACCCCGCGCAACGCGGTGATGTTCGGTCCGCCGGGGCACCTGTACGTGTACTTCGTCTACGGGATGCACTTCTGCGCCAACGTGTCCTGCCTCCCCGACGGGGAAGCGGCCGCGGTCCTGCTGCGGGCGGGTCGGGTGGTGTCGGACCCGGGGATCGCGCGGGTGCGCAGGCCCACGGCGAAGCGGGACGTCGAGCTGGCCCGCGGCCCGGCCCGGCTCGCCGCGCTGCTCGGACTGGGCCGCGAGCAC
>Ga0070665_100001497_pt1 | contig 27194 bp, 30 predicted proteins | sample KBSS13metaG_FD_65862 | JGI IMG/M metagenome (GOLD analysis project Ga0070665, IMG submission 65862) | Switchgrass rhizosphere microbial communities from Kellogg Biological Station, Michigan, USA - KBS S1-3 metaG | ecosystem: Host-associated > Plants > Roots > Rhizosphere > Soil ... | reverse complement strand
CAGCCCGTCGAGGACCTCGTCGGACCAGTCGGCGGTGCCCGGCTCGCGGCTCAGCAGCATCCGACGTCGGTCCTCGTCGACGCCGAGCAGCCGGGGGGTCCGCACGTCGACCCCGCCCAGCGCCCGGTAGACCGCGGCCTCCCGCGACAGGGTGAGCTCGGTGCCACTGAGCGGGCCGTCGCCGTCGTCGCTGCGGGCGACCACCTCGACGGGCCCCCGTGCCGTCGCCACCCGGGCCGCGACGAGCGAGCGCGAGTTCCCCGCAGCCAGCAGCTCCCAGCTCTGGACCGGGCCGCCACCGACGGCCGCGACCCACTCCCGGAGCCCCGCACCGGTCACCGGGGCGGTCAGCGCCCAGCCCTCGCGCTCTGCCGGTCCCACGCGCCCGCCGCGTCGAACCCCCGTTTGATCCCCGGCCGGTCGATCTTGCCGTTGCCCAGTCGGGCCAGCGGCTCACGGTCGACGACGACGTACCGTGGCAGCTTCAACCTGCTGAGCCGCTCGCCTGCGAACTCCAGCACCGCCTCGGGCGCGACGTCGGTACGCGTCACGACGACCGCGGCCACCTCCTCGGTCCGGATCGGGTCGGGCACCCCGAAGACCAGACACTCCACGACATCCGGGTGCTCGACGAGGACGTTCTCCACCTCCTCCGGGCTGACGTTCTCCCCGGAGCGTTTGATCATGTTCTTCAGTCGGCCCCGGAAGAACAGCCTGCCCTCGGCGTCGACCTCACCGTAGTCGCCGGAACGGACCCAGCCGTCCACCAGCGTGGCCGCGGTGGCCTCCGGGTCGTCGAGGTAGCCGAGCATGACCTGGTCGTGGCGCAGGGCGATCTCGCCGACCTCCTCCGGACCGAGCCGCCGGAGGTCCTCGTCGAACACCCCGATCTCGACGCCTGCCATGGGCGTCCCCACGTAGCCCTCCCATTGCCCCCGGTACCCGGGCTCGCTGCCGGAGCAGAGTGCGCCGGTCTCGGTCATCCCCCAGACCGTCGACAGCTCGACCCCGAAGCGCTCCCGGAAGGGCTCCATCCACACGTGCGTGATGATGTGCCGCATCGTGCTGGCGCCCTTGGGCGGCGCGCTCGCCGCCGTCTCCAGGAGCAGGTTGAGGTGGGCGGGGAAGAGGATGGAGATGGTCGCCCCGGTCTCGGCGACCTGCTCCCAGAAGCGTGACGGGCTGAACCGGTCGACCAGGGTGAGCGAGCCGCCGGACCAGGTGGCGATCGCGGGGGCGACGAGCGCGCCGATCGCGTGGCCCAGGGTGAGCGGCAGGAAGAAGCCGTCGGACTCCCGGAGCCCGAAGTGCTCCACGAAGGCCCGGCCGGCGCTCGGAAACACCCCCGCGCCGAGCACGACGCCCTTGGGGCGCCCCGTGCTACCCGAGGTGTAGAGGACCATCGCGGGGTCGCGGTCGGAGTGCCCGGGGAGGTCGGGCGGGGCGGTCGGGTCCGCCGCGCCCAGGTCGGCGAGGGTGCCGACGGTCGCGCCACCGGTCTCGAGCTGGGCGGGCACCTCCTCGAGCACGACCGCCCTCAGCGCGGGCATCTCGCGCAGTCGCCCCGCCACGAGCCCGGACACCGGCCCGTCGGCCACCAGGACGGTGCCGCGGCTGTGGGTGATCCGAAAGGCCAGCTCCTCGAAGGTCAGCTCACCCTGCAGCGGGATCGCCACGGCCCCCAGCTCCTGCACGGCGAACAGCAGCATCAGCGTCTCGGGACGGTTGGACAGACCGAGCAGAACCCGGTCCCCGCGTCCGACGCCCAGCCGGGCCAGCCCGCCCGCGAACCGGCGCTGCGCCTCGTCGAACTCCGCCACGGTCCAGCTCCGACCACACGCGTGCAGGAAGGGCCGATCGGGGGTGGTCCTGCACCTGCGGTGCCACAGCTCCCGCCCGGTCTCCGCGTCACTCACCAGCACCGCCTCCTCGCGATACACCGCCGCTTCGAACTCTGCCGAAGCCATTCGATTGTTGTCAAACTATCGTTTGGATGGTACATAGTGTGACGCCAGACACAAGGGGTCGAGACGGGAGAGCGGAGTGACGGCGAAGCGGATGTGGGCCCTGCCCGGGGCGAGCTACACACTCGACGTGGGCATCATGATCCTCGGCGGGCAGGGGAAGGTCACCATCCCGTCGCCCTGCTACCTCATCGAGCACGAGCGCGGGCTCGTGCTGTTCGACACCGGCCTCACCCCGGACGCCGTGGGCGACCCGGTGAAGGTCTTCGGCGCCCTGGCCGAGGAGGTCGGGATGACCCTCACCGAGGACCAGTGCGTGGACAACCAGATCCGCGCGCTCGGGCTGCGCCCCGAACAGGTCACTCACGTCGTGGCCTCGCACGTGCACCTCGACCACTCGGGTGGGTTGCGACTCTTCCCGGACGCCCGGTTCTACGCGGGCGCGGGTGAGCTGCCCTACGCCTTCTGGCCGCTGCCCGCGGGCGCGGGCCTCTACCGATCCGCCGACATCGAGGCCACCCGCGGGTTCCGCTGGGACGCCGAGCTCAGCGAGGACCACGACCTGTTCGGCGACGGCAGCGTCGTCGTCCTGCGCACGCCCGGCCACACTCCCGGGCACAGCAGCCTGCTCGTCCGGCTCACCCACCGCTCGTTCATCCTGACCGGCGATGCGGTGCACCTGCGGACCGCACTCGAGGCCGACCTCCCCATGCCCTCGGACCACGACACCGCGGCCTCGGTGGCGTCGATACGGAGGCTGCGCAGGCTGCGTGACAGCCTCGAGGCGACCGTGTGGATCAGCCACGACCCCGAGGACTGGGCCGATCTCGAGCACGCCCCGGCGAGCTACGAGTGAGCCGCATCCTGATCGACTATCGCTGCCCGGCCTGCGGAGCATCCACCGAGCACTGGTCACCCTCGCCGATCGCGGTCACCCGGCCGTGCGGGCGGTGCGGCGAGCAGGCTCGCCGCCGGTTCGGCGGGGCGCTGCTGCGCGGTGCGTCTCCCGCGCCCACGGGCTCCTCGACAACCGACCACGCCTGCGCCCCAACGCTGCCCGGCAGCTGCGGGCTCGTCCCGACCGCCGTCCGGGCGCTCGCCGCCCGCGCTCGCGGGGACAACCGTGCCCTGGACCGGGAGTTCGCCCACCAGGAGCGGGAGATCGCGGCGGGGCGGCTGGACCCGACGGCCTCCCCGGTCGCCGCCTCGCCGGCCCACAGGGCCCCGGCCGTCGCGACGCCGACGGGCGCGACCCCGGGAGCACCCGCCGCCGGCTGACCACACCCGCACCCGCCTGCGACGCGACCCCCGCGGCGGACAGGACGCTGCGCGGACCGCTCGGTCACGGTCGGCTCCCGACGCAGTCGCCGCTGCGGGACCCGGGAGCCAGTGATCGCGGGTGCGCGACCACGGCTCCCATCGCCCGCCGCCGCGTCGTTCGAATCCGGTCCACGTCGGCCGCCCCTTCCACGCCGCGTCGCTGCGGCGTCGTCGGCCCTGCCCGTCTTCACGGGTTCCGGTCAGCCCGGATCCGGCACCACCAGGTCCACCGTCCCGCGCAGTGCGAGCCCCCCGCCGTCGACCCGCAGCTCCACCTCGCAGGTGAGCCGCTCGCCGGCGGCCACCCGCTCGCGGCCGACGACCGCACCGCTCGCCCGCACGGTCTGTCCAGCCAGCACCGAACCGACCAGACCCACGTCATAGCGGACGATCCGACCTTCGGGAAAGGCCCGGCGAACGATGTTCAGCAACATCCCGATACTCGACGGACCATGGTTGACGCGCTCGGCGAACCCCGCCCGACGGGCGGCCTCGCGGTCGTAGTGCAGCGGGTTCGGGTCGTCGAGCAGTAGGGCCAGCACCTTCATCGGGTCCGCGGGGACCTCCGGACAGGTCCACTCCCCCAGCGCGGTGTCGGTCGTCGTCATGCGGCCTCCCGGCGAGGCAGGGCGTACGTGTTCGTCACCGCCGCGACCGGGCCCTCCGGGCCGAACACCTCGAAGCGGGCGGTCAGCAGGTCGAACTCCCCCATCGTGCGCCCCCTCTTGCGCTCCACCGCGACGACCTCGCCGCGCACCCTGTACTCGACGTCCGCTCGCACCTCGCCCGGCAGCTCGACGGTCGTGCGGGTGAGCATCGGACCGTCGGCCATCTCCGTGTCCCAGGACCGGAACATCTCCGCCACCGAGACCCCGAGCCCGCGTTGCGCCACGAGGAACGCCATGATCGGGTGCGGTTCCTCCTGAGGGGTCGAGCCGACCGCGTCGTGCAGCAGCCAGTTCTCGTGCGGCGCGAAGGACCAGCTCCCCTCCGGCACCGGCTGTCCGACGAGCCCCATCAGAACGACCCGGGCAGGCCGAGGCACTCGGCGATGCCGTTGCGCGCCATCTCGTTGGTGACCGGGCCGATGCGGAACAGCCGGACGTCGCGCCGGTAGCGCTGCATGTCCGTCTCCGCCGCGTAGCTGAGCTCGAAGTCCACCTGTGCACTCCATCTTCCCGAGGACCGCGTGGCCAGAGCGTACTCTTTCATACAATCGTTTGGTAGGCATTCGGGTCGGGCAGGAGCCCGATGTCGTCGATGATGATCAGGCCGGTGCGGGTCGGCCTGGCCGGACGGCAGGTAGCCGTGCGCCCCGTGCACCTCGACGAAGTCGAACCCGGCGTCGGCCGCGCGCACGGCGGCGACCGCGTGGTCGTGCACGATGCCGGCGCAGCCCGGGGAGGTACTCCGGCCCGCTGATCCTCGGCTCCGGCCCCACCGTCTCGGCCGAGACGAGGCAGCCCTCGACGGTGATCGTTCCGACGCCGCCCCGGGCCGGCGCCGGTAGTAGGCGATGGTGTCGTCGGTGATGTGGCCGCCGACCTCGAGGCAGGTGCCCATCGGTGCCATCACCAGCCGGTTGCGCAGGGTCAGCCCACCCAGGCGCACCGGCTCGAAGAGCACGTCGTGCCCGATCAACCCAGCACCCGCAGCGCGCGCACGGGGCACGCCTCCACCCCGATCCGCGCCGTCTCCTCCTCGCCCGGCGGCACCTCGCGCTCCGGGCCCACCGCGCTGTACCCGTCGTCGCCGAGCGGGAACAGGTCGAGGTCCACGACGGAGCACTGGCCGTGCGCCTCGCACACGTCCGGGTCGACGCCGATCCTCATCGCGCCACCTCCACGCACAGCTCTTCCAGCGACCGCGACGCGAGGCTGGGCTCCAGCTCGTCGACCAGCGCCGTGATCTGCTCGCCCATCGCCGAGATCCGCTGCCCCGGCAACGGCCGGACCCGGTCGTGGGACAGCGCCCTGTTCTGGAACGCCGACGAGACGTCGTCATAGCGGGTGAGCAGCCAGGCCCGGTGCCGCGCGCTCCACTGCACCGGATCGTGCTCGCGACGCTGCGCGAACAGTGCGTACGGGTCGGCGCTCGCCTCCGCGGCGAGCAGGTCGTCGTCGACCTCGACCGGCGTGCTGCTCTCGGTCATGTCGTCACACCCTCGCGGACGTCAGGCTGCGGGCCATGCCCAGCCGGTCGCGGATGATCTGGCCACCCGCCACCCGCCCATCGGCGACGTGCACGATCCCGGCCATGTGCAGCGTCGACCGCGCCCCGACCAGCGCGGGGTCGACGCCGTCGAGGCCGCCCGCGTAGCGGCCGTCGCGGGTGAGCCGGAAGGCGACGACCGACCCCGCGGAGAACAGGCCGTCGACGACGTCGGACGGCTCCTGCTGCAGAACGCTCGTGTCGCCGTCGTCGACGCGGACCGCCCCGCCCGGGGTGCCGGTCGTGATCCAGTCCCGCACCACCTGCTCGGCGGCCGGGTCGGCGGGCACGGCCTCGGTGTCCCACGGCGCGAGCGCAGGCGCGGCGACGGGGTCCGGCGCCCCGTCGGACAGCTGGCGGCGGCGAGCCTGGTAGTCCTGCTCCACCATGTTCTCGACGAGCTTCGTGCCGTTCCACCGGTAGAGCCCGATGCCCTGCCAGGACGCGATGGCGCCACCGTGACGGGCCGAGGCGCCGTGCTCGGAGAACCGCATCGCCAGCCGGTCGCCGTTGCAGACGATCTCGTGCACGGTGAGGCACAGTCCCGGGAACTGGGTGAACTGCTTCTGGGCGGCCGGCACGTAGTGCTCGTCCCGCCCGGCGACCACGTGCGGTCCCATCCGCAGCGTGTAGTCCGGCTCCATCAGCTCCGGGCAGACGCTCGTGTCGTGCCGGTTCGTGTAGTCGTTGACGTAGCGCCGCATCAGGGCGACGAAGGGGTCCATCTCCCTCGTCCCCTAGCGGCCCTGGAAGAACGGCGGGCGCTTCTCCGTGAACGCCCGGATGCCTTCCGCGACGTCGGCGGAGCCCTGCAGGGCGGTCAGCGCGGCGGTCGAGTGGTCGAACTCGCCCCGGTCGACGCCGCGGTTGACCATCCCCTTGCCCACCGCGATGGCCAGCGGCGCGTGCCCGGCGATCCGCTCGCCCAGTGCACGGGCCGCCTCCATCAGCTCGGCGGCGGGCACGACCTTCTGGACGAGGCCGATCCGCAGCGCGGTCTCGGCGTCCACCCGCTCACCGGTGAACATCATCAGCTTGGTCCAGTGCCTGCCGATGACCGACGGCGCGCGCAGCACACCGAACCCGGGCACCAGCCCGACCGCCGATTCCGGCATCCCGAACACGGCGTTCTCGGCGGCGATCACGATGTCGCAGGCGAGGGTCAGCTCGCAGCCACCGCCCATCGCATAGCCGTTCACGGCCGCGATCACCGGCAGGTCGCACTCCTCGACGGCGGCGAACGTGCGCATGCAGTCGCGCTGGAACTCGCGCTTCGCCTGGGTGGACTCCAGCTGCGCGAAGCCTGCGATGTCCCCGCCCGCGGAGAACGCCTTCTCCCCCGCCCCGGTGACGATCACCGCGCGGGTCCGCCCGTCCGACTCCAGAGTCGCCAGTGCCTCGCGCATCTCGGGCCAGAACGTGCGCCCCATCGCGTTGAGCTTCGCGGGTGCATCGATCGTGATCACCCCGACCGGCCCGTCGGCGTCCACCCTGAGGTTGCGCGGGGTGGCACCGTTGCGGCGCGCCACGAGCGTCTCGTCCATCACTTCTCCCTGCTCCGAGCAGTCTTGTCGCATCGCATGCGCCGGTCAGCCTCCGGACCGGCCGTGCGCGGCGATCGCGATCGCGGTCGCCACCACGCGGCGGGTCTCACCGGGCTCGATGACATCGTCCAGCGACAGGTGCGCCGCGGCCTCCCACGGCTCGGCCTCGGCATTCCACTCCGCGGTCAGTTCGGCGACGAGTGCGGCATGCGCCTCCGGGCCCTGCTCGGCGAGCACCGACTCCAGCTTGCGCCGGTAGATGGTGCGAATGCCCGTCTCCGGCGCCATGAAACCGAGCTCGGCCGACGGCCAGGCGAACAGGAAGTCCGGCTTCGTGGGCCGCCCGCCCATCGCGAAGTGCCCGCCCCCGTAGGCCTTGCGCAGCACGACACCCACCTTCGGCACCGTCGCCTCGGCGATCCGCGACACCAACGCCTCGTAGCCGTGCAGGATGCCGCCCCGCTCCGCTGCCGTGCCGATCATCAGGCCGGGCACGTCGTGGAAGAACACCAGCGGCAGCCCGAACGTGTCGCACAGGTCCACGAACGCCCGCTCCTTCGCCAGCGCGGCCGGGTCCAGCGCGCCCGCGCGGACGAACGGTTGGTTGCCGACCAGCCCGACCGGACGGCCCTCGAGGCGGGCCAGCGCGCACAGCACCGAGCCGCCCCAGCCGTCGGCCCAGGGGAGGATCGTGGCCTCGTCGGCGATGCAGGTGAACACGTCACGCACGTCGTAGCCGCTGCGCGCGCCGAGCGGGACGATCTCCTCCAGGTCCTGCGGGTCGCGCGCGGGCGCCACCGGCGGCCCCCACGGCGGCTCCATCGTCGAGTTGGGCGGCAGGTAGGACAGGAACGCGGCGATGGCGTCCATCGCGTCGGCCTCGGTGTCGACGACGAGGTGCGCGTTGCCGGCCTCCGTCGCGGCGGCCGGGCCGCCCAGCTCCTCGTCGGTGACCTTCTCCCCGATCGCAGGCTCCACGACCGACGGGCCGGAGAGCGCGATCGACGAACTGCGCAACATGACGACGAAATGTGCCGTCGAGGCGTGCAACGCCGAGTCGCCGTAGCTGGGCCCGAGCACCGCGGCCGCCCGCGGGACGACGGGGTCGCCCGGCGGTGGCTTGAGGAACGTCGTGAAGTCCAGCGGGAGACCGGAGAAACGCCATCCGGACACGTCCGGCATCCGGCCGCCGTCGGCATCGCACAGCAGCACGAGCGGGAAGCCGTGGCGCTGCGCGTGCTCGATGAGCCTGCCCTGCTTGCGCATGCTGATCGGGGCCGTGGTGCCGGCGAGCACGCTGGCGTCGATGCCGATGACACCGACGCGCCTACCGTCGAGCAGACCGAAACCGGTCACGACCGCGTCGCCGGGGACGTGTCGGCCCGTGCGCCGCTCGGGCAGGGCGAGCGCCCCGATCTCGAACCAGGAACCCTGGTCGACGAGCATGTCGATGCGCTCACGGACGGGCAGCCTGCCCGACTCGCGATGCTTGCGCAGACCCTCGGGACCACCCATCTCCAGCGAGCGCTCCTTGCGGGCGCGCAGTTGAGCGATCCGCTCCGCCATCGCGGCGGCGCCGGGCTCGGCGACTGTCACCGGGCCTCCCTCGTCATAGGGTGGATTGGTGTGCTGAACTCACGCTAGACTACCAGACGGTCGATTGGTAGACATCGACAGACCGGCCTCGGCCTAGCAGAGCGGAGCACTGCGTGAAGGAAATCCCCGCCGTCCGAACGGTCCTCGTGGCGAACCGCGGGGAGATCGCGGTCCGGATCATCCGGACCTGTCGTGAGCTGGGCCTGCGAACCGTCGCGGTGTACAGCGATGCCGATGCCGAGGCGTTGCACGTCCGGATGGCCGACGACGCGTACCGGATCGGCCCCGCGGCGGCCCGCGAGTCCTACCTGTCCGTCGACGCCATCGTCGCCGCGGCGAAGGAGGCGGGGGCCGACGCCGTCCACCCCGGCTACGGGTTGCTCTCCGAGGACGCGGGCTTCGCCGAGGCCGTCGTCGACGCAGGGCTGGTGTTCGTCGGCCCGCCGGCCGAGGTCATCGCCCGGATGGGAGACAAGGTCGCCGCCCGGGACGTCGCGCAGTCGTGCGGCGTGCCGGTGCCCCCGGGAAGCCCCGGCACGATCTCCGATCCGACGCAGGCACTGGCGGCGGCCGAACGGATCGGCTGGCCCGTCGTGGTCAAGGCCTCGTTCGGCGGCGGCGGGCGCGGCATGCGCGTCGTGCACGACCCCGCCGGGCTCGACGCGGCGCTGACCGGCGCCGCTCGCGAGGCCGGCGCCGCGTTCGGCCGACCCGAGGTGCACCTGGAGCGTTACCTGGCGCGTCCGCGGCACGTCGAGGTGCAGGTGCTGGCTGATGCACACGGCACCGTCCTCCATCTCGGCGACCGCGACTGCTCCGTGCAGCGGCGTCACCAGAAGCTGATCGAGGAAGCCCCCGCCCCCGACCTGCCGGTCGGCGCGCGCAAGGAGTTGCGCGCCGCCGCCGTGCGCCTGGCCCGCGAGGTCGGCTACGTCGGCGCGGGCACCGTCGAGTTCCTCGTGCTGCCGGCGACCGGCGAGCACTTCTTCCTGGAGATGAACACCCGGCTGCAGGTCGAGCACGGCGTGACCGAGATGGTCACCGGAATCGACCTGGTCGCGGCACAGCTCGCCATCGCGGGCGGGGAGAAGCTCTGGTTCACCCAGGACGACGTACGCCTCGACGGCCACGCGATCCAGGCCCGGATCGCCGCGGAGGACCCGTGGGAGTCGTTTCGCCCCGCGCCCGGCCGAGTCGCCACACTCGCCACGCCGCAGGGCCCGTGGGTGCGCTGCGACATGGGCATCCAGAGCGGCGACGCCGTCGCCGCCGAGTACGACTCGATGTTCGGCAAGGTCCTCGCCCGCGGCCCGGACCGCGAGACCGCACGCCGGCGGCTCATCGCCGCACTCGACGAGCTCCGCGTCGAGGGCGTGCCGACCACCGCGCCCTACCTGCGCCGAGTACTGGCGTCGGCCGAGTTCGCCGATGTCGCGCACGACACCGGCTCGCTGGAACGGGACTGGGCGCCCGACCCGGCAGCGCGACCGGCGGCCCTGAGCCCGCCCCCGGCCGCACCCGGGACCGGCGCCCGCCCGATGCGGCAGGTGCGGATCTCCACCGACCGCGGACCGGTCGACGTCTCCGTCTATGGAGTGGCGCCGCCCCAGGGCACCGAGGCCGCCGTCTCGAGCCGGCCGAGCCGCACCGGCGGGCCCGCGGCCAGGGCCGCCGACAGCCCCGGTGCGCCGCCCACCGCCCCCATGGACGCGACCGTCGTCGCCGTCCCGGTGGCGGAGGGTGTGCACGTCGCGCCGGGCGACGTGCTCGTCGTCCTGGAGGCGATGAAGATGGAGATAGAGATCAAGTCCGAGGTCGTCGGAACGGTCCGGAAACTGCACGTGACCCCCGGAGTATCGGTGGCCGCCGGAACGATCCTGGCCGCGGTGACTCCGGCCGGCTGAGCCGCCCCACCGCGGGGGTCACCCGACACGCCCCAACTCCCGGGCCGTGGCGACGATCCCGTGGTCCGGCCCGCCGACGTCGACCTGGATCCGCTGGCCGCCGATGTAGCTCGCGTCGGTGATGACGAGGAACGCGACGGTGGTGGCGAGGAACGCGACCACCCCAGCGACGTCGCCGGGCCGCGCGTCCCGCCCGAACCGGTAACGGGCGTCGAGGTCGGCGATCGTGGCGCCGCGCGCGGTCGGCCGCGACGAGCCGGTCACCCAGGTCAGTCGCCACCAGACCCGGCGCGACGATGTCGACCCGGATCCAGTACTACCCGCGCTCCCCCTTCGCCGGCGTGCGGGCCGCCGCCTCCGTCCCACCAATGCACCCATCCGGGTTCCCTCGGTGTTCCATCGGTATTCCATCGGTATTCCCTCGGCCTACGCGTAGCGCGCAGCCACCGCTTCCGGCGTGGCGATCCCACGGATCGCCGTCTCGGCCATCTGCGCACCGATCATCTCGGGTGTGAACTCGCCGCCGGTCCGATACCACCGGTACACCCAGTTCGCGGAGCCGAGCACGGTCAGCGCAGCCAGCCGCGGATCGAGATCGGCCCTCGCCAGGCCCTCCTTCTGCGCGAGTTCGATGAGATCGCGGAACACACCCTGGTATGCGTGCTCACTGCCGAGCACCTCCCGCCGCCGCTCCGGCGGCAACGCCGACAGCTCGTGGAGGAACACCGCGGTCGGCACGAGGTTGCGGCAGGTGTGCTCGACATGCCCCACGATCACGTTCTCCAGCCGGTGCAGCGGGTCGCCCGGGACCTCCGCCCTGGCCTGGATGACGGCGAGCCCGTCGCGGTGGACCGTGCTGATCACCTCGAACAGCAGGTCCTCCTTCGACTGGATGTAGTAGTAGAGGCTGCCCTTGAGCATCCCGAGACGGTCGGCGATGTCCTGCAGCGAGGCGGCGTCGTACCCCTTCTCGTAGAAGACCCGCGTCGCGACCTCGATGAGTTCCGCCCAGCGCTCCTCGCGGGGTTTACGCTCCCCACCGGAGCGTCGCGCGCTCCGCCCTACCGGTTGACGCACCCGGCCCCCCTCGTGCTCGCAGTGGTGATCGCTTGAGTCTACCGTTTGGTAGACGCAAGCGGTTCCACGGCCTCCTCGGTCCGGCGCACGTCCCGCATCGCCGGAGCCGCCCCACTCGCCACCGCAGCCCCACTCGCACCTCGGCCGAGGTGGAGGATCGTGGGCTGGTTGGTAGGTTCGGCGCCTCTGGCCGGACTCCGACGACCGCACGAGAAGCGATCGGCGCGGTCCTCGAGGCGTCGACGGGAACGGCGAGCCCCTCCCCCGAGACGAGTAGTCGATCACCACGGGGCCCAAGATCAAACCTCTTGCGCCCCGAGTGCGCCCTGGAACGGATCTTCTGAGGCATTTCCGCAGGTCAGAGGCTTGGGGCGGACGAGCAGGCCTGTAAGCCGGATCCTGTTCACGGGGGCCTTGCGGCGTCCCGATCGGCGACCATCCATCTAGGCCTGCCGTCACCGGCAGGCTCGAGCGGCCTACCCGCAGGCTCGGGCGGGCAGCCCTCGTGCACCTGCGCAGCGTCCCGGGGGACGCCTTTTGGCCTTGCTCCGGGTGGGGTTTACCGAGCCACCCCGGTCACCCGGGGTGCTGGTGGTCTCTTACACCACCGTTTCACCCTTACCTCCGAGTCGCCCCGGAGGCGGTCTGTTCTCTGTGGCACTGTCCCGCGGGTCACCCCGGGTTGCCGTTAGCGAACCACCCTGCCCTACGGAGTCCGGACTTTCCTCGGCACCCCTGCGCCGCGGACGACGCGGGGTGACGCGGCCGCCCGGCCTGCTCGTCCGCGCTCCGCAGCCTACCGGCGACGGGTGCGGGTGGCCGCCACCGGGTCGATGACCGACCAACCCTCGGCGAGCGCGATGCTCTCCTCCCGGCCGGACGTGACGTGGGAGAACATGTGGCGGGCCGCGAGATCGGCGTCGCCTGCCTCGACCGCCTCGTAGATCTCCTGGTGCTCCTCGCACTGCACGACCAGGTCGCGTTGCTTCGTCAGGTGGAACAGCCACTGCACGCGGGCGGCCAACGGACCCATCATCACCGACAGCAGCGGGTTGGCCGCCACCTCGACGAGCACGCGGTGGAACGCGGAGTTGGCGGCGGCGATCTCGGGATCGTCCCGCCGCGCGATCGCCGCGCGGGCCAGGTCCATCTGCTCTCGCAGCCGAGCGAGCCCGTCCTTCGACGCCCGCTCCGCCGCCAACCGGACGGCGAGGACCTCGAGGCTCTCGCGGACGTCGAACAGGTCCCGGACGTCGTCCGCGGTGAACGGGGCGACGATCGCGCCCTGCCGCGGCACGAGCACGACGAGCCCGTCGTTCTGCAGCAGCTGCATCGCCTCGCGCAGCGGGATGCGCGAGACCTCCAGCTCGGCGGCGAGGTCCCGCTCGATCAACCGCTCCCCCGGCTGGTAGGTCAGGTTGACGATCCGGCTGCGCAGCTCGGCGTACGTGCTGTCGCGCAGTGAGCCCGTCACGCGCCTCAACCTAGAGCGTGTCCCGCGGATCATCCAGCCGGTCCGCGGACGGCTGCGGGCTCATGTTTCGAGATGACCTTGATGGACTTACCCATCGGTAACACCGTTGCAACACCGGCCCTCCACTCTTCCGACTTAGCGGTATACCACTAACTCTCGGGAGCCACCATGACCCACCCGTTCCGCCGCGCCGCGCTCGGCGCCCTCGTCGCCGCTGCGGCGATCACGTTGTCCGCCTGCGGATCCGGCGACGCCGGCGCCGACTCCGACGCCCTCAAGGTCGGCGTCTTCTTCCCCGGGTCCGTCTCGGACACCGGCTTCATGCAGTCCGGCTACCTCGGCTACCAGCGCCTGGAGCAGGCAGGCGGGGTGGAGCTGAGCTACGTCGAGCAGGTCGAGGCCTCCGACTACGAGCAGGCCCTGGTCCGCTTCGCGTCGCAGAACGACCTGGTCGTCTCGCTCGGCGGGCAGACCGACGCCGACGTCCGCAAGGTCGCCCCGCAGTTCCCCGAGGTGAAGTTCGTGGAGATCGGCGGCCCGGCCGACGCGACCCCGCTGCCCAACCTCGCCTACTACGACCCGCAGCAGGCCGAGGCCGAGTTCCTCTCCGGTGCGGTGTCCGCGATGAGCTCGCCGAACGGGACCGTCGGGTTCGTCGGCGGCGTCGAGCTGCCCGCGATCGTCAACGCCGCCACCGCCTTCGGCAACGGCGCGCGCTTCGCCAAGCCGGACGCCACGGTCCTCCCGCCGCAGTACGTCGGCGACTTCAACGACCCGGCCAAGGCCAAGCAGGCGGCGTCGGCGACCTACGGGGCGGGCGCGGACGTGCTCGGCCAGATCGTGAACCTCGGCAAGCAGGGCATGGCCCAGGCCGCCCAGGAGGGCGGGAAGTCCCTGGTCGGCGGCCCCATCCCCGGTGACTGCTCCGACCGCCGCTACGTCGGCTACGTCCACACGGACATCGGCAAGGAGATCGAGTACGCGGTCTCGGCCGTGCAGCGGGGCACCTGGGCCGCCGAGCAGGTCCGCTTCGGCCTGACCTCGCCGAACGGCGGCACGGACTTCGTCCTGTGCACCACCGACCCGACCGTCGCGGCGACCCTCCAGCGGGCCGAGGACCAGCTGGCGGCCGGCGCCGTCCAGCCCTACTGACATGGGCGCCCTCCTCGAGCTGCAGGGTCTCGGCAAGCGCTACGGCGCGGTCGACGCCCTCCACGACGTCACGCTCTCGGTCTCCGCCGGAACCGTCCACTGTGTGCTGGGCGAGAACGGCGCGGGCAAGTCCACCCTCTGCAACCTGGTGAACGGCGGCGTCCGGGCCACCACGGGCTCGATGGCGGTGCGCGAGGAGGCCTACACCCCCGGCTCCCCCGCCGACGCGCTGCGGCGCGGCGTCGCGATGGTCCACCAGCACTTCTCCCTCATCCCCACGATGACCGTGCAGCAGAACCTGCAGCTGGTGCGCCGCACCGGCCTGCGCGAACGGCTGGACCGGATCGCCGACGAGTTCGGGCTGACCGTCGACACCGGCCGCCGGGTCGCCGACCTCCCGGTCGGGGCGCGGCAGAAGGTCGAGATCGTCAAGGCGCTGGTGCCGGACCCCGATCTCGTGCTGCTCGACGAGCCCACCGGCGTCCTCGACGTCGCCGAGATCGACGCCCTCATCGGCACCTGCCAGGCCATCGCGGGCTCCGGCCGCGCGGTGGTCCTGGTGACGCACAAGCTCGGCGAGGTCTCCCGGGTCGCCGACGCCGCGACCGTGCTGCGGCACGGCACGGTCGTCGGGGGCGGGCGGCTGTCGGAGGTCCCGGTCCCGCGGCTGCTGTCGCTGATGCTCGGGCGGGACGCGGCCGAGATCGACGCCGACACCGCCGGGGCCGTGGGGCTCACGCCCGCGCCGCGAGCACGTTTCGTGCCGTCAGCGTCGCCGTCGGTGCCCGAGACCACGCTGACAGCACGAAACGTGCCACCAGCGTCGCCCTCGGACCCCGCCACCACGCTCACAGCACGAAACGTGCCATCAGCGTCGCCCTCGGACCCCGCCACCACGCTCACGGCACGAAACGTGCGCTCAGGGGCGTCGGACGCCTCCGGCCCCACGACCGGACCCGTGCTCTCCGTCCGCGGCCTCGCCGTCCACCACACCGACGGCACCGCCGCCCTCGACGCCGCCGACCTCGACCTGCGGGCCGGGGAGATCACCGGGATCGCGGGGGTCGAGGGGAACGGGCAGTCCGAGCTGGTCCGCGTGCTCTCCGGAGCGCTGCGCCCCAGCGCGGGCTCGGTCCGGCTGGGCGACGCGGACATCACCTCCGCCACCCCGGCCGTGCGGACCCGGCTCGGGCTGGGCGTGGTGCCCGAGGACCGCCACCACGAGGCCATGGTCGGCGAGCTGTCGGTGGCCGAGAACCTGTTCCTCGGCGATCTCGCCCGCTTCCGCCGCCGCGGTCTGGTGCAGCGGGCCGCGATGGACGCGGCCGCCACCCGGGTCATCGAGGAGTACGCGATCCGGGCCGCCGGGCCGCGTGCCGAGATGCGCTCGCTGTCCGGCGGCAACCAGCAGAAGGTCGTGCTGGCGCGCGAGCTCGCGATCGACGGGCTGTCCGTGCTGGTCGCGGCCCAGCCCACCCGCGGGCTCGACGTCGGCGCCGTCGCGAGCGTGCTCGCCCGGCTCCGGGAGGCCGCCGACCGCGGCGTCGCGGTGCTCGTGGTGTCCAGCGAGGTCGGCGAGCTGTTGACGGTCTGCGACCGGATCCTCGTGAGCTACCGCGGGCGGCTGCTCGGCCCGGTCGACGCCGCCGATCCCACCGCCGCCGACCGCGTCGGCAGCCTGATGACGGGAACAGCAGCATGAGCCGCCTCCTCCACCCCGCCGCGGTGGCCGCCCTCGCCGTCGCGGCCGCCCTGATCGTCGGCCTGCTCCTCGCGGGCCTCGCGGGCGCCGACCCGCTCACCACCGTCTCCGCCCTCGTCGAGGGCATGCTCGGCACGTCTTACGCGATCGGCGAGTCGCTCAACGGCGTGGCGGTGCTGATGCTCGTCGCCGCCGGCTTCGTCATCGCCTACCGGGCGGGCCTGGTCAACGTCGGCGGCGAGGGCCAGCTCTGTGCGGGTGGTATCGCCGCCACCGCGATCGGGACCGGGCTGCCCGCGGGCACCCCCGCCTTCGTCGCGCTGCCCGCCGTGCTCGTCGCGGCCGCCGCGGCCGGGTTCGCCTGGGCCGCGGTGCCCGCCGCGCTGCGGGTCTGGCGCGGCACCAGCGAGATCATCACGACGCTGCTGCTCAACTTCGTCGGGCTCGCGCTGGTCACGCTGATGGTCCACGAGGAGGGGCTGCTCCGGCAGCCGGTCACCTCCTCGGAGACGCTGCCGCAGTCCGCACCGCTGGTCGAGGGCGCGCACCTGCCGGAGCTGGGCCTGTCCCGCTCCCCCGCCACCGTCGGGATCGTCGTGGCGGTCGTGGCCCTGGTCGCCGTCGGGATCCTGCTGCGGCACACCGGGACCGGCCTGAGGCTGACGGCACTGGGGCACGCCCCCGAGGCCGCCGCGCGGCTCGGCGTGCCGGTCGCCCGGGCCCGGTTCCTCGCCCTCGGCGGGGCGGGCGCGTTCGCAGGCGTCGCGGGCGGGATGCTCGTCGCCACCGCCCCGTACGTGCTCGCGGAGGGCTTCACCTCCGGCTACGGGTTCTCCGGACTGGTCGTCGGCCTGCTCGCGCGGGGCTCGATGACCGCGCTGGCTGCCGTCGCCGTCCTGCTCGGGTTCCTGGTGTCCGGCGGGATCAACCTGCAGCTCGTCGCCGGTGTCCCGGCGACCACGGTGTCCATCGTGGAGAGCCTGATCATCCTGTTCATCGCGGGCAGCGCCGCCTGGGCCGCCCGTCGTCGGGCCGCCCTGCGGGCGCCCGCACCCCGCCCGGCCGCGACGCAGGCCGAGACCGTCGGAGCCGAGCGATGACCCTCCTGACCCAGATCCTCGTCTCCGGCATCGGGTTCGCCCTGCCGCTGCTGGTCGCCGCCGTCGGCGAGCTGGTCAGCGAGCGGGCCGGGGCGCTGAACCTCTCGCTCGAGGGGATGATGCTCTCCGGCGCCTTCACCGCGGTGCTCGGTGCCGTGACCACGGGGTCGCCGTGGCTCGGCGCCCTCGCCGGGATCCTCGGCGGGCTGCTGCTCGGCGCGGCCCAGGCGGTGCTGTCGGTGCGGGCGCTGGCCGACCAGATCGTCGTCGGCATCGCGGCCAACGCGCTCGCGCTGGCGGCCACGACGTTCGGCGCGCGGCTGCTGCTCGCCGACCGCGGGCGGGAGGTGCCCGCCTTCGACCGCATCGCGATCCCGGTGCTGCACGACATCCCGGTCGTCGGGCCCGCCCTGTTCGGGCAGACGCCGCTCGGCTGGGTCTGTGTGCTCGTCGTCGTCGTGACGGCGGTGCTGCTCGGCCCCCGCACCGGCCGCGGCCTGCGGATCGACGCCACCGGGGAGGACGCCGTCGCCGCGGACCGGACCGGTCTGCCGGTCCGCAGGGTGCGGGCCCTGTGCATCCTGCTGACCTCGGCGATGGCCGGTCTGGCAGGCGCCCAGCTCGCGCTGTCCGAGGTGCGGGCCTTCTCCGACAACATGACCGCGGGGATCGGCTACCTCGCCGTCGTCGCGGTCATCGCGGGCCGCTGGCGGGCGACGGGCACCGTGCTCGCCGCCGTCCTCTTCGGACTCGCCCAGGCGCTGCAGTACGCCCTGCCAGCGCTCGGCGTCGCCGTCCCACCCGCCGTGCTGACCATGATCCCGTACGTGATCGCCGTCGTGGCGATCAGTGGGCTCGCCGGGAGCAGCCGCGCACCGTCCTGTCTCACCGTTCCGTTCGCGAGGGCCTGATGATCATCCTGACCCACTCCGACGTCTGCAGCCTGATCGACCGTTCGCAGGTACTGCGCGCGGTGGAACGGGCCCACCGCGACCACGGGCTCGGGCTCGCCCAGGTGCCAGGGCCGCCCGCCATGACGATCGGCGGGACGAGCCTGGTCCCGATGGTGGCTGCAGGCACCGAGCTGGCCGCGGTCAAGATGCTGGCCGACATCCCGGGGAACGCCGCGCGCGGCCTGCCGGTCCAGCGGTCGTCGATCATGGTCACGGACGTCCGGACCGGGGAGTGCCGCGCGCTGATCGACGGCCGCCGGGTCACCGCGGTCCGCACGGCCGCCACCAGCGCGGTCGCCACGAAGTACCTCGCGCGGCCCGGCAGCTCGGTGCTCGGGCTGGTCGGGGCGGGGACGCTCGCCGTCGAGCACACCCGGGCGATCGCCGCGGTGCTCGGTATCGACACCGTGGTCGTGTGGTCGCGGTCCGCGGCGACGGTCGAGCGCTACCGGGCCGCCGTGGAGGACCTGCGACTCACGGTGAAGCCCGCCGAGTCGGTCGAGGAGGTCGTCCGGGCGGCGGACGTGCTGTGCACGCTGACCCCCTCGCGCGAACCGATCGTGCGGGGCGCGTGGTTCGCGCCGGGCCAGCACGTCAACGCCGTCGGTGCACCCCCGCGGCCGGACCACCGCGAGGTCGACGGCGAGGGGCTCGCGCGGGCCCGGGTCGTCGTCGACTCGGTGCCGACGGCGTTGGCGAAGTCCGGCGAGGTCGTGCTGGCGCTCGCCGAGGGCGTCGTCGACGCAGCGGGCGTGTCCACCGAGCTGGGACAGGTGATCGCAGGCCTGGCCCCGGGCCGGTCGAGCGACGACGAGATCACCCTGTTCGACTCGGTGGGCCTGGGCCTGCAGGATCTGGCCACGGCGGAGCTGCTCCTGGAGGCTGCGCGGGCACAGGGTGTCGGCACCGAGATCGACCTGTCGAGATGAACCTCAGTGAGGTTCGGCGGACTCGGAACGTCACCGAGGTTCATCTCGGCGGAGGGAGTGGGGTCATGGACGAGCACGTGGAGCGGGCGCTCGAGCTGGCGCGGGAGGCCGCGGCGGAGGGGAACCGGCCGTTCGGGGCCGTCCTGCTCGGGCCCGACGGGGCGGTGCTCGCGGAGGGCCGCAACCGGGTCACCTCGACCGGGGACCTGCGGGCCCACGCCGAGCTCGACGCGCTCGAGAACGCCCGGCTGGCCGGGCGGGCTTTCCAGGGCGGGATGATGATCGCGAGCGGCGAGCCCTGCCCGATGTGCAGCGCGGGGATGGTGTGGGCGGGGCTGGCGCGGATCGTGTTCGCGGCGGCGGAGCCGGACTTCGCCCCGATCCTGGCCGAGGGCCCGCGGTTCACGCTGCGGTGCGCCGAGGTCGTGGGCTCGGCGTCGGTCGAGCTGGCCGTCGACGGGCCGGTGGGTGGCGAGGCGGCGCTGGAGGTGTTCCGCGAGTTCGTCGGGTGATCACGTCCGGTGCTCGCCGCCGCGTGGGGTTAGGGTTCGGCGGTGGTGGGTGCGTCGCCGGGTCAGCTCGTGTTCCTGCTGGTGGCAGGGGTGGTTGCGGGGGCAGTGAACGCCGTGGCCGGGGGCGGGTCACTGCTGGTCTTCCCCGCGTTGCTGGCGGTGGGGCTCAACCCGCTCGCCGCGAACGTCACCAACTCGGTGGCGCAGTGGCCGGGGTACGTGGGGATCGTCGTCGGGAACCGGCGGGAGCTGGCCGGGCAGCGGCGCCGGATCGTCTCGACGTCGATCGCGGCCGGACTCGGCTCGGTGGTCGGCTGCATCCTGCTGCTGACGCTGCCCGCCTCGGTGTTCGACGCCGTCGTGCCGGGCCTGGTCATCGCCGCCAGCCTTCTGATGGCCTTGTCGCCCCGGCTGAAGCGCTGGATCGGCACCCCGGCCGAGGGTGAGCGGGACCGGGCACTGCTGCTGCCGACGATGTTCCTGGCCGGCGTCTACGGCGGCTACTTCGGCGGGGCGCTCGGCGTCATCCTGATCTCCACGCTCTCCCTGCTGGCGCACGACCGGCTGGTCCGGCTGAACGCGCTCAAGGGCGTGCTGTCGCTCGTCGCCGCGAGCGTCACGGTGGTGATCTTCGCGCTCCGCGCGCCGGTGGACTGGCTCGCGGTCGCGGTCCTGGCGCCCACCACGCTGATCGGCGGCTACGTCGGGGCGCGGGTCGCACGGCGGCTTCCGGAGAACGTGCTGCGGTGGTGCGTGGTGCTGCTCGGGTTGGCGGTCGGCGTGTACCTGCTGCTCACATGACCGTCCTGGCCCTCGTCCTGCTCGCGGTCGTGCTGGTCGTCGCCGTCGTGCGGCCCCGCGGGGTGCCCGAGGCCGCCGCGGCGGTCCCGGCGGCGGTCCTCGTCGTCGTGTTCGGGGTGCTGCCGTGGGAGGCGGCGCGCGCGGAGATCGCCGAGCTGGGGCCGACCGTAGGGTTCCTCGCGGCGATCCTGCTGCTGGGCAGGCTGGCCGACGCCGAGGGCGTCTTCGGCTGGCTCGGCGAGCGGCTGGCGCGGTCCGCCCGCGGCTCGGCGCCGCGGCTGTTCGCCCTGGTCTTCGCCGCGGCGACGGGCGTGACCGCGGTGCTGAGCCTGGACGCGACGGTCGTCCTGCTGACGCCCGTCGTGCTCGCCACCGCGGGCAGGCTGCGGGTGCCCGCCCGCCCGCACGCCTACGCCTGCGTGCACCTGTCCAACGCCGGGTCCCTGCTGCTTCCGGTCTCCAACCTGACGAACCTGTTGGTCTTCGACGCGTCCGGGCTCTCGTTCCTCGGGTTCGCGGCGGTGATGGCGCTGCCGTGGCTGGTGACCCTCGCCGTCGAGTACGGGGTGCTGCGGTGGTTCTTCCGGGGCGACCTGCCACAGGCCGAGTCGGTGGAGCGGCCGGAACGCGAGACCCCGCGGTTCGCCCTCGCCGTACTCGGGCTGACACTCGTCGGGTTCGCGGTGTCCGGCTTCCTCGGCGTGGAACCGGTGTGGATCGCGGCGGCGGGCGCGGTCGTCCTCGCGGTCCGCGCGCTCGTCCGGCGCGAGACGACCGTGCGCGGCCTGGTCCTCGGGACCTCGCCGCTGTTCTGCCTGTTCGTGTTGGCCCTGGGCGTGGTCGTGGCGGCGGTCGGCGCGCACGGGCTGTCCGCGGCGTTGGCCGGGCTGCTGCCCGAGGCCCCGACCCTGCTCGGGCTGCTGGCGGTGGCGGGGATCGCGGCGGTGGTGGCGAACGTCGTCAACAACCTGCCCGCCACGCTGGTCCTGCTGGCCGCCCTCGGGCCCGCCCCGGCGCCCGCGCTGGTCCTGGCCCTGCTCCTGGGCGTGAACATCGGGCCGAACCTGACCTACGTCGGGTCGCTGGCGACCCTGCTGTGGCGGCGGATCCTGCCGTCGCCACCCCGCCTCGCGACGTTCTCGGCGCTGGGCCTGCTGACCGTGCCACTCGCCCTCGTCGCCTCGACGACGGCGTTGTGGCTGGTCAGCGGGTGAGGGCCGGGGAGTCCGGGCCGCCGAGGTGGGAGGTGTCGTTGACCAGCCGGACGGTGGCGTTGCCGTCGGCGAAGAAGTCCGCGACGGACAGGCACGCCAGGTCGAGGTGCAGCCGGTAGAGGATCGACGTGCCGACGCCGAGCGCGGACTGCAGGATCAGCTTGATCGGCGTGACGTGGCTGACCAGCAGCACCGTCCGCCCCGCGAACTCGGCGACGATCTCCTCCAGCGCCGCGTTCACCCGCGCCCCCACGACGTCGAAGCTCTCCCCCTCCGGAGGCGCGACGTCCGAGCTGCCGAGCCACCGCGCGAACAGCTCCGGATCACGCTCGCGCGCCTCCAGGAAGGTCAGACCCTCCCAGGAGCCGAAGTCCGTCTCGATCAGGCCCGGGCGCACCTCGACGGGCACGTCGACCGCCTTGGACACGGCCTCGGCGGTCTGCCGGGCACGCCGCAGGGGCGAGGACAGGATCGCGTCGATGCCGCCGCGGGCGGCCATCCGCTGGGCCGCGGCCTCGGCCTGGGCCTCGCCGAGCGCGGTCAGCGCGGGGTCGCCGAGACCGGAGTAGCGCTTCTCGATCGAGAGTGGGGTCTGGCCGTGGCGGAGCAGGAGCAACCGCGTGACCTGCCCACGCTGCCCGGTCCAGGCCGCGCTCCCCGAGGGCGCACTCATCGCTCTCCCCCGCTGCGCGGTCCCGGGGCTTCGGGCAGGCGCTGTGCCGATGGTCCGCTCACAGGCCCGACTCGCCCGTCCGGACCAGGATGGCGTCGCACTCCTCGCAGTACACGACCTCGTCCGCGGGAGCGGCCTTGATCCGGCCCAGGAAGGTGCGGTCCAGCTCCAGCCTGCAGGCGCCGCACCGGCGCTCGCGCAGCAACCCGGCGCCGACCCGGCCCTGCGCACGGCGCTGCTCGTAGACCGCCAGCAGGTCCTCCGGCAGGTCCGGGAGGATCGCGGCGCGGTCCCGGGTCCGGCCCGCCTCGGCCGCGTCGATGTCCGCGATCGCGGTGTCCCGCCGCTCGGTGACCGCCGAGAGCTCACCCTCGGCCTCGGCCAGCACGCGCCGGGCGTGGTCGAGGTTGCCGCTCAACGCCTCGCGCTGCTCCATGACCTCGAGCTGCTCGTCCTCCAGGTTGGACTGCCGCCGCGCCAGGGTCTCGAGCTCGTGCTGCAGGTCCTGGGCCTGCTTGGCGCCGATCCCGCCCGCGAGGAGCTGCTGGTCCCGCTGGGTGCGGGCGCGGACGCCGTCGATGTCCCGTTCGAGCCGCGTGATGTCCCGGTCCAGGTCACCGGCCGCCGTCTCGGCCTCGACCAGCGTGTCCTTGCCTGCCCGCACCCGATCCTCGGCCGCGGTCAGCTCCGCGTTCTCGGGCAGGGCCCGACGCCGGTGGGCGAGACGGCTCAGTTCGGCGTCGACCTGGGCGAGGTCGAGCAGCCGCTTCTGCGCGGTGGGGGCGGCCTTCACGCGGTCCTCCTCGAGGGTCTGCTCCGGCTCATGCGCCGATCGTCCACGGGTCCGTCCGGAGCGTGGACACGCGGGTCTCGACGCTACCCCCCAGCGCCTTGTCGATCACGCCCGCCGCCTGCCCGCACCACGGCCACTCCGACGCCCAGTGCGCGACGTCGACGAGCGCGGGGGTCGGGCGGCCGGGCAGCGAGCCCGCGAGCAGGTGCTCCGACGCCGGGTGGTGGCGCAGGTCAGCGGTCACGTAGACGTCGACCCCGGCGGCGACCGCGGCCGACAACGCCGAGTCACCCGCTCCCCCGCAGACCGCGACCCGCTGCACCAGCCGGTCCGGGTCCCCGGCCGCCCGCACGCCCCAGGCCGTCTTCGGCAGGGCCGCGGCGACCCGGGAGGTGAAGGCGGACAACGGCTCCGGCGCGGCGAGCGTCCCGACCCGGCCCAGCCCGCGGTGCGAGGGGAGCTCGGCGAGCTCCAGGACGTCGAACGCGGGCTCCTCGTAGGGATGGCTGGCCCGCAGCGCCTCGACGACCGCCCGGCGGCGGTGGCGCGGCAGCACCATCTCGAGCCGGGTCTCGGCCACCCGTTCCAGCCGCCCGACCTCGCCGATCGCCGGGTCGGCCCCGGCGTGCGGCAGGAACTGGCCGGTCCCCGCGGTGGCGAAGGAGCAGTGCGAGTAGTCGCCGATCTCGCCCGCGCCCGCCGCCGACAGCGCCTCGTGCACGGTCCGGATCGCGGCCCCCGTGGGCACGAACGCGACGATCTTGTCCAGCGGGTCGGCCGGGGCGGGCTGCAGCGGGGCGGTCACGGTGAGCCCGAGGGCAGCGGCCAAGGCGTCGGACACCCCGGGATCGGCGGAGTCGGCGTTGGTGTGGGCGGTGTACAGCCCGACGCCGGCGCGGACCAGCCGGTGCAACAACGCCCCCTTGGGGGTGTCGGCGCCGATCCCGTGCACCCCGCGCAGCAGCAGCGGATGGTGGGTGACCAGCAGCTGAGCGCCCGTGGCGAGGGCCTCGTCGACGGTCTCGGCGACGGCGTCGACGGCGAACAGCACCCGCTCGACCTGCTCCGCGGGGTCCCCGCAGACCAGCCCGACCGCGTCCCAGTCCTGGGCGAGCGCGGGCGGGTAGGCAATCTCCAGCGCGGCGGTGACGTCGGCGAGCGAGCTCATGCGGCTACACCTACCAGGACCTCGCGCAGGGCCTCGACGAGGATCGCCGCACGCGCCGGTTCCCGCACGGCCACCCGCACGTACTCCGGCCCGAGCCCGGGGAAGGTGTCCGCGCGGCGGACCGCGACCTTCCTGTCCCGCAACCGTTCCCGCGTGCCCTCGGGGACCTTCAGCAGCAGGTAGGGCGCCGCGCCGGGGAGCACCTCGACCCCGGGGATGCCGGCCAGTGCGGTCGCCTGGGCCTCGCGGTGGGCGGCCAGCGCCTCGGCCAGCCGCGCGGCCTCGGCGACGGCGGCGGGCTCGGAGCAGGCGATCACCGCCTCCAGCGCGAGCGTGGAGACCGGCCAGTGCGGGCGGGGGGCGGCGAGCCGGGCGAGCAGGGCCGGGTCGCCGAGGGCGTACCCGGCGCGCAGGCCGGCGAGCGCCCAGGTCTTGGTCAGCGACCGGAACACCAGGGCGCCCGGCTCGCCCGCCAGGGACTCGGGCTCCCCCGGAACCGCGTCGGCGAAGGCCTCGTCGACCAGCACGACCCGGCCGGGACGCGCCAACCGGCGCAGGTCGGCGGCGGGATGCAGGACACCCGTCGGGTTGGTGGGGTTGCCGACGACGACGAGGTCGGCCTCCTCCGGTACCGCCGTCGGATCCAGCCGATGGGCACCGTGGGTGAGCACGTGGGTGACCGGCAGCCCCGCGGCCCGCAGCGCGGCCTCCGGCTCGGTGAAGCCCGGGTGCACGATCGCGGACAGCCGCGGCCGCAGCGCCGGGAGCAGCGCGAACCCCTCCGCGCTGCCCGCCAGGATCAGGACCTCGACGGGATCGCGGCCGTGGCGGCGCGCCACCGCCTCCCGCGCCCGTCGGTCGTGGTCGGCGGACGGGTATCGGGCCAGGTCGTCGAGAGTGGCGGCCAACCGGTCCCGCAGCCAGGCGGGCGGGGCCGCGCCCTGCACGTTCACGGCGAAGTCGACGAGCCCCGGCGTCGCCTCGGCGTCACCGTGGTGACGGAGCGTGTCCGGCACCGAACCCGACGAAGCCGACACCGTGGGATTGATCTCCTCCGGCCCTTCCGTCACGCCCGCCATACCGCGGCACCCTACGGTGGCGGGGTGCATGTCAGTTTCGTCTGTACCGGGAACATCTGCCGCTCCCCCATGGCCGAGAAGGTGTTCCGCGCCGCGCTGGTCGAGGCGGGGCTGGACGGTGCCGTGAGGGTGACCAGCGCGGGCACCGGCGGCTGGCATGCGGGCGAGCCCATGGACGCCCGCGCCGCCGAGGTGCTGCAGGCCCACGGCTACGACGTCGCCCACACCGCACGGCAGCTGGACTCACACGCGCTGTCCGCCGACCTGCTCGTCGCGCTCGACGCCGGACACCGCCGGGCGCTGCGGGACTCGGTGCCCGAGCCGGACCGCGTGGTGCTGCTGCGCTCGTTCGACCCCGACTCCCCGGACGACGCCGAGGTCCCCGACCCCTACTACGGCGGCCCCGACGGCTTCGGCGAGGTGCTGCGGATGATCGAGGCCGCGATTCCGGGGTTGCTGGAGAGGGTGCGCAAGGAGTCGTAGTGACGCGTCGGGGCGGGGAGTCGCGGAGAGGTCCGGCCGCGGGATCTCGCGAGGCCGTCCTGGGCGGCCCCGTCGGCGGCCCGGGATGAGCCCGAGCGGGTTCGATCCCGGTTCGCTTCGGCCCGGCGTCCGCAGGCTGACCCTGCCGGACGGGCGGAACGTCGTCGGCAAGCGGGACCCGGGCGCGGTGGCCGAGGCCGCGGGGCTGCGCTGGCTCGCCGTGCCAGGCGGCCCACCCGTGCCCGAGGTCGTCGCCGCAGGAGAGGACTGGCTGGTCAGCGAGGAGGTCCCCGCGGGCTCGCCCTCCCAACAGGCCGCGGCCGATTTCGGACGACGCCTGGCCACCCTCCACGCCGCCGGAGCCCCGGCCTTCGGGTCGCCGCCGCCCGGGGGCCCCGTCGAGGCCCGGATCGGCGGCACCGGCATGCGGAACGAGCCCGGCGACTCGTGGCCGGAATGGTTCGCCGAGCACCGGATCCTCGCCTACGTCCGGCGGGCGGACCTACCGGAGACCGCGGTGTTCGACGAGGTCTGTGCCCGGCTCCCCGAGCTGGCGGGCCCACCGGAGCCGCCCGCCCGACTGCACGGCGACCTCTGGTCCGGCAACGTGCTGTGGTCGCCGTCGGGCGCGTGGCTGATCGACCCGGCCGCCCACGGCGGGCACCGGGAGACCGATCTCGCGATGCTCGCGCTCTTCGGCCTCCCCCACCTCGACACCGTCCTCGCCGCCTACGACGAGGCCGCGCCCCTCGCCGAGGGCCGACAGGCACGGGTCCCGCTGCACCAGCTCTTCCCCCTGCTGGTGCACACGGTGCTGTTCGGAGGTGGATACGCGCATCAGGCGGTGGAGGCCGCCCGCGCCGCCCTCCGGATCTGAGGGTGTTCTGTGTGTCCTGCCGGCTGCCGAGCCGGGCCGTGACAGGACGGGCCGTGACAGGACGGGCTGGGCCGGGCAGTGCCGGGCCGGGCGGGGCCGGGCCGTGCCGGGCCGTGCCGGGCCGGGCCGGGCCGGGCCGGGCCGTGCCGGGCCGTGCCGGGCCGGGCCGTGCCGGGCAGTGACGGGCCGTGCCGGGCAGTGCCGGGCAGTGACGGGCCGGGCCGGGCCGGGCTGGGCCGGGCCGGGCTGGGCCGTGACAGGCCGGGCCGTGCCGGGCTGTGCCGGGCTGTGCCGGGCCGGGCGGGGCCGGGCCGTGCCGTGCGGGGCCGGGCTGGGCCGGGCTGGGCCGGGGCCGGGCTGGGCCGGGCTGGGCCGGGGCCGGGCTGGGCCGGGCTGGGCCGTGACAGGCACGCGCTGGGCGCTGACCGCGTGGTACGCCTTCGATGCCGGCGAGGCGTGGCGCCGAGAGAACGGATGCTCGTGGCGGCACAGCGGCACAGCGGCACAGCGGCGGGGCCAGGGGCCGCGGCGGCCAGGGCAGGGGCCGTAGCCGGGGCGCCAGGGGTCGTGGCCGGGGGCCGGGGGTCGTGAGTCGTGCCGGGGGTCGGGGCCGGGGGCCCGGGGGCGGGGCCGAGACCGCGGCCGGGGGCCGGGGCGGGCCGGAGCGG
>Ga0070665_100001494_pt1 | contig 27224 bp, 20 predicted proteins | sample KBSS13metaG_FD_65862 | JGI IMG/M metagenome (GOLD analysis project Ga0070665, IMG submission 65862) | Switchgrass rhizosphere microbial communities from Kellogg Biological Station, Michigan, USA - KBS S1-3 metaG | ecosystem: Host-associated > Plants > Roots > Rhizosphere > Soil ... | reverse complement strand
CACGCCTGCGAGGATAAGCAGGATACCGGCGAGATAAGCCCAGAGAGAGTGCGAGGGAATCCACGCCGGCAACGGCGGTACCAGTCTCACGAATTCAGCGGTCACGAGCTGCTGAATCCCGAAGGCCACCATTGAGATCGCGAAGAAGAGCCGTCCGAGCGTCGATGGGGAAATCATGCCGGTGAGGATACTCCAACCGCGTCGAGCGCCGCCCGGAGTCGCCGGCGTGGGGAGCCGCCCTCGACGGACGGCTCCCACACCGGACCCGCGGTCCGCGGCTTAAGGGGGGATCAACCCTGGCAGAGAGTGACGGCGAGGAAGTAGCCGCAGGTAACGGTCGTGCCGTCGAAGTTGACGCAGCTCCGGGTGGAGGGGGAGTGCGAGCAGTAATTGCAGCTACAGGGCTGCGGGGCCGGCGGATCGGCGAAGGCGGCCAGGGAGGTGACGGAGAGGATCATCGAGAGGCCTACGACACGGGCGAGCTTGGATAGATTCACACGTTCTCCTTCAGAGTTGAATGCCGAACAGCGAGTTGTGGAGGTGAGGGACGCCGCCTCGACAGACGGCCTCCCCGGTTCAGAGCTGCGGTCCGCGGCTTACAGGATCAGCCTACGGGCCCGCAGAGGGTGACGGCGAGGAAGTCTCCACAGGTGGTGTGGGTACCGCTGAAGTTGCAGGCCGTGGTGGGGGCGACACTCGAGCAGTAGGCGCAGCCACACTGCCGCTCGGCGAAGGACGGCAGGGCCGTGATGGCGAGGATGAGGGTGAGACCTGCGATACGGACGAGCTTGGATACATTCATGAGGTTTCTCCTTCCAGGTGAGCGCATAGTCTAATACAAATATCATTGGGGTGTCCAGCCGGCCGTGATCCTGGCCGCGGTGCCGGCACGGTCGCGCGGTACGCAATTCGTGCGAGGAATGGCTGCTGGGACAGAGGCCTTTTGATGATCGCTTGTCCGGTCTGGCAGACCGGGGAAGGCGGAGGCCTGATGCCTCCGCGATGCGGCGGCGGATCGGGCGGGCAGACTCTTTCGAAGTCTGCCCTTACTTAGGAAGGTGCTTTAGGAATGAATTTGCGCGCTCGCCGGGAACCTCAGAACTTCGTCGTCACGCCGACGCGGACGGCGCGCGGCGAGCCGGGGGAGAGGTTGGTGTTGCTGTCCGCGTTCGCCCAGTATCTCTTGTCGAAGAGGTTCTCGACGTTCACCTGCAGGCGCAGGTTCTCGGTCAGCGAGAAGTAGGCGGCCGCGTCGACGCGGGTGTAGCCGGGCAGGGTCACCGTGTTGTCGATGGTGGCGAACATCTCCGAGCGGTAGATGACCCCCAGCGCCGCGCCCATCTTCGGATGGAAACGGTAGTTGTTCCACAGCGACAGCGTGTGGCGGGGCACCTGGCCCACCGTGGCGCCGGCGCGGGCCGAGACGGTCGCGCTGGTCACGAAGGCCTCCTGATTGGCGTAGCCGCCGGCGATGTTCCAGGACGGCGTGAGCTGACCGTTGATCCCGATCTCGTAACCCTTGCTGCGCTGGCTCCCGGTCTGCACGATCCGGGTCGGATCGTTGGGATCGGTCGACCGGGTGTTGGTGCGGTCCAGCCGGTAGACGGCGGTGGTGAGGGAGAGGCTGTCCGAGGCGTCCCACTTGACGCCGATCTCATAATTGTTGAATTTCTCCGGCTTCACCTGCTGCGTGATCGTCGTCAGCGAGGAGAACTGATCGCCGGAGCTGGGCAGGTACGACACGCTGTAGGTGCCGTAGAGGGAGAGCTGGGTGATCGGCTTGACGATGATCCCGGCGCGCGGCGAGACGAGATCGTCGGCCCGCCCCAGACGGTCGCCGTTGCGGTTGTTGCGGTACTCCAGGTCGAAGCGGTCGAAGCGCACCCCGGCGACCAGTTGCAGATGGGGGGAGAGCTCGATCTGATCCTGGGCATAGAGAGCGGAGACCCGGGTCCGCAGGTGATTGTCCGCGTCCGTCGCGCTCTGCCGGAAGGTGACCGGCGTATCGATCGTCGGGCTGCCGTAGGGCGCCAGGATCGACGTCGTGGAATTGTTGAAGTAGCCCGTATTGCGGAAGTTGTCGGTGAGCTGCCGTCCGATCTCGACGCCGGCCAGCAGTGTGTGGCGCACCGCTCCGGTTTCCATGCCCATAGTCAGATCGGTCTGATTGAACAGGTTCTGGCGCCGCGTGGCGTTGTTGTACGCGGTGAGGGTGACCTGGCTCTTGTCCGCGGTGACCGCGCCCGGAACGTAATTCTGATAGGAACGGTCGTAGTCGCCGAAGTGCGTCCGGTTGTGGAGGGTCAGCGCGCCGAAGCGGTGCTCGACGGCGACGGAGCCCAGGTCGACGAGCGCCCGCACGTGGCTGTCGTCCGGATTGCCGTAGAAGGTGTCGATGCCGACGTCGGCGGGACGCCCCTGGAACGAGGTGATGCCGCGGTCGGCGACCCGGGTGTCGCGGAAATGCTCGTAGCCCACCGTGATCCTGGTCTCCTCGCCAGGCATGAAGGTGAGGGTCGGCGCGATGCCGGAGCGCTGGAGGTCGACGCCATCGCGGAAGCTGCCGGAATCCTCGTAGAGCCCGTTCAGGCGCAGCGCGAGCTTGTCGCCGAGGGGCTGGTCGAAATCCGCGGTGACGCGCTTGTTGGAGTAGGAGCCGCTCTGCAGGTCGACTTCCCGCAGCGTGCCGAAGCCGGCCTCCTTGGTGACGCGATTGATCACGCCGCCGCCGCCGCCGCGCCCGAAGATCATCGCGTTCGGCCCTTTCAGGGCCTCCACGCGGTCGAGGTTGTACAGGTCGCGGTAGTACTGGACGTCGTCGCGGACGCCGTCGACGAAGAAATCGGCCGAGGAGCTGTTGCCGCGGATGATTACCTGGTCGCGGTTGTTCTCCCCCTGGTGGAGGGTGACGCCCGGGACGTAGCGCACGACGTCGCCGACGCTGGTCATGAGCTGGTCCTGCATCAACTGGCGGGTGACGACGGTGACCGACTGCGGCACGTCCCGCAGCGGCGTCGGCGTCTTCGTGCCGCTGCTGATCGCCGGCACCTGGTAGCCGTTCTCGGCGCGCACGGTGATGGATTCGTGGACTCCCGCCTGCAGGACGAGGTCGAGGGGCGGATGGTCGTCCGGCGTGAGGCTCACGTGCTGCACGGTTTCCGCGAAACCGTCCACGGCTACGCGCAGGGCGTAGCGGCCGGTGGCGAGCTCGAGGGTGAACTGCCCCTCGGCATCCGTGACGGCGGCGACGGGGCCGGCCGCGCGCCCCTCGGTTTCGGCGATGACGCGGGCTCCGGAGATCGGCATGCCGGCCGGATCCAGGACCCTCCCGTGGAACGAGATCCGCTCGGCGGGGGCGGCCGGAGCCGCGGCGGCCTCCAGGGCGGCGCCCATGGCCGGAGCGCGGGACAGCAGACATGCGGCGGCGAAGACGAGCAGCAACGGACGCAACGACATGCAGGGCTTCTCCATATAAGATGCCTCCCAGCAGAAGGCGTGCTTGCGGACGCGAGTCCTCAGGCCGCCCTTTGCCGCGGAGGTCCGGCCCCGGGGTCAACTGAGGTCCGGGCCTCCGCCCTTTTGGATCTATTGAGACTAATTCTCAATAGTGTATACTTAATCGTGGACCAGAACGGTACGGATTGTCAAACCCTGGGTGCACCGGGTCTTTTCGGGCTGGCAGGACGGAGGTTCAGCCTCCGGGAAGAGCGGAGAAGGCGGGCTCCTGAGGGACCGCGGGCTTCCCGGCCCGAACGGCGGCTCGAGAGCCCGCGCGACGGTCAATACTCGGCGAAGGCCTCGTCGGGAAAGCAGTACAGCCAGCGTTCACCGGGCTCCGCCGAGGCCACCACGGGGTGCCCGACGGCTCGCGCGTGCTTGCTGGCGTGGCGGTTCGGCGAGGAATCGCAACAGAGCGTGGTGCCGCATTCCTGGCAGGTCCGCAGGTGGACCCAGTGGGAGCCGGTCTTCACGCACTCCTCGCACTCGTGGCGCTTCGCGTGGGTGACCTTGGTGATCGCTTCGAGATGAGCACAGGTTCCGTCAGACATCGTCGTTTTCCTCCTACTCGTGGAGCACCTGGTGGACGAAGGCGACCGCGATCGATCCCTCGCCGACGGCGGATGCCACGCGCTTGATATTGCCGCCCCGGACGTCGCCGACCGCGAACACTCCGGGAAGACTGGTTTCGAGAAGATAGGGCGCCCGCGCGAGCGGCCACCGCGCGGCGGCCAGATCCTCCTTGGAGAGGTCCGGCCCGGTCTTGATGAATCCTTTCGCGTCGACCGCGACACAGCCCTCGAGCCAGCCCGTGCTGGGCGTGGCGCCGGTCATGACGAAGACGTGGCGGATGTCGCGGGTCTCGATCTCTCCGGTCTGATCGTCCCGCCAGCTCACGCGCTCCAGATGATCGCTCCCCTCGAGAGCGGTGATCTCGGTCCGCGGGCGCAGGACGATTGCCGGATTGTCCTCGATCCGCCGGATCAGATAGCGCGACATGCTCTCCGCCAAGCCGTCCGACCGCACCAGCACGTGCACCCGCCGGGCGGTCTGCGCGAGGAAGACCGCGGCCTGGCCGGCCGAATTTCCGCCCCCCACCACGACCACCTCCTCGCCGGCGCAGAGCTGCGCCTCCATGAAGGTCGCGCCGTGGTACAGGCCGGCGCCTTCGAATTGCGAGAGGTTGGGCAGCGACAGTTGCCGGTATTCGGCGCCGGTCGCGATGATGACGGCCCGCGCCGGCACGCGCGGGCCGTCGTCGATCTCGATGGCGTACGGCTTGCGGGCGCAGGCGAGCCGCCGGGCGCCCTTGGCGATCATCAGTTGGGCGCCGAACTTCTGCGCCTGCGTGTAGGCGCGGCTCGCCAGCTCCTGGCCCGAGATGCCGGTGGGAAAGCCGAGATAGTTCTCGATCTTCGAGCTCGAGCCCGCCTGTCCCCCCGGCGAGCTCGATTCCAGCACCAGGACGTCGAGCCCTTCCGACGCGCCGTACACCGCCGCCGCGAGCCCCGCCGGGCCGGCGCCGATGATCACCAGATCGCGCACCAGCGCCGGGTCGATGGCGTCGTTGAAGCCGAGGCAGACGGCGATCTCCTCGTTGGTCGGGTTGCGCAGCACCAGCTCGCCGCGGCAGATCAGGACGGGCACGTCGGCGGCGACGACGTGAAACTGGTCCAGCAGGGTCTGGATGTCCGGATCGCGATCGAGGTCGATGTACGAATACGGATGGCCGTTGCGGGTCAGGAACTCGCGGATGCGCAGCGTTCCCGGGGAATGGACCGAGCCGATGAGCACGGCGTCCCCGATCCCGTGCGCGATCAGCTCCAGGCGGCGAAAGATGAACGCCCGCATGAAGATCTCGCCGAGCTCGGGGTCGGTCTGCACCAGCGCCAGCATGCTTTCGTGATCGAGCTCGATGACCTCGCCCGGCTCGGCCGCGCGCGCCTGGAAGAGCGAGCGGCGGCCCGAGAGCATGTTGACCTCGCCGGTGAACTGGCCCGGCGCATGGACGGCGATCAGCGTTTCGGCGGGGCCGGGGTTGCGGACGATCTCCAGCCGGCCCGCGGTGACCACGAAGAACGGCACGGGCTGCCCTCCGGCCTCGACCAGCACCTCGCCGCCCCGGACCCGGCGCACCGACCCGTGCGCCGCGATCCGCGCGATCTGCGCCGGCGTCAGCGTCGGAAAGGTCTGCCCGGCGGGCGAGTTGAGCAGGGTGGGCAGCGCGGGTTCGGCCATGGTGTCGTTTCCTCGATCAGCCGCGGCACGTCCTTGAGCCGGCCGCCTCGTCTGGGGTAAGCTAGCACCACTTTTTCTGGATGCGAGGTTCGGGTCGTGAAGACGTGGATTCGCGGATGCGTCTGCGCGGTTGTCTGCGCCACAGGTCTGGCCGTCATGCCGCTGGCCCCAGGTGCCTTCGGCCTGGACGGCGCGCGGGCCGTGACGCCCTGGCAGGACGAATGGCTGGCCCGTTTCAACTGGGAGCGGGCGCGCGGGGGCGTTCGTCCGCTGCTGCCCTCGCCGGTCCTCAACCAGGTGGCCCAGCAGGAGGCGGAGGAGATGGCCCGGGACGGCCGGATCCGGTCCTGCGCGGCCCAGGGGGTCCCGGAGCGGCTGCGGCGGGTGGGGTACTCGGCCCACGACTGGCGAGAGGGGTGCATCTCCGCGCAGGCGCCCCCCGATTCCGTGCTCTTCACCCGCGGCGCGAGCCCCGAGGCGGCCCTGGACGGGCATTTCCGCGACCTGGGAGTCGGCGTCGCCGTCGCCGGCGGCGTCACGCACTACGTCTTCCTCTTCGGCTGGCACCAGGGGGACTACTTCGCCGCCGCCACCGCCCGGCTCGCCGACCGGGCGAAAGTCGAGGCGGAGATGCTGGCGCGGGTCAACGCCGTCCGCCGGAATGCCGGGCTGCCCCCCTTCGCGCCCAATCCCCTCCTCGACCGGATCTCCCAGGAGCACGCCGAGGACATGCTGACGCGCTCCTACTCCGGGCACCGGACGCCCGAGGGCCTGGGCCCTTCCGACCGCGCGCGGGCGGACGGCTACAAGGTCGGCATCGGCGAGAACATCGTCGAGCAGCGCTTCTCCGCCGAGGAGGCCCTGGAGGCCTGGCTCGGCAGTCCGGGCCACCGCCGGAACATCCTCGACCCGGACTGCCGCGAGATGGGCCTCGGGCTCGCCGTGGGCGGCGGCTACGACGCGGCTCCCGGAGGCTACCGCGTGGTCTGGGTGCAGAGCGTCGGGCGGGGGGAGTGAGGGGGGGCGTTCTCGAGAGTCGGTGAAAAGCGGCCTTTTTCCTCCCCCTCCAGGGGGAGGTCAGGAGGGGGCGCCCCAGACAAGGAGCGATCCCGGACTCCGCAAATCCCCCCTCCTGGCCTCCCCCCGTTCCGGGTGGAGGAAAAACCCCCCACTTCGCGGGGTGAGATCGCAGGCCACTGGTGCTTCCGTTCGCCTACCGGGCCGCCGTCTCCGCCTTCACATACCGCCCCAACTGCGCTTGCGTCCGCGCGGCGGCCTCGGTCTTGCCGAGGGCCTGCTGGGTACGGAGCAGGCCCTGGAGCGAGCGGGTGCGGCCGGGGGCGCGGGTGAGCGTCGCCTGATACGCCTGCTCGGCCTCGGCGTTGCGGCCCAGGGCGAGGAGCTCGTCGCCGAGCAGCTCGGAGGTCGGCTTCTGGATGGGGGGCGGACCGAACTCCAGCGGCAGCGCGCTCTCCGCGTCCGCCGCCTTCCGCAGCAGGGCGATCCCTTCGTCCTTTTTTCCTTCCCGGATCTTTTCGAGAGCGTCGATCTGCCGCACCACGATCTCCGCGTTGCGGCGATCCGCCTGGAGGTCCTCTTTCTTTTCGATCCGCGCGAGCAGCTCCCGCTGCCGCTCGCGGAGCCGCGCGGCGGCGGCTTGGAAAGCTTTCAATTCGCCGCCGGACGCCGCCAGCGCCTCGCCGTAGGCCAGCAGGAACCGTGCGTCGGCGTAGCGGTCCGCCGGGATGGCGACGGCGTCCGCGGCATCCCACTGGCCGCCATCGATCAGATGGAACAGGCGCATCTCCGCGTAGTACGGCACGATCGACCGGTCGGGGTCGGGATGATCCGAAAACTGATCGGCCGCCATCCGCCGGCAGGCGTCGAGCTGCCGCTTCGCCTCGTCGAGACGCCTCTCCTGCAGGAGGGAGTAGTGCAGCCAGGTGGGATAGTGGCCGCAGGTCTTCGGCGTCTGCCCGCGGGCCGCGCGCTGACGGTTGACGACGCGCATCGCCTGCTCGTTGGCGGCGATGACGTCGTCCCAGAGCCCCAGCGCGACGAAAATGTGAGAGGTCATGTGCAGCGCGTGGCCGGCGTTCGGCGCCACGGCGCCGTAGAGCCGCGCCGCGCGCACGCCGAGCGGGGCGTGGATCGGATCGTCGTAGGAATGGATCAGGTAGTGCAGCACTCCCGGATGATGCTGATGAGTGGGGAAGACCTCCTCGAGCAGCGCCGCCGACCGCATGTAGATGGCGAAGTCGCGCCCCTCGTGCGCCGTGCCGAGCAGCGACAGCGCATAGAAAGCGGTGGCGTCGACGTCGTCCGGATAGCGCTGATGGAGCGCGGCCATCGCGTCGGAGAACAGGAAATCGCGCTCGTTCTTGGTGCCGTCGCCGTAGAGGACTTCCACGGTGCGCAGGTACTCGCGCTCGCGCTCGGTCTTCGCCTTCGCCGCCCGCGCCTCGGGGGTGGCGCCGAGCCGGCCCAGCACGGCGCGCGCCGCCGGGAGATCCTGCTGCATCCAGACCGGATGGGTGTAGGTCATCGCCTCGCCCCAGTAGGCCATGGCGAAATCGGGATCGATCGCCTGCGCCTTGCGGAACTGCTCCGCGGCGTCGGGGTACTCGAAGTTGTGCAGCAGCGCGAGCCCGCGCAGGAAGGTTTCCTGGGCCGCCGCCGCGCCGGAGTTGGCGAAAGAGACCTCGCCCACCTCGGTCTGGGCCGCGGCGGGAGCGTTGCAGAGACAGAGGCAGAGGCAGAGGCAGAGGACGAGGGAGCTCAGGATCCGGCGCATGGCAAACCTCCTTGGGCCGGCATTCTACCTTGGCGGCTGTAACGTTCCCGGCCCTCGCGACTCTCTACAGGCAAAGGAGGACGACCCGATGCCTGTGACGCAACCGAACCCGAACCTCGAATCCCTCTACCGCCCCCTCTGGCTGACCTATGGACTGGTCCCGCTGCTGGCGGGGCTCGACAAGTTTCTCAACCTGCTCACCGACTGGCCGAAATACCTGAGCCCGTGGATGGCGAACCTGCTGCCGGTCTCCCCCCAGACGTTCATGCACGCCGTGGGGATCATCGAGATCGCGGTCGGCCTGCTGGTGCTCACCCGCTGGACGCGGATCGGGGCCTGGATCGCCGCCGCCTGGCTGGTCCTGATCGCGGTGAACCTGGCGACGATGGGCCTGTTCGACATCGCCGTCCGGGATCTGGCGATGGCCGTCGGCGCCTATACGCTCGCCCGCCTCGCCGAATTGCGGCAGGGAGCGTCCGTGCCGGTCCGCGAGGCCACCCTGCGGGCGAGCCGGGCGTAGACTGGAGCCATTCGGAAGGTCATGACGATGAGCCAGCCAGCCCTCCAATCCACCGACGCGCCCGCGACCCTCTCCGACGAGGAGGTCGTGGCGCGCGTGCTGGCGGGGGACACCTCGCTTTTCGAGATCCTGATGCGGCGCTACAACCAGCGGCTCTTCCGCGTCGCCCGCGGCATCCTCGCGGACGACGCCGAGGCCGAGGACGTCATGCAGGAGGCCTACGTGCGCGCCTTCCGCGAGCTCGCCGGCTTCCGCGGCGAGGCCCGGTTCTCCACCTGGCTCACCCGCATCGCCTGCCACGAGGCTCTGGCCCGCGCGCGCAAACGGCGGCGGCTGGTCGCCATCGGGGGTGGCGAGGAGCCGCCGGAGCCGCCGTCGCAGGCTTCCGGTCCGGAGCGGGACCTGGAGAACCGCGAGCTGCACGCCGTCCTCCGCGAGGCCGTGGAACTCCTCCCCGATCCGCTGCGGGCCGTCTTCTGCCTGCGCGAGATCGAGGGGCTCTCGACCGAGCAGACCGCCGACGCCCTCGATCTCTCGATCGAGAACGTGCGGGTGCGCCTGCACCGGGCCAAGCGCGGCCTGCGGCAGGCGCTCGACGAGCGGATCGGCCGCGAGGTGCGCCGGCTCTATCTGTTCGACGGCGCCCGCTGCGACCGGGTGGTCGAGAGGGTCTTCGCCCGCCTCCGGCCCGCCGCGGGCTGACCGTCAGGCCGGGCTCGCGGCGACCGCCGGCTCCAGCATGCGGATCGTGCCGGCGGTGGCGTCCACCTCGACCTCGATCCCCACCGGCAGGGTGAACTGTTTTTCGATGTGACCGATCATCGCCCCGCTCCAGACGGGGACATTCAGGGGCAGCAGGTGGTCGCGGAGCACGTCGGTGACGGTGAGCGAGCCGAACCCTTCGCCGGGAGAGCACTTGGTGCAGTTCCCCCAGATCACCGCCCGGGCCTTTTGCAGGATGCCGGCGAGCCGGAGCTGGGTGAGCATGCGGTCGATCCGGTAGGGCGCCTCCTCCACATCCTCGACGAACAGGATGCAGCCGTCCCAGTCCGGCAGATACCCCGAGCCGACGAGGCTGGTCAGCACCGTCAGATTGCCGCCGAGCAGCCGCCCCCGCGCGGTGCCGGGGCGCAGCGTCTGCACGCGGTTCTCGACCACGGCCAGATCGTCTTCCTTGATCTCCTTCAGATTCTCGAAGGTGACCGCCTCCCCCTCCTGGAGCACCCGTTTCATGAAGCCGACGTTGAACGGGTTCCACTGCGAGGTGCCCACCGGCCCGTGGAAGGTCACCAGTCCGGTTTTCGCGTGAAGCGAGAGCAGGAGGGCGGTGATGTCGCTGTAGCCGAGGAGGATCTTGGGGTTGCGCGCGATCATCGGCCAGTCGAGCAGCGGCAGCAGGCGGGCGCACCCCCAGCCGCCGCGGACGCAGTGGATCGCCCGCACCTGCGGGTCCGCGAACATGGCGTTGAGATCCGCGGCGCGCTGCTCGTCGGTGCCGGCGAAATAGCCGTGGCGCGCGAGCAGGTTGGCTCCCCGCTTGGTCTTGAAACCGAGCGCGGCCAGGGATTCGGCCACGATCTCGACGTTGAGCGGCTCCCAGATCGCGCTGGCCGGGTCGATCAGGCCCACGGTGTCACCGGGCCGGAGGCGGGCCGGACGGACGGTCCGGGACCGGGGATTGGCGGGCGCGATCGCGCCGAGAGAGCGGGGGAGGGCACCGGCGAGCGCCAGCGCGGCGGCTCCGGCGAGGACCTGGCGGCGGGAGGCATCCATGGCGAGGATGCTACCGCAGGTCGGTTGGTTATACTTGCCGCCCGTTTCCCTCAGAGAGGAGCCCGCGGATGTCCAGCGAACCGGCTGTGAACGTCGAAGCCAAAGTGCCCAGGTACTCCTGGTACGTGCTCTTCGTCCTCACCGCGATCTACGTCCTGAACTTCCTGGACCGGCAGGTGATCTACATCCTGTTCACGCCGATCAAGGCGGAGATGCACTTCACCGATCTGCAGCTGGCGCTTCTGGGGACGACCTCCTTCGTCATCTTCTACACGCTGCTCGGGGTTCCCTTCGGGCGCCTCGCCGACCGCGTGTCGCGGACCCGGCTGATCGCCTGCGGGCTCGCCGTCTGGAGCCTCTTTTCCGGACTGACCGGATTCGCCGACAGCTTCTGGACCCTCTTCTTCTGCCGGCTGATGGTCGGGGTCGGCGAGGCGACGCTCGGGCCGGCGGCGCTCTCGCTGCTGAGCGACTACTTTCCGCCCCGCATGCGCGCCACGGTCCAGGGGATCTACGCCTCGGGGATCGCGCTCGGCGGCGGCCTCGCCTTCTTTCTCGGCGGCTGGATCGGGCAGAGCTATGGCTGGCGGTGGGCCTTCTACCTGCTGGGTTTCCCGGGGCTCCTCCTCGCCGTCATCGCCTTTTTCCTGCGCGAGCCGCCGCGCGGACGCACGGAGGTCGCGGCCGTCCGCTACCGGTCTGAGGACTGGAAGGTCCTGTTCCGCTCCGTGCCGCTGCGCTACCTCTACCTGGGGTACGCCATCTTCGGGCTCGCCGCCAACAACCTCGGCATCTGGGGGGCGGCCTTCTTCGTGCGGGTCCACCACATGAGCCTGGCGCGGATCGGCCTCGTGGCGGGGATCCTGGGGGTGGTGGTCGGCATCCCGATGACGATTCTCGGCGGCTACCTGGCGGACCGCTTCCGCCGCTCGGGTCCCGGGGGGCGCATGGCGTTCATCGCCTGGTCCGCCCTCGCCTCGATCCCGCTCTGGCTCGGGCTGCTGTACGTCGACCAGATCGGCGTGCTGGTGCTGCTCAGCATCCCCCTCTACGGGCTCGCCCTGATGTGGGTCGCGCCGGCGACCGCGGACCTGCACGAGATCGCCGGCCCGCACCTGCGCGGGCTCGGCATCGGCATCTTCTTCTCGACGGTGAACATCGTCGCCTACGGCCTCGGCGCCCCGCTCATCGGCAAGCTCAACGACCGGCTGGGCGTCACCGCCAATCCCGAGAACATGCGGCTCGCGCTGCTGATCTGTCCGGCCGCCTGCGCGCTCGCCGCGATCCTGCTCTGGCGCGGCAGCAGGGCCCGGGCGGCGGGCGCCTCATAAAAAGGTTTTTTCAAGGAAGCGGGAAGCCGGATCTGCCGGCCCTGTATGTAAACTTTTCGTAATCAGGCTCTGAACGGCAGAGCCGCGATTGACTTTCCCGCCCTGCCAGGGTAGAAGCGACAGCAGTTTCTTTCGTCAACTGTCGTTCCAACTCATCTGCGGCCAGGCGCCGATCGTGAAGGACTCGGGCTCCAGGTGCTCGCCGCGCGGATTCGCGGAGGTCGTCATGAAAGGCAAATGGACGTGTCTCTTCACGGCCCTGATCCTCCTCGCGCTCGGCGCCGGTCCGGCGCGGGGGCAGGAGACCGGGGGCATCGCGGGAAAGGTCACGCGGCCCGACGGCGTGGGGCTGGCGGGGGTCACCGTCATCATCGATCCCCTCGGCCGGTCGGCACAGACCGATGCCACGGGCTCGTATGTTCTCGACGGCGTGCCGCCCGGCACCTACGAGGTCACCTTCACCCTGAGCGATCACTCGACGGCCGAATCGGCCGTCGTCGTGGCGGCCGGAGCGACGCGGACGCTGGATCAGAAGGTCGACTGGGATCTGAGCTTCGCCGAGACCATGACCGTCTTCTCGGTGTCGCGCCGGGCGGAGAGGATCACCGAGGCTCCCGCCGCGGTGACGGTGGTGCCGGTGGAGGATATCGCCCTCAAGGCCCCGACGGGGCAGCTCCCCAAGCTGCTCGAGTTCACCCCGGGGGTCGATTTCACCCAGAGCGGCCTCTACGACTTCAACTTCAACGTCCGCGGATTCAACAGCTCGCTGAACCGGCGCATCCTGACGCTGATCGACGGCCGCGATCCCTCGGTGCCGTTCCTCGGCTCCCAGGAGTGGGCGGCGGTCTCCTTCCCGATGGATGAGCTGGCGACGGTGGAGCTGGTGCGCGGGCCGGGCTCAGCGCTCTACGGCGCCAACGCCTTCAGCGGCGTCCTCAACATGACGACGCGGTCGCCGCGGGGGAACGAGGGGGGGCAGGTGCGAGTGACCGGCGGCGAGCTGGGCACGGTCCGCGGCGATCTCCGGTATGCCGGCGCGCTGGGGGGCGGCTGGTACGGGCGGCTGACCGGCGGCTACCAGCAGAGCGACGATTTCACCCGCTCGCGCAACCAGACGGTGGAGTACTCGACGATCTGCACCTCCACCGCGCAGACCAACTGCCTGCGGCGGGAAGCCCGGCCGCTGGCTCTCGATCAGGCACAGATCGGCTACGGCGGCCTGCGCTTCGACCGTTACTTCGAGAACAACCGGGCGCTGACCGTCGAAGGCGGCACCGCCAACCTCGAAGGTCCCACGTTCGTCACCGGCATCGGCCGCGTCGAGGTGACCGACGTCCAGCGCCCCTGGGGGCGGGTCAACTTCAACACCCTGCACTGGAACGTCCTCGGCTACTACGACAAGCGCGTGGCCGAGAAGCAGGTGGCCCTCTCCTCCGGCGCCCTGCTCTTCGAGGACTCCTCCAACCTGCACGGCGAGATCCAGGGCAACACCGGCTTCGCGGGCGGCAAGGGCTTCCTGGTGGGCGGCGTCGCCTACCGCCAGCAGAAGGTGGACACCGCCGACGACACCGGCTTCCAGACGTTGATGGACTCCGCCAAGGACGAGCACACCCAGGCCGTTTTCGGCCAGGCCGAATACAGCTTTACCGGGTCCCTCAAGGCGGTGGTCGCCGCCCGGGTGGACGACAGCACGCTGCACGACACCCAGTTCTCCCCCAAGGGCTCGCTGGTCTGGGGCGTCACCCCCACCCAGACGCTGCGCTTCACCTATAACAAGGCGTTCCAGGTTCCCAACTACTCGGAATTCTTCCTGCGCGCTCCGGCCGGCGCTCCCATCACCGCCTTCGCGCCGCTGGAAGCCGCGCTGGCGCCGCTGCTCGGCGGGCAGACCCTGGGCCTCGCCAGCATCCCTGTCCTGGCTCGCGGCAACAACGATCTCGACGTGGAGAAGATCACCAGCTACGAGGGCGGATACAGCGGCATCTTCGGTTCCAAGCTCTACCTCACGGTCGACTACTACCGGAGCCGGATCACGAACTTCGTCACCGACCTGCTGCCCGGGGTCAATCCGGCGTTCGGGCCGTACGCTCCGCCGTCGTTCCTGCCGGCGCCGGTGGCGCAGACGATCCTCAACACCCTGCGCGGCGGCCTGGGAGCGGCGAACTTCGCCGGCCTGACCACCATCAACGGCCGGCCTGCCCTGGTGTTCTCCTACGTCAACTCCGGCGTGGTGGACACTCAGGGGGTCGACGTGGCGTTCAACTACTACGTCACCGACCGGGTGGTGGCGGATGCCAGCTACTCCTGGTTCGATTTCGACGTCAAGTCGAAGAACGCGGGGGACCGTCTGCTGCCCAACGGACCGGAGAACAAGGTGTCGGGCGGCCTCTCCTATCGCGGCGACCGCTGGAACGGCACCGTCAAGGCGCGCTGGGTGGACGGCTTCCCCTGGGCGGCCGGCGTGTTCGTGGGCGACGTGCCCTCCTACACCGTGGTGGACCTGGGGGTCAGCTACAAGATCTCCAACAACTGGGGGATCGGCCTCGACGTCAGCAACCTTTTCGACAAGGAGCACTTCGAGTCCTTCGGCGGCGACCTGCTGAGCCGCCGCGCGCTCGGGCACGTTTCGTACTCCTGGTAGGCGGCTACTGCGGCCACTCGTTCGGACTGAGAACGCCGTCCCGGTTGCGGTCGAGATGGTTGAAGGTGAACGCCGAGCCGGTCCATTCGTTGCGGTTCACACGGCTGTCGCGGTCGCGGTCGAGGTTGCGGAAAAGGATTTCGTCCTGGACGGTGGCATGGGGGCTCCAGGTATCCTCCCGGTACTGGGGGAGGGTGATGTAGCCCTCCTTGTTCCGGTCCAGCCGGTCGAAGCCGTCGCGCTGCCGCTCGCTCCGGCTCAGGCGGCCGTCGCGGTTGATGTCCAGCTTCTGGAACTGCACTTCCGGGGGAGCTTGGCGCAGGACGTTCGGGGTCAGGAGCTCGCCCGGGCTCAGGCGGCCGTCCTGGTCGCGGTCGACGACGTGGAAGCTCGCCTGCTCGAGCGGCCACTCGGTCAGCGAGACATAGCCGTCCCGGTTGCGGTCCAGCTCCTTGAAGCGCTCCACATAAGGGTTCTTCGGCGCGGGTTTGTCTTGTTTGGGAGCCTTGCCCTGAGCGTTTGCGCCGGCCGGGACGGCAAGGGCCAGCGCGATCAGAAAGATGGGGAAGAAGCGGTTTCGGTACTGCATCGGAGCCTCCTGCTGGCCGGCCGGATCACGGAGCGGACCCGGCTGGCTGGCTCAAAAGACTGCAAGGGAAGTACCAGAAAAGGCGGCGCCGGAGCCGGCAAGTCACCTGCCGGCACCGGTAAGGAGGTATGAATATATTCAGGAGGCCGCCGGGATCAGTTATAACCGACGCCGGGGATGATGGTAGTGCCCCCGCCAATCGACCAGGAAATTGTTCGCGTGACGTTCGCCGTCGTACCGTTGCTGCAGGTGATCGTCAGCTTTACGGAGTAGGTGTTCGGCGAGGTCGAGAAGGTATGGGTGGCTAGGGCACCCGTCCCGGTCGTTCCGTCGCCAAAGTCCCACGCGTAGCTGCTGATCGAGGAGGGGGAACAGGTTGATGGGTTCGAGAACGGGCGCTGGGCGTCGAAGTCGGCAGTGTGCGAGACCAGACTATCCCCCTGGAAGTTGGCGGTGGCCGCCGAGGCCGGCGAGGCATACAGTACAAGGCAGAAGACCGCACAGACCAGACCGGGCAGAATGCGCTTCATGAGCTCCTCCTTGCTGAAAGTGGCAGGCAAGCTTGCGGAGACTGCTGTCCAGCCACGGGGTAATCGATCGTCCAAGCATTATAGTAGAAAATTCTTCAGTTCTGTCGGATTGGGAGATCACCGGACACGTTCCGCCCGGGGCTCGATCCTTGCAGTCCGGAGTTAGCTGCCGCTCGTGCAGAGAGGAGGACCCCATGGAACGCGTCAACGGGCTTCACCACATCACGGCCATCTCCGGGCCGGCGCAGGAGAACCTGGACTTCTACGCCGGCGTGCTCGGCATGCGCCTAGTAAAGAAGAGCGTCAATCAGGACGACCCGGGCACCTACCATCTCTTCTACGCCGACGCCGAGGGGCACCCCGGCTCCGACCTCACGTTCTTCCCCTGGGCGCAGATGGCCCCTCCCCGCATGGGCCACGGCCTCGCCACCGAGGTGGCCCTGGAGATCCCGGCGGGCAGTATCGATTTCTGGGGCTCGCGCCTGGAGAAGTATGGCGCGCGTCTGGGCACGGTCGAGACGCGGTTCGGCGAGAAGACCCTGCCGGTGGTCGATCCGCACGGGCTCCGGCTCGCGCTAGTCGAGGGCACGGTCCGGCCGCGGATCGGATTCACCCCCTGGGATGGCGGTCCGGTGCCGGGAGAACGCCAGATCCGCGGGCTGTACGGCGCGCAGGTCTGGGAGCGGAATGAGGCCGCCACGGCGGAGCTCCTGACCCGCGTTCTCGGCTTCCAGCGCTTAGGCGACGAGAACGGCTGGACCCGCTACGGCTTCGCGGATGCCGCGGGCGTCATCGACATCCGGGAGACTCCCGAGGCCCGCCGCGGCTCCTGGGGCGTCGGCAGCGTGCATCATCTCGCCTGGCGGGTCGCCAACGACGAACGGCAGCTCGCGATGCGCGAGCTGCTGGAAGAGGTGGGAGCGGAGCCCACGCCGGTGATCGATCGCTTCTGGTTCCACTCGGTCTATTTCCGGGAACCGGGGGGCGTGCTGTTCGAGCTGGCGACCGACGGCCCCGGCTTCGCGGTGGACGAGGACCCGGCGCACCTGGGCGAGACGCTCGTGCTCCCGCCGTGGCTCGAGCGCGCGCGCGGCGAGATCGAGGCTGTTGTGCCCCCCCTGCGGCTGCCCGCATAACCGGCGGCGCGGAGCAGATTCCGGTGCGGGTCCCCGATGCCAGGGACCCGCGGCTGGAAAGCAGGTTTGCCGGAAGACAGATCTACGAGCTGGCCCGCGGGCACCAGTAGCCGATGCTGTGGAGATTTCCGGCCTGATAGCAGGTCGTCGGACCGGGGTTCTGGGTCGTGCCGCAGGCGCCGCACTCCCATTCACTTCCGTTCGGATCCCGGTAGACGTCCTTGGCGCCTACGCAGTTGGGATAAGGGGACCAGCAGCCCACGCGAGTCCAGCCGGTAGCGGCCCGCGAATCCGCGGCGAGCAGGGTCAGGAACAGGGCGGCGGAGAAGAGGATGGCCTGAGTCAGTCGTCGATGCATGTAGATCTCCTTCTCGAGAACAGCGTCCATAGATACTAGTGCATGCTCTTGAGAAAGGCGGGACCCGAGTGGAGTTTTCAGATCCCTCCCCGCCTACCGCGATCCCGGATACTCGCGGCGGAGCTGATCGATCACCGCCATGCGCTGGTCCCGGTTCTCCTTGATGATCGTGAGGTCCGGGCCGGGCACGAGGAAGTCCATCCCCTCTTCCTTGCCGGAGGCCAGGTAGTCGCTGATGGCGGTCCGGTACATGCGGGTGGGATCGAGAGGCTTGCCGCCGATGAACCAGCCTCCGCCGTCGCCGATCGACACGTTGGCGGTCTGGAGGAAGGCGCCCGTGCCGTGGCTGGCGATCCCCTGGTCGAAGGCGCGGGCGAGCAGGCTGCCGCGGATGTCCGCGGTCAGCACCTTGCCGCCGAAGGGGAGGACGCGGATGACGTCGTACTGGGTGACCGGGCCCGCGGGGAGCATGTCGTCGATGCGGATCGAGCCGCTGTTGTAGACCGCGAGCTCGCTCCCCTGCGCCTCGGCCAGGAGGGCGCGGGCGACGAGCTCCGTGAGCTCGGTGGTGCGATTGCGGACGCTGGCCTCGCGGCCGTCGAGCGGCACCGTCGTCACCGCCACCCTTTCGTCGGGCTCGAAGCCCTGCTGGCGGAAGCCCGCGAAGGCCCTGTTCTCCCAGTCGGACACCACCGCCGCGACCTTGGGGTCCTCCGGAATCTCGTCGGTGACGATCACCAGTTGGGAATCGACCTTCAGACTGCGGCGGACGGTGTCCCACGCAAGGCGGTGGACGTAGACCGTGCGGACGTTGGCGTCGGCCTTGAGGATGGGGGTGAAATCGGCGCCGCGGAAGGCGCGGACGTTCTCGTGCTCGTGACCGCCGAGGATCAGGTCGATCTCCGGAATGGCCTCGGCGAGCGCCTGGTCCTGCGAGAAGGCCAGGTGCGTCAGGCCTACCAGGACGTCCACCTGCCCCCGTAGCGCCTGGGCTTCCCGGCGGAACGCCGAGACGGAGTCCTCATATTTGACGAAGTCGGCCGGATTGCTGGCCAGGGTGGCGCCCACGAACCCGATGCGGACGCTGCCGCCCGGGCCCTGGGCCGTGAGGATGACGTGCGGAGGCACGCCGGGAAAAGGGGCGCCGCTCGCCCGCGCCACGTTGGCCGAGGTCCAGCGGAAGCGCGACTCGGCGAGGCGGGCCAGGAGCTGATCCTCCTTGATGTCGAATTCGTGGTTGCCGAAGGTGGCGAGATCCAGGCCCGCCGCGTTGAGCACCGACACCATCTGCTTGCCCGCCAGGGACTGCCCGTCCACCTTGGCCGTGCCCAGCGCCGAGGGGCTCACGAAATCACCGGCCAGGACGGTGAAGGTGTTCGGATTCTCCGCCAGGAGGCGCTGGCGGAGCGTCGCCACCCGGGCGAGCCCGCCGCTCTTGCCCCCTTCCACCGGGCCGATCTCATACACGTCGTTGAACTGCAGAAGGGTGAATTCGACCACCGGGCTTGCCGCCGGCCGGGCGGCGGAATGAACCATGGAAGGGCCCGGGGCGCTGGCGCAACCGGTGGCCAGGGCGGCCAGGAGGACGATCGAGGACAGAAAGGCGCGGCGGTCGAGCATGTCGAGGCTCCTTCGAGGGAGAGCGGAGAGGCCCTCGGCTCGGTCGATTTGGAACCAGATCTTACGTCAGACCGCGGCCCGGCCATGGCTCGGCCGATGAGTCTCGATCTGCCCACATTCTTGGTAGATCCGTCCGAGCTGTTTCGCGGTCTCCTCTTCGATCGACAGCTCGGCGAGAGAGCGCGGGCTGAAGGGGCATGACACGCCGGCACGGAACCAGCACTCTCCGGCGGCTTTGTTTTTCCGCTGCGGCAGCAGGGTGAACCGGTCCGCGTCGAGGAGGACGGCCTTGGGGTCCATGCGGTCGAGGCCGCGGATCCCCCAGCCGGCGGCCCATTCGGGGTTGCGGGCCTGCTCGGCGTAGAGCTGGCCAAGGGTGGAGGCGCAGCCGTGCGCGATACTCTGGGCCTGCTTGCGCCGCCGGAATCCCAGCATCGTGTGAAAGCCGAAGGTGTCGCAGAGCCACTGCGGCTTGACCGCGACGATATGGAGGTCGAGCGGCAGCCAGGACGGCGGCGCGCCGTCAGCGGCGAGCTCCTCGTAGATCGTGCGGAGGTCCCTCTGCACCTTGGCGTAGGCGTCGACCTTCCGGTTGTAGATAAAGGTTTTTGCCCTCTGGCGCAGGCGCAGGAAGCTGCGGCTGACGACCTCCACGTCGTCGTCGGGGAGCGCCTGCTTGTCAACCTCAAGCGAGGCGGTGAAGAGCAGGTGCGGCACCGGGTGGCTGTCGATCCGCGGCCGCCGTGCGATGCCGCCGCTTTCGGACAGGAACTGGGCGACCGCGTCGAGCGGCAGGTTGTCCATGATGCCGCCGTCGAAGTAGCGGTCCTGGCTGGAGACTCTACGAAACACCTCCCACCCTTCGCGCGGGCGGAAGATGGCCGGGAAGGCGCTGCTCGCGAGCAGCCCTTCCAGCAGCGAGATCTCGCAGCAGTCGCCGCGATCGCCGAGGATCTCGAGCGCCCCCTTGGTGAGGTTGGTGGTGGTCGCCAGGAAGTAGATGCCCTTGTCGATGAACGAGGAGAAGAGCCCCTCCGGGCTTCCCTGCTGCGCGAGCTGCTCGATCACATGGCTGCGGATGAGCAGCGCGAGGGGCTCGGCGCCGAGAATCTCCTGGCCGACGCCGCTACGCTCGAGGAACTTCCGCAGGCCTTCCCCGAGTTGCTGGACCAGATCGCCGGTGCGGCGGGTGCGCCCGGCCTCGACCAGCCGGAGAAAGTCCGCCGGGCTGAGGTAGAGCAGGCGCTCGACGCCGGCCGCCACCTTGCGCATCCGGCGGCTGAAGCCGGCGCTGTGGTCGAAGTCGTACCGCCGCAGGGCCAGATCGAGGTCGCGCGGCGAGAAGTGGGTATCCCCGGCCCGCACCGTGAAGCCCCGCACGAAGTCTGCCATCCGGTCGGAGAGCACCAGCTGATCGATGGCGAGGAAGGTCGCCGCCAGGCGGGCGATCTGAGCGCGGCGCTGCCTGGGGTCGCCGAGCGTGAAGGCCTGGGCGATCATCGCGGCGACGATCGAACCCACCGACGAGCCTGCCACAAGGTCTGGGGTGATCTCGAGCTCGTTGAGCCCGTTGAGGACTCCCATATGGAAGACGCCGCGGAACACGCCGCCGCCGAAGAGCAGGCTGACCAGCGGGCGCTCCTTGCCGGTCAGCCCGTGCCGGGCCAGCGGCCACTTCGTCTCCGGCTCCGTTTCCAGCTCCACCTCCGGCTTCGGGGGCGGCAGAGGCCGCGGGGGTGCCGGCAGGGGGACCGTATCGACCACGTCTTCCGTCCCGGCCGCTGGGGGAGGAGGTGGGTTCTGGACCGGCCATTCGGGCCACGCGAGCCGCTCTGCCGACGGGACGCTCAGGCTCTGAGGCCGATCGGGGTCGGGCGGCTTGCTGAGCACGCAGTGCGTGCAGATCTCGCTCAGCCCCGGTCCGGGGCTGTTGTCGCTGCCCGGGAGCAAGCTGTCTTTCCCCAGGCGGGCCTTGATAGCCTCGCGGCATGGCACCGCACACGCGCTGGCCGGCGACGGTGTTCCGGCGGAAAGGCGTTGCGCGGTGCTGGCGATGGTGGCTGGGATCATGCCCTCGAGCGCGGCCCGGCAGCCGTCGGCGATCTCCTGGTAGACGACGTCGCGCAGGTCGAAGCTCGTCTTCCGCAACACGTCGCCGCCGAGCGAGGCCCGGGTCGCGACTCCCAGGGGAAAGACCTCGGCGCGCACGAAAGGACGGCCCGCGACCCACACCCGGCCGACCGCCGGTGGAAGGACCTTGGCGAAGAGGCTGGTGAGGCGCTGTTCGATGGTCGCGTCCCGCAACCGCTGGAGCTGGAGAGCCCGCAAAGTCCCCTGGATCAGATTGGAAGCGGCCGCTTCGGCGCCGGTTTTGGGCTCCGGCAGCAGGCGGTGGACCGGATAGACGTCCACGGCGGCGACGTCATCGAGCTTCTTTTCGTTGCGGATAAAGTCGAGCAGCGGTCCGACCGCCTCGCGCGAGATGTTGCCGCCGTCGATGAAGAAACGCTTCTGCAGGCCCGTTGGAGCGATCTCGACGGCGGGGAATATCGGAACGTAGGCGGTGGCCGCGAGCAGGGCGTCAACCACCGGCACGTCTCCGCTGAGCACCGAGAGGTCGCCGGTCCTGACCTCGGCGGCGACGGCGCCGACCTGGATCGGAGGCGTTTTGCAACCGTAGTTGCCGAGGGTCTTCTTGGGCCGCTTGGGATTGGGCTCCAGAGCGTCGGGGATCCCGTCAGAGGCCCGCTTGAGGACCTCCTCGATCTCGATCTTGCCGTAGTACTCCCGGTTAAAACAGGCGACGAGCTGCTGCTTGAGGACATAGGTGTTCGCCAGCCCGTCGTTCAAGGCGAGGTGCTCGAGGGTGCGGTCGAGGATGAGGCGGAGCCCCGCCCGCCGCCAGCGCTTGAACGGTGGTACGACGAACGTCAGAATGACGAATATCAGGATGACGAGGAGCAACGCGAGGCCCCAAAGGCCGGAGTAGATTAGAACGGGATAACGGTGCCCGAAACTCAGTGCTCCATTTGATACAAGGGCCGCATAATGTTGGAGGCTTCTTGCGACGGCGCTCGCTCCGAAGGGAGATCCGATGAGGCGCCACAGGAACGCTAGCGAGAACCCTGCGATTGCCACCAGCGAGAGCAGACCGAGGAGTGGCGCGAGACCGCTGAGAACCCAGAGGACGGAGAAGAAGAGCATCTCAAGGATCGATCCGAGGTTGCTCAGCATCCTCCATAACATCCACTCCCTGGGGGTCGGATGCCAGAGGAGCTTCCCCGCCGTCACGCCATGCTGCCGCCGGCTGGAGCCCGCCATGGCCGCGAACAGGAGTTGCCGAACGAGCGGCGCCAGGACCACGAAGCGGGAGCTGAGATACCAAAAAATGGCGAGGTACTTGGCCCGTTTGCGGAAGCGTTCAAAGGGAGGCAGGTCAGCGGCGGCAACGATCTCCAAAACACAGTTCACGACCTGCGTAAGGTGCCGCACCGTGAGCTGCAGCCCGAACAGCTTGTTGAGCGCATAGCTCAGGCCCCACCGTGAGCGGCTGGCGCCGTCGCGGTCCTCGCGCTCTTCCCGGAAATGGATCGGCAGCTCGATCGGCTTGAGCGGCCGGATGGCGTTGATCTCAAAAGCGTCGGGAAGGATCGAGCGCAGGATCTCGCTGGGAGCCTGCAGGTAGGAGTCGAGGAACTTGCGCAGTTGGTCGACCTGAGCCTGAAGATCGCCGGCTTGGAGGATCTCGGCCAGTGCCGCTGCGTTGACCGCCCCTCCCGAGACGCCGACGACCGCGTCGGGAGCGCGCCCGGAGCTGACCAGGAGGGCATGGACCAGGCCGAGCTGCACGACGGCGTCAAAACCGCCAGTAAAGGCGAGGGCCCGAAACCTGTCTTTGGGCGCGGAGCTATCCCGCGAGTCCGGATCCGTCAAAAGCTCATCCATAACTTCGTCAATTTTAAAGAAGAAGCCACTCGGATCAAAACGTGAAATAGCGATACGACGAAGATCGATCGCCTTCTTCTGCTTTGGACGGACGCGGCGCCCGGTTTTCCGATTCTCATACAATCGCCCGATGGAACCGCTCAACGTCTTCGAGCTCGAGGCGATCGCCCGCGAGAAGCTCTCGCGGGAGGCCTACGACTACTACGCGGGGGGCGCTCACGACGAGGTCACCCTGTGCGAGAACCGTGCCGCCTACGACCGCATCTCCATCGCCTACCGGGTGCTGGTGGACGTCTCGCGCCGCGATCTGACCACCTCGGTGCTCGGCCAGCCGGTCGCGATGCCGGTGCTCGTCGCCCCTACCGCGTTCCATCGCCTCGCGACTCCCGAGGGGGAGCTGGCGACGGCGCGGGCGGCCGGCGCGGCGGGGACGGTGATGATCCTCTCGACCCTCTCCACCACGCGGATCGAGGAGGTGGTGGCCGCCGCCTCCGGACCGGTCTGGTTCCAGCTCTATGTCTACCGCGATCGCGGGGCCACCGAGGGGCTGGTGCGGCGGGCCGAGGCCGCCGGCTGCCGTGCGCTCGTGCTCACCGTGGATGCCCCTCTGCTCGGACGGCGGGAGCGGGACGTGCGGAACCGCTTCCGCCTGCCGCCCGGCCTCGCCGTGGCCAACCTGCTGCCGGAGGGGTATGGAGAGATGCCGCCGGCCGCCGCCGACTCCGGGCTCGCCGCCTACGTCGCCTCGTTCCTGGATCCGGCGCTGACCTGGAGGGACGTGGCCTGGCTGCGGTCGATCACCGAGCTGCCGGTGCTGGTCAAGGGGATCATCCGGCCCGACGACGCCCTGCGCGCGGCCGAGGCGGGAGCCGCCGGCGTGGTGGTGTCGAACCACGGCGGACGCCAGCTCGACACCTCGCCGGCCACCCTCGACGTCCTGCCGGAGATCGTCGACGCCCTGGCGGCCCACGGTCACCGGCTCGAGGTGCTGATGGACGGCGGCGTGCGGCGGGGGACGGACGTCTTGAAGGCGCTCGCCCTGGGGGCCCGGGCGGTGCTCGCCGGCCGGCCGGTGCTCTGGGGTCTCGCCGCGGATGGGGAGGCCGGCGCGCTGTCCGTCCTGCGCCTCCTGCGTGACGAGCTCGATCTGGCCATGGCCCTGGCCGGTGCGCCCACTATCGCCGGCATCACCCGCGACCTGGTGCGGTAGATCGGCCTGAAAAAGAAAAAGGCGGGGTCTTTCAACCCCGCCTTTCTAACTGGCACCTGCCGGAGCTTACGGGTTGTGGCTGCTCCAGGCGCTCAGATCGCCACTCTCGAAGCCGTCGTTGAACAGGACGTTGGCCGCCGAGCAGGCGCTGGCCGCGCCGACGTTGTTGAGGGTGACGGAGTCGACGAACCAGCCGGTGGCCTGGGCGCTGCTGTCGTCGCCTTCGTGCCAGCGCAGCTTGACGTCGGTCGCGCCGGCGAAGGAGGCGAGATTGACGTTGACCTGCGTCATCGCGCCGATCGTGCCCTGGCACCACGCCCGCTTGCCGAGGATCGGGTTGGAGAAGCCGGTGTTGACGGTGCCGTTGAAGCCGCCCGAGGTGAACGCGGCGTCCGGCACCACCGACCAGGTCGCGCCGCCGTCGATCGAGATCTCGAGCGTGCCGCCGTCGTAGCACTGGGTGCCCGCGCCGTTGGTCTCGAAGGCGAAGGTATGCCAGAAGGAGAGCGTGGAGCTCGCCTGCGGTACGAACGTGGGGGTGACCAGGACGCGGTCGGAGATGCTGCTCTGGCTGGCGGAGAACCAGGAGTGCGTCGGCGTCTGCGACTGGGTGGTGGAGAGCGCCCAGTCGACGCCGCCGGCGATCGGGTTGTGCGTCCAGCCCGCATTGTCGAAGCCGCCGCCACCCTCGAACGTCTCGATGAAGTTGCCGAGGGCGATCGGTCCGGTGGGCGCGGTGCCGCGCTGGACGGTGTTGGCTTCCTCGATACCGTTCGAGCCGTCGACCGCCCGCACGACGTAGTAGTAGGTGGCGCCGCTCACCAGCATCCCGGAGGCGTCGGAGTAGCTCGTGCCGGTGACGCCGGTGGCGATCCGGTTGCCGGCGCCCGGCACGAAGCCGGACGAGGTCGAGCGGTAGACGTTGTAAGTGATTGGGCCGCCGCAATTGGCGGTGGCCGCCGACCAGGAGAGGGTGATGCCGCAGGAGGCGGCCGCGTTGTTGCTGGCGCTGGTCAGCCCCGCGAAGGTCGGCGGCAGCGTGCAGGACCCGGTGGCCGTGGCCTGGACGCAGCTCGACGGGGCGGATTCGCAGGCGCCGGTGGCATCGCGGCCGGTGACGTGGAAGGCATACGTCGTGCCGCCGGAAACGGTGGTGTCGTTGAACGGCGAGGCGGCGACGCCGGGGCCCACCACGGCGAAGGAACCGGGCGAGGCGCAGGTTCCCGGAGCCCGGTAGACGTTGAACGTCGTCGAGGAGGGGGTGCCGTTGGCCCAGGTGACCTGGATCGTGTTGGGCGCCGTCGCGGTGGCGGTGCCGATGGCCGGCGGGCCCGGAGCCGTGCAGGCGGCGACGCCGTCGATGGCCGTGGCGCCGGTGTTGCCGGCGTCGAGCCAGTTGGAGAGGCGGGTGCTGTCGGTGCCGCCGCCGGTCCAGGAGACGCTGAAGCGGCCGTAGTAGTCGGAGAGGTTGTCGCCGGTGGCGCCGCAGGCGGAGGGGCCGCCGTGGAGCTGGCCGATGAACTGGCCGGCGGCGTTGTAGAGCGGCGAGCCGGAGGAACCGGGCTCGGTCACGCCCGGCACAGTGAACGGTCCGGGAGGATCGGTCGCCCAGTGGGCCCAGATATGAGTGCCGTTCCCCGGCGAGGCCGGGTTGTTGTAGCTCGTGGTCGCCGTATTGGTGGTGACGTACGTGATCCGCTTCTCGTCCGTGTTCGGATGATGAATGCCCGAGCAGGGGGCCCCGGCGGTGCAGGTGAAATCACCGGTCGAGCGGTCCCAGCCTTCCCAGAAGTGGTTGTAGGCGGGCACCGGCGGATCGTCGAGCTCGACCAGGGTGAAGTCGGACGCCGCGGAGGCGGCGCGGAAGAAAGAGCCGGTGTGGAACTGGTTGAGCTGGCCGTCGCCCGCCTGTCCGCTCGCCGCGCTGCCGGGCGTCCGGCAGAACGAGTTCTGGTAGTTCCAGAAGGCCACCAGCGAGGCGGCGTTGCCCGAGTTGATGCCGCAGTGGTTGGCGGTGATGAAGTACATCTTGTGATCGTTGGCGGTGTCGTTGATCAGCGACCCCGTGCAGAAGGTCGAGCCGCCGGTCGAGATCACCGCCACCGCCTGCATCTGCACGCGCCAGGGGTCGCCGGGATCGAGGCATTCGACGTCCAGGTTGCAGCTTCCGGACTTGACCGCCGGGGTGGTGCCGAAGCCCCGGTAGCCCTGGTTGATGGAGGTCAGCTCGAGCACGACCTTGTCCTTCTCGCTCGCCGGCACCGTGAGCTCGACGATCAGGTCGTCGGTGATCACCGGCGGCGTCCACAACTGGCCGTGCGCCTCGTTGTCGTCGGCGGTGAAGGGGCGCAGCGTCTTCTTGCCGTCGGCCGAGTAGAGGAGCAGGCGGCCGTGCGGCGGCATCTGGAAGCGCGAGAAGCCGAGATTGAGGGAGGTCGTCCCCTCGCGGCCGACGATGCGCAGCCGCCACAGCGCCCCGCCGTCGGGCAGGCTCTCCCAGGTGCCGCGAGTGGCGGGCGTGATGGAGACTGCCTCGGGGATGGCATAGCGCGGCGGCAGGCCCTGGCGGTCGTTCGCCTCATCCTCCGCGGCGATCGCCGCGAGGTCCAACTGCGATGCCAGCACGGAGTCGATTCGAGCGATGTCCTTCACCGCATACCGGCTCGCGGTGGACGCGACATTCTGGGCCGCCAGGCTGGCGGCGGTGCCCAGCAGCGTCAAGGCGAGAGCGATCCGCAACGCATGCTTCTTCATCAAAGATCCCCCTTTTGGCGGGTCCAAGCTGTTGCCCCTTCTTGAATCGCTATATTAGCAGAAGACCTGAAAAGAAAAGGGCGGGGTCTTTCGACCCCGCCCCGTTCGCGGCAAGCTCCCTGCTGGCGGAGCTTACGGGTTGTGACTGCTCCAGGCGCTCAGATCGCCGCTCTCGAAGCCGTCGTTGAACAGGACGTTGGCCGCCGAGCAGGTGCCCGCCGAGCCGACGTTGTTGAGGGTGACGGAGTCGACGAACCAGCCGGTGGCCTGGGCGCTGCTGTCGTCGC
>Ga0070665_100001493_pt1 | contig 27224 bp, 29 predicted proteins | sample KBSS13metaG_FD_65862 | JGI IMG/M metagenome (GOLD analysis project Ga0070665, IMG submission 65862) | Switchgrass rhizosphere microbial communities from Kellogg Biological Station, Michigan, USA - KBS S1-3 metaG | ecosystem: Host-associated > Plants > Roots > Rhizosphere > Soil ... | reverse complement strand
AGGTAGTCGTACATCGTGAGCAGGTCGTGCCCGACCCCGGACGTGGAGAGGTCCTGGATCGAGCGGTAGTAGATCTGCTGCCCGGTGTAGTCGGACGGAGCCGTGGCCGCCTGGTCGGTCCACTCGGCGAGGGTCAGGTAGTACTCCCCCGGCCGGAACGCCGTGCCGTCGAGGCCGTCGACGCGGACGCCGTCGTACTCCTTGGTCTCCATGATCTGGGAGATCGTCTTCGAGAGCAGGCCGGCGTCGTCGAAGCGGACATGACGCAGGTTGACGTACGACGGCACGCGCTCGAGCTTGATCCGCAGCCGGGTGGCGTAGCCGAGCGATCCGTAGGAGTTCGGGAAGGTGTCGAACAGCGACTCGCCGGGCGTCGTGGTCACGACCTCGCCGGCGCCGGTGAAGATGTCCATCTCCACGACCGACTCGTGCGGCAGACCGCTGCGGAAGCTGGTGGACTCGATGCCCAGTCCGCTGACCGCGCCACCGAGGGTGATCGTGCGCAGCTGCGGGACGACGTAGGGGATGAAGCCGTGCGGCAGGGTCGCGTCGACGAGGTGCTCGTAGGTGCACATGCCCTGCACGTCGGCGGTCTGCGCCGCGCTGTCGATCGAGATGACGCCACCCAGGCCGGAGACGTCGAGACCGGGGACGTCGCTCGCCGCGCGTGGCCGGAAGAGGTTCGACGTCTTCTTCGCCAGGCGCACGGTCTGGCCGGCGGGGATCGCGGCGTACGACGCCCGCAGGCGTGCGACCGCGGCCTCGTGGGCTGCCTGTCCGGTGAGCACGGACGGAAACTTACCTCCCGTTGCGATGGAACGGAGAACGGGTCCGGTTCACGGGCCCCGAGGCTCACGCCAAGGCGGTGAGGGCGGCGTGCTCGTCGTCGGTGAGCCGGAGCGCGGCGGCCGCCACGTTCTGCTCGAGGTGGCCGACATCGCCGGTGCCGGGGATCGCCAGCACGTGGTCGCCGAGGGCGAGCGTCCACGCGATCCGCACCTGAGCCGACGAGGCGCCGTGGGCGTCCGCGATCGACTGCACGACGTCGTGCGGCTCCTCCGTCGCTCCCTCGCGGGCCTGCGCGGCGATCGTGAAGAACGGCACGAACGCGATCCCGGCCTGGCGACAGGCGGCGAGCACGTCGCCCGCGTCCGACCGCTCGTAACCGGCGGAGTGCCGGTTCTGCACGCAGACGATGTCGGTGACCCGGCGCGACGCAGCCAGGGCGTCGGCCCCGACGTTGGAGAGTCCCACGTGCTCGAGCAGTCCCTCGTCGCGCAGTGCGGCGAGGGCGGCGACCGCGGCCGGGACGTCGTCGCGCCCGTTGCTGCGGTAGTTCACGACGTGGAGCCGGTCCAGGCCGAGCGTCTCGAGGTTGTGCTCGACGTGGTCGCGCAGGCGCTCCGGCGCGACCCAGTCGCCCCAGTCACCGGTCACGACGTCGCGCCCGGGTCCGACCTTGGTCACGATCGTGAGGTCGTCGAGGTACGGCGCGAGCGCGGTCCGGATAATCTCGTTGGCCCGGCCGGAAGGGGAGAAGTAGAAGCCGGCCGTGTCGATGTGGTTCACGCCCAGCTCGACGGCGCGGCGTACGACGGCGGCCGACCGGTCGGGGTCGCGGTCCTCCCCGCGACCCATGCCGCCGGTCCCGCTCAGGCGCATGGCGCCGAAGCCGAGTCGGTGGACGGTCCGGTCGCCGAGGGTCCAGGTGCCGGCGGCCGAGGCGGGCAGGTCGGTCATGGTGCGTCCTTCCGAGAGAGGAGGTGGGTGACCCGAGCCGCAGCCATCACCCTGGGATCTGCCCCCGCGCATCGCGGAGATGGATGACGACGTCGTCGCCACCCAGGTCGTGGACGGCGCGCAGGTCCGGCTCGCCCTCGCCGCCCAGCCGCACCGCGGCCTCGAGCCCCTTCGCCCCCGAGGACATCGCCATCGCGACACACACCTCGAGCGCGCTCAGGGTCAGGTGGGTCAACGAGATCTGCGCCGCGGCGTAGGTACGGCCGTCGAGATCACGCACCGCCGCACCTTCGGCCGCACCCGTGCGGGCCATCGTGGCCCGGGCCAGCGTCACCAGCTTGGCGTCCTCGAGGGACAGCTCATCCACCCCTCCACGCTAGCGGCCGCGCCCACGCCCGGACCGACCCCCTCGGCGACCCGTCTAGTGTCCGGGAGATGACCGCGCGCGTCCTTGCCCTCTTCCTCGGCGGCACGATCGGGATGGCTGGGCACCGGGACGGGGTGGTGTCGCGGCTCACCGCCGCCGACCTGGTCGCCTCCGTGCCGCAGCTCGCCGAGCTGGACGTCGAGCTCGACACGAGCAACGCCCGCAGCCTGCCCAGTGCTCATCTCACGTTCGCGGACGTCCTGGAGGTCGTCGCCACCGCCGAGAGCGCGGACGTGGACGGTGTGGTCGTGGTGCAGGGCACCGACACCCTCGAGGAGACGGCGTACCTGATCGACCTGGTCTGGCCGCACGACACCCCGGTCGTGGTCACCGGCGCCATGCGCAACCCGTCGATGGCGGGCTCGGACGGACCGGCCAACCTGCTGTCGGCGGTCCAGGTCGCGGCGAGCACGGAGTTCCGCGGGCTCGGCGCCCTGGTGGTGTTCAACGACCAGGTCCATGCGGCCCGTTTCGTCCGCAAGACGCACAGCACCAGCACCGCGACGTTCGTGTCGCCGAACGCCGGTCCGCTCGGCCTGCTGGTCGAGGGACGACCCGTCCGGTTGACGAGCGTGGCCAGGCGGCCGACCCACCGGCCCACCAGGACGCCGGACGCACGCGTCCCGATCCACTCCACCGGCATGGACGACGAAGGCTGGCGGGGCGGTGGCTCGGCCGAGCGTCCCGACGGACTGGTGGTCGCGGCGCTCGGCGTGGGTCACGTCCCCGAACGCCTCGCGGACGAGCTGGTCGGGCTCGCCCAGGACATCCCGGTCGTGCTGACGTCGCGCACCGGCGCGGGGCCGGTGCTGTCGCACACGTACGGGTTCGCCGGGTCGGAGACCTACTTGCTGGGGCGCGGGCTGGTCGGCGGCGGTCTGCTCGACCCCTACAAGGCCCGCGTCCTGCTCAAGGTGGCCCTGGCCTGCGACTACGACCCGGAGCAGATCCGCCGCGCGTTCGCCGACGCCGGCGGTCTCGGCTGACCGGTCACGCGGCCAGGGCGGCGTACCGGCCCTCGTCGGCGAGCAGCGAGTCGTGGGTGCCGCGCTCGGCGACCCGGCCGTGGTCGAGGACGACGATCTGGTCGGCATCGCGGACCGTGGAGAGGCGGTGGGCGATGGTGATCGTCGTCCGCCCCTCGGCGAGGGTGTCGAAGGCCTGCTGAACGGCGCGCTCGGTCTCGGTGTCGAGAGCGCTGGTCGCCTCGTCGAGCACCAGGATCCGCGGGTTGCGCAGGAGGGTGCGGGCGATGGCGAGGCGCTGCTTCTCGCCGCCGGAGAACCGGTGTCCTCGCGAGCCGACCACGGTGTCGTAGCCCTCGGGCAGTGAGGCCAGCAGGTCGTGGATGCGCGCGGCGCGGGTGGCCTCCTCGATCTCGGCGTCGGTGGCGTCCTGCCGGGCGTAGCGGAGGTTCTCCCGCACGGTCGCGTGCAGCAGGTAGGTCTCCTGGCTGACCACGCCGACGATCTCGGCGAGGTCGGCGAGCCGGATCCGGCGTACGTCGATGCCGTCGATGGTCACCCTCCCCTCGACCGGGTCGAAGAGCCGGGCGACCAATGAGGCGAGGGTGGTCTTGCCCGACCCGGTCTCGCCGACCAGCGCCAGCGTCGTACCGGCCGGGACGTCGAGGTCGACGCCCGTCAGCGCCGGTACGTCGGCTCCGGGGTAGGTGAAGCCGACCCCCTCGAAGCGCACCCGGCCCCGGACCGTGGCCGGGGCGAGGTCGACCGGGTCGACGGGTTCGTCGACCTCGACGGTGAGGTCGAGGTACTCGAAGACCCGCTGGAACAGCGCGAGCGAGCTGACCACCTGGACGCCGGTGTTGAGCAGCCCCATCAGCGGGCGGAAGAGCTGGCTCTGCAGGGTGGTGAACGCGATCAACGTGCCGATCGTCATGGTGCCGCCCCGACTGGCCGTCATCGGCAGCCCGGCGCTGAGGTAGATGACGGCCGGGATCGCGGCGAAGATGACGCTCATCGAGGCCATCCGCCAGCGGCCGGCGAGCTGCGAGCGGAGCTCGAGGTCGATCAACCGGGCGCTGGACTCGGTGAACCGTTGGACCAGGCTCGGGCCGGTGCCCAGCGTCTTGCTGAGCTGGACGCCGTTGATGGAGAGACCCTCATCGATGGTGACGTTGAGGTCGGCCAGCTCGCGCTGCTGGAGCGTGGTGATCTCGCGCCGCATCCGGGCGACCCGACGGCTGAGCCAGATGGCGGGTGGGAGCACGACCAGCGAGATCAGGGCGAGTCGCCACGACAGCGCCACCATCGCGACCGCGGTGGCGACGGTGGTGGTGAGGTTGGCGGCGATCGACGTCGCCGTCGAGGTCACGACCGACTGCATGCCGCCGATGTCGTTGGTGATCCGCGACTGCACCTCGCCGGTGCGGGTGCGGGTGAAGAACGCGACGGACTGTCGCTGCAGGTGGGCGAAGACGTCGGTGCGGAGTCCGTGCATGACGCGTTGCCCGACCGTCGTACTGATCCAGGTCTGCACGACGCCCAGCGCCGACGTGACGGCGGCGACGCCGACCATCGCCGCGGCCAGCAGCACCAGCAGGCGGAGGTTCTGCTCGGGCAGGGCGACGTCGATGATGGCTCGGAGCAGGAACGGGGAGGCCAGGCCGACCACGGACGACGCCGCGATGATGGCGACCACCGTGACCACCGACCGGCGGTAGGGGGCGAAGAGTCGCGCGATCCGGCGCAGCGAGACCTGGCTCGCCTGGCGCCGCTCGTCGGCTGTGGGCTTGTCGGGGGTGCGGAACCGGCCCCCGCGTCCGGAGTTCGAGGGAGTGGTGGAAGCCAAGAGCGTGTCCGTTCTGTCGTCGGTCCGGTCGATCGAAGTCATTGCTGAGGTTACCTCATCATGAGGTTGCAACACTATTTCTTGCTACTCTGTTCCCATGACGCGTGAGACGCCGCTCGAGGGCTCGGCCGACCTGGGCGAGCAGCTCGGCGCCGTCGCCCGGCGGCTCCGCTCCGCCTCGATGGCCTCCCTCGCCGCCTGGGACGTGACCCCGTCGCAGATGCGGGCGGTCCGGAAGCTCACCACTCGCCCGGACGGCCTGCGTTCCTCCGAGCTCGCCCACCATCTCCACATCGCCCCTCGCTCGGCGACCGAGGTCGTCGACGCCCTCGAGGCCAAGGGGCTGGTCCAGCGCTCCCCCGACCCCACCGACCGTCGGGCCACGCTGGTCTCGCTCACTCCGCGCGGTCGCGAGCTGACCGACGAGGTACGGCGTGCCCGCGGCGCGGAGTCGGAGAGGCTCTTCGACCGCCTCAGCCGCACCGACCGCGACCACCTGTCCCGGATCCTGCACCGACTCCTCGACGAGTGACCGAGCGGACCGGACCACCTGTCCTGCCCACCGATCACCGGTGCGCACGCACCGCGTCCATCTCGTAGCCTGCGCCATGGCCACCTTCACGCTCACCTGCGTCGGCGACGACCGACCGGGGCTGGTCTCGGCACTGTCCGCACCGATCGGTGCCCATGGCGCGAGCTGGGAGCGCAGCCAGATGGCCCGCCTGGCGGGCAAGTTCGCCGGGGTCCTCCTGCTGGAGGTCGCCGACGACGAGGCGGACGCCCTCGTCGCGGACCTGACGGCGCTCGAGGACGTCGGTCTGCACGTGACGATCGAGCGCACCGACGAGCCCGCCGCCCAGCCATCGGTCCGCCTGAGCCTCGAGCTCATCGGAGCGGACCACCCCGGCATCGTGGCCGAGATCTCCGCCGCCCTCGCCGCCCAGCGCATCGGCATCGAAGAGCTCGCCACCGACATCCGTGAGGCCCCGATGGCGGGCGGCATGCTGTTCGAGGCCCGGGCCGTGCTCGGCGCGCCTCCCGAGACCAGCCTGGACGAGCTGCGCGCGACGCTCGAAGCCATCGCCGACGAGCTGATGGTCGAGATCCGGTTGTCCGACGCCGAGGCCACCGACCACCCGTGACCCGAGGCGCGGTCGGCCCCGCCACGCGCCCTCGCCCCCTGGTGACACCGACTGCTGGTTAGGTTGGTGGCAATGAATGCCTCCGACGACTACTGCGAGCACTGTGATCTGCCCAGGTCCCAGTGCCCGCACGGCCAGCCGCCCCCGCCACCGAAGGAGACCGTCAAGCCGGCGCCCAGGCCCCGGAAGCGGCCGGCCACGCGGACCCGCTCGACACCCGTGCCGGAGAAGGCGGTGACCCTGCGCTGGACGCCCCCGGACGTGTTCAAGCCGCTCATCCTCACCGCACTGGAGCGAGCCGGCGGGGAGCTGGAAGCCGATGAGCTGTTCCAGGAGCTGGCGGTCCTCGTCGAGGACCGGCTGCGCCCCGAGGACAGCGAGACCACGCCCGAGGGCGAGCTCCGGTGGCGGTACGCCGCACGGCGCGCGCGCGTGGCCCTCATCGACGAAGGGCTGATGACCAAGACCAGGCCGGGCGTCTGGCAGCTCGCCTGATCCCGCCATCCCTGACCTGAGGATCGCCCACCGACGCTGGTAGAGGCGGCGCGGCGACCCGCGTCAGTCGTCGTCGCCCGGCTCGTCCTGGAGCCTGCTGATGAGCACGCTCTCGATCTTGTTGCGCCGACCCGTGGCGGCCTCGGCGACGAAGCGCAGGCCGTGGGCCTCGACGTGGGAGCCCGGGATCGGGACCCGACCGAGGTGCTTGGCCATCAGCCCGAGGACGGAGTCGACGTCGTCGTCCGCGACGTCGAACCCGAACAGCTCGTCGAGGTCGTCGATCGGGAAGCGGGACGAGACCCGCACCGAGCCGTCCTCGAGGGACTCCGTCTCGACCTGGTCGGCGTCGTACTCGTCGGTGATCTCGCCGACGATCTCCTCCAGCAGGTCCTCGATCGTGACCAGGCCGGCCGTCCCGCCGTACTCGTCGACGACGACCGCGATGTGCTGCCGCGACGCCTGCATCTCCGACAGCAGCGCGTCGACGGGCTTGGACTCCGGGACGTAGAGCGCGGGTCGCATGATCTCGTCGACATGGGCGGTGAACTCGACGTCGGGATCCTCGAAGTCACGGCGGACGACGTCCTTGAGGTAGGCGAAGCCGACGACCTCGTCGAGGTTCTCCCCGATCACCGGGACGCGCGAGAACCCGGAGCGCAGGAACAGCGACAGGGTCTGGCGGAGGTTCTTGGTGCGCTCGATGTAGATCACGTCGCCGCGCGGCACCATCACCTCACGCGCGATCGTGTCACCGAACTCGAAGACCGAGTGGATCATCGCCCGCTCACCGGACTCGATCACCGCAGACGCCTCGGCATAGTCGACGAGCTCGCGGAGCTCGGTCTCCGTCGAGAACGGGCCGCTGCGGAAACCGCGGCCGGGAGTGATCGCGTTGCCGACCAGGATCAGCAGCTTGGGGATCGGCCCGAGGATCCGGGTGACGAAGGTCAGCACCATCGCTGCGGCCGGGGCCACGCGGTCGGGATGCTGGCGCCCCAGGGTGCGCGGGGCCACCCCGATCACCACGAACGAGACCACCAGCATCACGCCGACGGTCGTCAGGATCGTCGGCCAGCGGGAGCCGTCGTACCAGTGGAGCACCGTCAGCGTCAGCACCACCGCCGCACCGGTCTCGCAGAACAGGCGTAGCAGGATGGCGGTGTTGAGGTAGGGCGCGCGGTCGTCGAGCAGGGCGAGCAGGCGCCGCGCCCCGGCTCGGCCCTCGCCCACCAGCTCCTCCGCACGGGCGCGGGAGTACGTCGTGAGTGCGGCGTCGGCGGCCGAGAAGACGCCGGCCAGGACCACCAGGGCCCCGGCGGTGACGACCCCGGCCGCACCCGCGGTCGGGTCGCTCACGGCTGCGTCTCTGCCCGAGGCGAGGTCCCGGTCACGGCTCGGAGCGCCAGGCGGCGAGGAGCTGGTCCTGGAGCCCGAACATCTCCCGGTGCTCCTCCGGCTCGGCGTGGTCGTATCCCAGCAGGTGGAGGATGCCGTGCACGGTCAGCAGCTCGATCTCGGCCTCGGTGCCGTGGCCCGCGGTGGCGCCCTGCTTCGCCGCGATCGACGGGCACAGCACGAGATCGCCGAGCACACCCTCCTCGGGCTCCTCGTTGACCAGGCCCGGCCGCAGCTCGTCCATCGGGAAGGCGAGCACGTCGGTGGGCCCCTCCTTCTCCATCCACTGCAGGTTGAGCGAGGCGATGGTCGGCTCGTCGACCGCCTTGATGCACAGCTCGGCCAGCGGGTGGACGCGCAGCTGGTCCATCACGAACCGGCTCAGAGCGGCCAGACGGTTGACGTCGACGTCCTCACCCGACTCGTTGAGCACCTCGATGCTCATCGGATCTCCCTCACGGGGTCATTGTCACCGGTCGTCGCCGGAGCCGTCGCGCAGGGAGACGTGCGGCTGCTGCGAGTCGTACTCCTCGTAGGCCGCCACGATCCGACCGACCAGCTTGTGCCGCACGACGTCGTGGGCGGTCAGCCGCTGGAACGAGACGTCCTCGAGGCCCTCGAGGATGCCCTGGACCACCCGGAGCCCGGACTTCACCCCGCCGGGGAGGTCGACCTGGGTGATGTCGCCGGTGACCACGATCTTGGATCCGAAGCCCAACCGGGTCAGGAACATCTTCATCTGCTCCGGCGAGGTGTTCTGCGCCTCGTCGAGGATGATGAACGAGTCGTTGAGCGACCGCCCGCGCATGAAGGCCAGCGGCGCCACCTCGATCGTCCCGGCCGCGAGCAGCTTGGGGATCGAGTCGGGGTCGACCATGTCGTGCAGCGCGTCGTACAACGGCCGGAGGTAGGGGTCGATCTTCTCGCTGAGCGTGCCGGGCAGGAAGCCGAGCCGCTCGCCGGCCTCGACGGCGGGACGGGTGAGGATGATCCGGTTGACCTGCTTGGCCTGCAGCGCCTGCACGGCCTTCGCCATCGCCAGGTAGGTCTTGCCGGTGCCGGCCGGGCCGATCCCGAACGTGATCGTGTGCTTGTCGATCGAGTCGACGTAGCGCTTCTGGTTGAGCGTCTTGGGCCGGATCGAACGCCCGCGGTTGCTCAGGATGTTCAGCGACAGCACGTCGGCCGGGCGCTCGGTGGTCTCGGCGCGGAGCATCGCCAGCACCCGCTCGACGGTCTCGCCGGTGATCCCCTGACCCGAGCGGATCAGGGTGACCAGCTCGTCGAGGAGCCGCTCCGCCAGCGCGACCTCACCGGGCTCGCCCTCGAGCGTGATCCGGTTGCCGCGCACGTGCAGGCGGAGGTCGAACGACCGTTCGATCAGGGCGAGGTGGTCGTCCCCCGGCCCGAGCAGGCGGACCATGTCGATGCTGCCGGGCACCACGACGGTGTGTCGGGTGCCTGGGGGTTGATCTGTCTGTGGGCTCTCTGTCATCTCGCGTCCCATGCTACGGGCGCGCACCCCGGGCGGCCCAACGCTTTGCCGCAGGGGCTCACGGATGCGTGACGACCAGGATGCCCAGGCACATCTCGTCGGTCGTGCCCTCGCCCCAGACGACGTACCGGTCGGGCTGGCCGTGGAACGCCGGGAGCTGGTCGCGGAGCCACTGCACGTGCCGGCAGGTGACCTTCACGGTCTCGCCGGGCTGGAGGGTGACCGGCTTGATCTGCCGGGCGGTCTGGTTGTCGAAGTTCCAGATCGGGATGTCGAGGATCGTCCGCGCGCGCGACGTGCCGGGATCGACCTGGATCCTGATCGACCGACCCAGCAGGTGCATGTGGCCAGCCACCGCCCGGATGGTGGTGGGCTCCTGCACCGTGCGCGTACAGGTCGTGACCTCCGTGTCGCGCTGCTCGCCACAGAGGACGTTCAGCCAGTTGTCCGTCTGCCCGACCGCACCGAAACGGTGCACGACGTCGGCGATCGAGGTGGTGCGGTCGCACAGCGCGTTGTCGGTGTGGCCCGGCCGGCACGGCAGCTCGACCGGAGCGGGCAGCAGCATCGTCTCCAGCGGCGTCAGGTGGGCCGACGGCGCGGCCAACCGCAGCAGGGCCGCTGAGCGGTCGGGGCCCGGCCCGGCGAGCAGGTTGTAGTGGACCTGCATGATGATCCGGCTCCCGGCCGGCAGGGGTACGCCGTACCCAGGAGCGTCCACCGACTCCTGGCCACCGGGTGCCCAGGCGCCGAGCCACGGGGCGTTGTCGAGGTTGTTGCTGTTCGGCAGCCCACTGTCGCCGAAGCACGTCCAGCCCTCGCCCGGGTCCTTCGCGTCCAGCTGCTCGGCCGCCGTGACCTGGGCGGGGTCGGCGCGGAACAGGATCACGTGGTGCACGACGTCGCGGTTGTCGGGCTCGACGAACGTCCCGGTGAGGTAACGGCTCTGCGCGAGGTGCGGGTCGAGCAGGAAGCACCGGTAGTCGTCGGTGCCCACGCCGTTCGGTGCCGAGGGCTGGTAGGGACGGGGCATCCGCAGGGTCATCCGGCTCTCCCCCGCCCGCAGCGGCCGCGGCTTGACCGCGGCCACGGAGTGCGTCCGGGGCTGGCTGGGCACCGTGGAGGGAGTGGTCGACGGGGCCGGCCGTGCCGCGGGCGAGGCGGAGCCGTCTCCGCCGGCGGCCACCAGGGCCAGGACGCCGGCGAGCCCGGCGACAGCCGTCGCCGCCAGCACGGCGGCGACGCGTCCCCTCATCCGGGAGGCCACGACTGCGCCCGTCCGGCCAGCACGTGCACGTGCGCGTGGAAGACCGACTGCCCGGCCTCCTCGCCGGTGTTGAGGACCAGGCGATAGCTGTCGTGCCCGGCGTCGGCCGCGACCTTCCGCGCCACCCGGGCCAGCTCGGCGACGGTCTCCGGCTCACGGTCGGCCAGCTCGGCGGCGTTGGCGACGTGGGTGCGCGGGACGACGAGGACGTGCACCGGCGCCTGCGGGTTCAGGTCACGGAAGGCGAGCGCCGTCTCGGTCTCGGCGACGACGTCGGCCGGGACCTCGCCCGCGACGATGCGGCAGAAGAGGCAGTCGTCCACGAGCTCATGGTGTCACGCCCCACCACCCGAGCCTGCGAGCAAGGCGAATCGGGCCGGGACCGAGGAAAACCGGGATCGCGGCGGGTAAACCGGACGGCTGCTGGTGACGTGCTACTACCGTGATCGGACATGCGGAGGTCCGGCTGATGGCTCCCACCCGGAGCCAGGCGTCCGGCTGGAGTGCTGACGAGGCGCTCGAGCTGCTGTACGCCGCCCACTGGCGCCAGCTCGTCCGGCTCGCCGTGCTCCTCGTCCGCGACGTCGGTACGGCCGAGGAGATCGTCCAGGACTGCTTCGTCTCCGTGCACGCCAAGTGGAACCGCCTGCACGACCCGGACAAGGCGCTGGCCTACCTACGTCAGAGCGTGGTCAACCGCTCCCGGTCGCACCTGCGTCACCTCTCGGTGGTCCGGCGCCACGCCGATCGTGAGGCGCCTCCGGAGCCCGCCGCGGGTGCCGACCACGCGGCGTACGACCTGGTCCGCCGGGCCACGGTGCTCGACGCCTTACGACGCCTCCCCCGTCGGCAGCGGGAGGTGCTCGCCCTGCGCTACTACCTCGACCTCTCCGAGGCCGAGATCGCGGACATGCTCGGGATCAGCCGCGGTGCCGTCAAGAGCCACGCCTCGCGTGGCGCCGCCGCCCTTCGCGCCGACCTCGGCGCGGTGCTCGAGGAGACCCGATGAACGACCCCGTCGACCACGAGACCCGGCTCCGTCGGTTGCTCTCCGACGCGGTCTCCGACATCGAGCCGGAGAACCGGCTCGACGAGCTGCGTGCATCCGTGCACCCGCGTCCGAAGGTGGTTCCCATGTCGCGCTCACGGTCCTGGTACGCCGCCGCGGGGATCGTCGCGACCGCGGCGGTGATCGGCCTCGTCGCCTACATCACCTCGGTGGCGGGCAACGACAGCACCACCGTCGGGCCGGCGACCGACAGCGGGACCGCGCTCCCGACCGCCACCGCGACGGACACGGCCGCCCCTCAGCCGACCACCCCGGCCAAGCCGCAGTTCAAGGCCGTCGACGTCTTCTACCTCGGGCACGGATCGAACGGCGACGTCCTCTACCGGCAGGCCACGCCCGTCTCCCCCGACGTGAAGGTGCTCGACTCGGCACTCTTCGCCCTCGAGATCGCCCCGGACGACCATGACTACCGGGCCGCCTGGGCCTCCGGTTGGCTGGTCTCGGCGAAGGCCGGAGGTGGGGTGATCCGGGTCGACCTGGGCAGCGTCCCCGCTCAGCGACCGGCGTCGATGAGTGCCCGCACGGCGTACGAGACGGTGCAGTCGGCCGTCTACACCCTTCAGGCCGCGACCCACACGCACGACCGCATCCGGTTCACCCGCAGCGGGAAGACGGTCCCCCTTGTCCTCGGCGTCCCGACGTCGCAGCCCGTCGGTGCCGGACGCGTGACCGACGTCCTGTCGCTGATCAACATCACCTCGCCACCGCTCGACGGCCTCCGCAGCCAGGGCGGTCGCCTGGTCGTCACCGGGCTCAGCAACGGGTTCGAGGCCACGGTCGTCGTCAAGCTGGTCCGCCACACCGCGTCCGGCGACAAGACCGTGCTGACCAAGCCCGGGATGGCGAGCGGCACGGGCGACCCCAACCGGCTCTACCCCTGGAAGGTCGTGCTCGACACGTCCAAGCTTGCGCCGGGCTCCTACACGCTCGTCGCGTCGAACGACAACCCGAGCGGGCAGGGCAACCCGCCGACCGACACTCGGGTGGTCGTGCTCAAGTAGGTCTCAGGTCGCCGCGGTCAGGACCAGCGGGGCGTCCGGGCCAGCAGGGCCGAGACGGCCGCCACACCCGCGGTCGACGTCCGCAGGACTTCCGCTCCCAGGCGTACGCCCAGCGCTCCGGCGCGCGCGAACGCCGCCAGCTCGTCGTCGGTGAGCCCACCCTCGGGCCCGACCACGACCACGACCGACCCGGTTTCGGGCACTCCCAGAGCAGAGAGGGACAGCGCCCCCTCCTCGTGCAGCACCACGGCCACGTCGGCGGCCGACAGCAGGGCCACGACGTCGTCGGTCGTGGCGAGGTCGACCACCTCGGGGAACCACGCGCGCCGCGCCTGCTTCGCCGCCTCATGAGCCGTCGAGCGCCAGCGCGCGAGCGACTTGGCGGCGCGCTCGCCGCGCCACACCGCCACCGAGCGTGCCGCCGCCCACGGCACCACCGTCGCGACGCCGACCTCGGTCAGCACCTCGACCGCGAGCTCGCCACGATCGCCCTTGGGGAGTGCCTGCACCACGGTGAACGACGGTGTCGGGCTGGCGACCGTCCGCATCTCGTCGGCGGTCACCACCAGACGGCGCTTGCCGGTCTCGGTCACGGTCCCGGTGACGAGTGTCCCGCGACCGTCCGTCAGGACCACCTGCTCACCCGCACGGAGGCGGCGTACGGCGACCGCGTGGTGCGCCTCGTCGCCGGTGACCTCGACTGGCTCGCCGGCACAGGCCCCGGTCAGCGACGCGACCCAGTGGACCGGGAGCGACATCGCCGTACGCCTCAGTGACCGAAGGCGTCTCGGATGCGCCCGAACACCGACCCCGACGGCTTGGTCGGGCCGACCCGTCCGTCGGGCTTCTCCTCGCCGCGGATCGCGGCCAGCTCACGGAGCAGCTGCTCCTGCTGGGGGTCGAGCCGGGTCGGGGTGTCGACGACGACGGTGACGACCAGGTCGCCCCGACCGCCGCGCAACCCCGGCACGCCGCGGCCGCGGAACGACTGCTCGCTGCCGGACTGCGTGCCCGCCTTGAGGTCGAGCTGGAACGACGTCTCGACGCCGCTGTCGGCGCCGGACTCGACGTCGGCCTCGAGGGTGGGCAGCGTCAGCGTCGTGCCGAGCGCGGCCGCCGTCATCGGGACCGTCACCGTGCAGTGCAGCGTCGTGCCGTCGCGGGTGAAGACGTCGTGCGGGGCGACGTGGACCTCGACGTAGAGGTCCCCGGAAGGGCCACCGCCCGGACCCACCTCGCCCTGGCCGGCCAGCTGGACGCGGGTGCCGGTGTCGACGCCGGCCGGGATCTTCACGGTGATCGAGCGGCGGGCGCGCACGCGGCCGTCACCCGAGCACTCCCGGCACGGGTCGGGGATCAGGGTGCCGAACCCGCGGCACGCGGAGCACGGCCGCAGGGTGCGGATCTCGCCGAGGAACGACCGCTGGACGTGGGCCACCTCGCCCACACCGCGGCAGGTCTCGCACGGCACCGGGTGGGTGCCGGGTGCGGTGCCCTCGCCGTTGCACGTCGTACAGACGACCGCGGTGTCGACCTTGAGCTCGCGGGAGACCCCGAACGCCGCCTCGGCCAGGGTGACCTCCATCCGGATCAGGGCGTCCTGGCCACGGTGGCTGCGCGGCCGCGGCCCTCGGCCCTGGCCTCCGGGCTGCCCGCCGAAGAACGCGTCCATGATGTCGGTGAAGGAGAAACCCGCACCGAAACCGCCGGCTCCTCCGAACACGTCGCCGCCACGGTCGTACGCCGCGCGCTTCTGGGGGTCGCTCAGCACCTCGTAGGCGCGCGAGACCTCCTTGAACCGGTCCTGCGTCGCAGGGTCCGGGTTGACGTCGGGGTGCAGCTGGCGCGCGAGCCGCCGGTAGGCCTTCTTGATGGCGTCCGCGTCCGCGTCACGCGGCACGCCGAGGAGTGCGTAGAGGTCCTGGTCGGTCATCTGGTTCCTATGCCTCGTCGAGGATGCGGGAGACGTAGCGGGCGACCGCGCGCACCGCTGCCATCGTCCCGGGGTAGTCCATACGGGTCGGGCCGACCACACCGAGGTTGCCGACCGCCTCGCCGTCCGGCCCGTAGCCGGTCGAGACGACGCTGGTGCTGGCGAACTCCTGGTAGGGGCCCTCGTGGCCGATCCGGACGGTGACCAGGCCACCGCCCTGGGCCTCGCCGAGCAGCTTGAGCAGCACGACGTGCTCCTCGAGGGCCTCGAGGAGGGGGCGGACCGAGATCTCGAAGCTGTCACCGAAGCGGGCCAGGTTGGCGGCACCACCGACCGCCACCCGCTCGGACGAGCGGTGGTCGGACATCGCCTCGACGAGCACCTCGATCACCGCAGCCTGCACCCCGGCGTCGCGCCCCGGTGCCTCCAGGGCGCCCAATGCGCCGGCGGCCTCGGCGATGATCCGCCCGGTCACCGTCGCCGCCAGACGGCCGCGGAGGGCCGAGACGTCGTCGTCGCTGATCGGGCTGGCGAGCTCCACGAGCCGCTGCTCCACCCGGCCCGAGCTCAGGATCAGGATCACCATCAGCCGGCTCGGCGTAAGGGCCACTAGGTCGACGTGCCGGACGGTCGACCGGGAGAGGGTGGGGTACTGGACGATCGCGACCTGGTGGGTCAGCTGCGCCAGCAGCCGCACCGACCGCTGGACGACGTCGTCGAGGTCGACCGCGCCGTCGAGGATCGTCGCGATGGCCCGACGCTCGGCCTGGGTCATCGGCTTGATCGTCGTCAGCCGGTCGACGAACAGGCGGTAGCCCTTGTCGGTCGGGATGCGGCCGGCGCTGGTGTGGGGCTGGGTGATCAGCCCCTCCTCCTCCAACGCGGCCATGTCGTTGCGAACGGTCGCCGGGGACACCCCCAGCCCGTGTCGCTCGACCAGTGCCTTGGAGCCGACCGGCTCCTGCGTCGAGACGTAGTCCTCGACGATGGCGCGGAGCACGGCGAGGCGACGTTCGTCCTGCATCGTCGACTCCTCCCACGCTCTGATCCGTCCCGAGCTGGCACTCAGCAGCCGGGAGTGCCAAGCCTACTAGGGTCAGGGAGCGTGACGGAGTTCGTGGAGGTGGCCGACCGGGTCTGGGTGGCGCGCCAGGAGTGGTACGACCTGAATGTCTGTCTGGTCCGTGGCTCCGGCGGTCTGCTGGTGATCGACACCCAGGCCTCGGCCCGGGCGGCCCGGGCGATCGTCGACGACGTCCGCGCGCTCGGCATCGGTGAGGTGACCGCCGTGGTGAACACCCACGAGCACTTCGACCACACCTTCGGCAACGGGGCGTTCCGCGCGGCGTACGGCGCGATCCCGATCCACGCCCACGAGGTGGCCGCCGAGCAGACCGTCGATGCCGGCGAGCGGATCAAGGAGCTCTTCGCGGAGGAGCACGACGACCCGCACCGCGCCGAGGTCCTCGAGACCGAGATCGTGGTCGCCGACCACACGTTCTCCTCCGTCCGCGTGCTCGACCTCGGCGACCGCCAGGTCGAGCTGGCCCACCCGGGGCGCGGTCACACGGCCGGGGACGCGGTGCTCCGGGTGCCGGACGCCGACGTGGTCCTGGCCGGCGACCTCGTCGAGGAGAGCGGTCCTCCGGGGTTCGGCACCGACTGCCACCTGCTCGACTGGCCGGGCACGCTCGACGTGGTGCTGAACCTGGTCACCCGCGACACCGTCGTCGTCCCCGGGCACGGCGCCCTGGTGGACCGCGACTTCGTCGAGCAGCAGAGGCAGGACATCGCGATCACCGCCCAGACCGTGCGCGACCTCGCCGCGGCCGGCGTACCGGTGGACCGCGCTCTCGACGAGGGAGAGTGGCCGTTCGCCAAGGAGGCGCTCACCAACGCCGTCACCCGCGGCTATGCCCAGCTGCCCCCGGGTGGACGCGCGCTCCCGCTGGCCTGATCGCCACCCCTGCGGGTGGTGCGCCGCCCGGTGCCGGCACCTAGAACGGAACCATGAGCGAGCAGAGCTCCGAGCAGGGCGGAGACCGTGCCGATGAGGGTCCGCTGACCGTGCCCGACGAGGCGCTCCCCGAGGACGTCCGGCCGAGCGAGGACAACCCGCTGGCCGAGCCCTCCGGCGACGATGTCCCCGACGACCTGCTGAAGGACACCGCGGGCGGCGGATCGCGCGACTCCTCGTCCGACGATCAGTCCGACGACCGATCCGTCGGATCCGACGGATCCGACGGATCCGACGAGTCCACCGGGTCGGACGACGACGCCTGACCCCGGCGCGCCTCGGCCGGAGCCCCGGCCCCGGCTCCTAGCGTGGCTCGGTGGCCTCCGACCGATACGGACCCGACGTGCTCGGCTCTGATTGGCGCGTCCCCGCACGAGGCCGCGCGACACCCACCGAGGCGACCACGGGGCTGGTGGTCGAGGAGGTGATGACGGACTTCTGCGGCGAGATCGTCGCCGTCGACCGTGACCTCGGGACGTTGACCCTGGAGGACCGGCGCGGTCGTCGCCGCGGGTTCCCGCTCGGCCCGGGGTTCCTGCTCGAAGGGCGACCGGTCGTGCTGACGCCGCCGGTGACCCAGAAGGCTCCCGCAGCGGCTCGACGGACGGCCTCGGGATCGGTGGCGGTCCACGGCACCCGGGCCCGTGTGGCCCGCGAGAGCCGGATCTTCGTCGAGGGTCGGCACGACGCCGAGCTGGTGGAGAAGGTCTGGGGCGACGACCTGCGGATCGAGGGTGTGGTGGTCGAGCACCTCGGCGGTGTCGACGACCTCGTCGGCTGCCTGCGCGACTTCGGTCCGGGTCCGGAACGCCGCGTGGGTGTGCTCGTCGACCACCTCGTCCCCGGCTCGAAGGAGAGCCGCATCGCCGACGACGTACGCCGCTCCCCCGTCGGTGAGCACGTCCTGGTGGTCGGTCACCCGTTCGTCGACGTCTGGGCCGGCGTCAAGCCGGAGCGGCTGGGGCTGCAGGCGTGGCCCGACGTGCCCCGCGACACCGAGTGGAAGCACGGCGTCTGCGCCGCCCTCGGCTGGCCGCACGCCGACCAGGCCGACATCGCCCGGGCCTGGAAGCAGATCCTGTCCCGCGTCACGTCGTACGCCGACTGCGAGCCGGCCCTGCTCGGCCGCGTCGAGGAGCTAATCGACTTCGTGACCGATCCGGACCACCGGCGCTGACCCGTTCGGTCAGACTTTTCCGAACCGCTCTCAGAGGCCCCCGCGCGGTCCTACGCTTCGGTCATGCCCGGTCAGCAGGTGCCGCACGCCGACGTCACGGTCGTCGTGCCTGCTTTCAACGAGGAGGCGGGCGTCGCCGCCGTCGTCTCCGGGCTCCGCACCGAGTTCGGGCGCGTCGTCGTCGTCGACGACGGCAGCTCCGACCGCACCGCCGAGCTCGCCCGTGCCGCCGGTGCCCACGTCGTCCGTCACCCCAGCAACCTGGGTCAGGGCGCCGCACTCCAGACCGGCTTCGCCTACGCGCTGACCGATCCGGGCATGCGTCACGTCATCACCTTCGACTCCGACGGACAGCACCGCGTCGCGGACGCGCTGTCCCTGCTGGCCACGGCGAAAGAGGCCAACGTGGACGTCGTGCTCGGCTCGCGTTTCCTGACGCCCGGAGCCGAGGTGCCCACCGCACGCCGTGCCGTGCTGCGCGCCGGTGTCGCCTTCACCCGGGTCACCACCCGGCTCCGCGTCACCGACACGCACAACGGCCTCCGCGTCCTGAACCGGCATGCCGTCGAGCAGATCGACCTCACGCTCGGCGACATGGCCCACGCCAGCCAGCTGCTCGGCCTGATCGCCCGGCGCGGCCTCAGTTGGACCGAGGCGCCGGTCGTGATCGACTACGCGGATGAGACGCGTCGGCGAGGGCAGTCGAACGTCAACGCGCTCAACATCGTCTTCGACCTCGCCCTCGAGCGACTCCGCTCGGCCGGGTGAGCCGGCGCGGGTGACCCGCGCCGCAACGCTCTGGCGTCGGCTCCGGGCGGCCCTGCCCTGGGTGGTGCTGCCGGTCATCCTGGTCTCGCTGGTCCTCAACACCGCGAAGCCGCTGACCAACACCGACACCTACTTCCACCTGCGCTTCGGGCACGAGTTCCTGCACGGCTGGTCCCTGCGTCACCCCGGCAGCGTCAGCTCTTTCGCGACCAACGACTGGGTGCCCACCCAGTGGCTGTCGGAGATCGTGATGGCCCGGACGGAGGACCGGTTCGGCCTGGCCGGGGTCGCCTGGCTCTCGGGCCTGCTCGAGGTGCTGCTCTTCCTGACCGTGTACGCCGCGGTGCGCGGGCGTGCCGAGCCGCTGGTCGCGATGCCGGTGACCGGAGTGGCGCTGTACGCGATGCAGAACGGGCTGTCGATGCGTCCGCAGGTCGCCAGCTACCTCTTCACCGCCGTGGCCGTCGCCGCGTGGCTGCGCACGCTCGACGACCGGCGGGTGCGGTGGTGGCTGGTCCCGCTGGTGTGGCTGTGGGCGATGGTGCACGGGATGTGGCCGGTGGCGCTGGTCATCGGCACCGTCGCGACGGTCGGGCTGGCGCTCGACCGGGTCCCGCGCGGCGTGGTGCTGCGGTCGGGCGCGGTCACCGTCTCGTGCGCCGTCGCCGCGGCCGTCACACCGGTCGGGCCGTCGCTCTACGGCGCGGTGGTCCAGGTGGGCTCCCGCACGGCGTACTTCGCGGAGTGGCTGCCACCCGACTGGGTCTCGTGGCAGTCGGGCGGGTTCGCCGTGCTGCTGGCGGCCACCCTGGTGGGGCTCTGGCGCCGTGGCCGCAACTCGTGGACCGAGACGCTGCTGATCGTGCTCGCCGGGGTGTTCGCGGCCTACTCGGAGCGGACCGTGGCGGTCGGAGCCGCGATGCTCGCCCCGCTGGCCGCCGCCCCGCTGCAGGCGCTGTTCGGCCGGCGTACGGCGGTCGGTCGACGCGAGCGGCGAGCCGTCGTGGGCGGTGCTGCCGTCGCGCTGGTCGTGCTGGCCCTCGCCGTGCCCCAGACCTCGGCCGACCCGATGCCGGAGCCGGCGTGGGCAGACCCGGCGCTGGGCGGACTCCCCTCGGGGACCAAGGTGCTCAACGACTGGGACCTGGGTGGGTACCTGATGTGGCGCTACCCGCGGCTCGACCTGGTCATGCACGGCTACGGCGACACCTTCACCACCGCCGAGCTCGACCGGAACAACGGATTCCTGCAGCTGTCGCCGGGCTGGGAGCAGGACCTGCACGACACCGGCGCGCGGGTCGCCGTGCTGCGCCCCTTGTCCCGGCTGGCCTACGCCCTCACCGCCGACGAGGGCTGGACCGTCGTGCACACGTCGGACTCACTGGAGATGCTCCGGGCCCCACGCGGCTGGCGCTCGCCCTCGCCGCCGGTCGCCTCAGCCCGCTGAGGCCTCGACCCAGCGCCCGAGCACGGCCGCAGCCGCGCCGGAGTCGACCGACTGGACGGCGCGCGCGTAGGAGTCCGGCAGCGCCTCCTCGACCCCGGCCGCCGGCTGTTCGTAGACCGCGAGGGCGGCCGCGGCGTTCAGCAGCACCGCGTCGCGGATCGGACCGGTCTCGCCGTCGAGGACACGGCGCACGACGGCCGCGTTGTGCTGGACGTCGCCGCCCCGGAGGTCCTCGGGACGTGCGGCCGGGATGTCGAGGGTGGCCGGGTCGATCGACGAGGCCGTCACGATGCCGTCGTGGACGAGCCAGACCTGGGAGGTCGTGGTCGTGGTCAGCTCGTCCAGCCCGTCGTCACCGCGGAAGACCCAGGCGTCGACGCCGCGGCGCGCGAGGACGCCCGCCATCAGCGGGGCCATCCGCGGGTCGGCGCAGCCGATCGCCTGCGCGGCGGGGCGGACCGGGTTGGCCAGCGGGCCGAGGACGTTGAACGTCGTGGCGATCGCCAGCTCGCGTCGCGGCGCGGCCGCATGGCGCATCGCCGGGTGGAACGCCGCGGAGAAGCAGAAGGTGATCCCGACCTGCTCGGCGAGCAGGGCGACCCGGTCGGGAGGCAGGTCGAGACGGATGCCGAGGGCCTCCAGCACGTCGGCCGAGCCGGCCTGGCTGGACGCCGACCGGTTGCCGTGCTTGACCACGCGGGCGCCGGCCCCGGCGGCCACGATCGCCGCCATGGTGGAGATGTTGACGCTCATCGATCGGTCGCCGCCGGTGCCCACGACGTCGAGGGCACGACCGGGGATCGTCAGCGGTGTGGCCACGGCGTACATCGCCTCGAGCAGACCGGTGACCTCGTCGATGGTCTCCCCCTTGGCGCGCAGGGCGACCGCGAAGCCGGCGACCTGGGCCGGGGTGGCGGCCTCGGAGAGGATCTCGCCCATCGCCCACTGGGTCTGGTCGCCGGTGAGGTCCTGTCGCTGGACGAGGGCTCCGAGCACCTCGCTCCACGTGGGAGACACGGCCGTCAGGACGACGTGGTGGCGGGCACGCGCGGCCGCAGCAGCGTGGTGACCGCCTCGGCCAGCCGGACGGGGTCGATCGGGTGCGGCACCGCCGCCTCGGCCCGCGACCAGGTGGCGAGCCAGGCGTCCTGGGGACGACCGATCAGGACCAGGATCGGCGGGCAGCGGTAGATCTCGTCCTTGAGCTGCTTGGCGATACCCATGCCGCCCGCCGGGACGGCCTCCCCGTCCAGGATCACCAGGTCGATGCCGCCGGCGTCCATGTTCTGCAGGACCACCGGCTCGGTGGCGACCTCGACGTACTCCAGCTCGGGCAGGTCGATGTGGGGTCGCCGCCCGAGCGCCAGGATCACCTGCTGGCGTACGTCGACGTCGTCGCTGTAGACGAGCACGCGCAGCCGCGGCCGGCGCTGACCGGTGTCGTGGGAGCCGGCGTCGTGGGAGTCGCTCACGGGGAGCAGGCTACCGTCCGTCGTCCTCGCCGACCGGGGTGCCCACGGCCGCGGTCGGGACGTCGGCGGCGGCCGCCGCTGCCGCTGCTCGGGCCTCGCGCGCCTCGAGCAGGTCCAGCCGGCGGTCCTCGCGCTTGGCCTCCGCCGTCGAGGAGCGCACCCACTGGACGAAGAGGACCGCGAAGAACAGCAGCCCGACGGCGTCACCGGAGCTCCAGAGGATGCCGCCGGCCAGGTGCTGGTCGTCGTGCGGACGCGGCAGCCAGGCGCCCATGGGGCCCTCGTGGAGGTCGCGGTACCAGTCACCGCCGATCAGCCGTTCCTGGGCCATGATCGTGACGCCCATGAAGGCGTGGAAGGGCAGGGTCAGGACGGTCAGCAGCATCCGCGCGGGATAGGTGATCCGGCCGGGGAGCGGGTCGATGCCCACCAGCGGCCAGAAGAAGAGACAGCCCACGAGGACCATGTGCAGGTGGGTCAGCTCGTGGAGTACGTCGTGGTGCAGGGTCGCGGGATACCACCCGCTGAAGTAGAGCGCCCACGGGGTGATCACGAAGAGCGTGAAGGTCAGCGGCGGGAAGGACAGCACCTTCGCCACGCGCGAGTGGAGCGCGACCAGGAGCCAGCTTCTCGGTCGTCGTGGCAGTGTGCGCAGGGCGAGCGTGATCGGGGCGCCGAGGGCCATCAGGAGGGGCACCACCATGGCCAGCACCATGTGCTGGGCCATGTGCACGCTCAGCAGCGTGTCGTCGTAGGTCCCCAGGCCCGAGACGGTCGCCATGGCCGCGGCCACCATCCCACCGAGGAACGCGGCCGTCCGGCCCAGCGGCCAGCGGTCGCCGCGTCGGTGCATCCGCCAGACGCCCCAGAGGTAGACGGCGGCCGTGAGGACGATCGCCACGGTCGCCCAGGAGAGCAGGTCCCACTGCGTGAAGACCGCGCCCAGGGTGAACCGCGGCAGGGCCTCCTCGTCGCCGGCGGCACCGTGCAGAACAGGGGGCATCGCGTGGGGCATCAGCGGAGCCATCACCGAGGGCACCACGGTTGCGATCACGCCAGCGAGAATAGGCCGCACGACGAACCCGGAATCAACTCAGGTCTGCCAGGGGGTCGGGGTGCCCGGTTCGGAGGCCTCGGGACATAATGGCGCCCGTGGCGACAGCTTCGACGACGATCCCGGCCTCCCGGCTGCACGGACACCACGACCGCCCGAGCATGGTGAGCGTCGGGACCATCATCTGGCTGTCCAGCGAGCTGATGTTCTTCGCCGCCCTGTTCGCGTCGTACTTCACGATCCGCGCGGTCAGCCCCGAGCTCTGGGCGCAGAGCACGTCCCACCTCAACGTGCCCTTCGCCGCGGTGAACACCACGATCCTCGTGCTCTCCTCGCTGACCTGCCAGCTCGGCGTCTTCGCCGCGGAGCGTGGCCAGGTCGGACGCAGCGGCTCGGTGTTCCAGGTGAAGGGCTGGGGCCTGCGTGAGTGGTTCGTCCTCACCTACGTCATGGGCGCGGTGTTCATCGGCGGTCAGGCGACCGAGTACGCCTCCCTGATCAAGGAGGGCATCACCATCCCGTCGTCGGGCTACGGCTCGATGTTCTACCTGACCACCGGCTTCCACGGCCTCCACGTGACCGGCGGTCTGATCGCCTTCCTGTTCGTGCTCGGCCGCACGTTCATGGCCAAGCGCTTCACGCACGAGCAGGCGGTCAGTGCCATCGTGGTGTCGTACTACTGGCACTTCGTCGACGTCGTCTGGATCGGCCTGTTCGCCACCATCTACCTCATCAAGTGACCGACACCGTGAGCTCCACCGTGACCGCAAGGGACCGACAGTGCGCCTCCTGAACCGCCCCCTCGGACGTCTCTCCCGGCACCGCCGCGGCCCCGTCGCCGGGCTGCTCGTGGTGCTGCTGGGGCTGGTCCTGACCGGCGGCCTGTACGCCGCGTTCTCGCCGGCATCCGCCCGTGAGAACGACTCGGCGGCCCAGATCAAGAGCGGCCGCCAGCTGTTCCTGGTGGGGTGCTCGTTCTGCCACGGCAGCAACGGCCAGGGCGTGAAGACCCTCGACGGCAACCAGCTCGGCCCCTCACTGGTGGGCGTCGGTGCCGCTGCCGTCGACTTCCAGGTCGGCACCGGCCGGATGCCCGCGGTGCAGCTCGGCCCGCAGGTCCAGCAGAAGGAAGTCACCTACACACCGGACGAGATCGCAGAGCTCGCGGCGTACGTCGCGTCGCTGGGCCCCGGCCCGGCGATCCCGACGGCGTCCGACTACAGCCTCGCCGGCCTCACCGACGCGCAGCGGGAGGAGGCGATCGCCCGCGGCGGCCAGATCTTCCTGACCAACTGCACCGCGTGCCACAACTTCGAGGGATCGGGTGGCGCGATGCCGCGAGGTGGCTACGCGCCCAAGATCCGCGGGGTCGAGCCCAAGTACATCTTCGAGGCGATGCTCACCGGTCCGCAGGCCATGGACAACTTCTCCAACGGCAACCTGTCGGTCGACGAGAAGCGCGACATCATCGCCTACCTGCAGTCGCTGCAGGACAACCCCGACTACGGCGGCTTCGGCATGGGCGGGATCGGCCCCGTCAGTGAGGGCCTGTTCGCCTGGCTGGTGGGGATCGGATCATTGGTCGGCGTCGCCACCTGGATCGCGGCCCACACCGCGCGGACGTCCAAGGAGAAGGCGGAGAGCTGATGGCGCCCGACAACCTGCCCGAGACCACCCACGGCGACCACACGCCGGTCGCGACCCACGAGCCGATCCCCGACCCCGGTCTGCCGGCCCACCAGTGGCGCCCCACCGACGTCGACCCCAAGGCCGAACGTCGCGCCGAGCGCCAGGTCGCCAGTCTGTTCGTGCTCGCCGCTCTCGGCGCGGTCGGCTTCATCGCCAGCTACGTGATCTTCAAGGTCGGCGACAACCCCGACACGATCGCCAACCTCGGCGCCTCCAACCTGATGCTCGGACTCTGCCTGGCGGTGACCCTGCTGGGCATGGGCGCCGGGATGATCCAGCTGGCCCGCAAGCTGATGGCGGACCACGAGATCGTCGAGATGCGCCACCCGGCGGCGTCCTCGCAGGCCGACCGCGAGGCCGCGGTGGACATCCTGAAGACGGGCCTCGACGAGTCCGGGCTCGGCCGCCGGCCGCTGATCCGCAACACGCTTCTCGCAGCGGGCGGCGTACTCGGCCTGCTGCCGGTCGTGATGCTGCGCGACCTCGGCCCGCTGCCCGGCGACAAGCTCGACCACACCATCTGGGACATCGACACCTGGACGCCCGAGATGCAGGCGTGGTGGACGACGCAGAACCGCACCCTGCAGCGCGTCGTCCGTGACGTCGTCGGTACGCCGATCAAGGTCACCGAGCTCGAGATCGGCGACCTCGTGAACGCCGAGCCCGAGGTCATGTTCGCCGTCGACGCGGAGACCAAGCAGCCGATCGTCGAGGGCACCCAGCTGCTCGTCGACAAGTCGAAGGCGGCGGTGATCCTGCACCGGATGCTGCCCAGCGACATCGTGTCGGCCCAGACCCTGAACTGGTCGGTCGACGGGATCGTCTGCTACTCCAAGATCTGCACCCACGTCGGCTGCCCGATCTCCCTCAACGAACGCACGACCCACCACCTGCTGTGCCCGTGCCACCAGTCGACGTTCGACCTGGCCGACAGCGGACGCGTCCTGTTCGGTCCGGCCGCCCGCGCGCTGCCCCAGCTCCAGCTGACCGTCGACGACGAGGGGTACCTCGCGGCCAAGCGTGACTTCACCGAGCCCGTCGGGCCGAGTTTCTGGGAGCGAGGCTGACATGGACCTGGACACCAGCAAGATCGCCGACACCAACCGCGGCACCCCCGCGACGGCCAAGAAGCCGAACAAGGCCGGAGCCGTCGCCGGCTGGGCCGACGACCGGCTGAGCCTGGGCACCCTGACCCGGGTCTTCGCACGCAAGGTCTTCCCCGACCACTGGTCGTTCATGCTCGGCGAGATCGCGCTCTGGTCGTTCGTCGTGCTCCTGCTGACCGGGACCTTCCTGACCCTGTGGTTCAACCCGAGCATGTCGGACACGGTCTACCAGGGCTCCTACGCGCAGCTGCGCGGCGTCCCGATGTCCGATGCGTACTCCTCGACCCTGCACATCTCCTTCGACGTGCGTGGCGGTCTGCTGATGCGGCAGATGCACCACTGGTCCGCGATGCTCTTCATCGCTGCGATGTTCGTGCACATGATGCGGACGTTCGTCACCGGTGCGTTCCGCAAGCCGCGCGAGCTGAACTGGGTGATCGGGTCCCTGCTCCTGCTGCTCGGGATCCTCGAGGGCTTCGCCGGCTACTCGCTGCCCGACGACCTGCTCTCCGGAACCGGCCTGCGGATCGCCGACGGCCTGGTCAAGGCGACCCCCGTCGTCGGCACCTACATGTCGTTCTTCCTGTTCGGGGGCGAGTTCCCCGGCGACATCGTCATCCCGCGGCTCTACATCCTGCACGTGCTGCTGATCCCGGGCTTGCTGCTGGCGCTGATCGGCGCGCACATGCTGCTGCTGGTGTTCCACAAGCACACCCAGTGGGCCGGCCCGGGCCGCACCGAGCAGAACGTCGTCGGCTTCCCGATGCTCCCCGTCTACGCCGCCAAGGCCGGCGGCTACTTCTTCATGGTCTTCGGCGTCACCGCGCTGATGGGCGCGCTGCTCTCGATCAACCCGATCTGGAAGTACGGGCCGTACGACCCCTCGAAGGTGACGGCGGGCTCCCAGCCCGACTGGTACATGGGCATCGCCGAGGGCTTGCTGCGGATCATGCCCAACTGGGAGACCCATATCTGGGGCGTCACGCTCTCCTGGAACGTCATGATCCCCGGTCAGATCCTCCCGATGGTGCTGTTCGGCATGATCATCGCCTGGCCGTTCCTCGAGCAGTGGGTGACCGGTGACAAGCGGGAGCACCACCTGCTCCAGCGTCCGCGCAACGCCCCTACCCGGACGGCGTTCCTCGCGGCGATGGTCACCGTCTACGGCCTCCTGTGGGCGGCCGGCGGCAACGACATCCTGGCGACCAACTTCCACTGGAGCCTGAACTCCATCACGTACTTCATGCGGGCCGCGATCTTCGTGATCCCCCCGATCGTGTTCTACGTGACGCGGCGCTGGTGCATCGGGCTGCAGCGGGCCGACAACGACCGGCTGCTCCACGGCTACGAGACCGGCATCATCATGCGGTCGGCCGAGGGCGGGTACGCCGAGCGGCACCTGCCGATCAGCGAGGACGCGGCGTACACGCTCACGGCGCGACAACGCGACGAGGTCCACGAGATCGAGTCCGAGGTCGACGAGAACGGCGTCGCCGCCCCGGGCACCCGCAGCGACCGGATCCGGGCCAAGCTGTCGCAGGGGATGTACGCCGACAACGTGCAGAAGCCGACCGCCGAGGAGCTCGAGGAGGCCCGCCACCACGCGGAGCACTCCCACGAGCTCGAGGCCGGCCTCGACCACCCCGCCGCGGGGCACGAGTTCGACGACCACGCCCTCCGTGACGCCGACGACGTCCCCCTCCGCCAACACTGACC
>Ga0070665_100001492_pt1 | contig 27240 bp, 24 predicted proteins | sample KBSS13metaG_FD_65862 | JGI IMG/M metagenome (GOLD analysis project Ga0070665, IMG submission 65862) | Switchgrass rhizosphere microbial communities from Kellogg Biological Station, Michigan, USA - KBS S1-3 metaG | ecosystem: Host-associated > Plants > Roots > Rhizosphere > Soil ... | reverse complement strand
GGCGATGGCGCTCGACCTGAAAGCCGCTTACGGCCGGGTCCCGAAGCGGCCTGGCGTCTGCTACTTCTTTCCGCGTCCTTCTGCCGGGTCGGGCTGCAAGCGGCTGAACCTGTTTCTCCGCTGGATGGTCCGTCGCGACGCGCTCGATCTCGGCGTCTGGAAGCGGGTGTCGCCGGCGAAGCTGATCGTGCCGCTCGACACCCATGTGATTCGCGTCGGCCGCTGCCTGCGCCTGACCGAGTACACCAGCCCCGGATGGCGCATGGCGCGCGACATCACGGCGTCGCTGCGGAAGCTCGATCCTGCCGATCCAGTGAAATACGACTTCTCGGTCTGCCATCTCGGCATGATGAACGCGTGCGGCTTCAGCCGGGCCCAGGCGGACTCTCAGTGCCCGCTACGTGGGGTCTGCCGGCCACGCGCGCGTACACGCCGGCGGTCTCGGACACCATCCGCTCGACGGTGAACCGCTCGTTCACGCGGGCGAACCCGGCGTCGCCCATCCGCTGCCGCATCGCCGGATCCTTGAGCGCGCGCACGATCGCGTCGGCCAGCGCGTGGTGATCGCGGACCGGGACGAGCAGGCCGTTCACCCCGTCTTCGACGATCTCGGGGATGCCGCCGGCCGCCGCCGCGACGATCGGGCGCGCGCACGCCATCGCGTCCAGCAGCGACGTGCCGAGCCCCTCGGTGACCGAGCTCATCACGAACAGATCGAACCCCTTGATGCACCCGAGCACGTCGGTGCGAAACCCCGGCAGCAGCACGTGCTTCTCGAGATGATGCTCGTGCACCTGCTTTTCGAGATGCTCGCGCAGCTCGCCTTCGCCGAGGATCACGAAGCGGGCGTCGGGCACCTGCTGCACGACGAGGTGCGCAGCCTCGATCAGATAGCGCTGGCCCTTGTGCGGAACGAGGGCGGCGACGTTGCCGACGACGGGCGATCCGTGCGGCAGCCAGAACGCCTCGTGCACGTTCACGGCGGCCGCCGCGACCACGTGCTCGACGTCGATCCCCTCGTGGACGGTGACCGTCCGATCGGCCGGCACCCCGTCGCCCACCAGCATCTGGCGGATTGCCTCGGACGCGGCGATGAAGCAATCCACCTGACGGTACTTCCAGCGCGAGAACGAGTTGCCCTTGAGGTGAAAGTCGACGCGGCGCGCCGCCACCAGCGCCGGCGCCGGGTTGCCCTTCGCAGACGCCGACGCCGATCCGATCGAGAGCGCCAGCGACGCCATCGCCACGCCGTGCGGGTCGTGCGCGTGGATCACATCGGGCTGCAGCCGCTTGATGATCCGCGAGAACTTCCAGGCGGCCGACAGGTCCATTTCCGCGCGCGGTGCGATCGGAATCAGGTCGAGCCCTTCCGCAGCGCGGCGGCGCAACTCGCCGTCGGGGTGGGCGACCAGCGCCGCCCGATGGCCGATCGAGCGCAGCCCGTTGACGGTTAGCAGCACCTGGTTCTGCCCGCCGCGCCAGGTTCGGGCCGTGTCGACGTGCAAGGAGAACATGATCGGGTTCGGGGTTCCTGGTGCCGGGTTCAGGGTTCGTTCGGGGTTCTGGGTTCTGGGTTCGGGGTTCGGGTTCGGGTTCGGTCCATTTCCCACAGCTTGGCGAACTTGAGGAACACATAGTAGGCGTTCATCGACGAGATGATGAAGCCTGGCACGCCGTCGCGAATGCCGCCTCTTGCGATGTAGTTGCGGAGAAACGCGAGCGGCGGGTGGCCGGCCAGCTCCAGGAATCCGGCACGCCGGCCGTCCTCGTGCATCTGCCGCGCCGCCAGCGTGGTGTAGCGGTCGATTGTCTCGAGATGGTCCGCGATGTCGCGGTAGGCGTAGTGCTGGATCTCTCCGCGCAGCTGCCCCGACGATCCGTTCCGGGTCAGCGCCTCGTGCACGTATCGTCCGGTCCACCGCGCCTGGCGCCTGTCATAGAGACGATCCTGGAAATCGGGATACCAGTCGGTGGAGCGCACCCACCGCCCGAGATGCCAGGTGACCCGCGGGATGCGAAAGGCGGCGTGCCCCGGGTCAGCTGCCAACGTCGAGCGGATTTCATCCGCCAGTTCAGGCGTCACCCGCTCGTCCGCGTCCAACGACAGAATCCAGTCGTGGCTCGCGAGCGACGCCGCATAGTTCTTCTGCTCGATGTGGCCGAGCCAGTCGTGGACGACGACGCGATCGGTGTAGCGGCGCGCGATGGCGACGGTCTCGTCCGTACTATGGGAATCGACGACGACGATCTCGTCGGCCCAGGCCACCGACGCCAGGGCCGCGCCGAGATCCGCCGCCTCGTTCTTGGCCACCACGGTGACCGAGAGTTTCGACACCCGGGGAGTTTACTAGAGGGCAGGTAGCGCGGGTAGGTCGGGTGGCCAGGTAGGTCGGGTGGGCCTACAAAGAAAAAAACCGCTGAGAACACGGAGATCACAAAGAAAAACGTTTCTCTGCGAGCTTTGCGGTCTCCGCGGTTTCTTCCGGTTCGTCGTCGGGCCTAGCGCGCGATCTGGACGATGCTGTTGAAGCCGTTGATCGGCACCTGCTGCACCGCCTCGAAATCGACCAGCGACTTGTTGTAGTCGGAGATGGCGCGGATCTCGACGGTGCGCGCGAGCGAGAGGTCGCGCTGCGCCTGGACCACGAAGAACGGCGACGACATGCCGGCGGCCAGCTTCTTCTCCTCGGCCTCGAGCTTCTTCTCCTGCAGCTCACGCGACGCGCGCGCCGACTGGACCAGCTGCTGGTTGGACTGCACGTTGCGCGCGGCGGTGCGCACCTGGGTGACCACCTGCAGCTGCATGTTCTTGAGCTGCGCCTGCGCCTGGTCGTATTCGAGCTTCACCCGCGCGAGGTTCGCATGGGCGGTGTTGGCGCCGAGCGGATAACCGATCTGCACGCCGAACGCCCACTGCGGGTAGGCGTTGGTGAAGGCGTCGCCGAGCGCCGACCCGTAGCTTCGGGCGATCGACTCGATCGGCGTCGTCGTGTTGGTGATCGGGTTGTAGCCGCCCTGAAGCTGCGTGCCGGCGACGCCGACCGCGCCGTAGGTCACCTGCGCGTTGACGTCCGGCTTGATCTGGTTGTTGTAGAACTTGATGTTGATGTCGCTCTGCTCGAGCGCGTTCTTCGCGCCCCGCACGTCGGTGCGCTTGTCGAGGGCGTTGCGGACCGCGGCGTCGAGATCGATCGCGCGCGCGTCGAACGCCGGCGCGTCGCTGGGCTCGAAGGTGACGTTCCAGAACTCCGGTGTCGCGGGATCGAGGACGAGCGCGCGCAGGTTGTCCTGCGCCTGCTTGATCGCCGCCTCCGCGACGATCACGCTCGATTCATTGGTCGCCACCTCGGCTTGCGCCTGCACGATGTCGATCGGCGCCATCGTCCCGATTTCGACCCGCTTCTGGTTGTCCTTCAGCGACTGCCGCGACAGCGCCAGCGACTCCTGCTGCGCCTTCAGGTTGCCCAGAGAGTACGCGAGGTCCCAGTAGGCGTTGCGCACGCTGCGCAGCGTCGTGGTGATGACGTTTTCGAGGTTGATGTCGGACAGGTCGCGCGTTTTCTTGCTCAGCGCCACCTGCTGCCGAATCTGGTCGATTGAAAAATTGCGCAAGAGCGGCTGCTGGAAGATGGCCTGGAGGTTCGACGAGAGCCGCGGGTTGAACGTGTTGGTGGGATCCGAGGAGGTGAACCGCGAGTTGTTCCAGTTGATGGTGTAGTTGGCGCCCTGCCACGGCAGCTGCTGGGCGAGGGAGGCACCGGCGGAGAAGGTCCCGGTGGTGAGGATCGACTGGGTCCCCGCGAGGCTGCTGGTGTTCGGCGTACTGTTCGAGTTCTTCTGGAGCGTCGAGCTGAACGCCGGCGCCCACGCCGAACGCGCGAGCGAGATGCCGGTGTCCTGAATGCCCGGGTCGAACCGCTGAATCCGGATGCCGAGGTTCTGTTCCATGGCCAGACTCACCGCCTCGTCGATCGAGAGTCTGCGCAGAACTTCACCCGGCTCCTGGGCGACCGTTCTGGCAGCGGCCTGGACGGCGAGGGTCAGACTGGGCGGCGCTTGACCGGAAACGGACACCGGCTGCCCGAAAGCGGACACAGACATCGTGACAAGAACGGCCGCGATTATGGCAATTCGGGCGCAAATCGGCTGGTGCAGACGCATTACTAACGGCTCCATCAAAGAAAAGTGAGTCCGGGGTGCTGTTCTGAACTGTAGACGGTCGGCAGGGAAGTTCGGTTCACAGCAATTGTATACTTTTCCATGCACATTCCTGTCCGGATCTCGTCCAGTCTGGCGGCGCTGACGCTGGTCGCCGCCACGGCTCATCTGGCCGGATCTCCGGTCGCCGTGAAAGGCAAGGCCGTCAAGGCGGCCGGCGGCTTCGACCTGACGGTCGACAGCATCATGCGCGGGCCGAAGCTGGTCGGATATCCGCCGACGGGACTCCGCTGGTCCGGTGATTCCTCGCGCCTGTACTTCGAATGGCGTCAGCCGGCCGACGATGAATCATCCACCTGGGTAGTCGCGCGCGACGGCGGCCAGCCCCGCAGGCTGACCGACGAGGAACGCCGCAGCGCACCGCCGGTCAACGGGCGATGGGACGCGGCGCACCGCCGCGTCCTCTTCGTCGATCGCGGCGACGTCGTGCTGCTCGACACGGTGGCCGGCACGCGCCGCCAGATCACGCGCACCACCGGCAACGAAGCCAATCCCCGCTGGGCCCGGCGCGAATCGGCGATCACCTTCACCCGCGACAACAACCTGTTCGTCGTCCCGCTCGAGAGCGGCGAGATCGCGCAGCTCACCGACGTCCAGCCGCGCAAGCGCGATCCGCGCGATACCGACAGCCAGAAGTTCATCAAGGCCGAAGAAGCGAAGCTGATCGAGCACACGCGGATCGAGGCGGAGAAGAAGAAGAAGGCCGAGGAGAAAGACAAGGCGCACGCGCTCCCCAAGTTCGAGCTCGCCGATCGGCAGTCGGCCACCGACCTGCAGCTCTCCCCCGACGGCAAGCACGTCTTCATCCTCATCGTCGAGCGCGCGGAAGCGGCCAGGCGTCCCAACGTGCCGAACTACGTCACCGAATCGAGCTACACCGAGGACATTCCGGCGCGGACGTTCGTCGGCGATGCTCAGGATCTGCGCTCGCTGTCGGCCATGAATCTGGAAACGGGTAAGTCGGTGACCGTCGACTCGCCCGCGAGCGGCGCCAAGGACACAAAGGAAACGAAGGACCCAAAGGAAAAAGACACGAAGCCGGCGGTGCGCTGGGGGATGCCATTGCTGTCCGACGATGGCGGGCTGGCGATTGCGCACGTGCGGTCGGAAAACAACAAGGATCGCTGGCTGGTCGCTGTGGATCCGGAGACCGGCAAGGTACGCGTGCTCGACACTCTGCACGACGATGCGTGGGTGAGGGAGGTCGGTGGATTCGGCGCCGTCGATCCGTCATTCGGCCTGCTGCCGGATCAGAAGCATCTCTGGTTTCTCTCCGAGCGCGACGGCTGGATGCACCTCTATAGCCTGGATGCCACCGCGCCGCAGCCTGCTGCGCGTCAGCTGACGCAAGGCAAGTGGGAGATCGACGACGTTGCCTTGTCCGCGGACAAGAAGAAGTTCTACATCACGAGCACCGAGGTGCATCCGGGCGAGCGGCACCTGTATGCGATGCCCGTTGAGGGCGGCGATCGGACGAAGCTCACATCGATGACCGGCGGCACCTCCGGCGAGGCCTCGCCCGACGACCGGACGTTTGGCCTGATCTACTCGTCGAGCACCAAGCCGAACGAGGTCTACGTGATGCCGAACCGCGCCGGCGCCGCCGCGACGCAGGTGACGACCTCGACCAGCGAGGAATGGCGGTCGTACAAGTGGGCCGAGCCTCAGCTGGTGACCTACAGGACGCGCGACGGGGTGGACGTGTACGCGCGGCTGTTCACGCCCGAGATGGTCGGGGCGAAGCGCGATCCGGCCGCGCCCGCGGTCGTCTTCGTCCACGGCGCCGGATACCTGCAGAACGCCCACAAGTACTGGTCGACCTACTACCGCGAGTACATGTTCCACAATCTGCTGGCGTCGCGCGGCTACGTGGTGCTCGATCCCGACTACCGCGCCAGCGCCGGCTACGGCCGCGACTGGCGCACCGCGATCTACCGCCACATGGGCGGCAAGGATCTCGACGACGTGGTCGACGGCGCGAAATATCTGGTCGACAAGCAGAAGGTCAACGCCAGGCGGATCGGCGTCTATGGTGGCAGCTACGGTGGCTTCATCACGTTGATGGCGATGTTCACCACGCCGGATGTCTTTGCCGCGGGCGCCGCGCTCAGGCCGGTCACCGACTGGACGCACTACAACCACGGCTACACCGCCAACATCTTGAACGAGCCGCAGGCCGATGCCGAGGCGTACCGGAAGAGCTCGCCGATTTATTTTGCGGAAGGGCTCAAGGGCGCGCTGCTGATCTGCCACGGGATGGTCGACACCAACGTGCTCTTCCAGGACAGCATCCGGCTGACGCAGCGCCTCATCGAACTGCACAAGGAGAACTGGTCGATCGCGCCCTTCCCGGTGGAGAACCACGGCTTCGAGGAGGCCGCGAGCTGGGCGGACGAGTACAAGCGCATCCTGAAACTGTTCGAGGACAACCTGAGACCCCATGACACGCGACGAGCTTCTTGAACTGTACCGCCGATCGGGCGCGCTGCTCGAAGGCCACTTCCGTCTGACGTCGGGGCTGCACAGTCCGGGCTATCTGCAATGTGCGCTGGTGCTGCAGCATCCGCAGCATGCGGAGGCGCTCGGTAGGGCGATCGGCGACCGGGTCAGAGATTTGCGCCCGACGGTGGTCCTCTCGCCGGCGCTCGGCGGCATCGTCATCGGCCATGAGGTCGGACGGGCGCTCGGCGTGCGGGCGATCTTCGCCGAGCGGGTGGATGGTGCGCTCGCGTTGCGGCGCGGCTTCACGCTCGCCGGCAGCGATCGCGTGCTGGTCGTCGAAGACGTGATGACGACCGGCGGATCCACCCGCGAGACGATCGAGGCGGCGAAGGCGGCGGGTGGCCAGGTTGTCGGCACCGCGTCGATCGTGAATCGCGGCGGCGCCGCGATCCGCTTCGACGTGCCGTACGTGTCGCTGCTGGAGATCGCGCTGCCGACCTACGAACCCGAGACCTGCCCGCTCTGCGCGGAGGGCAGGCCGGTGGTAAAACCCGGGTCACGAGTGGTGACGGCCTGACGGCATTCAAGATCACCGTTGCCTATGATGGCACCGGCTTCGTCGGCTGGCAGCGGCAGGCCAACGGCATCTCCATCCAGGCGCTGATCGAGGACGCCCTGCGCGAGCTCGATGGACGCGACGTGACGGTCACCGGCGCGGGACGCACCGACGCGGGCGTTCATGCCTTCGGCCAGGTCGCCGCCTTCACGATCGCGCGCGAGCTCGGACCGGACGCCGTCGTTCGCGCGCTCAACGCGCACCTCCCGCACGCCATCCGAGTCATCACCGCGGAAGCCGCGCCGGCTGGATTTCACCCACGCTTTGGCGCACGCGCAAAAACCTATCGCTACCGGATGTGGAACGACGAGGTGATGAGCCCGTTTGATCGAGCGTATGCGTGGCATGTGGCCGGCCCGCTCGACGTCCCGGCGATGGCGGAGGCGGCGCGGCTGCTCGAGGGGCGCCACGACTTCGCGGCGTTCCAGGCGACCGGCAGCGCAGTGGCGACCACGGAGCGCGAAGTCTTCGCGTCGCTCATCCTTCGACAAGCTCATGATGAGCCTGACCCGCTCGTGGTGAGCCGGTCGAACCACGAGGCCGTTGTCGTGTACGAGATCACAGGCTCCGGCTTCCTCAGACACATGGTGCGGATCATCGTGGGATCGCTGGTCGAGATCGGGCGCGGCCGCCGGCCGATCGAATGGATTGGCGAGGCGATCGCGGCGCGCGACCGTGCCGCTGCCGGCCCGACGGCGCCGCCGCACGGACTGTTTCTGGTGCGAGTCGACTACGGCGGCGCGCTTGCGGCAGGGTCCTAAAAGCTTGTACACTCGGGGTTTACTCACGAAGGAACCGTAATGTCGCTTGAGCAGCTCCTGGCGTCGATTCCGCCGGGATCGCATGACGAGACGCTGGCGCGGCAGGTCAACTTCGAGCAGCTGCCTGCCCACGTCGCGATCATCATGGACGGCAACGGACGATGGGCGGCGCAGCGGCACCTGCCGCGCGTCGAAGGCCATCGAGCCGGCATCGATTCGGTCCGCGACGTCGTGGAGACGTCGGCGCGGCTCGGTATCGGCGTGCTGACGCTCTACGCGTTTTCGGTGGAGAACTGGAAGCGGCCGCGCGCCGAGGTCAATACCCTGATGATGCTGCTCAAGCGCTACATCAGGATCGAGCTCGCCACCCTCCTCAAGAACAACATCCAGTTCCGCGTCATCGGCCGCCCCGACGAGCTGGCCACCGACGTGCAACACGAGCTCGAAATCGGCATCCGGCAGACGGCGAACAACACCGGGATGCAGTTCAACATCGCGCTGAACTACGGCGGTCGCGCCGAGATCGTCGAGGCCGCGCGCCGCGCCATGCTGGCAGGTGTCTCGCCCGACGATCTCGACGAGCGGCGCTTCAGCGACTTCTTGTACACCGCGGGGCAGCCTGATCCCGATCTCCTGATTCGCACCAGCGGCGAGATGCGGGTCAGCAATTTCCTCCTCTGGCAGATCGCCTATGCGGAGATCTGGGTGACCGAGACGCTGTGGCCTGATTTCCGCCGGCGCGATCTCCTCGAAGCCGTGGTCGCCTACCAGAAGCGCGAACGCCGCTACGGCGGGATCAAGCCGTCGCCCGTGGCGCTCGGCGCCAAGTGAAACCGTCCTCAGCCGGCAGCCGGCGGTTTTCAGTCCGCAGTCGCCAGTCCCCGGTCCCCGGTCCCCGGTCGTGCGTTCTCGGTCGTCACACGAGGGGCCGTCGATGACCCGCGTTCTCAGCGGCGCGGCGCTGATCGCCCTCGCGGTCGGCGTCGTCTGGTTCGCGCCAGACGGCGTGTTCCAGCTGGTCGCCGCCGTTCTCGTCTCCCTCAGCGTGCGAGAGCTGGTCGTGCTGGCCGGCGCCAGCGATCTGCATGTGTCCCTGTTTCCGGTCCTGATCGCCACGCTGCTGACGGCCGGCGCGGTCGGCATGGCGTCGGGCTACGGGCTCGATGTGGCGCTGATGGCGGCCCTCGTCGCAATCGGGCTGGGCGCGCTCGGATCGTGGCGCGGCGGGGCGAACGCGCTGGCCACCGTGTCCGCCGCGCTGTTTCCCACCCTCTACATCGGCCTGCCGATCGGGGCGCTCGTCGCGGTGCGCACCTTCGCCGGACCGCGCGTGCTGTTTCTGCTGATGCTGACCGTCATGGTCAGCGACAGCGCCCAGTACTACACGGGCCGGGCGTTCGGCACCCGGCCGCTTGCGCCCGCGATCAGCCCCAAGAAAACCATCGAGGGTGCGATCGGCGGGTTCGTCTTCGGCACCGCCGTGTTCGTCGGCATCGGCGCATGGTGGGTCCCCGGGATGCCGGTGCTGTTTCGCGCCGGCCTGGGGCTCGCGGTGGTCGCGCTCGGCATCGCCGGCGATCTCTTCGAGTCCATGCTGAAGCGCAGCGCGGGAGTCAAAGACAGCTCGGCGCTGATTCCGGGCCACGGCGGCGTCCTCGATCGGATCGATGCGCTGTTGTTCGCCGCACCGGTGTATTACATCGTGCTCAGGTATGTGTAGCCTGCAGGGGCTGGGGACTGTGGACTGGGAACTGGGCCGGTTGTGAAACGCATCGCCATTCTCGGATCAACCGGCTCCATCGGCCGGAGCGCCCTCGCGGTCGTCGATGCGCATGCCGATCGGCTGCAGGTCGTCGGCCTCGCCGCCGGCGAGAACGCCGAACTGCTCGCCGAGCAGATCGCGCGCTATCGTCCCCGGGTCGCCGCCCTGGCGACAGGCGCCGCGATCGACCGGTTGAAACAGGCGGGGTCGACCGGCGGCACTACGATCGCCGGCAGCGGACGCGAGGGGCTCGTCGCTGTCGCTTCCCACCCGGATGCCGACATCGTGCTCTGTGCGTCGAGCGGAACCGAGGCGCTGGAAGCCGTGCTCGCCGCGATCGAACAGCGCAAGACGATCGCGCTCGCCAACAAGGAAGTGCTCGTCATGGCGGGCGGCATCGTCACCGAGGCCGCGGCCCGGAACGGCGTGGCGATCCTGCCGGTCGACAGCGAGCACAACGCGATTCACCAGTGCCTCCACGGCCGTGCGCCCGCCGAGACGCGCCGGCTGATTCTCACGGCGTCGGGAGGACCGTTCCGCGGCCGCTCCGCGTCTGATCTCATAGCGGTGACCGCCACCGACGCGCTGAAGCACCCGACCTGGCAAATGGGCCGGAAGATCACGATCGACTCGGCGACGTTGATGAACAAGGGGCTCGAGGTGATCGAAGCCCATTGGCTCTTCGGTGTCAGCGCTGCACAGATTGACGTGGTCATCCACCCGCAGTCGGTCGTCCATTCGATGGTGGAGCTGACCGATGGATCGATCATTGCTCAGCTGGGTGTCACGGACATGCGGCTGCCGATTCAGTACGCGTTTTCGTATCCGGATCGGTGGCCAGGGCCGCTTCCGCGGCTCGATTTCGCACACGCCGCCCGGCTCGATTTCGAGGCGCCGGATACGGACGTCTTCCCATGCCTGCGGCTGGCGTATCGCGCGCTCGAGGCGGCCCGAAGCCTGCCCGTCGTGCTCAACGCCGCCAACGAGATAGCGGTGGCGTTGTTTCTCGACGGAAAGCTGGGTTTCACCGGGATCGCGGCCGTCATCGAGCAGACGATGACGGCGCATCGACCGGCCGAGGTGCGCACTTTGGCCGAGGTGCGCGCGGTCGACCATCTGGCGCGTGAACACGCCCGGGAGATTGCCCGCGGGTTAGAATTGAAGGTCTGAGGTTATGGCGTGATCACAATTTTGGCATTCGTTTTCGTGCTCGGAGTACTCGTATTCGTGCACGAGCTCGGGCATTTTCTGGCGGCGAAACGAGTGGGCATCCGGGTCCTGAAGTTTCAGCTCGGCTTCAATCCGACCATTGTCAGCTTCCGCCGCGGCGACACCGAGTACGGCATCGGTGCGCTGCCGCTCGGCGGCTACGTCAAGATGGCCGGCGAGAACCCCGAGGACGTCGAGCTCGACGAGCACGGCAAGGTCATTACCCACCCGGACGAATTCCTGGCGAAGACCAAGTGGCAGCGATTCCAGGTCCTCATCATGGGCCCGATCATGAATCTCCTGCTCGCGGTGATCCTCACCGCCGTGGTGAATCACCACGGCATGGAAAAGGGCAGCTACGAAAACCAGCCGGTGGTGGTCGGCGTCGTCGCCGAAGGATCCGTGGCGGAGAAGGCGGACATCCGTCCGGGCGACAAGATTGTGTCGGTCGGCGGCGACGAGGTCGGTACCTGGGACCAGTTTCTCAACGCGGTTGGACTGAAGCCGGGACGCGAGATCGAGATCGGCCTGCTGCGCAGCGGCCTGCCGCAGACCCGCAAGCTGACGCCGTCGGTCGTCGGCCGCAGCCGATTCGAGTTCGGCGACATCGGCGTGATGCCGAACGTCCATCCGCATGTCGGCGAGGTCTCGAAGGGCAGTGCCGCTGAGCGTGCCGGCCTCAAGATTAACGACGTGGTGCTGGCGGTCGACGGCAAGCCGATCACCTTCTCGTATCAGTTGAAGCAGGCGATCTCCAAGCATCCCGAGCAGCAGATCGCGATGACCATTCTGCGCGGCGGCCAGACGCAGACCGTTCAGGCGACGCCATCCCGGCAGGGCGACGAGGGACTGCTCGGCATCCGCATCGGCGACGACACCTACACGGACAAGCCCAACTTCAGCGAATCGATCAGCCGTGCGGTGACGATGAACATCGAGATGGCGCGGCTGATTTTCAAGACCCTGGGCGGGCTGTTCACGCGCGAAACCTCTCCGAAGCAGTTGATGGGGCCGATCGCGATCGCGCAGTTGTCGGGTGAATCGGCGCAGCTCGGTTGGATCGCCCTGATCTCGTTGATGGCTTCGATCAGCCTCAACCTCGGGCTGCTGAACCTGATGCCGGTCCCGGTTCTCGATGGCGGGCACATCTTCATCATGGCTCTCGAAGGCCTGGCGCGCCGCGATTTCAGCCAGGCGGTGAAGGAGAAGATGCTGATGGCCGGTTTTGCGGTCATCCTGATGTTGATGGTGACAGTCATCTATAACGATCTCACACGGATCAGCTGGATCGAACGGCTGATGCCATGGAGATAACGCGCTAAAAAAGGCCTTTTTCCGCCTGCTGCGGCGCCCTGGGCGCCCGTCTCCCGTTGGGCGCGCGAATTGCACCAGCCTCTACTGGAGGCTCAACCGTGCAATTGATGAGATTCGCATCCCCCCTGGTTTTCGCGCTGGCGCTGACCGCCGGCTCCGTTTCGTCTGCCGCCGCGCAGTCAGTGACGACGAGCGATGTGCAGCGTCTTCAGGACAGCATTTACGACGCGTCGCGGACCATCAGTCAGCTGCGCTCGCGAGACGCATCCGCCGCGTCGCAGCTGCAGGCTGAACTGGATGACGCCGCCGACGAAGCGGTGTACTTGAAAGTGAAGCTGCGCAAGAACGAGCCGATCGGCCGCAGCGAGTACGCCGACGTACGCGACCGCGTCGAGAACATCCGCAACCGCGCGCGCGGCGATTCCACCGGCGGCTACACGCCCGGATCGATCAACGACAACCGTCCGGTGTCCACCGCGGGCGCGCCGCCGCGTCCGCCGTATCCCAGTGAGGACCGGTACCCGAACGACAACACGGTCCGGTCGCAGAACCCGAACGAGATCCCGGTGTCGACCGAGTTCGACGTTCGTCTGCAGAACCCGCTGAGCTCGAAAACGTCCATGGTCGAGGATCGCTTCGAAGCGACGACGATGGTGGATCTGCGCGACGAACACGGACGCGTGCTGGTGCCCGCCGGATCGGTGATGCGCGGCGTCGTGAGCTCCGTGAACAAGGCGACGCGAACCGATCGCAAGGGCAGCATGACGGTCGCCTTCGATCGCGTCACGATCAACGGCCGCTCCTATCCGATCCGCGCCACGGTGTCCCAGGCGCTCGAGAGCGAAGGGATCATGGGCGAGAAGGGGAAGATCGGCATCGGCGCGGGCGCCGGCGCGATCCTGGGCGCGATCCTCGGCGGCGCGAAAGGCGCGCTCGCCGGCATCCTGATCGGCGGCGGCGGCACGATCGCGGCAACCGAAGGGAACGACGTCGAGCTGCCGGCGGGGACGGTGCTTCGCGTCAGGTTGGATTCGCCGCTCATGCTCCAACGCTAACCGCTGTTTCGTGTATCGTGTCGGCATGCGGATCCTACCCTTCCTGCTTGCCGGCACGATCGCCTCGCTATCCTCGCTGATCGCCGCACCCGCGGCAGTTCCTGAACCATGCACCGCTGCGACCTCGGCTTGCACTGAATGGGTGACGCTCGGCGGCGGACCGTCCCGTTCGCTGATCTACCGCAGCCATTCACTCGACACGCGCAACGAGAGCGTCCGCCGCGCGCTCATCATGGTGCACGGCACCAACCGCAACGCGGATCACTACTTCACGACCGCGACCACCGCGGCCTTTCTCGGCCGCGCGCTCGACGACACCGTCGTGGTCTCGCCGCGCATCGCCTCGGCCGAAGGCAGCTGTCATGACGCGCTCGACACCAACGAAGTGAGCTGGAGCTGCACCGGGGACAGCTGGCGCTCCGGAGGAGCCGCGCCGAAGAACCCGGACCTCACCTCGTTCGACTTCGTCGATGCCATCCTCCGGAAGCTGGCGAACAAATCGACCTTCCCGAATCTTCGCGCGATTGTCGTCGCCGGACATTCGGCCGGCGGACAGTTCGTGTCGCGTTATGAGATGGCCAACCGGGTGCACGACACGCTCGGTGTGCCGGTGACCTACGTTGTCGCGAACCCCTCGAGCTATGCGTGGCCGGACGCGACCCGGCCGCTCGCCACCGACGATGCGGCGCCCGAGAACGCCAAGGGCGCCTGGAGCACCGAGACCCCGCACACGAAGTTCTCGTACGGTCCGTTCGAGGCCGCCGCCTGCGCCAACTACGACAGATGGCCGGCCGGTTTCCAGAACCGGACCAGCGGCTATACCGCGAAGACGTCGGACGATCAGCTCAAGAAGCAGCTGGTGTCTCGGCCGACGACCTATTTGCTTGGCCAGGTCGATACGCTGCCGCTGGGTGGGTTCGACTCGTCGTGTCCCGCGATGGCGCAAGGCGCGACGCGCCGGGCCCGTGGCGAGGCATTCGTGAAGTACATCAACGAACGAATGGGCGCGAAGCAGGCGATCCAGATCGTGCCCGAGTGCGGACACAACGATCGTTGCGTCTACACCACCGATGCGGTGCTGCCGGTCATTTTCCCGAAATGATCTCGGTCATCGCGATCCTGGCGGCGGCAATCGTCGCGTCGACATCCTTGGCCGTGTGCGCTGCGGACAAGAACCACGCTTCGAACTGTGACGGCGGCGGATAGACGCCGCGGTCGAGCATTGCACGGAAGAACCGCGCGTACCGATCGGTGTCCGCGCTCGTCGCCGACGAGAAATCACGGACCGGACGATCGGTGAAGAACGGCGTGAGGACCGATCCGAACGCATTGACTTGCAGGGCGACGCCGGCACCGCGGGCGGCGTCGGCCAGCCCGGCGGCCAGGCGCGCGGTGAGCGCCGCCAGCGACTTGTAGAGTTTCGGCGACAGATTTTTCAGGCACCACAGGCCCGCGGTCATGGCGAGCGGGTTTCCCGACAGCGTGCCGGCCTGATACACCGGACCGGCCGGTGAGACCAGCTCCATCAGATCCGCCCGCCCGCCGTACGCGCCGACCGGCAGCCCGCCGCCGATGATCTTGCCGAGACACGTCAGGTCCGGGCGGACACCGGCGAGCGCCTGCGCGCCGCCGGCGGCTGCCCGAAATCCCGAGATCACCTCGTCGAAGATCAGCAGCGCGCCTGCGCCGGTTGTGATCTCGCGCAACCCCGACAGAAACCCCTCGGCCGGCGGAACGACTCCCATGTTGCCGGCAATCGGCTCGACGATGACCGCGGCGATCTGGTCGCGGTGCGCCGCGAACACCCGGCGGACCGACTCGAGATCGTTGTAGGCCGCCACCAGGGTGTCGGCCGATGTCCCGCGCGTCACGCCGGGACTGGTCGGCGTCCCCAACGTCAGCGCGCCCGAGCCTGCCTTCACCAGGAACGCATCCGCGTGACCGTGGTAGCAGCCCTCGAATTTCACGATCCGATCGCGGCCGGTCGCGGCGCGCGCGACCCGCAGCGCGCTCATCGCCGCCTCGGTGCCGGAGCTGACAAAGCGCACGCGCTCGAGGGACGGCATCAGGCCGCGCACGCGCTCGCCGAGCTCGACCTCGAGCGGGCTGGGCGCGCCGAAGCTGGTGCCGTCTTTCGCGGCGGCGCCCAGGGCCTTCACCAGCCCACGCGGCGCGTGGCCGTGGATCAGCGGTCCCCACGACATGACGTAGTCGATGTAGCGGTTGCCATCGACATCCTGGATGCGCGCGCCGGACGCGCGGCGGATGAACAGCGGAGAGCCGCCGACGCTCTTGAAGGCCCGAACGGGGCTGTCGACGCCGCCGGGAAGGATTCGCTGGGCGCGCCGGAATAAGAGGGCAGAGCGCTTTGTGATCATCGTCAATGGCTGACAGGTTACCTGACTTTAATCGTGGCCAGATCGCCGATCGCGGCTGAGAGGAACTTCTGCTCGTCCTTGTCGTGCGTGCGGTTCCGCGCGGCGTCGAAGGTGCGTGAGGCGCTGTCGAAATCGCGCTCCAAAACGAACAGCGACGCCATGCCCAGCGCGGCGCGGTACGACGAGGGATCGCGCTCGAGCGCTTTCATGAACAGCGTCTTGGCCAGCGGCAGGTCGCGAGCCACCAGCGCGATGCGGCCCGCGCCTGCCATGAAGTCGGCGTCGGCGTCCTCGGGCATGATCTGAAGCGCCGTTCGCGCCTGGTCCGGGTGCGCGTCGCGCGCAGCCGCCGCGGCCTGGGTGAGCAGCTCACCTTTGACATCAGTCGACGGGCGGACAGGCTTCAGCACGAGATCCCAGGTGAGGGCCATGCCCGATGTGCCCATGCTGACCGTCGTGAGAATACGGATCGGCAAGACGACCGTTTCAGGGATGTAGCCGGGGGCCATCACTTCGAACAGCCAGATGCCCGGCTGCAAGGCGCCCACGTTCCACTCGCCCTTGGCGTTGGACTGCGCGGACAATTTGCGCGGCCCGGCAAACGTGCCGGCCGCATACCCGTAGAACGCTTCGAGCCGGACGTCGGCCTTGTCGATCGGCTCACCGCGCTCGGTGACGACGCGTCCCTTCACGCGGAAGGCGGCGTGCTGGGCATGGAGGACGGACAGGGCGGGAAGGGCAGGAAGCATCAACATCGCGCAGACAATGAACGCTCGTCTCATCCTGCCCCTCCAGCCCATCCCGCCCCTCCTGCCCATCAGTACGTCGCCCGCATCACGTTGTGTGCCTTGTTCAGTTCGGCGATCGCGGCGGAAAGGTAGCCGCGCTCGTCCTTGTCTTTTGTCAGATCCCTGGCGCCGGCGAATGCCTTTGCGGCCTCGTCGACGTTGCGCTGCATGAGCGCCGAGGAACCCATCCCGAGCGTGGCGCGAAACGATTTCGGGTCGCGTTCCAGGGCGCGGCGAAACAACGGCCGCGCTGTCGCCGCTTCGCGCATCAGCAGGCAGATGCTGCCGGCTGCCGCCAGTACGTCCGGGTCGTTGCTGTCGGCGAGGCGCGAGAGCAGCGGCGTGACGCGGTCCGCGCGACGGGCCAGCGCCGCCTCGGCGGCGTCGCCGAGGATCCGGCCGATGTCCCCGGAGGGCGCCGGCGACAGCCGCAGGAGCGGATGCCAGGCCGGGGTGAGACGGTCGATTCCGGAACTGGCCGGTGCAACCAGGTTGAACGGCAGCGCGACCGCGTCCGGCAACTGGCCCGGCGCCGTTGCGTCGAACACCCAGATGCCGGCCTTGAACGCCAGCAGCGCCCACTCGCCCTTGGCGTTGGTTTGTGCGGCAAACGTCCGCTGGCCGAGAAAGTCGCCACCGGCAAAGCCGTAGAGCGCCTCGACGCGCACGTCGGCGGCCGCAACCGGCGTTCCGGCCTCGCTCACGACCTTGCCGGAGAGCCGGTCGAGCGGTTGTGCGGCGATCGTCGCCGCCGCGGCGACCGCGGCTGACGCGAGAAAACGGCTGGCGCGGACGTGCATGGAGACCTCGGCTATCGTGCTGCCGTCATTCCGTGGCCGTGAATCACGATCCCGGGCCGTTCGCCGGTGTGGCGTCCCTCGTCGAGGACCACGCGTCCGTTGACGACCACGGTGGGGATGCCGACCGGGTACTGGAACGGGTCGGTGAACGTGGCGCGATCGGCGACCGTCGCCGGATCGAAGATCACGAGGTCGGCGGCCAGCCCTTCCTTGATCAACCCGCGATCCGTGATGTGCAGCTGCGATGCGGTGAGGCCGCTCATCTTGTGGACCGCCTGCTCGAGCGAGATGACGTGTTCCTCGCGCACGTACTTGCCGAGGACCCGCGGGAAGGTCCCGAAGTTTCGCGGGTGCGGCACGCCGCTGCGCAGCGGCCCGCTCGTCGCCAGCGCGGACCCGTCGGATCCCACCGAGACCCACGGCTGCTGCATCGCCAGCTTCAGGTCGTTCTCGTCGATGATGAACCAGACGCACCCGACATTGCCGTTATGGGCGATCAGGATCTCGAACACGAAATCGTAGGGCTCTTTCCCCGCGGCCTTCGCCGCGTCGTCGATCCGCATGCCTTCGAATTTCTTGTAGGCCGGCTGCCGGATCGAGGCGAGCTGGACGTTGTGCCACGTGCCGGCCGAGATCAGGCGGTTCTCCCACGTTGGATGCGGGTCGTCCATCTCCTTGCGGATCCGCGCGCGCGTTGCCGGATCCTTGAGCCGCTCCGCCATTTTCACGCCGCCGCCTTCGTGCGCCCACGGCGGAATGGTCTGAGACAAGCCGGTGCTGCTGGCGACGTAGGGATACTGATCGGCGGAGAACTCGACGCCGCGCTTCCGCGCCGCGTCGACCAGCGCGATGACTTCCTTCATCCGGCCGAAGTTCTTCGCGCCGGTGACCTTGAGGTGGAAGACGTGGACCGGGATGCGCGCGCCTTCGCCGATCGCGATCGCCTCCTCGAGGCCTTCGCGCAGCTTCTCGCCGTCGTACCTCAGGTGCGACGCGTAGAGTCCGCCGGCGGCGCTCGCGGGCCGCGAGAGCGCGATCAGCTCGTCGGTCTTCGCGTAGGCATTCGGCGAGTAGATCAGGCCGGTCGACACGCCGTACGCGCCCTGCTTCATGGCGTCGGCCACGAGGCGCGACATCTGCTCCAGCTCCGCGGTCTTCGGCGCGCGCTCGTCGTTGCCCATCACGAGCTCGCGGACCTGGCCGAGGCCGACGTACGACAGCAGGTTCACCGACGTTTTGCCGCGCTCGATCGCCGAGAAGTACCCGGCGAAGTCGCTCCAGCCGTGCTCGGCGGTCGGCTTCTGTGGCGCGACCGATCCGCTCTCGCCGATCACTTCGGTGGTGACGCCCTGGCGGATCTTGCTCTCGGCGTTGCCGTCGGTCAGCAGGCTGAAGTCGGAATGCGAATGCGGATCGATGAACCCGGGGGCGAGGACCATGCCGCGGGCGTCGATGGTGCGCGTCGCTGATCCGGTCACCCGGCCGACGCCGACGACCCGGCCGTCGCGGACCGCGACCGAGCCGGTGACCGATGCGGCGCCGGTGCCGTCGATGATCCGGGCGTTGGTGATGAGGAGATCGAACGGCCGCCCGGGCGGCTGTGCCGCGACGGCCGCGGCGCCGAGCGCGGCGGCCGCCGTCAGGGCCAGGCTGATCTGTTTCACGGGCGGATTATAAGCCCACCCGAAAGGTGGCCCGTTTCGACCCATCCTCCGGTATGATCGCATTCCCCCGGCCACAGGTCATGCAGATGCGTCGTCCGCCATTTCCGCTGCTCGTGATGGCCCTGGCATTGTCAGCGGTCGCACTCGTGCGCGCCGCCGACGACCTCGTTCTGACCCGTTTTGGGGAGTATCTCGACGCCTTGCGCGTGCAGGCCGGGATCCCCGGCCTGGCGGCGGCGATTGTCGGACCGACCGACGTGACCTGGGAAGGCGCGTTCGGCCAGCAGGACGTCGATCGGAATATCGCGACGAGACTGTTTACCCCCTTCCAGCTCGACGGCACCACTCAGACGATTGTCGCGTCGCTCGCCGTCCGGTGCGCCTCGGACGGATGGCTGTCGCTCGACGATCGCGTCGGCAAGTACGCGCCGAACAGTCCGGACGCGGCTGCGACGATCGGCCAATTGCTGACGCACACCACTGCTGGCCCGGCCGGGCTGACTTTTTCCTATCGCCCCGAGCGGCTCGCGCCGGTGGCGGCCGCCATCGCGGGCTGCACCGACTCGTCATTCCGGTGGGGTGTCGGCGCCGTGCTCGAAAAGATGGCGATGTTCGATTCAGTGCCGGGAGCCGACGTGGTCCAGCTCACGGCCCCCGCTGAGGCGTTCACCGCATCGGCGTTGCAGCGGTACGCGGGCGTCGTGCGCTCGCTGGCCACGCCGTACTCAGTGGGCGGCGGCCGTGCCACGGCGTCCTCGTACGTCGCCAACACCCTCACGCCGGCGTCCGGGTTGATTTCTACGGTCCGCGACCTCGAGCAGTTCGACCTCTCGCTGAAATCGGGTTTCCTGTTGCGCCCCGAATGGCGGACGTTTGCGTTGACGCCGCCCAACGACGCCGGCGGCAGCCCGCTGCCTCATGCGTACGGCTGGTTCGTCCAGGCCTACAACGGCGGGCGCGTCGCGTGGCAGTACGGGGTCAGCGACAACGCCTCCTCGTCGATGATCGTGACGCTGCCGCAACGCGGCGTGACGCTGATTCTGCTCGCCAACAGCCAGGGTCTGGTCAGGCCGTTCAACCTGTCGGCCGGGGACGTCACGGTCTCGCCTTTTGCGCGGCTGTTTCTGTCGGTCTTCGTCCGATGAGGCGGCGCGGCTTTACGAGAACGCTGGTACTGGGGGCTGGTCTTCTGCTACTGTGCGTCCGTACCGAGGCTGCGGAGCGGCAAGTGCGACCGTTTGCGGGCGTCACGTTCGGCGGCGCGGCGCCTATCGATTTCGAGAATGCCGCCGGAAAGCCGCATCCGGCGATCGGCGTCGCCGCGGTGTTTCTCGGTGAACTGTTCGGCGTGGACATCGACGTCGCCGACGTGCCGGGATTTCTGCAGGCCGGCGACAAGAACCTGGTGCTCAACAGCCGCGTGACGACGGTGTGTGGCAACGTGGTGATCGCGGCCCCGCACCGGCTCACGGAGTACACCCTGCGGCCCTACATCGTCGCGGGTGGGGGGCTGATGCGGATCACCGAGACGACATCGCTCAGCGCGTCCGATCTGTCGTCCGTGGTCCCGACCTTCGACCTTGGCGTCGGCGCGGTCGCCTTCGTCACCAGTCGCGCCGGCGTCTCCTGGGACGTCCGCCGCTTTCAAAGCTTCCGCGACGAGTCCCTGCCGACAGGGTTCGGCGACCATCTCTCGTACTGGCGTGCGACGATGGCTGCGGTGTTTCGGTACTAGCCTATGCGTGTCATCATGCGAACGTTGTCCGTCGCGGTCGTCCTGTTGCTGGTGTCATCGCCGGCATTGCGCTCGCAAGAGACGCTCAGAATCACGCCGTTCATCAACGACAACCACGTGGTCGTGTCGTTCGAGCTCAACGATGCGTATACCGACGCCGTCCGAGAGGCGATCGCGAGCGGGTTGCGGACTACCTTCACCTACGAGCTCGAGCTGCGGACGCCGGCCTGGATCGATCGAACGGTCGGGACGACGGTCGTGGCGACGACCGATCGATACGACAACCTCACGCGGCGCCACACCCTCACGCGCACCATCGACGGCCGCGTCGAAGGGGTGCTGGTCACCGAAGACGATGCGGTCGTGAAGAGCTGGCTGACGAAGTGGACGCGAGTACCGGTGGCCGACACCGCCAGGCTGGACGCGGCGCGCGACTACTACGTGCGGGTGACGACGCGCGCCCGCCCGGTGGGCGGCTCGTTCCTCGGGCTCACCAAGACGATCACCGGCCGGGCCAAGTTCACGTTCGTCCCCTGACGCGGCTACTCGATCTCGAAGCGGTAGATCATCCCGAGCTCGTAGTGGCGCCCCTCGTCTTCTGACATCGCACAGACTAGCAGGTACTGACCCGGCTTGAGATCGGTCCGGAACGACGCGTCCGCGCCGGGCGCGAGCGTTTCGATACCGCCGACGCGCTCGCCCGGCTCGGGGCCTTTGCTGCCGTGTTCGAACCAGGCCCGCTCGCCGAATTCGCTGACACCGTCCGGCAGCCTGACGACGAGGGCCTGATGCGGCTCCGAGCCTTCGTTCTTCACGTGCCAGAGCAGCTTGCCCGCTTCAACAGGAGCGGAGAGCCTGAAATGATGGTCGGTGAGCACGACTGTGATCGACGGGTCGGTCTGTCCGCCCCAAGCCAACACGGCGAGCGAACACGACGTACAACGCAGAGCTCGCAGAACCCGCAGGAAGAGTTTGTTCTGCGTGTTCCGCGGGTTCTGCGTTGATCGTCGTGAGGTCACGCGATTGCGCGCGCGGCGTCTCGCGCGTAATAGGTAATGATGATGTCCGCGCCGGCGCGGCGGATGGCGGTCAGCGTTTCCAGCATCGCGCGCGGCTCGTCGATCCAGCCGTTGCGCGCCGCCGCCTTCAGCATCGCGTACTCGCCGCTGACGTGATAGGCGGCGGTGGGGAAATCGAACGCCTCTTTCACGCGCGCGATGACATCAAGATAGGTGATCGCCGGCTTGACCATGACGATGTCGGCGCCTTCGGCGATGTCGAGCTCGACCTCGCGCAGCGCCTCGGCCGCGTTGGCCGGGTCCATCTGGTGCGACCGCCGATCGCCGAACTGCGGCGCGGAACCCGCCGCGTCGCGGAAGGGCCCGTAGAAGGCCGAGCAGTACTTCGCGGCGTAGGCCATGATCGCGGTGTTCTCGAACCCGCGCTCGTCGAGCGCCCGGCGGATCGCGCCGACTCGGCCGTCCATCATGTCCGACGGCGCGACGATGTCGGCGCCGGCCGCTGCATGAGACACCGCCGCGCGCACGAGCTGATCGACGGTCGGGTCGTTGGCGATCTCGTGGTCGATCACGATGCCGCAGTGGCCGTGGTCGGTGTACTCGCAGAGGCAGACGTCGGTGGCGACGAGGACATCGGCGACCTCCCGCTTGATCGCGCGAATCGCGGCCTGCACCGGCGCTTCCGGATCGTAGGCCTGCGACCCGATGTCGTCCTTCCGATCGGGGATGCCGAACAGGATGACGCTCTTGACGCCGTCGGCCTGTGCCGCCGCGGCTTCCTTCACCGCCTCGTCGACCGAGAGGTTGAAGACGCCGGGCATCGACGCGACCTCGCGGCGCACGCCCTCGCCTTCGCAGACGAAGAGCGGCAGCATGAACATGTCGGGCGAGAGCCGCGTCTCCCGCACCAGCGCGCGCATGGTCGCAGTCCGGCGCAGCCGGCGCAGGCGTCGCGTGATGGTGAGGGCCGCCGGTGCTTGGGTGCGGGTCATGATTTCTCGATTATCTCAGAGAGGCACAGGGATCCGGGAGCTCACCGAGTGTTTTTGCCACGGAGACGCAGAGGCACCGAGATTGTGAGATTGAGCCTTCGGGTGACGGCTCGCGGCGTCGGCCGGCGAAGCCGGCCGCGCCCGACGAGACGAACCGGGGAAAACACAACCATCCCGCCTTGATAGATCGGTTGTGTTTTCCCCCGTTCGTCTTGTCGGGCTGCCGCAACGCGGCAGCCGCGAGCCGCTCCAGCAGAAAATTCTCTGTGTCTCTGTGTCTCTGTGGCCCTTTACCTCTGTGCGCTCGACGTCGTCTCCGTGTCTCGTCCCTCGAAATACTTCGCGATCGCCTCGACGAGCGCCGGGATCGTGTAGCTGGCCGGCTGGATCGTGGTCTCGATGTTCGATCGCGCGGCGGCCTCGGCGGTCACCGGTCCGATGCACGCCACCACCGTCGTCGCCAGCAGGTCGGCCGCGGGCTCCGCGCCCAGGATGCGGACGAAATTCCGGACCGCCGACGCGCTCGTGAACGTGACGACGTCCACGGTACGCTCGAGCAGCATGCGGTAGATGTCGGGCTCGCCCTCGCGGTCGGCTTCGACGGCGATGGTCCGGTATGCCACGACCTCGGTGACGTCCGCCCCCTGTTTGCGCAGTTCCTCGGTCAGCAGTTCCCGGCCGATGTCCGCGTGGGGCAGCAGCACCCGCTTCCCCCTGATGTCGCCGCTCTCGGTCAGCACGCGCAGCACCGACTCCGCTCGATACTCCAGCGGCGTCAGGTCGACCTTCAGGCCGTGTTCTTCCAGACGCGCGGCCGTCGCCGCGCCGACGCCGCACAACCGGACGCCGCCGAGCGCGCGCAGGTCGGTCGGTCCGGCGAGGAGCCGGTCCATGAATGCGTCGACCGCATTCACGCTCGAGAAGACGATCCAGTCGAACTCGCCGGCGCGGGCGCAGGCCTCGTCCAATGGTCCGTAGTCTTCCGGCGGCGTGATCCGGATCATCGGCGCTTCGATCGCGTCCGCCCCAAGCGCCTCGAGCCGCTCGACGAGATCCATGCTCTGGTCTTTGGGTCGCGTCACCAGGATGCGCTTGCCGAACAGCGGCCGTTCGTCGAACCAGCGCAGGTGCTCGCGCAGCGCGACGACCCGTCCGACCACGAGAATGGCCGGCCGGCGGTCAGCGCCATGCGCGACGGCCGCGGCGATCTCCGCGAGCGGGCCGGCGATGGTCTGCTGCGTCGGCCGGGTGCCATCGTAAATCACCGCCGCCGAATCGTCCGGCGATCGCCCGTGTGCGATCAGCGCGCGCAGCATCTCCGGCAGCTGTTGCGGTCCGGCGTAGCAGACCAGCGTGCCGTCGAGCCGGGCGAGGCTCGGCCAGTCGATCGACGCCGGCGCCTTGCCATCGTCTTCGTGGCCGCGGATGAAGGTGACCGTATCGCCGCCACCGGGGTAGGTAATCGGAATGCCCGCGTAACCCGGCACCGCGATGCCCACCGGTACGCCGGGAACCACCTCGAAGCGCACGCCCTGCTCGTGCAGAAACAGCGCCTCTGCGCCGCCGCTGTCGAACACGAACGGGTCGCCCCACTTCAACCGCGCCACGGTCTTGCCCTCGCGCGCTTTTTCGGCGAGCAGATAGCAGATGGCTTCCTGCTCCAGCGGCTGCGGCGCGGCGGTGCCGACGTCGATCTGCTCCGCATCCGGCCGCGCCGAGCGCAGCAGCCGCGCCGGCACCAGATGGTCGTACAGCACGACGTCAGCCGCGGACAGATACTGCAGGCCGCGGACGGTCATGAGACCGGGATCGCCGGGACCGGCGCCGATTAGGTAAACAATACTCATACGTTCGTCGTTCGTTCGTTCTCGGGCGTCTACTCGCGCCTGCCCTGAGCGCTCGTCGCCTCAGCAAGGATTTCCCCCGCTCCGTCCGCGATCAGCTGCGCGCCGACGCGGGCGCCGAGTGCGGCCGCCTCGCGCCTCGGGGCGCGCGCCTGGCCGCGGACGAGGCGGCTGCCGTCGAGCGCCACCACCGCGGCGATGATCTCCAGCTCGTCGCCGTCGACGACCGACGCCAGCGCGCCGACCGGTGTCTGACATCCGCCGCCCAGCGTCGCCACCAGCGCGCGCTCGGCGGTGAGCGCGTCTCCCGCGGCGGCGTCAGAGATGCGTGCCACCGCGGCGCGCGTCCGGGCGTCGGCGGTGCGTATCTCGATCGCGACGATTCCTTGACCGGGGGCAGGCACGCAGGCCTCCGCCGGGATCGAAAGCGAGATGCGCGCCGCGAACCCCAACCGTGTCAGCCCCGCGGCCGCCAGTACCAGCGCATCATGTGCGCCTTCGTCGAGCTTTCGCAACCGCGTGTCGAGATTCCCGCGGATCCCGGTGAAACGCGCGCCGGGCAACAACCGCATCAGCTGCGCGACGCGGCGAACGCTGCCGGTCCCGATCGACGGTGAGTCGCCGAGAGCCGCGGCGAGCGCCTCGATTGATGCCATGGCCCTGAGCCTTGAGCCCTCGGCCCTTCGGGGTAACACCACTGCGTCCAGCGGGTTTTCTCTCGGCAACACTCCCGCGATCGTCAGTCCCTCCGGCAGCACCGCCGACATATCCTTGCTGCTGTGCACCGCGAGGTCGATCTCGCCGCCGAGCAACGCGTCTTCGATTTCCTTGACGAAGAGCCCCTTGCCGCCGATTTCGGAGAGCGGCCGCTCCTGCAGCCGGTCCCCATCCGTCTTGATCACGACGATGCGGCACGCCGGGCCGCCGGCCGCGACGATGCGCGCCGCGACGGTGTTGGCTTGCCAGAGCGCGAGTTGGCTCCCTCGCGTCCCGAGGCGAAGTTCCTGAGCGTCATCCATGCGTGGTGCGAGCCCGAACGGCTAGCGTTGTCCGCCTGAGGGGCGCTTGAACGGCTCGATGCGCCCGCCTTTCGCGGGCCGGCCGCGTTCCGCCGGTTCGTCCGCCGGACTGCTGAGCGCGAACAGCCGGTTCATCGCCTCCGTGTAGGCGCTGACCGCCTCCGAGTTGTCCAGCGCCTTCAGCTGTTCGGTCGGCGTCAGCAGCAGCTTCTCGACGATGAGGTGCGTGATTTCGTCGACTCTGGCGCGCGCCTCGGGTGGCAACGACGACAGCTTGAAGTCGAGCCGCTCGAGCTCGGTGCGCCGGATCGTCTCGAACCGCTCACGCAACGCGACGACGGTCGGAATCGCGCCGCGCGACCGGAACCAGCCGCCGAACTTCTCGACCTCGTCGTTGACGATGGTCTCGGCGCGCGCGACCTCGCTGGCGCGCCGTGCGAGGTTTTCGCGGATCGTCGCCTGCAGGTCGTCGATGTTGTAGAGGAACACCTGCTCGATTTCGCCGGCCGCTGCCTCGACATCGCGCGGCATGGCGATGTCGATGATGAAGAGCGGGCGGTTGCGCCGTGGCCGCATCACCGCCTCGACATGCGCCTTGGTCAGGATCGGCGAAGCCGCGCCGGTGGCCGTAATCACGATGTCGCTGGCGGCGAGCACAGCGTCGAGCTCCTCCCAGGGCGCCGCGCTGGCGCCGCCGATCGCCTCCGCAGTCCTCGCCGCGTGCGCCATCGTCCGGCTGACGATCGTGACCTGCTTCACCGCCTGCGACTTCATGTGCAGCGCCGTGAGCTTGCCCATCTCGCCCGCGCCGATGACGGCGACGCTTCTGCCGCCGAGGTCGCCGAAAATCTTGCGCGCCAGCGCGACCGCCGCGTAGCTCACCGACACCGCACCCGAGCCGAGACCGGTTTCCGTCCGGACACGCTTGCCGACGGCGAACGAGCTGTGGAAGAGGCGGTTGAGCACCGGGCCCGAGGTGTGGGCGTCGGTCGCAATGGTGTGCGCGTCCTTCACCTGGCCGAGAATCTGCGGCTCCCCCATGACGAGCGAGTCGAGGCCGGCGGCCACGCGAAACAGGTGCCGCGCGACGTCGAGATCGGTGACGTCATACACGTGGGGCGTGATCTCGGCCGCCGTGACCCCGTTGAATTCGCTGACGAAGCGGACCAGGTCCTGCCGGGTGGCGGCCGCCTCGTCGCACGCGACGTAGAGCTCGGCGCGGTTGCAGGTCGACACCACCACCGCCTCGCGCGCCGATCCGCGCTGGGCGAGGGCGCGCAGCGCGTCGGCCACGCCGCGGGCCTGGAAGTCGACCCGCTCGCGCAGCTCGACCGGCGCGGTGCGATGACTGATTCCCACAAGTAGAAGCTGCACGTTAGAAATTGTGAGACTTCGAGAAAAAGTACGTGATCGGCACGAAATTGAAGAGCACGATCACGAACCCGAGCGCCGACAGATAGGCCGCGCGCCGTCCACCCCAGCCGATGCGCCGCGCGGCGAACAGCTCGAACGAATAGACGAACCAGCAGAGCAGCGCGACGAAAATCTTGGGATCTTCGAGCGACATCGCCTGCACGCGTGGATCGACCGCGCCGTAGCCCACCCGGGCCTGCGCCGCCCAGAT
>Ga0070665_100001489_pt1 | contig 27335 bp, 24 predicted proteins | sample KBSS13metaG_FD_65862 | JGI IMG/M metagenome (GOLD analysis project Ga0070665, IMG submission 65862) | Switchgrass rhizosphere microbial communities from Kellogg Biological Station, Michigan, USA - KBS S1-3 metaG | ecosystem: Host-associated > Plants > Roots > Rhizosphere > Soil ... | reverse complement strand
CGGATCTTCTCGTCGAGCCGCTGCATCTCGGTGCGGAACTGAGCGCACGCGGCACAGTCGCGCAGATGCGCCTCGAGCTCGGGGCTCGTGGCTGTGGGTTCCGCGCCCAGCGTCAGGTGCACGTCGGAGCAGTTCACGGCGTACCCTCCAGGCTCTTGTCGTGGCCCGGCTCGCAGTCGAGCCCGGGCGTAAGCCCGTAGATCTCGCGCAACCGGTTCCGCGCGCGGAACAGCCGTGTCAGCACGGCGGGAATCGACAAGTTCATCTCCTTCGCAATCTCGGCGGTCGAATAGCCGCCGAGCACCTGCATGACGAGCGGCTCGCGATAATCATCCGGGAGCCGCAGGATCGCCCTGCGCAAGTCGAGCAGCTCGCCGTCGCCTGCGCGGGCGAGCGCGATGTCTTCGCGCGCCACCACTTCCGTCACGTCCACGGTGACGAGCCTCTTGCGCTCGTACAGACGCGCATGTTCGCGGCGAACGATCGTGAGCAGCCAGTGGCGCGCGGCAGCTGCATCCTTCAGCTCCGATCGCGCACGCCACGCGCGAAGCATGGCTTCCTGAACAACGTCTTCAGCGACCGAGCGATCGCGCGCCAGCCAGTACGCGAATCGCACGAGCTCGGGGCGCACGGACTCGAGAAGCTGGCCGAATGCATCTCCCAGGCGCTCTCCGCTCTCGTCAGGGTGTGATTGATTCATGTATAAGACCGGCCTCTCCCGACCCACATTGCCATGAACGCCGCTCATTTGCAGGGCCCCGTCGCGCCCGTCCCGACCACTCCGCGGGCCCTGGCCCAAGCTGCTGATCCTGACGCCATTTTCGGGCGCCGCGCTTGAACACGCAGGCCGATCAGTACGGCGTCGTGGGCCATCCGGTCGCGCACAGCTGGTCCCCTTTCATTCACGGAATGTTTGCGCGCCAGACCGGCGAGCAGGTCGTCTACCGCCTGCACGATGTGCTGCCCGAGGATTTCCGGGCGTATGTCCTCGAGTTCTTTTCGCGCGGCGGCCGTGGCCTGAACGTAACGGTTCCTCACAAAGTCGCGGCCGCTGAACTGGCGAATCAGCTGACCCCGCGCGCCGAGCGCGCGGCGGCGGTGAACACGCTGGCGATCCAGCGCGACAACCGCATCCTCGGCGACAACACGGATGGCGCGGGACTCGTGCACGACCTGCGCGACAACCTCGCGGTGAATCTGGCGGGTCGTCGCGTGCTGATTGTCGGCGCAGGCGGCGCGACCCGAGGCGTCGTTGCCCCGCTGCTCGTGCTGCGTCCGGCGGAGCTCGTCATCGCGAACCGCACGGCCGAACGCGCGCGCACCTTCGCTGCGGACTTCAAAGATCTCGGTGCCGTGCGCGGTTGCGGCTTCGATGACCTGGGCGATGGCGCGTACGACGTGATCATCAATGCCACGTCCGCCAGCCTTGCAGGCGAAGTGCCGGCGATCCCGGCGAGCGTGATCAAGAGCGACTCGCTTTGCTACGACATGGCGTACAGCAAAGGCGATACGCCCTTCCTCAAGTGGGCGAAGGAAACCGGCTGCTCACGCGCCGTGCAGGGCTGGGGAATGCTGGTGGAACAGGCGGCCGAATCGTTCCAGCTCTGGCGCGGCATCCGGCCGCAGACCCGGCCGGTGATGGAAGCGCTGCGAGAACGCGCTTCCGCCTGAGCCTTATTTCATCGTGACGAACTCTTCCGCGGACGTTGGGTGGATAGCGACGGTGTCGTCGAAATCCTGCTTCGTCGCGCCCATGCGCACGGCGACCGCGAAGCCCTGCAGCATCTCGTCCGCGCCCCAGCCGACGACGTGCGCGCCCACGATGCGACGCTTGGCGCCCGCCGTGACGAGCTTCATTTCCGCGCGCACCTTGCGCGTGGTCATCGCGTGATACATCGGCACGAAGCCTGAGAGAAACACTTCGACCTCATCGCCGTACCGGGCGCGCGCTTCGGCTTCACTCAGACCAACCGTGCCGATCGGCGGATGGCTGAAGATCACGGTCGGAATGTTGTCGTAGTCGAGATAGCGATCGGACTGGCCGTTGAACAGGCGATCGCTCAGCCGGCGGCCCGCCGCGATCGCGACCGGCGTGAGTTGCGCACGGCCCGTCACGTCGCCGAGCGCGTAGACACTATCGACGTTCGTCGCCTGGTATTTGTCGGTCTCGATGAAGCCGTTCGCATCGAGCTTGACCCCGGCGGCCTCGAGCCCGAGCCCGTCGACCTTCGGCGCACGGCCGATTGCCCAGAGCACGCAGTCGGCGGGCGGCAGGCGCTTCCCATTGGTGAGCACAAGCTCGAGCTCGCCGCGCGCGGTCCGCTCGATCGCCTGGGGAAAACCGTTGGTGACGAACTCGACGCCCTCGTCGCGCATCGCCTTCATCACGCCCGCGCCGAGCATCGCGTCGAAGCTGCGCAGCACCGTCTCGCCACGGATGACCATCGTGACCTTCGCGCCCAGTGCCGCGAACACGCCGCCCAGCTCCACCGAGATATAGCCGCTGCCGACCATGACGACGCGGCGAGGCAGGGTTTCGAGCTCGAAGAACCCGTCCGAGGTGATACCCAGCTCGGCGCCCGGCACCGGCGGCACCATCGGCCCGCCACCCGTCGCCACCACGATGTGTCGCGCCGTAAGGAGGCGCCCGCCCACCTCGAGCGCCTGCGGCCCGACGAAGCGCCCGAAACCGCGGATCAGCTCGACCTTGTCGTTCGCCAGGTTGCGCTCGTAGATGCCGTTGAGCCGCTCGATGTAGGCATCCCGCTTCTTTTTGAGCGCGGGCCAGTCGAAGTCGCCCGTGACGTTGATCTGGAAGCCGTAGTCCGGGGCGTCGTGGATGGAGTCGGCAATGTGGGCCGCATTCCACATGACCTTCTTGGGCACGCAGCCCACGTTCACGCAGGTGCCGCCGAGCCGGCCCGACTCCACCACCACGGCGCGGGCGCCGTAAGCCGCCGCGCGGCGGGCGCAGGCGAGCCCCCCGCTTCCGCCACCAATCACCGCAAGATCAAAGTCGTACGTCACCGTCAGCCTCGTTCCCGAAGGTCGCCCCGGACGGGGAACCTGCGGATTGCAAATCCCGTGGGCGGGCGCATGTTACATGGAGGCTGGCTGAACCCATTAGAATGCCCGCCGTCCGGACGACACCGAGGCTCCATGGATAACCCGCTGCTCGCACATTCGCCGCTACCGGCTTTCACGAATATTCGCCCTGAACACGTCGAGCCGGCCGTGCGCGAGGTGCTCGCAGCCAGCCGGGCTCGCATCGACGAGCTCGCCACCGTCGGGTCGCCCACCTTCCGCGACGTCGTGGAGCCGCTCGAAGAGCTGCACCACCGGGTGTCGAGAGTGTGGTCGCCGGTGAGTCATCTCAACGCGGTGCTCAATTCTGAGGCACTGCGCGCCAGTTATAACGCCTGCCTGCCGTTGCTCTCGGCGTACCAGACCGATCTCGCCCAGAGCGAGCCGCTCTACCGGGCTTACGAAGGCATTTCGAAACGTGAAGGCGATGCGCTCGGGCCGGTCGAGAAGCGCGTAGTCGAGCATGCGCTGCGCGACTTCCGCCTGGCCGGCGTGGGTCTCGATGCCGAACGCAAGCGCCGGTTCAAGACCGTGATGCTGGAGCTGACGCAGCTGCAGGCGAAGTTCGAAGAGAACGTGCTGGACGCCACCAACGGCTGGACCCATCACGTCACCAACGGCGACCACCTGCGCGGCTTGAACGAAACGATCGTGGATCAGGCGCGCAAGCGCGCCCACGAAAAGCACCTGGAGGGCTGGCTGCTCACGCTCGACCAGCCTACGTATGTCGCGGTCGTCACCGACGCCGAATACGAGCCGCTGCGCAAGACGCTGTATGAAGCCTGGACGACGCGCGCGTCGGATCGCGGCCCGAATCCCGGCAAGTGGGACAACTCGCCAGTGATGGAGAACATCCTGAAGCTGCGCCACGAAGCCGCGCGCTTGCTGGATTTCAAGAATTACGCCGACTACGCGCTGGCCACTCGCATGGCGCGCACGGTGGACGAGGTCATCACCTTCCTGCGCGAGCTCGCGAAGTCGGCGCGTGCCGCCGCGCGCAAGGAATTCGACGAGCTCGAAGCATTCGCCGGCCGCAAGCTCAATGCATGGGACGTGGGCTTCTACGCCGAGCGCATGCAGCGCGAGCGCTATTCGATCTCGCAGGAAGAGCTGCGCCCCTACTTCCCGCTGCCGCACGTGCTGACGGGCCTGTTCGAAACGGCCGAGAAGCTCTTCGATCTGCGCATCAAGGAACGCAAGGATGCCCCGGTGTGGCATCCGGACGTGCGCTTCTTCGATATCGAGACCACGAGCGGTCGCCCGGTCGGCAGCTTCTATCTCGACGCCTACGCCCGACCCAACAAGCGCAGCGGCGCGTGGATGGACGAGTGCGTCGGCCGCAAGAAGCTCGCGACCGGCGCCGCGCTGCCAGTCGCCTACCTCGTGTGCAACGTGCTGCCGCCGAACGGCGATCAGCCCGCGCTGCTCACGCATGACGACGTCGTCACGCTGTTCCACGAGTTCGGCCACGGCCTGCATCACCTGCTGACGCGCGTGGACTACCCGAGCCTCGCCGGCATCAACGGTGTCGCGTGGGACGCGGTCGAGCTGCCGAGCCAGTTCCTCGAGAACTACGCGTGGCATCCTGACGTGCTGCAGAGAATCTCGAAGCACGTGCGCACCGGCGCATCGCTGCCGGTGGAAATGCAGACGCAGCTCATCGCCACCCGTAGCTTCCATGCGGGGCTGCAGACGATGCGTCAGCTCGAGTTCGCCCTGTTCGACTTCCGCATGCACGCCGAGTACGACCCTGCGAAGGGCGGCCGCGTGTTCGAGATCCTGGGCGAGGTGCGTCGCGAAGTCGCGGTCGTGCCGGTGCCGGACTGGAATCGCTTCCCGAACAGCTTCGGGCACATCTTCGCGGGCGGCTACGCCGCCGGCTACTACAGCTACAAGTGGGCGGAAGTGCTCGCCGCTGACGCGTTCTCGGCGTTCGAGGAGACCGGCGTGTTCAATCACGCCACGGCCAACCGCTTCCTCGATTCGATTCTGGTACGCGGGGGCAGTCGCGATCCGCTCGATGCGTTCGTGGAGTTCCGCGGCAGGCGGCCCGACGTGCGGGCGCTCCTGAAGCAGCACGGCATCGCCGCGCCGGACGATCGCGCCGCCTGATGTCCGCAGCCACTAGAGCGTTAGTGGGGGCGATTCTCGCGCTGGGTGCGGGGAACGCCATGGCTCAAACGGAAGGCGCGCCCGAGACGCAGTACGTCATCGAGCAGCTCGTCGTCAGCGTCAACGCCGCGCCGGACGGCGCCGGCGATCGCGTCGACCAGATCAAGAGCGGCGACCGGGTGGAAGTGCTGGAGCGCCAGGGCGAGCAATCCCGCGTGAAACTCGCCTCCGGTCAGGAAGGCTGGGTGCGCACGTCATACCTTTCGACCACGCCGCCGATGCGCGAGCAGCTGAAGGCGCGGACCGAGGAGCTGGACAAGCTTCGCGCCGAGAAAACGAAGCTCGAAACGGAGCTTGCGAGCGCGAAGAAAGCGGCTACCGTTGCCGCAGCGAATGCGGCGAGCGCCGCCGCCGCTGCATCGCCGCCGGCGGCCGTGAGCGCCCCGCTGCCGGCCGCGAACGACACTCCCTCCGGCGGGCCGTCCTCCGGTACCGCCATCAGTGACACCGCACCGCCATCGTCAAATCCTCCGATGTTCGCGTCAGACGGAATCATGCCGTCGCGACCGTCGTGGCTCGTTGCGGTCACGGTTAGCCTGCTGACGCTGGTCGCCGGTTTCGTGCTGGGCTGGCGCGTGCTCGACAAGCGCATTCGCGCCAAATACGGCGGGTTACGCATCTACTAGGGTCCGGTAGGTAGTTTCCGCCGGGCTTAACCTGCCGCAAGGTCTGCAAAAGTGTGCGGTGCTTCGCTGGTTTACCCCCGGGGCGGGGCCTAGACTTTCGAGCCTCGATTGGGGATTCATCGAAAGCTCAGGCCGCCCTTGCGGGCCAGAAAATGACAAGCGCACGGCGCAACGATTACGACGTCACCAATACCGTCCAGGTGAGCTCGACGAATGCAGTCCACGCTGCCGTGGACGCGCTCGTGCGTCAGCAATGGCCGGATGCTCCGCATGGCGAGCTCGCCAGCGCGTTCGAGCATTTCGAGCAGGTTTTTGCCGGACGTTTCCCCGGTTATTTCGGCGTCGACACCGTGTATCACGACCGCCAGCACACGCTCGACATCACGCTCGCGCTCGCGCGAATGATGGTGGGCTACGAGCGGCAGGTGGATCCGGACATGCGCCTCGGCGGCGAGCGCGCGGTCGTCGGGCTCGTGATCGCGCTGTTCCACGACGTGGGTTACCTGCGGCGGGTCGGCGAAGACGAAGCCTCCCGCAACGGCGCGGAGTTCACGCGCACGCACGTGGCGCGCGGCGCGCGCTTCCTCAGCGAATACCTCCCGAACACGACGCTCTCGGCGTGGACGGAAAAATCCTGCGAGATCGTGCACTACACCGGCTACGAAGTGCCGATCGCCAAGATCAACATCACCGATCCGCGCGACGTGAAGCTCGGCCACATGATCGGCACGGCCGACATGATCGCGCAGATGTCCGATCGCTGTTATCTCGAGAAATGCCGTGACCGGCTGTACGCCGAGTTCGTGCTCGGCGGAGTGGCGCTGCCGCTCGCAAACAACGGCGGGCGGCAGGTGAAATACGCCTCGGGCCTCGATCTGTTGCGCCAGACACCCGAGTTCGTTTCCGAAGTGCGCGCCAAGCGGCTCGACGGTGAGTTTGCTTCCGCGTACCGCTACCTCGAAATTCTCTACGGTGGCGAGAACCCCTACGTCGACGCCATCGATCGCAACATCGAGTTCCTGCGTCAGATTCTCCGCAGCGAGAACTGGCGGCTGCTGCGGCGGAATCCGCCGATCTTCGCGGCGCTCCCCGACCCCATGACGACGATGCGCGGGCTGATGCTCGGCTACATCAAGAAGGCCTGGACGAACCGCTAACGGCTACGGCGTGTCGACCGACGCGACGTATTTGTCATAGATCTCCGGCAACAGCGCGAGCACGTGCTCGCGGCCTTCGAGATCGCTCCCCTCGATTGCCTCTGTGAGCACATCCAGCGTCAGCGCCTGCAGCGCTGGCCCGGACAGCGGCGCGTAGCTCAGGTGCCACGGCTCGGGGCTCACGCCGCCCCGATCGGTGCGATACGGGCGAAAAAACCCATGATTTCCGAGGTTCGCCGCCAGCCATTCGTTCAGGCGTACGAACGGGCCGGCCCCGGTGTATTCCGCAACTGTTAACTCTGGCCGGTACTCCGGAGGCACCGCCGACGGGTCGTAGACATCGAAATCGGTGCCCCAGTGGTGGCGGCTCGCGCCCGGCAACGCCGACCAGATGAGAATCGCGCGGACGCGCTCCGGCCCGCTCATCGCGGTCACGTCGAGGGCCCGGCCGGTACGGTCGTATACCGCCTGCTCGCCGCGAAATTTGCGGTTCCAGATGCCGCTCTGACGCGCGAAATCCCGGAAAGACGAGACGATCGCGAGGTCGTGCCCGGCCTGGGCAGCAGCCTCTCGCAGCGTGTTTACCGCATCGATTGCGGCTGTATGCAGGCGCACGCCGGGCGCCAGCGCCTCGCGAACATGCGTGGCCGCGCGGCCGGTCAACTCCAGGCGATTCAACGAAGGGTGCGTCACCGGTGGGATTCTATTTTGAAGTCGCCCTATTGCGACGTAATCAGCCCGTTATTCAGGTGGCCTGAGAAGGCGAGGCAGGGGTACTATGACCCGAAGAATCAATGGGGATCGCCGGCCGACCAGCCCGTCCGGCGCACAGCTTGAACATCGTCAGCCTGAAACTCAAATACGCCGGGGCCACATTCGCCGCCGTTCTCGCGGGCACTTTGCTCGTGATGGGGCTGCTAGCGTGGCAACAACGCGCCGGCACCCATCAGGTTGCGGAGCTGGCCGCGGGCTACACCGCGGGCCAGGTCGATGTCGAAGCGCAGGTGCGCGCGAACGCGACCGCGCGGCACGCCGCCGAAGCAGCGGCACCTCACATGGGCGGCAACGATGGCGAAGCGCTCGCCAATCGCATGCGCAACTTCTCCGAGGACGTGACGCTCAACACGATCGTCGTGCGCAACGCGGCCGGCGATGTGCTGTTCCAGTGGCGTCGCGAGGGAGAACGCAGCCCCGGCACGAAGACCTACGACGCCATCGAGCCGATTCGCGCGATGGTGGAAAGCATCCCGGGCGCTGCCACTCCGAAGACGCTTGGCGAAGTGCGTGTCGTCGTCGCACCGGCTGCTGCGTCGACCGGCGCGGGCCTCGCGGAACGCATCGATGTGATGAGCCGCCAGGAGTTGGGGCGGGCGCTGTCCATCGCGGGCGTGCTCGCGCTAGTGGGCGCGCTCATCGGCGCGGTCCTTGGCTGGCGTGCGGGGCGCAAGATCGAGCAACCGATCACGGCACTCATTCGCAGCGCCGATCGCATCGGCCAGGGCGACTACACGCGTCCGATGGACATCGTGCGTCGGGACGAGCTCGGCGAGCTGCAGCAGGCGCTCGAGCGCATGCGCGGCAAGCTGCGCCAGAGCACGATCAACAAGAACTATCTCACCAGCGTCCTCAACAGCATGACGGACGCGGTGTTCGTCACCTCGCCGGACGGCGTCATCAAGACGGCGAACGCGGCCGCGTGCAAGCTGCTCGGCTACAGCGAGGAAGAGATCCTCGGTCGCGGCATCATGGCGATCCTCGAGGAGTCCGAGCGCGAAGATTTCGACCTGCTGCAGGCCGCGCAGGAAACGCGCGAGACCGTGGTGCGCACGCGCGGCGGGCAGACGATTCCGGTTTCGCTCACCGGCTCGCAGATCGCGAGCGACGATCCGCAGTTCCAGGGCAGCATCTTCGTCGCCCGCAACATCACGGATCGCAAGCGCGCCGAGCGGCGCATCCGCTATCTCGCGCGGTACGACGCACTGACCAAAGTGCCGAACCGCATGCAGTTCCACCATCTGCTCCAGCAGGCCATCGCGCGTGGCCTGCGCAGCGGGCAGTCGGTCGCCCTGCTCTATCTCGACATGGATCGCTTCAAGGAAGTGAACGACACGTTCGGTCACGGCTCCGGCGATCGCGTGCTCGAAGTGCTGGCCGAGCGCCTGACGCGCGCGCTGCCGAAGGACACCGTCATCGGTCGTCTCGCCGGGGATGAGTTCGCGCTGTTCGTCGATGGCCTGCCGGCGGAGTCGGACAATCGCGGGCCGATCGCGCACCTCGCGCGCTCGATCCTCACCGACGTGTGCCGCGCCTTCCAGCTCAACCAGCACGAAGTGTTTCTCACCGCGAGCATCGGCATCGCGTTCTGCCCGCGCGATGCGGAGAACGTCATCGACCTGATCCGCAACGCCGACGCGGCGATGTACTACTCCAAGCAGAACGGCGGCAACACGTTCGCCTTCTACTCGCCGGAGATGAACGCGGCGGCGGTCGAGCGGCTGATGCTGAAGAGCAAGCTGCGCCGCGCGCTCGAGCGCGACGAGCTCGTGATCCGCTACCAGCCCAAGGTGGATCTGCGCAGCGGCCGCATCATCGGCGCCGAAGCGCTGCTGCGCTGGCGGCTGCCGGGTCACGGCGACATCCCGCCGGGCCAGTTCATTCCGCTCGCGGAAGAGACCAACCTCATCCTCGACATCGGCGAGTGGGTGCTGAATCGCGTGTGCCTCGATTATCGGCACATGCAGAGCGAAATCGGCGATCCGGGCCGCATCTCGCTGAACCTGTCGCTCAAGCAGCTGCGCCAGGCGAGCTTCATCCTGCGTTGCCGCTCGGTCTTCCGCCGCCACGGCGTGTCGCCCACCTCGTTCGAGCTGGAGATCACGGAGACCACGCTGATGGCCGACGCCAAGCGCACCGTGCGCCTGCTCGACGAGCTGTATGCGATGGGCCTGCACCTTTCCATCGACGACTTCGGCACCGGCTACTCGTCGCTGTCGGCGCTCCAGCAGTTTCCGATCGGAACCCTCAAGATTGATCAATCCTTCGTACGCGACGTCAGCGACGATGCGGGGGATGCCACCATCGTACGCACGATCATCGACATGGGACGGAGCCTCGGGATGGACGTAGTAGCCGAAGGCATCGAATCGCAGCGTCATCTCGAGTTCCTGCGCCGGCACAATTGCCACTTCGGTCAGGGCAAGCTGTTCGGCGAGCCCTGCACGAGCGAAGAGCTCCAGTCGCTGCTTGGACGTCAGGCCAGTGGCACGCCGCCGTTCGGGCACCTGCTGACCCCGGTCGACTCCCTCAATACCCGTTCTGCTTAGTCACCCGGCACGCGAAAGCGGCAAAGACGCGTTCGAACTGGTCGATGACTGCGCCCCCCACGCTGCCGCCGGAACCGGTTTTCATCGACGCACCCCGAGTCGCGGCGCGTCCAGCGTCGCCGCCGCCGCGTCGCACGTGGCGCAGGATCATCCTGCTCTCGCTGCTCGTGCTGTGGGTCGGCACTGCGGTGTGGGAAACGGAAAAGCCCCTGCCGCCCGGCACGCACACGCAGGCGGAATGGCACGTCTCCTCTGCGTCCGATGTTTCATTCATCGCCGACATCACCACCGCCGATGCCTACGGGCGCGCGGTGATGAGCCAGAGCATTTTCGATCAGGTGCTCGCCGTCGTGCGCGGCGCGCAGCGCTTCCTCGTGATCGACTACTTCCTGTTCAACGCCCATCGCGGCAAGGCCGGCGGCCCGCCACCCACGCGCGCGCTGTCGAGCGAGCTGCGTGACGCGCTCATCGAGCAGCGACGGCTCAAGCCGGATCTGCGCATCCTGTTCATCACCGACCCGATCAACGACGTGTACGGCGGCGATCCGTCGGAAGACTTGCAGCAGATGCGCGAGGCGGGCATCGACGTGGTCGTCACGAATCTCGACACGCTGCGCGATTCCAACTTCATCTATTCGAGCTTCTGGCGGCTGGCGATTGCCTGGTGGAGTGGCAACGGGACCGGCAAGGGCTGGCTGCCGAATCCGCTCGACGAGCAGTCGCAGGATGTGACCTTCAGCGCCTGGGCGCGGCTCGTGAACTTCAAGGCGAACCATCGCAAGGTGATCATCGCCGACGACGGCGGCCCGGGCCTCGTGGGCATCGTGGCATCGGCGAATCCGCATGACGGCAGCAGCGCGCATTCGAACGTCGCGGTGCGCATCGCCGGTCCCGCGCTCGCGCCGCTGCTCGCGAGCGAGATGGACGTGGCGCGCTTCTCCGGCTGGAAGGGCGTGATCGCTGTCGAGCCCTCGCGCCTCGCGCCGCTCACGAACGATTCGACGAAGCTCGAAGCCGGGCAGATCGTGCGCACGCAGGTGCTCACCGAGGGCGCGATTCGCGACGCCATCGTCGAGCACATCCAGGCGGCGACGCGCGGCGAGTCCATCGACATCGCGATGTTCTACATCTCGGATCGCAAGGTGATCGATTCGCTGGTCGACGCGGCGGATCGCGGTGTGAACGTGCGTCTGATCCTCGATCCGAACAAGGACGCGTTCGGCTACGAGAAGAACGGCATCCCCAACCGGCCGGTCGCGAGCGAGCTGATCGCCGCGAGCAACGGCGCGATCCACGTGCGCTGGTATCGCACGCACGGCGAGCAGTTCCACACCAAGCTCGTGATGGTGTACGGCCGCGAGCGCGTCTGGATGTCGCTCGGCTCCGCCAATCTCACGCGGCGAAACATCGGCGACTACAACCTCGAAGCCAATGTCGCCGTCGAGACGGCGCGCGCGTCACCGCTGGGCACTCAGGTGCTGGAGTACTTCGAGACGCTGTGGGCCAATCGTGCGGCCCTGGGCATCGAATACACGGCGGATTTCGGTGTGTACGCCGATCCTACGCAGGCCAATTACTGGCTCTACCGCCTCATGGAGTCGACTGGGCTGTCGACGTTCTGATCGCCTCGCCGCTGCGCTGGGCCATCGTCGCGAGCGCTTGATTCGCGGCCTTCTCGAACGCGGCGACGACCGCGCCCATCTTGTTCGCTTCCGCATCCGCCGAGCCTTCGGCAACGAAGCTCGTGAGCAGCTCGCGGCCGATGCGACGCGCGATCGTGCAATCGAGCGTCACGTACACCTTCGGCGCTTCGCCGCCTGCGGTGTAGTCCGCTTCGAAACGGCGGATGTTGATCTGGAGCAGATAGTCGGCGGTGAACGGGCTCGGCGCATCGTGAACGGCTGACCAGTGACCGCTGGCACGCAGCGTATCGATGGCGAGCGTTTCCACGACGTCAGGCAGTGCGCCGGGCCAGCTGCTGCCGGCGTAGTGATCCATGCGGTGATCGCGTTCGACGAGCGTGATGAGCTCGGACGCGAGCCCGGGATCCGCCTGCGGACGCGGCACCTGCAGACTCGGCTGCTCTTTGGGAGCGAGGGCCGGGGACGCGGCGGCGCGCAGCACGTAGATCTGCATCGGCGGATTGTCGCTGTGCAGAAGCCCGGAACAGCCGGACACCAGCACCCCAATCGAGAACATGAGGATGAGTCGGCTCATCGGGGAATCGTGACTCCCTGCTGGGGCGGCTGATAGAGGATCTGCGAAGGGTCTTCGCGCAGCGTGCGCGACAGATCGCGGAACTCGCGCGCGGCGGATCGGCCTTCGCGCAGGAAGCGCTCGAGCTCCGGCAAGCCTTCGCGCGTGAATGAGCGGATGTCCTGGCGGTTCTCTTCCACCAGCTTGTTGAGGTTCGCGCTCGCGTCGGTGAGGTTCTCCGCGACGGTGCGGACGCGGTTCATGGCCGTGACGACTTCGGGGCCGGCCGTGCCGACGACCTGGTTGGCCTGGCGGGCCACATCGCGCACCTCGCTGGTCGCCTCGCGAAGATCGGCAACGAGCGCCTTGGTGTCGGCGAGAGTTTGAGGCAGCGTTGCGCTGGCCTTGTCGATGTTGGCGAGCGCGTTCGAGACCGAGGCGATGTTCCGGTCGCTGAGCATGCGGGACGCGCGATCCGCGACGTCACTCGCAAGACCGACCAGGTCAGGCAGCGATGCGAGCAGCACGTCGAAGCTCGAGCGTGCTGAACGGATGACCGGATACTTCTCGCTCTGCACGGGCTTCGTGAGGCGGCGCGTACCGTTGTCCTGAGTCAGATCCATGTACAGCAGGCCGGTCACGCCCTGCAGCGAGAGCTCGGCGACCGTCTTGCTGGAAACCGGCGCGGTGGAGTCCACGTCTACGAGAACCTGCACGCGACTGGAGTCCCGCGGATCGATTCGCATGCTGTAGACACGACCGACGTCCACGCCGAGATAGCGCACCTGCGCGCCACGCTCCAGCCCACTGACGCTGCCTTCGAAATAGACCTCGTAACGCTGGTAATCGCGATGCTCGCGCGAATCGGAATACCAGTAGACGAAGAGCACGGCCATGATGGCCACCAGCACCACGAAGGCACCGACGGCTGCGTAGTTCGCTTCACGTTCCATGGGTGGGGCTCCGGCCTGGGGTGGCGCCGCCCCGGCTCCGGTTCACTTCCGCGGCGCTACGCGCTTCCGCGCGTTCGCCGTGGAAATACGCCTGGATCCAGGGATGCGGGTTCTGCACGATGCCCGCGAGCGTATCGGTTTGCATCTTCTTGTCTACGATCACGCCGACACGATTGCAGGTCCGGAAGATGGAGTCCAGATCGTGCGTGATCATGACGACCGTCAGTTTGAGCTGATCCTGCAGCTCCATCATCAAGTCGTCGAACGAGGCCGCGCTGATCGGATCGAGACCGGACGTGGGCTCATCGAGGAACAGCAGCCGCGGGTCCAGCGCCAGGGCGCGCGCCAGCGCCGCACGCTTGATCATGCCGCCGGACAACTGGCTCGGGTATTTCTGAGCTGCGTCGGGCGGCAGTCCGACGAGGCGGATCTTCAACATCGCGAGCTCGTCGCGCATCTGCGCGGTCAGCCGCACGTGCTCGATCATCGGGAGCTGCACGTTCTGCATGACGGTGAGCGATGAGAACAGCGCGCCCTGCTGGAACGTGACGCCGTAACGCGCCTTGACGGCCCGCAGCTCGTCTTCGGAAAGCTGGGTGATGTCCCGGCCTTCGAGGCGAACGGTGCCTTCCTGCGGCCGCTGCAGCCCGAGGATGGTCCGCAGCAGCACGGACTTGCCGGTCCCCGAGCCGCCGACGATGCCGAACACCTCGTTCTCGACGATGGTCATGTCGAGATGGTCGTGCACGATCTGCTCGCCAAAGCGGTTCACGATACCGATGGCTTCCACCATGGGCTGCGTCATATGCCGAGCTCCAGGAACAAGATGGCAAAGAGCGCGTCCGCCAGGATGACCAGAAAGATCGATTGCACGACCGCGACCGTCGTGAGACGCCCGAGCTCGCGCGACGAGTCCCGCACCTGCATGCCACGGTACACGCCGGCCATCGCGATGAGCACGGCGAACACCGGCGCCTTGATGATGCCGACCCAGAACGTGGTGGGCGCGATCGCATCGTTCACTCGTTCGAGGTACTGCGTGAGCGGCATGTCGAGCAGATAGCGGCAGAGGAGCGCGCCGCCCGCAAGCCCGATGGCGTCCGAGATCACCGTCAGCAGCGGAAGCGCGATGATGAGACCGAATACGCGGGGGACGACGAGCACTTCGAATGGGTCGACGCCGGTCGCCTTCAGCGCGTCCACTTCCTCGTTCAGCTTCATCGCGCCGATCTCGGCGGCGAACGCGCTGCCCGAACGGCCCGCGACGATGATCGCGGTGAGCAGCACGCTCAGCTCGCGCAGCACACCGATGGTCACGAGATCCACCACGAAGACTTCCGCGCCGAGCTGCTGCAGCTGCTGAGCGCTCATGTACGCGATGATCACGCTGATGAGGAAGCCGATCAGCGAAACGATCGGGATCGCCGTGATACCCGTGTCATACACATGGCGGGCGATGGAGATCGGCCGCAGCCGCCTGGGGTTCGCGATCGAGCGGCCCATCGTGACGATGACGCGGCCCGCGAAATCGAGCGCGGCGACCACATCGCGCCAGCGGCGCACGACCTGGCGGCCCAGCGCCTCGACCGGTTCGATCTCGTCGGTCTCTTCGCCGGGAGGCGGCCGATACGGGGCACGCGCAAGGCAGTCGGTAATCAGGCGGAGCTGCTCGGGCTCGCCGCCGTCGAAGGTGATTTCGCCGTCAAGCTGCCGGACGCGTTCGATGAACTCGCGCAGGCGCCAGGCGGTGGAGAAATCGAGCACGGCGAGCTTCGTCGTATCGAAATGCACGTGACGCACGCCGGCGAGGTCGATCCCGCCAAGGGTCCGGTCCATTTCGGAAAGCGTCGCGACCCGCCATTCGCCTGACAGGTCCAGATGCAACTCATCCGCGGAGCGCCGGGCCGTGATCCCCATGGCGCGGCAGTCTATCTCAGCTGTCGTCCCGATGACGTCGGATGCGGATGGTGAGGTACACCACCGCAGCGGCCAGCAGCACGCCTATCCAAAGCTCCAACCTGCCGAGCAGCGGCAACGCATTGAGCGTGTCGATGACGTCCTGCACTCCCCGACCCGCACGCGGGCCGAACTGGACGGCACCGAGCCGATGGCCGATGAACTGCCCGATGTGCCAGGTGCCGAAGAACAGTGCCTCGCCGAAGATCAGCGCCAGCGGCGGCAGCAACGTGAACACGAACGGCGCGCGCGGGACCACCGCGGAAATGAAGAGCTGGTACGCGGCGATCGGCGCGAACCATAGCGCGAGCACGAAGATGTCGATGAGCAGGTAGCCGTTGATCTGCAGCCAGCCTGAAAGGGCCCACTCCGACGTGGCGGGCGGCGGCGGCGAGTTGTGGAACAGGATCTTGAAGAGCGTAAAGGCGACGAGGTTCGTCAGCAGGGACAGCACATACACCACAGCCGGTATTGCGATGAGCGCGACGATCAGCTTCGAGATCACCGTCGCGGCGTCCGACACCGGCAGCGACTTCCAGAACAGGATGCTTCGGTCCTTGCGCTCGGCGTAGAGGCAGTCGCACAGATAGAAGAACGCGACCACCGCCATGAGCAGATACAGCAGCACCGTGAACATGGTGTGCATCACGATCAGGAAGGCGGCGGAGGCCGACGGCTGCTGGCCGAACTCCATCATCTTGACGTTGAGGCCAGCGCCCGCGAGCGCGCAGACCAGCAGATAGAGGATGCAGAGCGCGAGCGGCGCCAGCACCAGGCTCCCCCGATGCTCCCAGAACTCGCGGCGGATCAGGATGGGCAGGCTGTTCATGCCGGCGCCCCCTGCATCTTGGCGACGAACAGGTCGGCGATGGACGGCGTGCGCACTTCGCCCAGCGCGCCGAGCTCATCCGGCGTGCGGCCTTCGTAGAACATGGCGACCCGGCCGAACACCTCGCGCTCGTAGAACGGCTTCATGTCGCGGGCGCGGGCGGTCTGATCCGGATTGACGTTGACCTGCGCGTAGCGCTCGGCCAGCCCTTCCACCGGCGAGTCGAGCGCGATCCGCCCGTGATTGATGAAGATGACGTCGGTCAGCAGGTTCTCGATCTCCTCGACCTGGTGGGTCGTCAGGAGAATCGTGCGTTCCTTGTCGAAGTAGTCGTTCAGCAGCGTGTCGTAGAACTGCCGGCGGAACAGGAGGTCGAGGCCCAGCGTGGGCTCGTCGAGCACCAGCAGCCGCGCATCGATCGCAAGGATGAGCGCCAGATGAAGCTGCGTGACCATGCCCTTCGAGAGCTCGCGCACGCGACTGGTCAGCTTGATGTCCGTCTTCTTCAGGAAATCCTCGGCGCGGGCGCGCTCGAAGCGCGGCTGCACGGCCTGGACATACTCGAGCGCCTGCCAGACGCGGAGCCACTTGGGCAGCACGGCGACGTCCGCGATGAAGCACACATCGCGCATCACGGCGTCACGGTCGGAATAGGGGTCGCGACCGAGCACCTTCAGCTCGCCCTCGTAAGTCGTGAGGCCGAGGATGGATTTGAGTGCGGTCGTCTTGCCGGCCCCGTTGGGGCCGATGAGCCCGACGATACGGCCGGCCTCGATCGAAAAATTCACACTGTCGAGGGCACGAGTGATGCCGAAATTCTTGGTGAGGCCCCGGGCTTCAATTATCGTCGTCATTATTCTGTCCTGACGTCGGGGATGCAGCCTGCGAAGGCCAGGGCGCAGCATGGGGCTCGGCACCCTGACGGAGCAATTCGGCAGCGGACAGACCCAGACGCTGGATCGTCGCGTAAACCTTGGGCCACTCCTCCTCGAGGAAGCGCGCCCGCTCGTCTTTCATGAGGGCCTTGCGGGCCCCGTCACTCACGAACATCCCTCGACCCCGGCGCTTCTCGACCAGCTGCTCATCCACCAGCTGCTGGTAACCCTTCAGCACCGTCAAAGGATTCAACCTGAACTCGGCCGCGACGCTGCGCACGGAGGGCAGCGGATCGCCCTCTTTGAGCGCGCCCTCGAGAATCATGGCGACCACCCGGTCCCGCAGTTGCCGGTATATCGGCACGCTGTCGTCCCACTGCGGATCCATGAGTTCTCCGGCGCGCTCCTGTTCTGGCCCTGTGTGTGAGGGCAATAGCGAACTACTGTAGCAGACCAGCCGAGAGGTTCTGGGCGAGCTGGTACCCCGCCTGATCGGCCTTCGCCATCACCACCACCGTCGGCATGTCGCTGGCGTAAAACGCCTTCGCAGTGGACTCGACAAAGCTCACGCCCGAACCGACCGTCAGCATCACTGCCGCGAGCCCACACACCACAACCTTCGACATCACATTCACCGCGCTCATGACCTTCTCCTTCTCTCCTGGCTTCCGTCTCGATCTGCACCATGCCGATCGCCGTTGCCATGGTGTTATATATAACTACAACACTAGTCTAGTGTCAACACCAACTCACCCGCAAGAACCGGAATTGGCCAGCAATTAACCCTGGCGACGGTCCAGGCCCGTTCAGAAGGCCCACGGGAGGTCCTCTTGCGTGTGCGCAGCAAGTGTTTCGGAAGTGGCAGCAGAAGTACTCGAAGCGCCGTTACGGCAAAGCGAGGTGCGACGTAAAGTGCGCGCGATGCCCGAGGTGGATGACGGTGAGCTGATGCTTCGATACGCGAGCGGTGACCTGCGCGCTTTCGAAGCTCTTTATGGGCGCCATCGCAGCGCCCTGTATCGCTACCTTGCGCGCCACACCCGCGATCCTGAAGTCGCGAACGACATCTTTCAGGAGGTCTGGAGTCGCGTGATCACGAGCCGCACCCGCTACGAGCCGCGCGCGAAATTCAGCACCTTTCTGTACCGGATTGCGCACAACTGCTTCATCGATCACTGCCGCCGCGCCTCCGCACGGCAGGACCGCGCCAACGTCAGCAACGAGGAGTTCGACCTGGAGAAGGCACTGCCCGCTCCACTAGCCGATCTGCCGGATGCGCGCGCCCAATACGCGCAGACGCTGACACGCTATCGCTCCGCTCTTGCATCGCTGCCGGCCGAGCAGCGGGACACGTTCCTTCTGTACGAGGAAAGCGGCCTCACGCTGGAAGAAATCGGCTCCATCACCGGCGTCAGCATGGAAACTGCGAAGAGCCGGCTGCGGTATGCACTGAGCAAGTTGCGCCACGCGCTGGGTACACTGCGGGACCATTCACCGGCGCGAGCGGTAGAGGAGCCCGGCACATGACCGGCCCGGAATACGACGCGGAGCTCGAGGCGTTCCTGAAGCGTCGCTCACCGATGCATCGGCGTCTGTCGGACATCGATCACGCGGAGCCGTCTCTCGAGGTCGATCGGCTCGTGCTGAACCGTGCCCGCGAGGCGATCGAAACGCCGGAGCAGCCCCTCTATCGGACTTCACGTTGGGCGCTACCTATCGGTCTGGCAGCGGCCATCCTGATTGCGTTCACGGTCGTGCTGAATATCGAGCACCACGGCGAGAAGGTCGCGGCGAATGCGCCCAGCGCGGTCGAGAAGAAGGCCGAGGCGCGGGGCGTTCCAGTGCTGACCGCCGACCGCTCGCAGCTGACGGCTTCCACACAGCGCGCTGCCCCCGTGGCGCCCGCACCGCCGGCCGCTGCCGCCGCTCCCACGTCTCCGCCCACCGCCGTGGCCGCTGCTGACGCGCATTCCAGCCCCGATGCGTGGCTCAAGGAAATTAATCGGCTGCGCGCCGCTGGCCAGACAGCGGACGCCGACCACGAGCTCGCGGCGTTTCGTGCCGCCTACCCCACGCACCCGGCGTATTCGGTCGCCAAACCGCCTGCTCGCTGACCGGATACCGTACGGGCGCGGCTCGCCCGACAGCCGGCCGCCCGGCGATTGAAGGCTTCTTGGCCTCCCGACCGCCTCCGATGGCATAGAATTGCGGCCCTTTTTCCCGCCGCAAATGTCTTTCGGAGCCGCCATGAAGCAAGCCGTGAACGTCGCGATCACCGGTGCCGCCGGTCAGATTGGTTATGCCCTCGCCTTTCGAGTGGCATCGGGCCAGATGCTGGGCCCCGACCAGCCGGTGAACCTGCACCTGCTCGAGATCACGCCGGCCCTGGCGGCCCTCAACGGCGTCGTGATGGAGCTGAACGATTGCGCGTTCCCGACCCTGAACAAGATCGTCGCGACCGATGACGCGAAGGTGGCATTCCGCGACCTGAACGTCGGCCTGCTCGTCGGCGCCCGCCCGCGCGGCCCCGGCATGGAACGCAAGGACCTGCTGATGGCCAACGCGCAGATCTTCTCCGCGCAGGGCAAGGCCCTGAACGAAGTGGCCGACCGCAACGTGAAGATCCTCGTGGTGGGCAATCCCGCGAACACGAACGCGCTCATCGCGCGTGCCAATGCGAAGGATCTCAACCCGCGCAACTTCACCGCGATGACCCGCCTGGATCACAACCGTGCGCTGTCGCAGCTCGCGGAAAAGACCGGCAGCCACGTCACCGCGATCCGCAAGATGACGATCTGGGGCAATCACTCGTCGACCCAGTATCCGGACATCAGCCACACGACGGTGGCCGGCAAGGCGGCTTCCTCGCTGGTCGACAGCACGTGGGTGAAGGACACGTTCATTCCGGTCGTGCAGCAGCGTGGCGCGGCCATCATCAAGGCGCGCGGCCAGTCGTCCGCAGCCTCGGCCGCATCCGCCGCGATCGATCACGTGCGCGATTGGGTGCGCGGCACGGCCGACGGAGACTGGACCAGCATGGCGGTGCCTTCTGATGGCAGCTACGGCATCAAGGAAGGCCTGATCTATTCCTATCCAGTGACCTGCCGCAATGGCGAATATCAGGTCGTCCAGGGCCTCTCTGTTGACGACTTCAGCCGCAGCCGCATGGACGCGACCGAGAAGGAACTGCGCGAAGAGCGCGACGGCGTCAAAGAGCTCCTTTAAGTCACCCCCGGGGGCCGGCTACTTGCCGGCCCCCCTTAGGGGCGGTGCACGGCCTCCATGGCCTCGATATAGTCGCCCCAGAGTCGACTACGAGGAGTCGCCATGCTCGGCGCGATCGTCATCCTCCTTCTCCTGGCTGCAGCGGTGTATGCCGCTACCACAGTCGGCGGCGCCATCGCATTGGTGTTCATCGCCGCGGTTCTCTTCCTCGCCTACAAGCGACTTTCGCTGCTCACGTTCACGGCCACGTTCACCGTCCTGCTGGCCGCGTACGCGATGTTCGGTGCCTCGAGCGCGCCCGCAGGCGTCTGGCGTGGCTTTCTGTGGCTGATGCTCGCCTCGCTCTGGCTGCTGAACCTCCGGCCACTGCGAAAGGCCATCATCAGCCGGCGCTTCTTGAAGGCGTACATCAAGCTGCTGCCGCCCATGTCGCAGACGGAGCGCGAAGCGCTCGAAGCCGGCACGGTGTGGTGGGACGGCGAGCTGTTCACGGGTGCGCCTCGCTGGAGCAAGCTGCTTTCCGCGAAAGCGCCGCGCCTGTCTGACGAAGAGCAGGCCTTCATCGACGGCCCATGCGACGAGCTTTGCAAGATGCTCGACGACTGGGACATCACTCACAAGCGCGGCGACATGCCGCCGCAGGTGTGGGATTACCTGAAGTCCAAGGGCTTCTTCGCGATGATCATCCCGAAGAAGTACGGCGGGCTCGAGTTTTCGGCCTACGCGCACTCGTGCGTGCTGACGAAGATCGGCAGCCGCAGCGTCACCGCCTCTTCGACTGTCGCCGTGCCGAACTCGCTCGGCCCGGCGGAACTGCTGAACCACTACGGCACTGAAGAGCAGAAGGACTATTACCTCCCGCGTCTTGCGCGCGGCGAAGAAATCCCGTGCTTCGCGCTCACAGGTCCGCGTGCGGGTTCCGATGCGGCATCCCTCCCCGACACCGGCGTGGTCTGCAAGGGCCAGTGGCAGGGTAAGGAGATCGTCGGTGTCCGCCTCAACTTCTCGAAGCGCTACATCACGCTTGCGCCGATCGCCACGGTGATCGGCCTCGCGTTCCGGCTCTTCGATCCGGACAAGCTGCTGGGCGAGAATGCGGATCGCGGCATCACCTGTGCGCTCATTCCGCGCGGCACGGCGGGCATCACCATTGGCCGCCGCCACTTTCCGCTGAACATTCCGTTCCAGAACGGCCCGATTCAGGGCCGCGACGTGTTCGTGCCGCTCGACTTCATCATTGGCGGACCGAAGATGATCGGCCAGGGCTGGCGCATGCTGGTGGAACAGCTTTCCGTGGGCCGCTGCATCTCGCTGCCGTCGAACGCCACGGGTGGCGCGAAAGCGGCGACGTGGGCGTCCGGCGCGTACGGCCGCATCCGTCGTCAGTTCAACATGCCAGTCGGGAAGTTCGAAGGCGTCGAGTACGTGATCGCGCGCATGGCCGGCCTTACCTACACGATGGATGCCGCGCGATCCGTCACGGCGGGCGCCATCGATGGCGGTGAGAAACCGTCGGTGCCGTCGGCGATGCTCAAGTATCACGTCACGGAGATGAGCCGCATCGTCGCCAACGACGGCATGGACGTGCACGGCGGCAAGGGCATCTGCCTCGGCCCCCGCAACTACATGGGCCGCGGCTACCAGGCCATCCCGATTGCGATCACGGTGGAAGGCGCGAACATCCTGACGCGCAGCCTGATCATCTTCGGGCAGGGCGCGATCCGCTGCCATCCGTTCGTGCTCAAGGAGATGAACGCCGCGCGCAATCCGGATCGCGCGAAGGGTGTGGACGAGTTCGACCGCGCGCTGTTCGGTCACATCGGCTTCACGATCTCGAACGCGGTGCGCTCGTTCATCATGGCGATGACGAATGCGCGCTTCACGAGCGCGCCGGTCACCGGGCCGACGTCGCGCTATTACCAGCATATCGTGCGATTCAGCGCGTCGTTCGCATTCGTCGTCGACGTCGCGATGCTGACGCTCGGCGGTTACCTGAAGAAGAAAGAAAACCTGTCGGCCCGCCTCGGCGACGTGCTGTCCTGCATGTATCTCGCGTCGATGGTGCTGAAGCACTACGAGAATCAGGGCCGGCACGACGCGGACCTGCCGTTCGTCGAATGGGCCTGCCGCAACCTGCTCTATCGCGCGCAAGAGCAACTTCACAGCTTCCTGCGCAACTTCCCGAACCCGTTTCTCGGCGCCGTCATGCGTCTGCTGACGCTGCCGCGCGGGCTCACCTACTCCGCCCCGAGCGATCGGCTGGGCGCCACCATCGCGGACCTCGTGAGCAACCCGACCGAATCGCGTGAGCGCCTCGGCTCGTATCTCTACAAGACGATCGAACCCTCGAACGCGCTGGGGATGCTGCAGGAAGCGCTCATGCTGTCGCAGACCGCGGAGCCCATCGAGAAGCGCATTCGCGTCGAAGGTGTGAAGACCGGCAAGGTCACCGCCCTCGACCTGCCGGGCCAGATCACGCAGGCGCTCGCCGCTGGCATCATTTCCGAAACCGAAGCGGCCTCGCTGCGCGAATTCGATAGGAAGGTCATGGACCTCATCAACGTGGACGACTTCGCTCCCAACGAGCTCGGCGTGCAGGCGCAGCCGACGCCGGGCGCGGTCACGTCGTTCCACGTGGCCTGATCGCACGTGACAGGCGACGCGCTCGCGACCGACACCCGTTGCGCGAACTGCCAGACGCCGCTCGTCGGCCCGTTCTGCTCAAACTGCGGGCAGCGGCACGAGCCGCACGTGCATTCGATGCGCGAGTTCCTGAGCGAGACGTTCGAGAGCTTCACGCACGCCGACTCCCGCCTGTGGCGCACATTGTGGCTGCTGGTCTCGAAGCCCGGCTTCCTGACAGTGGAGTTTCTCGAAGGGCGGCGGGCGCGTTATCTGCCGCCGTTCCGGCTCTATCTGGTGCTGAGCGTCGTGCTCTTCCTGGTGGCCGCGTCCGTCAACCACAAGACCGTGATCATTGGCGTGGGCGTGACCACCGACGACAGCGGCGCGGTCGAGGGCGTCCAGGTCGAGAAGGCTGCGGCCGCTGACGAATCACCACAGCAACGCGCGCAGCGTCTGTGCGCGGGCGCGAATTTCGAGGTCGGCTCCAAATCCTGGGAGCCCCGCTTCCGCGAAGGCTGCCGCAAGGTGGTGCTCGATGGCGGCAAGGCCTTCATCGAAAGTTTCTATCACAACCTGCCGCGCGCGCTGTTCCTGCTGCTGCCGATCCTGGCGCTCGCCATGAAGCTCATGTACTGGCGGCGGTATTACGTCGAGCACCTGCTGTTCTTCATCCACAACCACGCGTTCACGTTCGTCCTGTTCACGCTGTTCTCGCTGTTCATGGCGATATCCAGCTGGGTGTGGCTGATCACGCTGTACGTGCTCATCGTGGTGTTCTATCCACCCGTCTACACGTATCGCGCGATGCGCCGTGTGTACCCGCAGGGCAAGTGGATTACGCGGCTGAAATTCGTGGCGCTGGCGTGCGTCTATCTCGTGTTCGTTATTGCAATCGCCATCCTTACCAGCGTGTACAGCCTGCTCACGCTGGAATAAGCTGACGCCGCTTTCAACCTGCCCACCCCGGAGAACAACATGCGTGCCGTTACGATTGCCGCCGTCGCTCTTGCTTCCATCGCTACTTATGCCTGGGCCCAGGAGCGCACTCCGTCGCCGGCCGGGGCCGAGGTGTACATCATCAGCCCGAAAGACGGCGCGACCGTGAAGAGCCCGGTGACCGTCGAGTTCGGCCTGAAGGGCATGGGCGTGGCGCCCGCCGGCGTGAAGTTCGAGAACACCGGCCACCACCATCTGCTGATCGACACCGACATCCCGGCGGACCAGAACGCGCCGCTGCCGACCAGCGACAACGTACGGCATTTCGGCAAGGGCCAGACCGAAGCGTCCATCGAGCTGAAGCCCGGCAAGCACACGCTGCAACTCGTGCTGGGTGACGACAAGCACACGCCGCACAACCCACCGGTGGTGTCGAAGAAAATCACCATCACGGTGAAGTAATCGTCCTGTCACGCCTCTCACGCTACGTGAAGCCCATCGCGCCCCATGAGCCCGGCAGCAAAATCCCGCGCGATCCTTCACGTGGACATGGATGCGTTCTACGCCTCCATCGAGCAGCGTGACGACCCTTCGCTGAAAGGCCGCCCCGTCATCGTGGGCGGCACGAGCGGCCGCGGCGTCGTCGCCGCGGCCAGCTACGAAGTGCGCAAATTCGGTGTGCACTCCGCGATGCCGATGACCACTGCGCTACGCCTGTGCCCGCATGCGGTTTGCGTGCAGCCGCGCATGCAGGTCTACAAGGAAGTGTCGAACCAGGTCTTCCAGATCTTTCACGAGTTCACGCCGATCGTCGAAGGGCTGTCGCTCGACGAAGCGTTCCTCGATGTGACGGCGAGCCTGCCGCTGATGGGAGACGCGGTTTCGATCGCGCGCTCGATCAAGCGGCGCATTCTCGAAACGACGCGCGTCACCGGGTCGGTGGGCGTTGCGCCCAACAAGCTGGTCGCGAAGATCGCGTCGGACATGAAGAAACCCGATGGCCTGACCGTCGTCACGCCTGAAGCGGTCCGCGACACCCTCGGCGCGCTCTCGATCCGCCGCCTGCCCGGCCTCGGCCGCAAGACCGGCGAGAAGGTCGAGGAAGCCGGCATCCGCACGCTCGCCGAGCTGCGCAGCGCGAGCGACGCCGTGCTGTGGCCCATCTTCGGCCGCTACACCGCGCGGGTGCGCGAACGCGCGGCGGGCATCGACGATCGCCCGGTCATCGCCGATCACGAAGAGAAATCGATCAGCGCCGAGGATACGTTCTCCCAGGACATCGCCGACCCCGCGCGCCTGCAGACCGAAATCGCAAGGCTCGCGGATCGCACCTGCACCCGGTTGCGTAAGAAATCCCTGACGGCGGCGTGCGTGACGGTAAAGATCCGTCGCAAAGATTTCACGACCTTCACCCGCCAGACACGCCTGTCCCCGGCGAGCAACGACACGCGCGCCATCACCAAGACCGCGAGCGGTCTGCTGACCGCCTGGCTGGCCGAGAACCCCGGCGCGAAGATCCGCCTGCTGGGGGTCGGCGTCAGCCAGCTGGCCGAGTCCGACCAGCTCGACCTCTTCGCCGCCCCCACCCCGAACGCCGTCACGCCCCTCGACACCGCCCTGGACGCCATCCGCCAGAAATTCGGCCCCAAAGCCCTGACCCGGGCCGGCGACCTCGACGACAAGACCTGACGACCCACTGTCTCGGGGCGTGCGAGCGCGGCCCCGCTCACGCCAGTCGCCACTTCGCGCCTTGCGCTGCATCTGACCTGTCAGACAGGCCGTCTGCGTTAGATGCCCCCAGTGCGCCACCCATGCAATACTCCGCCCTCGAACCGACGGCCCCCGGGCCCTCCAACCCCCAAGCCGCGCATGTACCTGCCATTCTTCGGCCTGAATGAAAAGCCATTCGCGATCACGCCTGATCCGCGATATCTGTACCTGAGCGAGCGTCACGCCGAGGCCCTCGCTCACCTGCTCTATGGCATCAACGAAGCGGGCGGCTTCGTGCAGCTCACCGGTGAAGTGGGCACGGGCAAGACGACGACTATCCGCTCGCTGCTGGCCCAGACGCCGAAGAACGCTGAGGTCGCCCTCATCCTGAATCCGAGGATGACGGCCACGGAGTTCCTGCTGACCATCTGCGAAGAGATCGGCATCGGCGTCCCGGACTCCGCGGAAGGCAGCCTCAAAGATCTCGTCGACATCCTGAACGACTATCTGCTCAAGGCGCACGCCGGCGGCCGCCGTGTCGTGCTGGTCGTCGACGAAGCGCAGAACCTTGCGACAGACGTGCTCGAGCAGGTGCGCCTGCTCACGAACCTCGAAACGAACACGCAGAAGCTGCTGCAGATCATCCTGATCGGCCAGCCCGAGCTGCGCGAATTGCTCGACAGAAACGAGCTGCGCCAGCTCGCCCAGCGAATCACGGGGCGGTATCACCTCGATCCGCTCTCGTCGGACGAGACCTCAGCCTACGTGCGCCACCGACTGCGAGTCGCCGGCGCAACGACTGACATTTTCACGGCGCCCGCACTCTCCGAGGTGTATCGCCTTTCGGGCGGCGTACCGCGCGTCATCAACGTGATCGCGGATCGCGCGCTGCTCGGCGCGTACACGCAGGACAAGCATCGCGTCGACGGCGGCCTCGTGCGCGCCGCCGCGGCGGAAGTGTTCGGCAAGCAGTTCGCGGCGCCGTGGCTTCCGTGGGCGGGTGTTGCCGCGGCAGGCGTCGCGCTTGTCATCACGGGCATTCTGCTGTGGCAATTCGCGCCGTGGGCCCACTCGTCATCTCAAGCCAAGGCGAGCATGCCGGCCGCCGCAAGCGTGCCGAAGAATGCGGCCGACGCCGTCGTCGGCTCGAACGCGCCCGGTGCGGCGGGCGGCACGACGCTAAAAGTGTCCACAGTGGACGCGCCGCCGGCAACGGAATCGCTCACCGAGCTGCTCGCGAAACATCGCGCCGAGACGGTGCCCGACGCCGCTTTCAACAAGCTCTTCGGCATCTGGAACCTGCGCTACACCGCCGGCAACGACGACCCGTGCGTGCAAGCGGCCGCGCAAGGCCTCGAATGCCTGGTCCAGCGGGGCTCGTTCGGTCAGCTGCGCCAGTTCAACCGTCCGGCATTGCTGATGCTCAACGACGCGGCCGGCAACGCGCATCAGGTGCTGCTCACTAACCTGAGCGATGAGCGCGCCAAGGTGGAACTCGGCGGCGCACGCCATGAAGTCGGCATCGGTGAGCTGTCGCGCTACTGGTTCGGCGACTTCGTGATGCTCTGGCGCCCCGCCACGCAGAGCGTGAAACCGCTCTCCGTCGGCATGCGCGGCGCGGAGGTACGCTGGTTGCGTCAGTCGCTGCAACGTCTGAACGGCTCGCCT
>Ga0070665_100001488_pt1 | contig 27368 bp, 35 predicted proteins | sample KBSS13metaG_FD_65862 | JGI IMG/M metagenome (GOLD analysis project Ga0070665, IMG submission 65862) | Switchgrass rhizosphere microbial communities from Kellogg Biological Station, Michigan, USA - KBS S1-3 metaG | ecosystem: Host-associated > Plants > Roots > Rhizosphere > Soil ... | reverse complement strand
CTCAACTGAGGACGCAATAGCTGAACTAAGAGAGCAGACCCGTAATTTGCTCGAACTGTTGATTCGTCAAAAAGCAGACGTCGATGTGGCAACGGCACAGATGTGCGCACTTAAACATATGCTAAGTCCCCACGATCAACTTGCATTGGAACAAGGGCATTCGGTGGCAGTCATGCCGCTAGCGAACCATAAAGTAATTACCAAAGCAATTATTGCGAATCCGGAATCAACCTCGAACTCTAGTCGTAAGAAACCCAAATAGAAAAGCTCAACCGTCTTGGTGACGCCAATGACTGGCGGCGGCGAGGCGCACCTAGATCACTGAGGCCCATTTCAGCGGGCTTTTTTTATGCGCTAAGCTGTCCGATTGAGCGCCGATCTGCATTGCGTATTGATTTGGTAGAATGAACGTGCCGATCCAGTGAACTCCAAGGATGGTAGTATGACGAGCCGCGCACGCGAGTTTTACCAACGACTTGTCGAGTCGCCGTCGCCGGTTAAGGCTATCGAGGCGCTGGTGGACGACCGGCAGCCCGAGAACGACTACCTGGAATTCAAAACCGGTGAGATCGGCGCAAAAGAGGCCAAGCACTATTGGAGCAAAGTGCTGTCAGGATTCGCCAATACAGAGGGCGGAGTCCTAATCTGGGGAGTGGACGCGCGACCGACTGCATCGGCAGACGATCCGTCAGTCAAGGTCGATGCCGCATGCGGCATCATCCATGTCAAGAATCCATTGGAATTCGCAGAGCGTCTACGTCGCGTACTACTAGAGGCTACAGTCCATCCAGTCGCCGGAGTCGAAGTTCGAGAGTTCAGCTCTGAGAGCGGTGGCTTCGTGGTGTGTTTCATCCCGGAGGGACGCCACAAACCCTATCGAGCGGCTCTGGACGACTCGAAAAACTACTACCACCGTGTAGGAGACTCGTTTGCCGTCATTTCCCATGGCTTTGTGGTTTCCGATCGCCATGAAGCGAACGAAAGAGTCCAATCCCAAGGACTGGTCTTCGTGAATAAGATATGAGCAAACGATCCTTTGCTCCAATCGGACACGGAGTAGCGCGAGGGCTGGAAGATTGAGGCACCAGCTATTGGCAATGCGAACTGCTAAGCTAGTAGCTTTGGCATTGTAAGCCATCCGCAAAAACAAATGGTGGATCGGCCGAGTGATGCAGTGGCCATTATCGATTACGGCCCGATCAAACACTTTATGCGCCCTCGCCGATAGGGTGTCGTACGCTGCGATCTCAGGCCATGAGCTGAAGGGTCCGAAATTTGGTGAATCAGGCGGCATCTGATTATGCTCCAGGCAAATACCTAATTGGGCAAGACTTCCCAATGTCTACCTAAGGATAACGGAGCACGCCAAAGGTTCGCTAACTGCTTCCTATCAGCCAGAACCCAAGCCCCGCACTCTCGGCAGGGCCTTTCTTGCGTGGAAGGATGAGGGGATGGATCTTGCACCCCGCCGAATCTTTAAAACGCTACTGCAATTGACGGCAATCCTCGCTGGGCTGCTGGGCGCTATAATGGCAGTTGCCGGCATTCGGTGCCTACTCATCGAAATAACCAGCGGCGTTCGTGAGACTCAACCTCTGCTTGGGCTCAACGTCAGCCTCGGTCAAGCCCTCACGGGAGGCGCGGTAATTTCTATCGCGAGTGCCATGTTCTTAAGGTGGACTGCAAGGCGAATCAGTCGCCGGCCTGTAACACCACACTGTTAATACACCATCCGCCAGCGGCCTTCGTTACTGGAACTAGACCGCCTGATCTACAGTTGCGAGGTGATGAACATGCCGATCCCACCTGACCGCCGCTTGCTCTCACGCAGAGTGGGGTCTCGTTGCGATTCCCTGCCTCGCCGCTCAGCCCAGGCCACGCAAACACCCCATGTGTTTGCGTGGCCGATATTGGTATTGACGATTCCTTGCTGGCGCTGGTAGCACCATAGGTAGACGAATCAGGCGAATTTGATCAGTCTATGAATGAGGCCAGTCAATGAGTGACGAATCGAACCAACCAATTGAAAACCCGCCAGCCCCAGTTGCAGAGGCGAAGCCCGAGCCGTTACCGGTTCAGCCGAGTATTCGGCTTCGTCCCACCCATGAAATGCAAGCTGGGGACGTTGGCCCAGACCTATTAACATAAATGACACAGAAACCAAAACCGACGCCACCGAAGCCGACTCCCAGTCAGGTTACGCCAAAGGCAGCAGCAACGCCGAAGATCGCTGTGCGCCCGACCGACGCTTCGCAGTTCAGCCATGACCATGACGGCAAGGGAATGAAACTCGACCAGCGGGACCGATAGCAAAATGAACAATCAAGCAGATGATCCAAAGCCGGATGTTCCGTCGGATTCTCGGCCGAGCACTCAGCAGAATCCAACGCAACAAGAGCAGCGCGATGGGAACGGAAACATCCAAACGAAATGACAGGGAGGTCACGTGATGGGGAGTGACAACAAAACGCCTGTCCCGAGCGCCGGTCAGGTGCCTGCACCGAAGCCGGTACAAGTGCAGCCGAGTATCAAGCTGCGCCCTACTGAGACAGTGCAAAATGGGAACACAGGGTTGAGGTGATGCAGTGACAGACGACGTTCAGTCTGGGACAGCTTCTGACGGCGCTCCGACGCTAATCAATCAGCCGCAAGCGTCCATCGAGTCGGCGGTTGTGCAACCGCAGATATGTGCAAAGCCAACCGAAGTGGCTCAATTCAGCAGAGCCCACGACTCAGAGCATCCAATCCGGTATGTCCTGGAGAACCTGCGGGATGAAGGGCAGAATCGGAACAGCGAATAGCACTAAGCCTGTCTTTTGTCGGCTCGAAAACTTTTAGCCAAGCAACGGCTGCTTTGTAAGGTGCACTGCGATTAAATGGCGGCGGAACGAATATTCCGAGTACCTGCCACCACGTGCCAACTACAAATCGCAGAAGCAGGCGGATGGGGCGAGCGTGCTTATCTTCGTCAGTCTTCGATTGCTGAGCATTCGCATCTACCATTATTTCGTGCTCTTTGAATTTGGCGGTGAGGTCGTGGCACAGATGTTCATTGGAGGGACATAGTTGACCCCAGATTGCCAATGCGGCGCGGTGGGTGTGCCGCTACTACTACCTGGCAATGCAGCCGTACGTTGTAAACCCCAGAGAACACGGTACGCGGGTTGTAATAGCAACGGATTTAGAACTCGAAGAAACTCTCCGTATGCCTTGTCCAACCACTTGATGGTGTCTTCCATGATTCCGTTCGCAACCTCAATTATGGGTTGAAACATCTCTGGATTATCGCGAAAGTCGCACTCCGTATAGGTCCATGAGACTGAGTCTACGCGATCAGTGGTAAGTTCTGAACGGCTGATAATAAACGGCTGACCAGCGCCAACAAATATTTGAAATCGACCTTGATGCGTTGAGTAATTGCGAAAGACACTGACAGCGTCGTACGATGGCTTCCATACAGATTTCCACTCTGGAAACACTTTTAGCGCCATTCCTACCCTCATCGCAATGGGTCCCTCAATCGTCTCGCACATCCCTAGCCGAAGTTGAAGTGCATCTCCGGCACACTTCACCAGGGCGTACCAGTTGCGATGGAACTCCCCGAATTCGCCTGCCCTCATCGACTCAAGCAAGACCGATGCGTCGTATAGATTGGCGAACACGCTGTAGCTGCGCTGCGCCAGTTCGATCACAGCAGGTGAGATATCAAGGTTGAAGCGTTTGGGGTCGTATGGTCGCTGTGTTCCCGGCACAACATGCAACTTCCAGAATTCTTCATAATTCGGAAATGCTGCATCGAGGTTGAAGATGATTGAAGCTTTTTGCTCCAATTGATCGCCATCACGGCGCAATGTCACAGCGTCATAGGTTGCCATAAAATTCATTCCATCAACAATGTTCCGATGAAGTCAACCGTTGTCTCGCGGGTGTTGCCACAAGTTTCAAACAAATCATTCATTGCGTGAACTACTAAAGGTGCGAAATCACGCCTCTCCTTAATAGGGATCAAAATGGTTGTTAGTTTTCCATTAATCTGCGGTTGACCGAACGCAAAGGGTGTGGAGTTCGGGTAGCGATTGTACATGCTACGTCCAGCAAGCCCTGTTCAGCCGAAGTTGAGGTAAACAGTAGCCTGCTGGCCCTCGCATATTTTGAAGGCATGGGAGATCAGGTCAGCCACCTTCGTGGCATTGATTCCGGTTTCAAAAATATGATTGCCGCCCACGTCTTCATGGTACGTTTGCGCTACAAATACGCGACCCTCCACCGAGGCGCGCCAGAAGGTTAGTACGGGTCCAGTAAACCACTGTTCAACGATAGGCTCGTCGTACACCGAGCATAGTTTGCCGCCTTCCGTTGGGAGGAGAGTATTTTCGGGACAGTTCGCGGCCGTAAGCGCGTTTCGCATATCTTGAGGCGTCGCCCACCGGGTCTCCCGCTCAAGTCGGTAAGCGCCCCACCAACCCCCGAGATCGCACCGCAGCCTCTGTCGTTCTGAATCAGCAACGTCTCGAAATCGGTCCAACGAATCGTCAATCCATTTGTCCACGGCTACCATAGCTCTCCCTCACTTGGCTTTGACCTTGGTCGAATAGTTTGGAATCACAAACGGCTTGGTTTCACCATCAAAATACAGGTACAGCGTTCCGTGGTACCACCAGTCCTTGTGCAAAGGATTGATGACTTTGATTGCGATGTTCGCAACATCGCCGCCCGGGACCTTAATGTTCGCAATCTGTTTTCGATATGACTGACGAGCGTCGTCCCAGTCGTCTGGTTCTCGAAACACGATTTCATCGGTGTCGATAGATGCTCCGACATTGTTGTTTGGCGGTAACCGATGCGCCGATTTACGGTAGATGGTATGTCGTCCGTAGACGACTGAGACGGCCCCTTCCGTTTGTCGATCGGCGTGTGGCTGGTCCCTACGATGAATCTGAGGCAATGATCCGTGCTGCGGAATTAGAGCGTGACTATGGAATACGAATGGCCATCTGGCAGTGCAACCTAGAAGCATTCAAGCCAATCGGTAATGCCTATCTCGTAAGCATCAACGATCGCGAAGTGTTCGTCCGTCAAAAGCCCGATGGACTTGCGGGTGAGCTTGTCGCCCTCGATTATGCTGATGTACCAGAACCTTGGCTTGGAGTGGTGCAGACCGTGCCGCCAAAGTTCAAAGTATTCGAGTCACAGTCGGACTGCGAGCGGGCTGGGTACTTACCAGTGACCACCGAATTCGATGTGCTCGATTCGTTGCCCGATTGAGATACGCACCACCGGCCAAAACGAATGAACAGTCGAATATGCATCAAGTGGCTAGGCGGCGTTTGGGACGGCGCGTCACTCGATGTTGATCGCCACAAAACGATCACGATGCTCGGCAACGTCTTCCGGTGCCCAGCGCAAGGCGCACCGTTCATGATCCTAGCCGAGATGCCGTCGGGGTTGGGATCGATTGCCCGCTATCAGGCGGACACCGAAATATCGGCGGAGGGAGTTCTCTACTTCCGACCCGTGCCGCTCTAGATCATCTTAGGCCGATCCGGCAAAGCAGATTGCCGCATCTAGTGGTGGACCGCTGCGCGATCAAGCAGGCTTCAACGTGCCATTCTTCTCGAATGTCCTCACGTCATCGGGATTTGAGAGCGAGTCGTCCACCGTGGCAACCGGTGCCGGCATTTTCCAGCAGGGACTTAGCTTTCAGCCAAAGGGTATGGCCTAGCCTTGAAGTCTCACGCCTCGATGAAGGCTGAGCGAACTTGAATCGATCTAGATCAAATTGCCCAACACTATCAATCCGCCTTTTCTTTCTCCGAATTGACAGTTTCAGCTTCCTCTATGTTCTTTGGAAGTGGATTGCCGTCACTATCGGACGCGGTTGAACCTTGCTTCGTCTTGGCTGATGGCTTCTTACCGGCCTTTGGTGGGCTTTCACCTCCGCCACCTCCACCGCTACCTGCATTGGTGTTAGGTTTTGGCCCTGGAATCGCGTTCAACCAGTCTTCAATGCGAGATGGATCATAGCCAACAAGGAATGCCATGATCGAAATGGTGCCTGCCAGTCGAATGTACTGCGACGCATTTGAGTCTTTGAATGGATTGTCTAGCACAATGTACAGGCCGCCGATTACAAACAAGTACACAACAAATCCACGAAATGCCGCTGAAATCGGTGGCTCTTGCAGCAAGAAATCACGACGAGGATGCTCGCTGGCTAGGGTAGCCCGTCTTTCTTTGGACATTGTGGCAATTGCAATATTGCTCGCGTAGCCACCAGTGAGCCCGGCCGCCGTGGCTAGAAAGAAGAGATTGAGTGGCGTGTAGCACAAAAGCGCGGCGAAATACGAGGCAATTGCACTCGATTCTTGTTTTCCCGCTGACGCCCGTGATGGAATGTTAGCTGTTAGCACGAAGGGACCAAGGCTCATGGTCGCCTTGTCCTTTATACTGCTAAGTGGAACGCTACGCGGTGCGAGAACATGGCGATAATCCTCGGTCTCGATAAGGAGTCCAGCACCAAAAATAAGAATCCAAGACGATAAGGCCGCACTGCCGCGTATCAACTTATGTCGTGGCACTTGCTTGTCGTCGGTCTTCTTTGCTGGAGATTTCTTTCCATTTACGCTATCCTCTGCATTACCCATACTAATGCCTGATCGCGGTTAATAAAAGATATCACAGTGCCGAAGATCGAAATCTAATGGATGCGTTATCCATGTCAATAGTGTATATTTATGGGCTTAAACAGGGGATACCAATGGTACGCAAAGTAAACAAGTCAGCCAAGATTCGAGAGGCGCTCGACAGTCTCGGTGCTGACGCCAAACCGAAGGACGTTATTGCCCACCTCGCAGCTAAGAAAATAAAGGTCACACCAGCTCAGGTGAGCGCGGTAAAGGCGAAGCTTGTGAAGCCCAAAGACGAGCTTTCCTTAGAGGATTTGCTCGCGACAAAAAAGCTAATCGAGCAACTGGGCTCGGCAGAAAAGGCTCAGTCGGCCATCGCCGCTCTAGTGAAACTTCGCTAAAACCACCCAGGTGGGGTGGCGGGTTCGAAGCGTCATTCGCGATTAACTCTGAGAGTGCCGTTCCGCAGGGGCTAAACGTCGCACCTCATTCAAAGGGCAGCCAATGGTCTCTATCAATGAATCTGTCAAAGTCGATGGGATTACTCTGGCGCAGTTGATGGAGGTCAAGAAGTTTGTCGAACTTGTAGGTTCGACCGAAGCCGCAAAAGAACTGCTGCTTATAGTTGCCAACGAGTCGAACAATTGAGCCAATAGCGATTACGGACTCAAATCTCGTTTACTCCCAGGACCGCAATTTTTAGGAGAACAAATGATGCGAAACCAAGAAGTGACCGGGTTGGCTTCATGGGTGACAGCGTTAATGGCGGTAATCTGTTTGTGGACGACCACGCCTGCCGTCGCGCAAAGTGACATCATGATCGACGATGTGCCAGACCACGTAACTGCTACGCTTCAAGCTCGCGCGAAGAAGCTGGCGTCACTTCCTCAAGGTCCTGGTCCAGGCTTAGAATTCTTCGTTGAGGACCTCAATAAATGGACGCCAGGGCAGGTCGTCAGGGTCGCGTTTCTCAGTGGCACGCCCGAGCTTCACAAGGAAATTGCCGAAGCGACGAAGCAGATCACTGATGCCTGCAACATAAAGCTTGACTTCGGCTTTGATGCGAATACTGGCAAGTATCGAAGTTGGTCTACCTCCGATTCAACCTACGCTGCCGAGATTCGGGTGTCGTTCGATCAGGGCGGTTACTTTTCGTTGGTGGGGCGCGATAGCAATGACCCTTCGATTGGCGGAATCGGCCAACCAGTTGGCGGATCGCCGAACCAACGCAGTCTCAATCTCAATGGATTCGATTCGCCTGCGCGACCGTCCTCCTGGAAGAAGACGGCCCGCCATGAGTTTTTGCACGCCCTCGCCTTTCATCACGAACACCAGAGTCCTGTTGGTGGATGCGATGCGCAGTTTCGCTGGGAGAACGATCCAGGCTATCAGTTCACCCAGGACGGAAATGGGAAATACATCGCAGACCCAGGTACCGGAAAGAGGCCAGGAATCTACACCTATCTGTCTGGATGGCCTAATTTTTGGAGCAAACAGAAGGTTGACCATAATCTGCGGCAAGCACAAAGTGGCTCGGGAACGACCGGGCCCTTTGATCGCAAGTCAATTATGCTCTACGAATTCCCCGACCTCTTTTACATCTCTGCTAACAATCCCTGCTCTCCGATCGGCAACAGCGAGAACCTGTCCGCTGGGGATATTGCCGGCCTAAAACTTCTTTATCCAAGCGACCAACCTTCGATAGACAATCAAGTCGCAGCCCGTAATCGGGTACTTGAAGCGATATCGAAATCATCGCATTTCGAGTCAAAGCTAAAAGCTCATTACATGGGGAAATAGACTCGTGTGAATTCGCCGACTAGTGGTTCTTAGTCGCCACTTAACCCAATTTGGATGGAATACCAGATGGCAGCGATTATCGCAGTTGGATCGGAACAAATCTTAGTTGCTCCAGGCAAGTATTGGGAGAAAGGACACGTCTCTTTTCCAGGGATGCAGGACAACTTGCGCGTCCTGCTGACTTCCCGCGTAGTAAGAGAGGCTTTCGATGAGGACAATGGCCCGGGATTGATTTTTCCGGCCTTCAGCGAGCCAGTGTTGCAAGGCGACAATGCTGGTTTCAACATCTTGATATGCGAGATTGACCGTCGCAAGAATCCTCTCGACTCACACGTGCAAGTTATCGTGGATTGGGCCATTGTTGTTCCGTAGCTCCAATTACTTGTTGCACAACGAAAAAAAGGGCCGACTGACACGAAGTCGGTCGGCCCTTTGCCATTTAGCAACCCGTGGTGACCCAAATCAAAACACCACACCGGGTGGGGCTTTTACTTAGCACGGTCCGCCGCGCATTACTGCACAACTCTGCTATTCTAGCCTGCCACTTTGCCACAATCTAGTTTGGCCGTTTTGGGTACGAAGCTGATAGACTAAACTGTACTCGGCGGCAGAATTGCTCGTTCTCCGCTAGCTCGCTTCAGCCCGGTGGCTGCAACCACCGGGCTCTTTTACGCGCGTGTCAAGCATGATCGCAACGAGAGATGTGCGGTGGACAGTTTCTTGCGATCCTGTAAGATCATTCACGAGCGTTTAAGTTGTTGGGAAATTGCTTGAGGGCAGCTCAAATGATGTCCGCAAAGATTCTGGCCAAGCTATGGCATTGGTTTGATGCTCAGTCACGAGAAGACAGGCTGGTCTTGCTCGGCTGCATTCTCTCTGCGATTGGCACCACCTTCTACGCTGGCACGCAATTTCAGCGATCGAACGGAGGATACTCCCCAGTCAAAGTCGCAGACTTGCTTCAAACGTTGGGAGACGACAGCCAGCCAGATGCTTTACGGACTGCCGCGCTAACACGCTTGATCTCAGAATACGGTTGGACTGACCTACGAAACCGAAACCTTAGTAGCCTGACTTTACCATCGATTCACTGGGATGGGGTTGAGCTAACGGATGCTAAATTAATCGATGCCAACGTCAATGGTTTGATCCTGAACGACGTTCTTTTGGTCCGGGCGGATCTCACTGAAGCGGAAGCTGTCAAAACGAATTTCAATACCTCGACTCTAAATGCCATTATCTTGCGCGACGCAGACTGCCGTGAGGCACAGTTTGTAGCGAGGGACTTGAGAGCAGGTAATCTAACAAGCGCAAATTGCACACACGCCAATTTCTCACATGCGACTTTGCATGGCGTGAACTGCCGGAACGCCATATTCCATGATGCAATTTGTCGGGGAACCAACTTCAATTCCAAAGATGAGTCGGATGGTGCCCCCGACATCTATCCAACAGACATTTCACAAGCAGTGTTCACATCGGCTGAGCTTCAAGGCGCCGACCTTCGCAACACCAAGGGGATCGACACTGCCACATTTCACGGTGCCGAATATAATGATGACACGATGTGGCCGGACGGATTCGATCCAACCAAAGCTGGGGCGATTAAGGCAGAGTGATTGAGGTCGCCCTCAAAATAGTCTCATCTCTAACCGTCCGTTGCGCAACGAAAAAGGGCCGGCTGACACGAGGTCAGTCGGCCCTTTGCCATTTCGATTTTGGAGAGTCTTCTAGCCGGTCAGCTTAGACAGCGCCTGGATTGCTTCAAGCGCGCGCTCAATACCGAGCGTATCAACAAGCTTCTTTGCCGCGAGCAATGAGTCGAGCGACAAGCCGTCAGTGGCCTTCTTACCGCCGCGTTTGGATGCGCCGCGCTTCACGCCAAGCTTGGCTTTCAGGTTGCTCACTTGGGCTGGAGCCACCTTGATGTTCTGCTTTGCTAGAGCTGCGATCACATCTTTCGGCCGGGCATCATTGCCCAGCTCTGCAAACGCTTCTCGAATCTTCTCTGCTTTATTGACGGTTCGCTTGGCCACGGAATCTCACCTCACAACTAGTGAATGCCCACCTTTAGATATCTAAGGTTAGTTCGCATGGTATAGCTGTCAATCGGGGTAACGGTGTGAAGCACGCACTTTTGATTCATTGCCAGCAGTCGGCATACGAAAACAGGGATCTCCTCGACGTGTCCGTCAATCTACAGAAGAATTCGTTGCATTTCATTGGCCATCAAGATCACGACAAGACCTATCCATCGCGTCCGTCACGCACAAGAGGCACCTCGAAGGGGCGGATTCTTCAAATTCGAGTCCGATGAGTCTGTCAGCCGGCTTTCCTATTTCCACGCAACGCGAGAGGTCAACAAAACGGATGCGTTTCTGTGGAACTCGGGACTCGGCTCCTGTAAAATCCGCGAGCGGGCGACTTGCGAGGATTGTGGCTTCCGAAATAGCGATACCCCTAACGTGCCAGCCGAGGTTATTTGTGACCGACAATGCAGACGGGCATTCAAGGAATGACGCGGCATCTATATCTGATCCTCCGCACGATTCTTCGGTACCAAATGATGCCCATGCGAACGAGCACGCATCAAATGCGGGGGCTGGGGAAACGATTCCGAGTGACGACATCCACACTCGGCAAAGCTTAAGCGGTCAAGGCGACAGGTCGAGATCGACCACCCAGCACCCAACCGAGTCAGAGCGACTAGCACTCAATGCCATTGTTAAGTTTCTGCATTTCCAGGAAGAATATGAACGGCCTCGGCACCGGGTACGCAAGATATTACGGCGGCCATTTTTACTGACAGACTCGCTCTTGGAGAAGCTTGATCAGACCATCCAACGAGAGTTCAGTAAGCTCGGATGCGTTCCGACCGTTGATGCCGAGGTGACTTTTGGTCTCACGGAATCCGAGTCATTCATTTGTCTTAGTGACTTAATTGAATACATTTCACCTAGCGCAGTTCCAAACAGGCTGGATTTGCGGTGGTACGCCATGAGTGGCGATGGGACAGTATCGCGACATATTATCGAGCTAAGATTCGATACAGGGGAATCTGGATGGGACAAGTATGAACGAACGCACGCCTTTGTCCAGATAAAGATAACCTCTGGTCTTAAAGAATGGTGCGTGGTTACGAAGCACAACATGGAAGAGCATATGCATCTGACGCGCATTCCTTCGTTATATCAATGCATGAACGTGTTTCACGATCGGACATTTTGCACAATTGCGTCGATTGTCATAGGGTTCGTTTTTTTGATGACGGCCTATTCGATAGCTGGTCGCTTGGATAAAGGATTATCCGCTACAGAACAGGTGGATAACAACTATTGGAGCCGGGAACGGGAAAAAGCATTCATAAAAGAGACAAGCGAAATCGAATCTAAGATGGCGGCCCTAAGGGCAGAACAGAATGCAGTGTTAGAAAAGCAGACCGTCCACGAACAGATTGGTGCTGCCATCAACGTCTATTACGAAAAGGAAATGCGACCTCTTGAAGCTGAATTAGCAAGGATTAAAAAGTATTATGGGCCGTCGGATTACGTGCCCGTGCCAACTCCTAGGAAGTCATTGGTCAGAAAGGCGATCGACTCAGTGCAGTCGGTTGGATTGTCGCACATCTTTTCGTGGGGTGCGCTTATTGTCGGCCTTGTCCTGGGGCAAAGATTTTTGCCGAAGCTTGCGCCCCGAAGCGGAATTGCCATCGGCTCTGCGGCAGGGCGTTACGCAGATTGGGAGAATACATTTCGATTTGTGGTGTTTACGTTAATCATTGGCGGTATTTGTGTGCCGGTGCTGAGAGCAATTCTGTTATAGGTTGCCGTATAGCAACGAAGAAAGGCCCTGAGAACCATTTGGTTCCCAGGGCCTTTGTCATGTCGCCCAGCTACAGACTGTAGTTCCCAGTCGGCGAGCTGCGAGTAAGTTGTTTCGCCAGTTGCGGACGTAGAGCCAGAAGCTGCGATCCAAAAACTGAGCATTTCTCGTGCAACCGCACGTGGGTTTGAGCCCTGCGGATTTCTTTAAACGCAAGTAGCGTTCTTCGGTGATGCCCACCTGTCCAAGTGCGTTCCGTAGAAACGTGCCAGGTCCGCCACCGCTGCAATTTCGGTGTGGGGCCTGAGTGTAGGCTTTCGCGGTTCGGTATCGGCAACGTGGTCGCAGGCATTCCCAGCGACCATCGCGTAACCGCTCAAATAGGCAGTCGCTCATAGGGCCGTCACCGTGCAAGTAGACGGCGTCATAGTGCAATCTGCGCCGCCAACAGATTTCCACGCACTATAGGGCACGTCGTAGTTAGATAGCGCTTGACAGTCGATCGGTGTGTAGCTGACCGAACTAGGCGGGTCGTCCCGGCGCGCCACCGTTCACTAGCAGAGTGCTTTGCGTGCTTTCATAGGGCAAGATAAACGTGCCGCCGCAATTTGCAGCGCAGAGTGTGCGACAACCAAAAAAGTTGCTGCCGGTGTCCGCATACGGTCCCACCGTGACCTCTAGTTCGCTCGGACCGTTGCCGTTCGGGCAAAACGAACACGGGGCAACGCAATAGCTACAACCGCCCGCTGTCGAATAAACAGAAAGGCCGTTGAAAACCGTCGTGCCGCTAACCGTGCTGCCCGTTCCTACGCCGAAGCCTGTAGGCGTTGCAGCCAATGTCACGGGCGCTGATAGCTGGCCAATGGGTATTCCCACGGAGGGATCGACCCACGCTAAATACAGCGTGTTAAGCTGGTCGTTCACACACAAAATGAAGCCCGTATCACTTGTGGCGTAATTCTTAGCAACGGTGGCTAACTGCGTGGGTGTGCCCGCAACCATTTTGTAAAGACGGGCATAGCCGCTGGGTCCCCATTTGATCTCTGCAAAATGATAGTTGTTGGCGTCTTTGTACGCGGTAATTAGCCGTAGCGTGTCGCCGCTGGCATTGGGTATCAGGTTCGCCGAGACGCTGAACGCCCCTGTGCCGGCCGGATTCGTCGTCGTGCTAATCAGCACAGCGTTGGTACTAGTTGTCAGTGCAAACGTTCCGACGGACCACGTGCCAGCTACTTGCGTAAAGCCCGCAAGGCTGTTCATGGTATCGGTCAGGATTTCGCACGGGTCGGGACCACTGCCACAGCACACGCAGCCGGGCAAAAGGAAGCCCAGCAGACAAAACGCAAATAGCCAGGTCATGAGCACTCCGCCGCGATGATGTACCAACCGCCCAGGATCATTGCGCAGACGACCCACTTGCCACTGGCGAGATCAGCGAACTTGTTGTACGCCGTGATATCCGCGCCTGAATCGGTTTCGCTCCCGGGCGTTCCGATCCAAACACTGACGTTGTTAGAGGCTGGACTGCCGGCCTTAGTGATTGCGCCGTTGGTTTTCCCGAGCACGAGCACGCGACCTGGGGTCGCATATCGCGTATTTCGCTGAGCGGCCACGAGCTTGTTCCCTCTAATGCTCTTTACAGCGACGATCACCACGACCATCTACTATGGCTCCGTCTACCTGATGGCCATTCTCATCGCTCACGAGCTTGGCCACATCGCCCTTCGCATGAAGCATCGCGTACCGTTCAGTTGGCCGCTATTCGTTCAGTGGCAGTACCGGCGTGGCGGCCGTGAGGAGCGGTAGGGATTTCATCGTGATCGAACGTGAACCGGAATATTTTGGAATTGCTAAGCGGCGGATTGCGGCCGAAGTAGCGATTGATGCGACCGCTTCGGCAGAAATGGGCGAAGGCGTCTGAAGTTGACTTCTCCAGGCCAACCTGTGATAACTATGACATGGCAAAAGCACCTTCTCACTTGACCGATACCCTGCGACGGCTGATCCGCGAGAGCGAAAACTCCATGGTGCAACTATCGGCCAAGACAGGCATTGTTCGCGGAAGCCTCATTCGATTTGCTCGTGGTGATTCGTCCCTTCGATTGGACATCGCGGACAAGCTAGTGGACTTCTTTGAATTGGAGCTGAAACGAAAAAAGAAAGACTAATCGTGATCTCAAACATAAATCAGAGAGAAGCGGCCTCGCTGCAAAAGCCGCAACTTCTGGGCGTGGAATCCGTAGCAGCGATGCTCGACGCATCGACGAGCCACGTGCGACGTTTGGCCGACGGCGGCAAGATGCCTCGCCCACTGAAGCTTGGCGCATCTGTTCGATGGAACCGCATCGATTTGGAAAATTGGATCGCTGGCGGCTGCAAAGCAGTTCGCGCAACGAAAGGACGATAGATGGGCACTGTCTATAGAAAATGTTCGGTGAAGCCGCCGCCCGCCGACGCGGTCGTTTCGGAGAAGAACGGCGTCAGGATCGCCAAATGGAAGTCCAAGGGTAAGACTCGCACCGCGCCAGTCAACGATGCGGGACGCATCGTCGTCAAGTCGGCGATTTGGACGGCTAAGTACCGGGATGCTTCAGGAGTATGCGAGGTCTCCACCGGTTGCCGAGATGAAACCGCTGCTCGCAAAGTGCTCGCTGATCTTCAGCGACGCGCGGAGTTGGTTAAAGTCGGTCTGATGTCGGCAAACGAGGCATCGGCGGCTGATCACCTCCATGCACCTATCGCGACCCACATCAATGATTATTTGCGATCACTGGATGGCGTTAACGCAACACACTTTGCGAATGTGACACGCCACTTGAACCGAGTTTTTACCGGCTGCGCCTTCGCGACCTTGAATGACCTGGACCGAACCACTCTCGTCGCATGGCTGGATTCTCAGGGCCTGGGAGCGCGTACCCGTAACATGCACTTGGCCGCCGCAAGCGCATTCTGCAACTGGCTCGCTCATCCGGACCGCAAGAGGATAATGGAGAATCCGTTTGCCAAGATTGCAAAAGCTGATGAAAAAGCTGGCAATCGACGTAAACGGCGCGCGCTGACCGAGGCTGAACTCGTCCAACTTTTGAGTGCCGCTGGAACGCGCCCCCTGAACGAGGCGCTCACTATTCGTAGGGGTCGCAACAAGGGCCAACTTTTGGCCAAAATTTCACCTAAAGTACGAGTTCGGCTGATCCGGCTCGGCTACGAGCGGGCATCGATTTACAAGACGCTGGTTTTGACCGGATTGCGGCAGAACGAGCTAGCCACACTCACGATTGGCCAGCTTGATTTTGAAGCCGGTCTGGCTCAGCTCAATCCCGGCGACGAGAAGAATGGCGAGGGCAACGCCCTGCCGCTCCGTGCTGATCTTTTAGCCGACCTTCTGGCGTGGACTGAAAACCGGCCATCGGATTCCAGAGTCTTCAAAGTCCCCGCCAAGCTTATCAAGCTACTCAATCTAGATTTGAAACTGGCGGGCATCGCGAAGCGCGACAGTCGGGGCCGGACCGTTGACGTTCATTCGCTGCGGCATTCGTTTGCAACCCACCTGAGCGCCGGAAACGTCGCGCCTAGCACCGCACAAGCGGCGATGCGTCACAGCGACTTGAAACTGACAATGAACACTTACACCGATCCGAAGCTATTAGCCGTTCGGGAAGCCTTGAACGTTCTGCCGGCACTTCGTTTGGACGCACCAACGGACGCACCTAATCCTGCGAAAGCGTGCGCATTCCTGCCTATTCGTGATAAGCCAGGTAATGTGGGAGGGGATCGCGAACTCGACAGAAGGTCGAGTCCATTCAACGCAAAAGCCTTGTCACAAGCGAGTTGCGACAAGTCTTTAAGAGTGGAGACGAAGGGGATCGAACCCTCAACCCCCGGCTTGCAAAGCCGGTGCTCTCCCAATTGAGCTACGTCCCCGCTGACGCGTGGCGCCACTGCACATCCTCGCAGGCAGAGGTCCCGCGGCATAGGCGCCACGAAAAAACCTGCCGGGATGGCCGAACCCGCTACAAACGTCCAGTGCGCGCACCAAGATTCGAACTTGGGACCTCAGCCTTATCAGGGCTGCGCTCTAACCAACTGAGCTATGCGCGCTCTTTTGGGCCGGGATTGAGCACAGGCCCAATTCCCTACCTACTTTTCGTCCCCGTTGACGCCCACCGCAAGTGCTGGCGCCCTCGCTCTGCCCCTCAGGCGTCTGCCCGCAACGGCCTGATGGCCGCCCTGGCGCCCCTGGGTTGCGATACCGGGAATTCGCTATTCTAGGCCAACGCAACCGACTGTCAAACCGCCCTACCAACCCCCATTTCAGACCCCTTCGCGACCGGCCGGGTTCACGGCCAGGGCGCGGCGGCGACGGACTTGATGCCCCTGGTGCTGCTACTCCATACGAGCCGGGGCGCAACAGACATCTACCGCGTTAGCATTTTCAGCCCGCGCAGCAGCGGGCCATCGTCCTTTGGCGGCGGAGCATCCAGGATGCGATTGGCTTCGAGCATGAACCGGTCGATGAAATCCGCCTGCCGAATACGCGTCTCCTCGGACGTCTCGTCCGGCGACTCGAAGATTGCGTATAGCTTTGAGAGCCTACGAATGCCGACAAACTCAATGCGCGGCGCATCGGGCGCCGACCAAACGCCGTCGTTCCGCCAGGTCCAATAGGCCCGCAGGTTCTGTCCCCGATTGGTGTCGTCAAACAAGGCGGTATAGGCTTCATTGCCGTTGGCCAGCGTAGTCCGCTGCGCCGGCTCCAATATCTCGATAGACGATACAAAAGCAAAAGCAATCTCGGGAGTGTGAACCGCCACATCGCGAAAGTGGCCACGGACCAACCACGCCCGCACAACTTCGCCGGTATCCTCGTGCCGATACGGCTGCCCCAGCGTTTCGATCGTAGCGATTGCCGCCGGAACCTTGACCCACTTGCCAATCCGACCAGGGAGCGTGCTGATGACTTCGAACGGATCGGGCGGCGCCGGACTTGCAACCCGAATTCCAGACAACCTCGCCAATCCAAACACGATCGCAATCAGCGTCAAGGCAGCCAGCATCCCTCTCAAACTGAACGAGAACCGGCTCGGCTGTCCATCGGCTTTGTTAGCGAACAAGTTCATGGTGGGCGTCCTCTCAAGGACTCAATACGATCACGCGATAAAATTGATCTTAACTGCAGCCAATGGCGCCGGCGACTTCTATCCGAATACCGCCCAAACGTTCGCTCGCGAAGCACCTACCGCGCCGAGGATCCCCACTACTGGTTCTACGACAACATCGAAGACCCCAACGACCGCGGCTACGACGCGATCCGGCGTGTGTTTTTGAACGCGATTGGGTCGGCCGTGGATACCTTCAAAGCGTTGCCCCAGATCGAGCCGAATAATTAGGAGTCGACGCACCCAGCGAAAATTTCTCGGTACATGCTCTTCCTATGGCGATGCCCGGTCGATTTGCTGTCGATACCGCCCACTTACGTTGCATTTTTCCGGCAAATCCGGCGCCGGCTGACTCCGAAGCGACGCGACGTGTCCTCACTGCCCCCCTGCCCTTTGGCAGCACGTTGACACTTCCCCCGCAGGGTCCTACCATCGACGTTTGCAGGCGCCCTCGGGCAGCGCCGCCTCCCCTCTTGCTGTGCCCTTCGCGCATGCATGACCGTTGGCGGCAACGCCTATTTTCCGGCTGCCTCTAAGTCACCGAAAGGGGGAACTTCCAATGCCGCTGTTCGAAGTGGAAACCGAGTCACACATCATCATCACCTGGGCTGCTGACCAGGACGCCGCTGGCAAGGTCGTCCATGGCGCCTACCCGAACGAACGCATCCTCCGCTTGATCAAGCGCCCACGAGATACCTGGGTGATCTCGAAGAGCGCGCTCGGCCTGACCAGCACCGTCGATCCCTGCAACACCGCCCGGGACTGCCTGGCCAAGGCGTCCGGCGACAAAGTCCATGCGATCCGACTCTACATGCACGAGACCGGCACCGATCTGGAACGGGCGCGCAAGGTGATCGAATCGAACATGGTGATGGGGTGGTAGGAAGAAGGCTGTGAGGAATTGAGGCGTTGAGAACTTGAGGTTGTCAGGCGCTAGCCGCGGGTTTTCTTCGTGGAGTTGGCGAGTTGAGGTTGCCGGACGCGCCTTCTTCGGCGTGAGCGATTCCTTCAATGATCGACGCGTCGCCAACGCCAACCGCTGTGACGGCGCAAGCGTGACTTTCTAGTTTTAGGCCGCCCAATGGCCGCGCGATAGCTTTCAACACTTCCCCATATCGCGCGGCAGGCGCCGGTGTAGTTCGCGGCGATCGACCTTGCCTGTTGGACCGAGCGGCAGTTCTTCGAGCAAGAAGAATCGCTCCGGCGTCTTATAGGCGGCGAGTCGTTCGGCGACGAATTTCCTGAGTTCTGCTTCGTCCGGCGTTGACGTTGCCCCGTGCCGCAGCGACACGTAGGCCACAACGACCTGGCCCAGACGCCGGTCGGCAAAGCCCACCACTCCGCTATTGTGAACCGACGGATGCTGGTCGATCACTTCTTCCACTTCGAGCGGCGAAATATTCGATCCGCCGCGAATGATGATCTCCTTTTGCCGGCCGACGAACCAGAGATAGCCTTCATTGTCGATTCGCCCCAGATCGCCGGTGGCCACCCAACCGTCGCAGATCGTGGCCACGGTGTTGAGCGTGTCGTTCCAATAGCCGACCATGTTCGACCCGCTGCGCACGTGAATTTCGCCGGTTTCACCGCGGGGTAGTTCGTTGCCGTGGGGGTCGATGATTTTAATCTCGGTGTCGACAGCCGGCAGGCCAACCGAGCCGAGCCGCTTTTCGCCGAAGGGCGGATTAGCGCAATAGGTGATCGTTTCGGTCATGCCAACCAGTTCGCTGACGTCGAAGCCAACCACGGCGCGAAAGCGATCGAGCGTGTCGCGCGGAACCACGTCACCGCCGCATTGCACCGAGCGCAGGCTGCTGACGTCTGTCGGATGCTCTTCAAGGTACTCGACCAGATCCAACAGCTCCGGCGGCAACATCTGGCAGCGCGTCACCCGGCGCCTGGTGATCGCCGCGGCCACTTCGGCCGGCGTGGGAGCGTCTAACAACACCGAGACGCCGCCGGCGAACAAATTCGGAAACAGAAAACCAAACGTGGCGGCGCAGTGACTGGCCGAGGTGGTGACCAGCAACACATCCTCCGCGGTGAACTGCATCGACGCGGTTTGAATCCGGGCGCAATTCCACAGCGATTCCTGCGACTGCACGACTCCTTTTGGCCGCGAAGTGGTGCCGCTGGTGTAAATGATCGTCGCCAGCTGCCGCGGGCCAAACGTGGGCGCCGGCAGTTTTTCGGCCGTCTCCAACAGTTCCGCAAACCGACGAAGCTCTGTTCCGCGACAAATTGCAGTGTCACCTTGTGCGCCTCGCGAGCCGGCTACTAAGAACCCTCGCGCAAGGCCGAGTTCGGCCAAGGGCAACGCCGAGATCTCTGGCAGCTTATCCGTGTGGAGGATCAGCGTAGTCGCTCCGCTGTGCTCGATCGCGTAGCGTGCCTCGGGCAGCTTGTAGCGATGATTGAGCGGGACGGCGATCGCGCCGATTTTGAAGCAGGCCAGGTAAGAAAAGAACAACTCCGGGCAGTTCGGCATCCAAAACGCCACGCGGTCATTGGCATGGACTCCGGCCGCGGCAAGCCCGGCGCCAACACGATCGGTTACTTCGTCGAGCTCAGTGTACGTCCATTGCTGATCGCCAAACGTGAGCGCCAGTTTGTCAGGCTGTCGCTCATGCGTCTCTCGTAACATCTCGGCGGTTCGCATCGTGCCCTCTGGAATGCATTCTGGTGGCAATCGTTTTATCGGGCGCGCATAACCAAAGTGAGGATTTAGGAATGTCCAAAGCATCACGGAAGCGTGCTGAAAGAATGAAGGCGGCTCGGGAACAAGTGGAAGGTCTGAAACGGGTCTCGCCTCCTGGCGATCCGAACGACTACATCCACCACATTGACGATCTTAAACGTGAGGGCCAAGTGTCCTCTGCCCTCATGCGCGGCCGGGTATCATCGCGTAAGCAGGAGCGAAGCGGCCAGCTTGATGACCAGGAAGCCAATCTCAGGCAGGAAATGGCTGATCGGAACATCAAGGTCTCGTTTTGGGTGGACTTCGACGTGCTGAGTGGCTGGGATCTAGAGAGCGCGGATTACCGCCGTACGATTGCCAGAGCGAAAAAGTACGATCTTGTGATTGTGGCAGAATCAACCGACCGCTTTCTCCGCCACCGCGACTACCATAGCAACCGCATGTCGCTTCCTACGGTTGAGCAGTTTGAACGTCTAAAAGAGCTGACTGGCGGCGTCACGCTGGCCACCGTGCTTCCGCCAGATGCGACGAGAGCGCAAGTCGAAGCCTATCAAAAGAAGCGCGGGCAACGTGCCAAAGGGAACAAGGGCGGCTGTCCAATAGTGCCTCCGGAAGGCTACAAAAAGAAACGACGAGTAGAACTGAAGCCCCTCGTACTGGAACTTCATCGTAAGGGGTACACGCTGGAGCAGATTAAAGCTCTAACGGGAATCGCCACTTCGACTGCACACCGCTGGAAACCCCGATAATGCGATTTCCCATTTTTGGAGAACCTCGCCATCGGCAGATACAAACCACCCGCAATTTTCCAGCGGTTAGGACCTTTTTGGCGCTATTCGTGCAACTGGGTTAACCTCTCCCCGCCAACTACAAAAAATGGGAGATGGTGGCTTACGGGTCCACAGTAGCGAGCCAGGCACAGTGCGAAGCCTTTGTCTGGGTTGCCTAGTGCTTCCGATCCCTCGCCTTTTGGTCTGTATTTGCTGGGACATCTCTTAGAGCGATAAGATGCTTCGGTTGCCGTTTCTCTAATTGCACATCCAAAGGGGTAGTCGCGATGCAAGATTTGTTTCCTTCGCCTGTTCATGTCGACGTTTTGATTCGGGCGGGTTTACCGCTGGTTCAAATATCCGAGGAAGACATCAACAAGACCTTTTCTGAGTTCCATGCTCACGGCCTCGTCTCGCTCTACAAAGTCGAGAACCCATATCCCGTCGCTGGCGGTTGGGTTGAGGTGGCGTTTCATGTCGGCATCGGCGTGATCATCGGTCATTACGGGAACTTAGTGCTCGATGCTGTTGATCGGTTTCTCAAACCGGACGTCGATGAATGGAACTTGTGGATCGTTAAAGGGTCGCACCGCAAAGGGGACACCATCCACCCACGAAACGACGCAGAGGCCCTAGAGAAGATACGGGCGATCCTCAAAGCCCTCGATGACGCAACCGCAAACGACCCCACCAATTCCGCCACCCCTCCGCCACAAGCCCAACCGCCTAAGTAAGGCCCCCAGCAACCCATCAAACAGCAGCCGCACCAAGTCTCTGGCTTGTGTGCGGTTTTTTATTGCGCTGCGTTAGACGGGCAGGCACGGCGGACACCCCCCGAAGCGATCTAAAAACCCACATGGGGGAAACGGATATGCGTTGACTGTTTCGAGAAACGCTTTTACTTTACTGACTTCACCCCCTCACCGAGGAACGCTACTGGGCCGCTTCTAGTCACTGGCTGTCACGCTCGACACGCCATTCTTTGACTTGCTCAGTTTTTCCAATCGTTTTGTCCGCTGTCACCGCGCGCGAGCCGGTACCTCCGGATTCTTTTTAATACCACCGTAGGTCAGCACCGCTCACCCGTTTACAGGAATGTTCGTTCATGCTCCACCGAAGTCTAGCTGCCAGAGCTGCCGCAACGCTTACCTCATTCACACAGATTTCTGCGATCCTGCTCGCACTCGTCTTCGTCGCACAAACGCCTGATGCATCGGCTGCTGAGCCCGTGTATATCGGCCGGACCTTTTCGGGGCCACACGCTTACCCTGGTCCTTTGCCTCCCATTGATAACAAGACGCTTGGGGGATACTTCATAGTCGACGCAACTGAAGTGCCATATTACGTTAGTGATTCTTCCGGCAATGAGCACATTAAATACGGCCTTGGGCTCGCAACCGGCGCGTTCGTCCCCCAGCTTGATCCGAGCGTCAAGCCCGTTCCAACTTACACGCATGGCAGCTATGGTGACGCGTATCGCGACCATACGCAGCACATATGGACATACGTGAATGGAAACGAAGTCGAGTCTATAATCACCACCCCGGGCGATGCCTATCTCGGGTTTGATAGCAATACCGGAAGTAGTTGGGTCGACATTAATAGAGTCGGAAACGTCCCAAATACATCAGCAACGACACCTCTTTCGAGCGTCGTAAATGTGTTCACAGGATCCACAACCAAGTTCGATCACCTTGAGACGTCATATGGGTTGGAAAGCGATCACCTGACATATCAGACATTTACGGCCCATGACGTGTTTTTTAATCCAAAAACGTTAAGCGAGTTTCATCCGACCGTGAGCCGCGACGGATATACGGTTGTATCAACGTTTGCCCCTCATATCATGATCGGCGGTGTAGACGTTCCCATGCCACTCAGTGACGTGGCACATTTATTCGGTGTTCATCACTTCAATTGGGTGCAGCACGTACAGTATCCTTCGCAATGGACTGTCCAAGTAGATAACGGCACCACAGTATCCCCGCCAGTAGTAGGTCCGCTTCTAGATCCCATCACCACACCGCCATCTAACTATCAACTAACCAATCAAAACGGCGACACTTGGCCAATTAGAGCGCAATTCACGCCAGACTTACAAGATTATTATTACAACGAAAAAACGGGGGGAAGTTGGGATGTAAACCAGTTCACACAATCAGGATTCACGTTAACATTTGGTGACCAGCCAAGTACTCCCGCGATATACAACCTAGGCTTGCTGAATACAACATTTAAGACTGAACTTGTGGGCGTCGACCTCAATGGAAATCCAAAACCTACGGGACTAGAGTTTACCTGGAAGTCCAATACAGTTTCCATTGGATCGCCAGAGTGGCTTCCCGTACCAATCAATGGTGGCGTTACGATTATGAGTGGAACGAGCAATACGGGACTCGAGTATGTCGGTGGTGGTATCACGGACGTTGAATTCGCTGCGCCAGAGCCGTCCACGATCGCACTCACGTCGATGTGGCTCGTCGGGTTGATTGTTGCAGCACGCAGACGCACTCGGGCGTGCCCAATTAAATAGAGTCGCGACTGCGTGTGTTTTCATCAACGGCAACCGCCCTCCCGGCATTGGCTCGGAGGGCGGTTTTTTGTTGCCAACCGATTGAACACCCCGGCCGGTTTGCTAGACTTGCATGGTATTAACACCCCAATCAGAGGGCAGCGATGACGGTAAAGCCAGATGAGTTTGATGCGTTAAGAACGATCATCGAAACACTCAAGCCGTTTGAGCAAGCAGAACAACGGCAGTTACTCCGATGGGCTCAAGAAAAACTGGGAATTGTGGCTCCTGCTTCGCCAACCCCGTCGGTCGCGACAGATCCGGCTGCACGTGTAAGCGTGACGCCTCCCCAGGTTGCTCAGTTACCCGCCGGTGGAAGTACCGATATTAAATCGTTCGTATTGGAAAAGAGTCCCAAAGGCGAGCGCCAGTTCGCCGCGGTCGTCGCGTACTTTCATCAATTTGAGGCTCCAGTCGCCGAGCGCAAGCAGGAAATTACCAAGGACGACATACTAGCGGCCGCTCGTCTCGCAGCATTTACTCGGCCAAAGAACCCGAGCATGTCGCTCGTAAACGCTCATAATCAAGGTTTTCTGGATCGCACCAACACGGCTGGTGCTTACAAGATCAGTTCAGTCGGAGAAAACCTTGTAGCGATGGTCCTTCCTAGTAATGGAGTGGGGGCTCCAAGGAAGAAGGTCGCAAAAAAGAAAACGTCAACGAAGGTAGCGAAGAAAACTGCGAAAACGAAGGCATAGATTCTATGCTGGATCTTCTTTTAGCAGTCGACGCGGCCATTGATGAAGCTGAGAGAGCCCGCACTTTTTGGGCAAATCGAGAACCACTCAAATTGGCTCGTCCGATGAGCGGGAACTTCTCAAAGCCATTGCGCTCAGTTGGTTACAGACACATCGGCGTGATATCAAGGCTCAGGCCGGAGAGGCTGACTTATCCTTACTTGATACCTCCTATCAATCGATGTTGTCGGCCGCAGGTCGACGGCCCGTGCGCAGGCCGCTTCTGGATTTGCTTAAGATATGCAAGTCGAGACTCATCGTATTGCGATCGGAGTTAGCAATCAAAGATGCGACATCGCCTGTCGCCAATGACTTGCCGCCGGACTTCAGCCCTCTTGCCTCCGATGCACGAATGCAAAGCATTCTCCTAGGTCGATGGCACGAAACACTTAGGTGTATAGGAGCCGAGGCTTATCTTGCCGCGACTGTAATGATGGGCGGCCTGCTTGAAGCTCTTTTGATGGCGCGAGTGGAGAAGCTTAGCAACAAAAGACCCGTTTTCACTGCCGTAGCTACGCCGCGAGACAAAGCTGGGAAGACCGTTGAACAGAACCAGTGGACCCTACGGCATTATATAGACATTGCCCACGAGCTTGGTTGGATAACAAAGTCCGCCAAGGACATTGGCGAAGTTCTCCGCGACTATCGAAATTTCATACATCCCCACAAGGAATACAGCCACAGGATTACGCTCTGTAAAAATGATGGAATAATTTTCTGGGGTGTGACCAAGACAATTGCGGTTCAAGTAATCGAAAGCGTTACCTAGATCAATAGGTGGGAGCACACCATGGCGGTCAAGAAAGCCAAGAAGACCACGAAGACCAAGGCCGACTCTCCATTTGGGAGTAAAGCACAAGAAAAGAAGATCGTGGCAGGCATCAACGCGGCCATGAAGCTGATGGAAGCCAGTGGGGAGCCAAAGCAGAAACCGGCCCGGTATCGGGAGATCATTGATGGCCGCTACGAAAACGATATTAGGCCCGAGTGGTGGAACTTGCCGAGCCCACTTCAAAAAGTAGTGGAGTCGCTAACGGAACAAATAGAAGCGGCTGCCCATCGGCGTTTGATAAACCTTGGCAAGAAACCAGAGCAAGAACATTACTCGTTCAAGAAGTCCGACGAGGTGTCGCAGTTCCTGGCAAATGCCTTGTGCGAACACATTTCTAGACTTTGTACCATGGAGGTAGCATCCGTTAAGCTCACGGACTTTCGTCCGAACGACATCAAGGCATCAAAGAAGGCGCTAAGAAAGCCCCGCAAGAAATAACTCTGGTGAAGCAAAGCCCGGCGGGCCACAATAACCCGCTGGGCTTTTTTTATGCGCAACCAGGAACCACAAGATGCAAAGCGAACAACAAACCGTCATCATCTGGGCAGTAGCTCTCGGCATCACAGCCGCCGCAATGCTCTGGCTAGTCCTCGCCATGCACGCCGCCAACCAAAACTATCAATTGAACAAGCAGAGGGATACGCAAGTCGAAACATGGGCTAACGAGAGAACCCGAAACGACCTAGCCACCCAACGCCAATACGAACTTACCCGCCAGCTACTGAAGCCCTAAGCCGCCAGCAAAAACAAACCAAATAGAAAGGCAACCGAAACACAATTCTCCATACACCTAAGTCCCATTTCTCCGTAACCAGCCATATCAGTTCACCATATACGCTACACCCCTAGTGCCCCCCTGTTAAAAAGCCATGCCCTGCATCAAGGTCTCGATGCCCAGTACCCTGAGTTGAATTGTGAAACAACTCAACATCGTGACTTGATGCTCGGCTCAGGTCAGGTTGCAGCCCTCGCCACATCACCACGCTGGTCAACTCTTGATCAGGCGATCTCAAGCCGCTCTCGCGTCACTGCCTCGCAACGCGAGCGATCCCAGGCAAACTGTAAAACCTCATCTGGCCTGCGGTCGCATGCCGCAAACCCGGGTTATCTGGCGAGTCCTGTGCGCAGACAGTTGTAAACCGCCAGCTATACATGGGGGCTTGCAACCCCTCTATAGAGTGGCTATAGTTACGGGCGATGGCAGTGGACATGCGTTCACTGTATTTAACCCTAGCCCGGAGCGCAACTATGCCAGCTACGAAGAAACCCGCTAAGACTCGCAACGCAAAAGCCCTCGCCAACACACCAGCACCACAGCCCGAGGCCAAACCAGCCCCCGCCAAGCCAGTGGCAGATAAGGACTCGCTTGGCTGTCGCGTGGGGTCGCAAAGTTCGCAAATCAATGCACAGCTTGGCGCCAAGCCTAAGTCGGCAGCGCAACTGGCTGAGGCGACCGGTTTGCCAGCCGCCAGGATTCGTTCCCACCTTCTTTATCTCGTAGGCAAGCAACTGGCCAAGGCAACCGGCGACGGATACGTCCTCGTTAAGGCCAAGTAGCACAGCACGCGAGCCGCAACGCAGCACCACAGGCCATGGCATCTGCCCTTGCAGAGTTTGGCGGGCAGTTTCGGGACGACATTTCTAATTTCATTGATCGTGCGTTGGTGGAGCGTTTGTGCATCCCCGGTCGCTTGGAGTTATTGCCCAAGCCAGGCATTCAATACTCGGCGTTCGTTGATATGAGCGGTGGCGTAACGGACAGCGCCGTGATGGCGGTTGGTCACCCCGAAGGCCGCAAAGTGATCGTCGATCGCGTGTATCGGTACAAGCCGAGATTCAATCCGCACGACGTAATTCGCGATATGGCCGAAGAGGTCAAACGCTACGGCGTGCGGCGCGTCACGGGCGATCAGTACGCGGCCGAGTTCACAGCCCAAGCCTTTGCGTCCTGCGGCATTGGCTACGTCAAAGCAGACCTGCCCAAGTCGGGCCTATATCTGGAACTGCTTCACAAGATGACAGCCAACGAGATCGAACTGCTGGACGACGAAACCACAGTCAACGAGATATCAAGTTTGGAGCGCCGCACACGATCAGGCGGCAAAGACTCGATTGATCATCCTCCGGGTGGCCATGACGACTTGGCGAACGCGATTGCCGGCCTCTGTGTTGTAGCTGTGAAGAAAACAATTCGTATCGGTGGACTCATTTAACCCAGTTTCAAAGGAGAAATATAAATGGATGTCGAACTCAACAACCTGAGTATGGCGGGTAGGGTCAAGCAATTTGATTTGCGTCATGGAGGCCAAGGCATTGTCATTGGTCACATGATTTACCACAGCGATGGTGCGCGGC
>Ga0070665_100001487_pt1 | contig 27375 bp, 15 predicted proteins | sample KBSS13metaG_FD_65862 | JGI IMG/M metagenome (GOLD analysis project Ga0070665, IMG submission 65862) | Switchgrass rhizosphere microbial communities from Kellogg Biological Station, Michigan, USA - KBS S1-3 metaG | ecosystem: Host-associated > Plants > Roots > Rhizosphere > Soil ... | reverse complement strand
CGCTACAGAATGCATTGCGCTCCGCGAAACGGGCGCAGGTGCTCGCGACCATGCCGCTGATCGCCGAGATGTTTCGTGTAGTGGACATTTTGGCTGCCGCCCAAATCGAGGGCGTTGTAGTGAAAGGGCCGGTGCTTTCGGTGCGCGCATTCGGCGATTCATCGGCGCGACATTATGGCGACGTCGACTTTCTGCTACGCAGTGCGGACATTGTGCGGGCTTTTGAGGCGATGGTTGCCGCAGGATTCCGTCCGCACATTCCGGCGCACGCGATCCGCGCGCAGAAGACTCCTGGACAATACATGTTTAGGCGTGCCGGGGCGAGTCCACTGATCGAACTTCACACCGAACGTACTCTGCGTTACTTTCCCCGGCGACTTCCGATTGACGAGTTTTTTCAGCGCATGACGGCGTTGTCTGTTGACGGCCGATCCATCCCTGCGCTTGCCACTGAAGATGAATTCGTGCTCATTTCGATTCATGGCGCAAAGCATTTTTGGGAACGGTTAATCTGGATTGCGGACGTAGCAGCGATTGTTCATAGCCATCCAGGGCTCAATTGGCGACGTGTCCAAGAGTCTGCCGCTGACGTCGGAGCTGAGCGGATGATTCGCGTCGCTTTGCTGCTGGCTGAGCGGCTGCTGTGGGTTCCCGTTCCGGAGCCGATGAAGAGGGAGGTAGAGGCCGACGGGGCTTGCGCGAAAATCGTGCGAAAAATTGAATCATGGCTGCCTTATGCAGGGAATGAGCCGCCGCCGTTGATGCAGCGCGCGCTGTTCCGCTTCCGCATGCGCGGCCAGCTGTTCGCGGGAGCGGGTTATCTGACGCGCTTGTCACTTTCTACAACGGAGGAGGATTGGCCAAGTGACCAGCAGTCGGCAAAGGGATCATTGCGTGATTCGCTGCGCCGTCCGTTTCGCCTGGCCAGGAAATATCGCCGGAATCCGAATGCGCCGGAGCGCTAGCTGTTGGAGGCGGCTGCGCTGGTGCCGGTTGAAGACAAGTTGCTCCAAGCCGTATAGCCGCCGACCACATTAAAAACCTGTTGGAAGCCCTGCTTTGCCAGGATGCTTGCGCCTGCGCTCGACCGATAGCCGCCTTGGCACATGACGGCAACCGGACGCGCGCGATCGAAGTTGTGCAGCTCTTCTTCGAGATGAGGCAACGGTACGCTAACAAACCCGGGCACGTGGCCCGCGCTGTATTCATTCGGCCGTCGTACATCCAGTAGCTGTAATTGCGCACCTTCTTCCATCTGGTGTCGCAGCTCATCCACGGGCATTTGTGGAATAACTCGAACGCCTTCCCCTGCCTTGTCCCATGCGTACATACCGCCGCCCAAGAAGCCTTTCACACTTTCGATGCCCACGCGGGCCAACCGCTGCACTGCTTCGTCAATGCCCTCGTGGTCTTCGGCCACCAGCAGGATTGGTGTGTCACGTTCGATGAGTGTCCCCGCCCAGGAGGCAAACTGCCCGCCGAGCGCGATGTTAATTGCGCCCGGCACATGGCCGTTGCCGAACTGAGCGGCGGGCCGCACATCCAAGACCAGATGCCCGGCGTTTGCCAGCCGCTTGAATTCTGCGGGAGGCAGTTCTGCTGGAGGCGGCAATTCTTTCAGCAATGTCGCGCCCGCGCGGTTCATTTCCGCATCCTGAGAAAAATAGGCAGGCGCTTCGGGAAGGTCGGTGGTCATCATTTTCACGAACTCGTCCTTCGTCATCGGTTTCAGCGCGTAGTTGAATTGCCGCTGCTGCCCGATCGTTGAGGAAGTGTCTTTGGAAATGTTACGGCCACACATCGAGCCGGCCCCGTGCGCCGGATAGACCTCGGTTTCATCAGGCAGCGTGAGAAGCTTTTGATGGAGGCTGTCGTACAACATCCCGGCCATTTGTTCCGCCGAAAAACCTTTGCCGCCTGCCAGATCAGGCCGCCCCACGTCTCCGATGAAGAGCGTGTCGCCTGTCAATACTTTCATTGGCTTAGTCGGATCGGCGCGATCGTCGAGCAGAAGCGAAATGCTTTCCGGAGTGTGCCCCGGCGTTTCCAGAACCTTAAGACCGGCCTTGCCGATCCTCAGAATATCGCCATCGCTCACGGCGATGTGGTCAAACGTCGCTCCGGCCTTTGAACCAAAGACGATCTTTGCGCCCGTGCGTTCGGCGAGCTCATGATGGCCGCTGACGAAATCAGCGTGTAGGTGGGTCTCCACCACGTACTTGATTTTGAGTCCCTGCTGCGCGGCTTCGTCAATGTATTGATCCACGTCTCGCTGAGGATCTACCACAGCCGCTTCGCCGTCAGAGCCGATCAGATAAGACGCATGTGCCAAACAACCGAGGTAGAACTGTTTGAAGTACATGGTTCCTCCAGCCGGATATGCTGACGCGAACCGTTCCCAATTTGTCATAATTATAGCCCGCCGCGGGAAATGACGTTTGCTTGCCTGCTGTTTCCCGTAGTGGACGAAGCCCGCGCAATGCGGCACACTGCTGCCGTGTAACACCTCATGTCCCCAATCACGTGAGGACAATGATGAGCGAAACCTTCAATCTCGATCAGGTAGCCGGCGAACTCAATAGCCGCAAATCCTCCGGCGCCGACGATGCATCCGGAACGGAGCGACTCGATCACTGGCTCGCCAGCTTGATCCACCGTTATGGCAGCGACTTACTGTTGGTGGAAGGCGCGCCGCCCTGTATTCGCAAGGACGGCGAAGTGCGCAAGATCGAAAATGCTGTTCTTGATGGCGCAGATATCGAAGCCGCGGTCTTACCTGCACTTTCGCAACACGCACTCAACCTGTATCGCGAGCGTGGCATTGCCGACTCTTCCTACCGCATCGAGGGATTGGGCCGCTTCCGGATCAACTTGCATCGCGAACGCTCCCGTTCAGCCGCAGCAATTCGTGCTTTGCCGACAAAGGTTCCCTCGCTGCGCGAGCTCCATCTCCCGTCTTCAGTGGAAAACCTAGCTCGCGTGCCTCGCGGCCTCGTACTCCTTGGCGGCCCGGCTGGCTCGGGAAAGTCCACCACCATGGCGGCGCTCATCAACGAGATCAACCACCGTGAAGCGCGCCACATCGTCATCATCGAAGATCCGATTGAGTACGAACACACGCACATGCGAAGCGTAATCGAACAAGTGGAGATTGGCACCGATGCACCTGATTTTCCGACGGCGTTGCGAGCGGCTCTCCGCCAGGCACCGGACGTGATTGTGGTCGGCGAGATGCGCGATCCCGAAACCATGCGCATCGCCGTCGCGGCCGCCGAGACGGGCCATCTCGTTCTTTCCACACTTCATACGATCGACGTTGCGTCCACCATCTCCCGCATATCTGATTCGTTTCCCCTGGAACGCCAGAATTCCATTCGTCAGGAACTCGCCATGGCATTGGCTGCTGTCCACACGCAGATGCTCTTGCCCAGGAAGGGAGGCGGGCGCGTTCCCGCCGCGGAGTTGCTCATGGTTGCCTACGGCGCGCGCCACCACATTCGCCGGAACGCACTGCAACACCTTCACCAAGAAATTGCGTTAACTAAAAAGAAGGGCTCGTTCACCCTGGAAGATTCGCTCGTTCAACTAATTCATTCCGGCCAGATTGAGCGCGAGGAGGCGCTGCACTGTTCAATTCATCCTGACGATCTCGATATTCTTCTGAAGTCCGCCAGCGCGGGCGGTGCGCACGCCTAGCGATCGGATACCACACTTTCGCAAAACAAAAGGCCCTCCACTGTCGCGAAGGGCCTCTCGGCAAAACTTGGGTGAGTCGAGGCGTTAGATCTTCGTGCGCATCTCCATCTTGCGGACGGCTTTCTGTTTGGCGGCGGGGATTTCCACGTCAAAGGTCATCGCGCTCTTGTTGCGTAGCACGCCCAGCTTCACGGTCTTGCCGTCGTTACCGGCCAACTTCGACCGCAGTTCGCCAAGTCCGTGGATTTTCTCTCCGTTCAACGAGGTAATCACGTCGCCTGCCTTCACTCCGGCCTTTTCTGCTGCCGAGCCTGGATTCACTTCGCGGACGAGGATGCCCTCGCCTTCCGGCACTCCAAAATAGGAGCCCAGCTGGCCGCTGATATCTTCGGCGTCGATTCCCAGCCGCGGACGCCCCATAAGCATGCCGCCGCCGTCCCATTCGAACGACGGAACATCGGGGAAGGGCGCAACTTCCGGCATTTCTGGCATGCGGAAGTTGAACACCTGCGGCGCTGCCTTGGAGATCCGGACACGCCGGCCTTCCTGCATCTTTCCAAGCGTCGTGGCGATGTTCTGCGAATGGCCGTTGCGCCATACGGTCAACTGGACGCTGCGGCCCGCCGGAATCTCGCGAATCACTCTGCGAAATTGTGAAGCACCTTCGATGCGCTGCCCATTAATTTCAGTGATGACGTCGTTGTCTTTCAGTCCGGCTTTTGCGGCGGGACTATCGTCGAGCACTTTGCCAATGACTACTCCGCGCTCGCCGGGCAGCTTGAATTCCTTGACGTTGTCCGCCGTGACTTCTCGTGTCTCTACGCCCAGCCAGCTTCCGCTCTCGTCGTCAAAGGAGGTAAACATCCTGAATTCGCGGTCCAGCCCAGGTCCCGGTGCCAACTCCGCCTCCGGCATCTCGTTTGTACCCACTTCAGGTGTGGGGGGAGCTTGCGGTTCTTGCGGGGCTGAATGGCTCGGCAAAGCGATCAATGCCATCGCAAGAGCCGCAATTCCTGTGGTCAGTAACAAATTCTTTTTATTCATCTGGCATCCTCCTTCTGCAGCTTGTGCAGACTTAGACGTACTCGGTTTAAAAGTGTTGTCAAACCGTCGTACGGAGCGCCACCACGCGGATTCCGCCATTGATAGTGTGCAGTTTGATTGGCGACCCGCCCCGGCCCAATTTCCCATGGATCTCGCGCGGCTTCAGCGAGCCTTCCATCGCGAAGGGCAGTTCGGATTGAAAATTCCCGTTTAAGCAGCGCGCTTCCAGATCGGCTTGGGCGTTTGCAGGGACGGCCAGGACCACCGATCCGTTGGTCGTCTCCGCTACGGTTCCGGTCACCCCGTGCACGTGCGACAGTTCCAGGTGTACATTCCCGTTCGTCGTGTGCGCGTGAACTTCGCTGTCGGCTTCGTACACTTCGATGTTGCCGTTTACCGTCCGTAATTCGTCGACTTCACTAACGCCGGCTACGCGCAGTGTACCGTTTACGGTTCCCAGGTGTTCGACTTTCGCGCCATGTGGCACGTGAATGGTGTACTCGACCGCAACCTCCACACCTTCGTTCTGAGGATACCGGGTCATGATGGCGACACCAGCGGGACTGGCCTGAACGTCAATCGTTACCCGCTCGAGGTCCGCTTCGCGCACTTTTGCCGTCTTGACCGCGCGTACTTCTACAACGTCTTTGTCCCAGCCCTGCACCTCCACGGTGCCATTTACATTCTGCAATTCAAACGTGCCACCGGGTTGCAGCGTGTACGACTGATTGAACTCTTTGCTGATGGCGAATCCCGGCACCGCCGCAATCGCCAACGCAAACGAAAACACCACCGCGGGAATCAGCAGCTTGCGCAGTTTCATCACAACCCCTTCCGAGGACTTCGCACCCGAATCGCTTCCGTTCGTCGCGAAGTTTACCCCTCTCCCGAAGAACGTTCCGACCTTAGCCCCGATTGAACCAGCGACTCTATCCGTTCGCCCGTTCAAATTCTCCCGTTCAAACTGCCAGTCGAGTTGCTAGTCGCGCAGCTTGAACTTGAACGTGACCGTCGAGATCACATCCACTGGTTTGTTATCCATCCACATCGGCTTGCCGCGCCACTGCTTGACTGCTCCCATCGCAGCATCAGCGAGCACCGTGTCGCCTTCCAGCAACTTCATCACTTCGATTTTTCCGTCCTGCGTCAAACGAACCTGCAGCCGAACCATCCCTTCGATGCCGGCTTTGCGCGCCACTTCCGGATAAGCCGGCTCCGGATGCCGAGTAACCCGCGCCCAGAACTCGTCGCTGTCCATGCGCACACCGCCGATCAAGCGCACTTCCATGCGTTCCACCCAGCTTCCATTCCATACGTCACCTGGCTCAGGTGAAGCCACCGGCCGCGGATTGGCGGCCGGAGTTACAGGCGCAATGCGCATCTGCGGAGCAACCCAGACAGACGGCGCAGGTGTTTCTCCCGGCCGCGCAAACGCGACGGGTGCCGGCATAGCGACTCGCGCGAGTTCACGCTCCATGCGCGCCGATTGATCGCGCCACATGGATTCCCATAGGGCCATTTCCGAGTCCGCGTATTGCAGCTTGATTCGGCCACCGGTGGTTTTCAGCCGCAGCACTGCTCCGCCACCGTTCAGCGAAGTCCATGCCTTCACTGCGCCCGAGCTCGAAGAAATCTTGGCCACCTGCAAAGCCAGCGCCGGATCTGCTTCGATGCGGCGCGCGCCGCCGTTTTCCACGATCAATTCCAGGTTGGCCGCGAGCTTCCTCGGCAGGAAGACCACAATGTCGCCATCGCCAGAAGTCAGTTGCGAAGCTCCCGGAAGGCTTACCATCTCGTCGTCTTTCTTCGCATTGTCAGGATTGATCCAAGCGGTAATGGTGCCAGAGTCGGTCGCTGCTTTCACTGAGCCCGACACCCGCGTCAGGCAGATGCTCCCACCGCTCGATTCGACATCCATCGGCCCCGCCACGTACATCACGCGAATGCCGCCGCCCCCGGTTTGCGCTCGCACCGAACCGTGTACTTCGCCGAAATCAATCTGGCCGCCCCCGGTTTTTACGGTCACCACTTTGGAAGCCTTGCCGACAGTGATGTTGCCGCCTTCGGTAGCGAGCTCCGCCCGGCCATCAATCTCTGCCGAACGAATGTGCCCGCCGCCCGACTGGAGATTCGCTTCTCCAAAAATTCGGCCGGTGTTGATGTGGCCGCCCGCTGTGAATGCCGTCAGATCACCCGCAACGTCATCCACTTGGATGTGGCCGCCCTGTGTCTGCAGGTTGCCAACTAGCCGCGTCGCGGAAGTTCGTCTCTGACCGCGAACAAAATTCGTGCCGATCCTACCGCCAACAATGTTGCCGCCCTCGGTGACCAGGCTAGCCGTTCCGCCCACGTCAAACGTTTGAATGTCGCCGGCACCGGTCGTTACATCCAGGTTGTAAGTCGCTGGCACAGCGATTTCAAAGTGCACCCAGAACTGCGCGCCGTTTCCCTTGGAGAGCTGCGGAAGATTGCCGGCGATTTCCGCGCCGCTCGCCGTGTTTTTCGCGCTAAGGGAATAGCGGTCGAGCAGCTGCGCAGCAGCCGCGCCGCGGGCGTCCGTTTCAACATGCACCGAAAAGCGCACCTCAGGCGTTGCGCCCGGTTTCAGAGGCAAAATCCGTACGGAGCCCAAATCGGTATTGAGCTTCAACGTAAGATTTTCGTCTGTCGACAAAGTTCCGTTGAAATCGCGCGCGACGTGCGGGCCGCCGGGCTCGACAATCCGTTCCGGCACCACAATGACATGCACTCCGGGTTCGCTTGCGGACATGGCCAATGCGGGAACTGCGGCCAAAAGAATCGCAGCAGCCAGATGGCGCCGTGCATTCCGAAGAATGGAGTAGCTTTCGGTCATCAATGTCCAATCAAAATGCATTCAGGCGAAACGCTGCAAGCAGAACGGTTCGCGAACGTCGTTCACGTTCTCCTGCGTACCTCTTTCTGACTTCGGAAACTTGCTCCTGAAGCTTCTTACTGAACCTCGGCCGGGCCGATCTGGCGAAGCGCCGCCGCACTCCGGAGCCTTACGTAATGATTCGGATCGTTGCGCCGCAACTGTTCGAGCGCATGCACCACACGTTGGACGGATGGATCCGAGCTGGCCACCACTGCCGGCGCGCTACGGCCCACCATTGGTTCATCTGAATCTGCATCTGGCGCCGGCAACATACTGGTTTCCATCTCCAGCGAACGCACCAGCAAATTTATCGCTTCCACGCGCACGCCCGGATTCGCATCTTCTTCCAACGATTCCAGCACGGCGTCGCGCACAGCCTCTTCCGAAGCTACCTCGCGCAATGATTCCAGCGCCTTCATCCGAACCGCTGGATTCTTGTCGCGCCGCGCCGCTTCCAACAAAGCATCGCGTATCTCCGAATCGCTGATCTTTGCTCGCAGGGCGTCCAGGCAATCTAGCCGAACGCCCGGATCAAACCGGTCGCTATTCCTCACCACATACGTCAGCACGCGCCGCATATCCGAATCGTCCAGATTGCCGGAGAGCACCACGGGTTGCTCCGCGCGCAGTTGCACTTGAAATGTTCCCGGCACGCCATCAGAATTTGGCGCGAAATTGATTTCCGATACCGCCATCTTCGCGAGCTGATCGTCGGTGAGCTTAGGCGCGGCAGAAACGCTCACTTGCGTGCCTTTGATTCCCGTATCGCCGGCCGGCAACCACTGCAAAAGCTGAACGCCCAGCAGCGCACCCGCAGCCAGCAAACCTGCCGCGCTCCAGCCCGGACGCAATGCCATCCAACGACGAATGAAACCAAAAGGCCGCCAGGACTCTTGTTCCACTGGCGGCGCTGAGATCTCATCCAGCGATTCGGATAGCTCGCTACGACACTGAGCGAGCAATGTGCCAGTCCGATCTAATTCATCCGCAGCTTGCGGCACTCCTGTCAGGTTTTCGTGAAATTCGCCGACTTCGGACAGCTGCTCTCTGCACTCGGCGCATTCCGCGATATGGCTTTGGATTCCGGCGCGCTCGTCAGAGGTCACTTCGTCACACGCCAGAAAGACCAGCAGCGGAGCGACCTCATCGCAATTCATTCTGCGTCCGCGGTTGAATCCGAGCGCGCTCATCGAAGCTCTCCCAGTTCTTGCCGCAGCTTGCGCGTGGCGCGGAACAGTGAATTCTTCACGGTCTCTTCGGTTGTGCCTAGGGCGTCGCCGATCGCGCGCAGCTTCAATCCCTGGTAGTGCTTCATCTCAAAAACCACACGCTCGCGTGGCGAGAGCCTGTCCATCGCCTTCGCCAGCCGCGAACGAATCTCTTTGCCGATCAGGCTGCGCTCCGGATCGAGCGTCGGCCGGTGTTCGCGCTGCACTTCAAAGAAGTCGCGCGTGCCTTCTTCGTTGCGATTCACGAGAACTTCAGGAGCTTGATCCTCGGGACGGGCCTGCCGCCGGCGCAAGTGATCCAAGCAAACATTGGTCACGATGCGATAGAGCCAGGTATAGAAACTGCATTCAAAGCGGAAGCGGTGTAGGTTGCGGTAGACTTTCAGGAAGGCTTCCTGATAAACATCGCGGGCGTCCTCGGGACGCTTCATCAGGTTTAGCGCCAGGCGCAGGACATCGCGGTCGTGGCGGCGGACAAGTTCCTCAAAGGCGGCGCGGTTTCCGGCCTGAGCCTCGACAACGAGGGCACGTTCGTCCAGTTCCGGCAATGAGATCACCGTCGCAAGTACGGCTTGATGTTCGCCGGACTTGCCTGCGCTATCGGCCAAAGCCAAAGCCCATTGGGGAAGTGGCATATTCGCTTTCTCTTCGCGAACGATCGCGCTGTGCATTGATTCCTGGCGGATTAGCCGGATCAACGCGGGTCAGCTTGACGCGCAGCGCCGCGGTGTCATCCATTTTGGACGCACCACCATCGTTCACGTAAGCAGCCACTTCACTTATCTCATACAACGAACGGGGCAAGCCATTTGTTTCCTACGGTGGTTTTTGACCGATTGGCGATTAGTAGGCGGTTGCTGCATCGCCTGTGCTGGCATGGTCCCGGCTAGCCGGAGGCGGCAGCTTTGCACCGGTAAGCCAACCCGTCAGTGGCCAGGATAGAAGTGCGAGGAGCGCCGCGAGGACGAGGTACCCTTGCTGCCGATAAAACCCGTTCGGCTGCGACAGCAATTCCTGCGCACCGAGAATGAGTGAAGGGATCGCCAGTACCAGAAAATAGCCGAGTAGGTTCATGCGCACGACGCGTGCGATTCCGAACACTACAACAGCAAGAAAAATCAGTTGAGCAAGCCATTGCTTCAAGAAGTCCGCGGGGCTTCCCCAGCTGTTGACCAACGCGATCGACGCAGCCACGAATAGGAGCGCGCGCAGCAGCGGCGACTTACAATGCGCAAGAACAAAGCCCCCAACCGCGGCGATAGCAGCGGCGAGAAGTAGTCCATGCAGAGCAGCTGTAGCCGAAATCGAAATTCCAGGCATATACGAATCGAAGTCCAGCCCGAATCCCGCGGGAAAAGAACGATGCGGCGTGGGCCATCGGCGGAGAACAAATTCCGTGGCACGGCTTACGGCGATTAGCGCTGCGGTGCCTCCCACTCCGATCAACAACGCGTCGCGGTAGTAGTCGCTCCGCATGCCGCGCCAACCAGGCCAATCCACCTCGCCATAGGCCTGTTTGAGGAAAAACCATCCCATCGCAAAAAGAATCACCATAAGCCCGAGGTAGAAAAATGCGCCGATGGTGAACCCGATGGCCAGCCCTCCGTACATGAACTTCAGCGGGATTGCCGTTTTGTATTGACTGAGGAACATCGGGATCCGATCACCGAATGCACCAATTGCAACATACGCGGCAAGTGCAAACAGCCCCCATCCCGTAAAACGCCGCCAAGGTACCTGTTTCATCAAGTCGGATCTGATTTCGCGTAAGAAGAAAACCAGAGCCGCGATTCCCACGCCGAGAAGCAAGCACGTAACAAATACCAAGTGCAGCGTTCGCCAGATGGATTGCGATTCCTGCTTGCGCCTCCATTCGTCGGGAATCTTGATGAACGTGCGATAGCCAGTCGGCTCATCGCCGGCTACAAGCACTTGAATTCTGCTGAATGCATGTTTGGCAGGATCGGCGTCACTGGCCGCGCTATCCGAGTCGAGTGGCTGCTTTGCTTGCCAGATCAGCGTGTGGTCCATGCGGTTCGGCCTTTTCTCAGAGCCCGAATCCACCAGCGTCCATTGCGACATATCGATCTTTTTTGCGTCTTGCAAATATACAGTGGCCTTCGCGATCGCCTCTTCCTTGGAAAGCTGCGCGCCCTTTGTGGCTTCGGCCAGATCATGATGCACGCTGTGCAGCTCGCCGTCCGGCTTTAAGATAAAGGAGTACTCTTCGGCTTGGCCGTCGCGGAAAAAGCGCGTGGCCCACAACGCTCCAGGCACTTGCTTCGCATAGATATCGTTGAGCGCCTTCACGCCCAGCTTCTGCCGCAAGTATTCGCTCGCGGTCGGGTCCGTCACATCCACGAAAGTCGTAACGGATTTGTAGCTCTTCGGATCGACGCCACGCCGCTGCAGAATCTCATTCGCGCGTGCCGACGCTTCTTTTGCATTGATGGACAGCTTCAAGTAGTCGCCGAGTTGCAGCGGACGGATTTTGAACGCTGCGAATCCGCCGAGCACCAGGCAAACCGCCAGGAACGCCAACACACCCTTTGACAGCGGCCCCGTCGGAGCCTTGCTCAGTTCACGCGGCCTTTCGGCTTTTTCAGTGACAACTGCATCTTCGGGATCAACGGCGTCGTTCCGCAAACCCGCATCGTCCTCGAAGGAACCATTTTTGACTCTTCTGAAAACCGCATAGCTGAACGGAATTAGAATCGCCAGGCCAATTACCAAGCCGGAAATCCTGAAATACAAACTTGTGGAACGAATCAGCAGCAATCCGACCAGAGCTGCGTCCACCGTGTAATGCCAGACTAGCGTCGCCAGGATGCCCCAGCGCAGCATCACTACGCCCGCCACGATTCCGATCAGTCCAACTTCCAATCCCCGAATGTAAGGCGGCTCATTCGGATAGGCCGTATGCAGAAATCCCCAAGAGAATGCCGGCAATATGACGGCCAGCACGCGCGACTTTGTGACTTTCTGCAAGAAGGGAATGGCGAACAGCCTGAACAGAAATTCTTCGCTGGTCGCAGCCAGCAAACCGATGGCGATTCCCCCGACCCACGGAATCAACGTGCTCACCGAATCTTCGTAGTTCACTTCCTGTGGCGACCACGCTCCAAAATGGTTCGCGATCAGATAGAACGCCACCAGGAATCCCATGTGTGCGCCGGCTAGCGACAAGCCGACAATCACTGATGAAAAAAATTCTTTGCTTCGCAGCCCGCGCAACGTCAGCGCTTTTTTCAAGCGCAGGAAATGCGGCATCGCTTCGCGATAGAATGGCTCGCCGCCCGGAAGAACTAACGTCACGGTCAGAGCCGAAACCACACCGAATGCTAGCGCTCCCAGAATTTGCTGAATCGCAAAACTGCCAAACGGCGAATCGGTGTCATAGCCGAAGACTTCGAGCGGCCAGCGATTCAGCTGCATCGCCGTCAGCAAAATCGCCACGACGACGCCGAGCTGCAGGGCCAACTTCCAGCTCGTCTCGCCGCGCCGAGTCAGCTGAATCCCGAACCACAGCACGCCGCCCAACAGTAGCAAGTACGGAATAATTGCGACCGTGTTGTAAAACTCATTCGTCGAACGCAGGTGCCGGTAATCTCGCTCCCACTGCTCGGGAACTTTTAGCGCTTCGTGCGCCGAGCCAACCTGCGCTCCGTTCAGCCCGATGGTCAGTCGTTCCGGCGCGTCTTTCGCCTTGAAGCCGTGCTTCTCCCACGTGAATGACCAATCCAGCCGGTTTGGTTTCTTCGCTGAGTTCGCTTGCTCGGGCAAAAAATCCCAATCAGCCGCCGCTTTCCCGAGCTTCGCCGTGAGAAAATTCTGCGCGGCCTGTTGCGCGGCTTCGCGCGGCGGCTCCGCTCCCGCTTGAGCTTCGGGAACTTTGTGCAAATACCCCGTGATACTTCCTTCGGGGCTGACGCCGACCTGAAATTCTTCCTCCTGTTCAGGCCTGAAAAAGCGAACATTCCAATTCCACACGTTCACTTCCGATTCCATCAGCCGGTTTGCTTCTTTCAGCCCGACTTCGCGTTCCAGATACGTTTTAGCGTTGTCGTTCACGCCAAACACAATCACGGAGCGGTAACCCGCTGTGCTGTTCCCCAGCGATTCCACAAAATTACGAGCGCGATCCAGCGCCTCCGGACGAGTCACCTTAAAATTGACCGAAGCTTCTGGAAATGCCTCGAAGAAATGCCGTTGCGCGTACCACAGCCCCACGATGCCCGCCAGCACCCACAAAATCAGCGCGCGCTTTTCTGAACCGCTCAGCTGGACTTTATCCACTGCGCCTCCGCTTTGCGCATCAACTACTCAATCGAAACCCGGCGTCGCAAACGCACACCACTCTTTCATACGCCCGCCAAATCGCGCAAGTAACCTGCGTACCATTCGTCTTTTAGCCGCCATTTCGGCCTTTCTCCGCACTGATGATATAAAACGGATATGTCCGAAGGTCTGCAAACCGAGGTGCGCATGCTCAAGGGAGTTGGCCCGCAGCGCGCCGAGCTCCTCGCCAAGCGCGGCATCCACACACTCGAAGACCTTCTCGGCTACCTGCCGTTCCGCTACGAAGACCGCATCCACTTTTCGCAAATCAAAGACGTCCGCCCGGGCAACGTCTACACGTTGCGAGTGCGAGTAGCCAGCGGCTCCGCCGTCCGAGGCATGCGACGGGGCGACGCGATCTATCACCTGCTCGTCAAAGATGAAACCGGTTTGTCGCTCGCCTGCAAATTTTTTCACGGCGGCTACCTCGAAGGCCGCCTCAAGTCCGGCCAGTTGATGGTGCTGCACGGCAAAGTCGAAGTGGATCGTCTTCGCCCTGCCCGCATGGAAATGGTCAATCCGCAATTCGAACTGCTCAGCGACGACGCCGACGGCCAAGCCGCCGACTCCACGGAAGTGGGCCGCATCGTCCCCATTTACGAAGCGGTCGGAACTTTCGGTACGCGCGCCATTCGCCGCGCCACTTATGGGGCACTCCAGCACGTAGATCCTAATCTTCCTGATCTCCTGCCGTCCTCGATTCGAACGCGCATGAATTTTCCGATGCGTCGCGATGCCGTGATCCAAACACACTTTCCTCCGCCCGATTCCTCGCTCGACGCTCTCAACCAGTTCCGCTCTCCGGCGCAGCAGCGCCTCATCTTTGAAGAATTCTTCTTCTATCAGCTAAGCATGGCGCTCAATCGCAAGCTGCAGCGCAAAGAAAACGCCATCGCCTTCCACGTGCGCGAAGACCGCGTCCGCGAAGCCCTCAAGCGCATTCTTCCGTTCAAGCCCACGGCGGCGCAAAAGCGTGTCCTTGCCGAAATTGCCTCCGACTTGGAAAAGCTGGTTCCCATGAACCGCCTGTTGCAAGGCGACGTCGGCAGCGGCAAAACCATCGTTGCCTTGCAGGCCGCTGTCATCGCCATCGAAAATGCCTGTCAGTCCGCACTGATGGCGCCCACGGAAATTCTCGCCGTACAACATTTTCTCTCCGCACGCCGCATCCTCGAAAAAGCCGGCTACAAAGTCGAACTCCTCATCAGCGGACTAAAGCCTTCCGAAAAGTCCGCCGCGCGCCAGCGCATTGCCAGCGGCGAAGCGCAACTTGTTGTCGGCACTCATGCATTGATCGAAGATGACGTCCTGTTCTCACGCCTCGGCTTCGTGGCGATTGACGAACAGCACCGCTTTGGTGTTCTGCAGCGCAAAAAGCTCATGGACAAAGCCGCTACGCATGGCCACGCGCCGCACGTTCTCGTCCTTACCGCCACGCCGATTCCGCGCACGCTCTCGCTTACTCTTTACGGTGATCTCGATGTTTCCATCATTGACGAGCTTCCGCCCGGTCGCACTCCCATCGAAACTCATATGACCACCGAGTCGCATCTCGCCGGTGTGTGGGAATCGCTGGGCCGCGAAATCGGAGCCGGCCGTCAGGGCTACATCGTCTATCCGGTAATCGAAGAATCGAAGCTCGAACTCAAAGCCGCGATGGAAGAGTACGAGCGCCTATCGAAAGAAGTGTTTCCGAAACTGAAGCTCGGACTTCTCCACGGCCGCCTCTCCAGCGAAGAAAAAGACGCGGTCATGCAGGCGTTTCGCAACAACGAAACACAAATTCTCGTCGCGACCACCGTCATCGAAGTCGGCGTGGACGTTCCCAACGCGACCGTCATGGTCATCGAACACGCCGAGCGCTTCGGGCTCTCACAATTGCACCAGCTGCGCGGACGCATTGGCCGCGGCGCCCACAAATCGCATTGCGTGCTCATCGCTCCCGGCCGAATGACTGACGAAGCCCGAGCGCGCCTCGAAACCATGGCCCGCACCAACAACGGATTCGAAATCGCCGAAGCCGACCTGCAAATCCGCGGCCCAGGCGAGTTTTTCGGCACGCGTCAGTCCGGTGAAATGGGATTTCACGTGGCAAATCCACTACGCGACAAGGAGTTTCTGGAAACCGCGCGCAAAGAAGCGTTCTCGCTCGCCGAAGACGCGGAACGCAAAGACGAATTAAAGCAAATGCTTCGCGCACTGCCCTCTACGTGGCAGCGTCGCTATCACCTGGCACGAATCGGATGACAAGGATCGGCTGACCATGCGCATCATCGCCGGCACATTCCGCTCGCGCCAGTTGAAGCCGCTCAAAAAACTCCGCATTCGCCCCACCAGCGACATGCTTCGCGAAACTCTCTTCAATATTCTTGGCCCACGCGTCGAAGGCGCACGCTTTCTTGATTTGTTTGCTGGAACTGGCGCGGTCGGCATCGAAGCGATCAGCCGCGGCGCATCACAAGTGGTCTTAGTTGAAAATCACCGCGCTGCCGCACACCTTATTACCGAAAATCTCGCGCTGCTCGAAATCAGCAAAGGCGGGCGGCTAATTCCCGCCGACGCCCTCGCCGCTATCGCCAAATTAGAATCTGAACGCGCGGCATCTTTCGACATTATCTTTCTCGATCCACCCTACGCCAACGAACGCGACTATCATTCCGTCCTGCATAGGCTGGAAAGGTCTCCCCTACTCAACGACTCTTCTATCCTCATCGCAGAACACCGCAAAACATTCTCACTCCCAGCGGCGATCGGATGTCTCCAACGGTTTCGCACCCTCAAACAAGGCGACGCCGCCCTTTCCTTTTACAGGTTTGCTGAACCGTAAGAGTCGCCACTTCGGGAGAATTCTGCGAAGCGAGAAATCTGCTGTTTTGCTTGGCGCAAAAATCCCACACAACTCTCCCGCTTGTGTCATCATCTACTCTCTATTCGGCGCGCGTGCCCCCGCCTGACTGCGCCTAGATAACCTGTCGGTTCCCCGGTCAGCCGCCGTACAATTGAGAGAGGCATGTCCGCGCACGAAGCTAACAATCCGTTCGATCTCCTGCGGCTGAACCCGCCTTCAGCGCCGGCGCCCTCCACTTCCGCTGACCTTCATGGCGCTATTGAACCGCAGCTCGATATCGATTGGCGCCAATTCCATCAGGGGCTCGCCAGCAACTTCGCGGAACTCTTCCGTCGTGCGCGTTCGACGAAGGGCCTGCTCTCGGCAAGCTTCTTCAAAGACTCGTGGGTCGAACGTCGCATTCCGCGTCGCGCCGTCTTCGCGGCTGCGCTCTGGCATCTGGCATTCATCGTTATGCCGTTCCCGCAAATCGCTTCGCCGAAGCGTAATCACGCTTTCGACAACACGGAAATTACCTGGTCTGGTCAGATTGAAGACTTTCCGCTGATCAGCGCGCCCGCGCACAAGCCAAAACCCACTCCGCGCGGCACAGCAGAGCAGCCGCCTGCGCCGGAAGGGGCCGATGCGTTCCATCCCCGGCAGCGCATCTTCACCGATCCCTCTCACCCGAATCATCCGCGGCAGACGTTGATTCAGCCCGCCGCGTTGCCGGAGGCGCCCAAACTTCTCCCGACCTTGCCCAACATGGTCCAATTGGCACAATCCGCTCAGCCGGTCCGCCCGCAACTCGAAATTAGCGCGAAGTTCCTGAAGCAATTGCATCCGAAAGAGCGGCGTATTGCGACGAATACTTCTGCCGCTCCAGAAGTGCAGATGGCCGAGCAGCATCCTGGCGAACTGCCTTTGCCTATGAACTCTGCCGGTCCCGAGCGGCCCAAGCTGCAGATTAACGCCGGTTCCGCTCCACGCGCCGCGCAACGCAGCCAAGACGGCGCGGCTGAACCGGCACCGGACGTTGCGAATCAGCTCACTTCTGCAAACGGTTCCGGACAGACGATCATTGCCTTGTCGGCGGCTCCCGGCCCGCCTGCGCCCGTTGCTCCTCCACCGGGCAATCTCGCCGCGCGCGTGACGATTTCTCCTGAAGGGAAAAAGCCCGGCGTCCCTGGCGGCTCGCCCGACGCGAAGCCCAACTCGAACGGGAGCAACGGAGCCGAGCACGCCGCAGGTGCAACGGGGGCTGGCGGAGCGACAGGAACAAATTCGGCTGGTATCAGCATCACCGGCGGCTCGCCAAAATCCCCGAGCACAGTTTCTGGTTTGGGCGCCGGCAAACTCTCCATGCCCTCCGCTCGTCCGAACTATTCGCGCGCGGAAGGCGCGCGCGAAGAAGCCCCCACCGTGCAAAACGGCCCGCCGAATTTTGCCGCGCTCGCTCCCGATGCCAAACCCGAGGCGATCTTTGCCCGCCGCCGTGTCTATTCCATGAACGTCAACATGCCCAACCTCAACAGCGCGACCGGCAGCTGGATTCTGAATTTCACGGAAATACGTACCGCGCCAAGTGGCCCAGCCAGTAGCTCTGGCGGCGAGGTGGCGGAGCCGTCGCCGCTTCGCAAGGTCGACCCCAAATATCCCCCCAATGCCGTTGCGGAAAACATTGAAGGCGAAGTCATCCTCTACGCCGTGATTCGCCGCGACGGCTCAGTCGACTCGATCCAGCTGGTGAAGGGAATTGATCCACAGCTCGATAACAACGCTATGCGGGCTCTCGCCCAATGGAAATTCCGCCCCGCCGAACGCGCGGGCGAACCCGTCGACCTCGAAGCCATCGTCCACATCCCCTTCCGCCTCCCCGAACGGTAGTAGCTACCGCGCCACTTCCGCAAGTTTCACCAGGGTAAACAGTGCGTGGTTGATCGGCGTTGGAACGTGCAGTTCGCGGCCTTTGCGCACGATGAAGCCGTTAAGCGAGTCGATCTCCGTCTTCTTCCCGCGCATCATGTCTTGCGCCGTCGAACTCCTCGTCGCGGCCATCGACTCGGCAACTTTGTAGGCACCAGTCATCGCTGCCTTCGGGTCTTCAAACAACGGAAGATGCACGCCCGCTGCCTTGGCCACAAAAATCACTTCGAACACGGCGCCTTCCACCAGTTGCCGCGCATCTTCGTTCGCGATGATGTCGCCATACGTCGCTTTCCCAAGTGCCGAAATCGCATTCAGCCCGCAGTTCCAAACCAGCTTGGTCCAAAGTTCCGTAGCCAGATGATCGGAGATTTTGCACTGTACTCCCGCTCGTTCGAACAGGGCCGCCACTCGCTCTGTCGCTACGCTCTTGGGCCCGACGACCAGATCGCCGCGCCCAACGTGTTTCACCGTTCCAGGAGCCGGCACCGAAGCCGCCACGTAAACGGCCGCAGCGAGCGCATGCAATCCCGACGCCGCGCGAATCTGCTCTGCGTTGTCCACGCCATTTTGCATGCTTACGACTATCGGGTTTTTCGCAAGCAGCGGCGCGAGCTCACGTGCGGTCGCCGCCGTGTCGGTCGTCTTCACGCAAAACAAAACAATTTCCGCATCGCGCGCTGCCGACAACTCCGTGGATGCTTCAGTCTTCACTTTCTCTTTGAACTGCACCGTGTCCAGCAGCATTCCATCTTGCTTCACCGCGTGCACAAATGGTGGCCGGCCGATGAATACCACTGGAGCACCCGCACGAGCGAGCATTCCGCCAAAGTAGCCACCGACCGCCCCAGCTCCGACCACTGCAATCTTCGGCCACGCCTCTGCACTCATTTCGCGATCCTCTCTTCGCTCGTATTTCGAGCCGCCCAGTCTATCGCAGCTAGTACTTTCCCATTATTGCTGGTCCGGCGACCGGCCTTTACAGTTCCGCCCACGGGGTGTTGTTTCGTTCGATCTGGCGCGGTGGTGTTTCCACTCGTTCTCGCATAGACGCTGCCAGCTCCTCGTTCCTACACTCCGTCGGAGACCGCTCATGATGAAGCAGTGCTGCGCGATTTTCATTCTGCTGTTTCTTGCGATTCCTGCACACGGACAGAGCAACTACGCGACGTTGACCGGAACGGTGACCGACGCGCAGCAACTCTCGGTCGCCGGCGCTACGGTAGAGCTAACCGCAGCAAGCACGGGAGCCGTCCGGCGAGCGGTCACGAATCAGCAAGGGATCTTTGAGGCCCCCGCATTGCTACCGGACGAATACGAGCTGAAAATCGAAGCCGCCGGTTTCGCGATTTCGCGCCAGCGCGTACGTCTCGAAGTCGGCCAAAAATCTGCGCTCAACGTGGCGCTGCAAGTCGGCTCCGTCAGCGAAGGTGTAAAAGTAACGGCCGGCAACGAAGTCCTGCGCACCACGGACGCCAGCGTCGGTGAGGTTGTTGAGCCCACTTCCATCCGCGAGCTTCCGTTGAACGGCCGCATGCTGATCGACCTCGTTCTCACTGTGCCCACCGCTCATGTTGGTTTCGGCGCGCAGACCGGACAAACCAATCCGCTCTACTGGCGCCCGGGCCAGCGTTCTGCTGTCGTTATCGGCGGCGCGCGCCCCAACGCCAATTTCTTTCTGCTCGACGGCGCTACCAACACCGACCCAACCTTCAATACGCAAAATCTCAGCCCATCGCCTGACGCCGTCAAAGAATTCCAGGTCGAAACGAGCAACTACACTGCCGACATGGGCGGAGCCGGCGGCGGCCAGGTCAACATCGTCACGCACTCTGGCACCAGCCAGTTTCACGGCACCGCGTACGAATTCCATCGCAACGGCGCCATGGACGCCACCACATTCGGTTCCATGGGCAACAACCATCTCGTGCAGAACAACTACGGCGCATCCTTCGGCGGTCCGCTCTTCAAGAAAAATACCTTTTTCTTCGTGAACTACGAAGGTCTCCGCCTCTCGCAAGCCGACGCGCAAATCCTTACCGTGCCCACACCCGAAGAAATTCAGGGCGACTTCAGCATGAGCAACGTAAAGATCTACGACCCCACTACCGCCGTCGCCAATCCTAACTACGATCCCAGCAAGCCCACGAACGCCAGCAATTTTCCTTACACACGTAGCCAGTTCCCTGGAAATATCATTCCCAGCGATCGCATCAACCCGGCTCTCGAACTATTCCTCATGGCCTACGTACCGATGCCCAACATGGCGATGGGCGGCGGCAACGGCGTCGATTCGAACAACTATCTCGACATCCGCAACGAAACGCACTCCAACGACCAGGGCACGATTCGCATCGATCACAACTTCGCCGGTGGCGACACGCTTTTTGGCCGTTACTCGATATTGCAGGAAAGCGGCTTCTCTCCGAGCAGCGGCATCACTGCCACCACGGAAAATCTCCCCGGCTTCGGCGCGAACTTCGACAACCGTTCGCAGCAAGCTACCATCGGGTGGAATCACATCTTCGCCGCGAACAAAATCAACACCGCCTCCATTGCCGTCTCGCGTCTCTCGATGGACCGCACTTCGCAAAACAACAATGTCAACGACATCGTTGGTCAACTAGGCATTCAAGGCATCGGCTTTGGCGGACCGGGCGCATGGGGTGCGCCATGGTTTGCCGCGCAGGGCTACACCGGCATCGGCGATACGTTCGCCGCCACGCCCATGCACGCGTGGGACACCATGTACGAACTCCGTGACACCTATGCCTGGGAACGCGGTCGCCACAGCATCAAATTCGGCGGCGACTTCCACTGGTACACCTGGCCGATGTGGGGCTTTTTCCAGAACCGCGGCTTCTATCAGTACACCAACGGCTACACCACGCAGTCCGGCTTCAACGACGGCAGCGGCAACGGCTTCGCCAGCCTGCTCCTCAGCCTTCCTGCCGTGAAACAGCGCCAGGCCGGCATTCCTCAGATGAATCTACGCAACTGGGGCACGTCCGAATTTATCGAAGACAGTTGGAAGGTCACGCAAACCCTCACGCTCAATCTCGGCGTGCGCTACGAATTCTCCAGCCCGCTTTACGACAAGCAGAACACCAACACAAATCTTGTTTTCAACGACGGCACGCCGTCGGTCTTTGTCGGCGGTCAGAACGGTTACCCGCGCGGCCTCTTGTATGCGAACACCCACAACTTTGCCCCACGCATCGGCGTCGCCAAACATCTGCCGCACTGGGGCCTAGTTGTTCACGCCGCTTACGGAATTTTCTTCACTCCGGTGGACCAGAACACCTGGTGCAACCAGCGCCACAACGTCCCGTTCGTTTTCCCCGAAACGCAGCAGGCCGACAACTTCACTCCGCCCGCCGCGCTCTTCAACACCGGCATGAATTTCGGCACTCCGGTTCTCGGCACGGGCACGCTCCCCGCTACGACCGTCAGCTTCACGGCATTCGATCCACACTCGGCCGCACAATACGTCCAGCAGTGGAACACTTCCGTACAAAAAAGCCTCGATGCCAACACCACCCTCGAAGTCGGCTATGTAGGCTCGCGAGGATTCCACCTCCAGCGCTCGCATCTCATCAACAACACGCTGCCTGGCCCTGGCCCGCTCGGTCCGCGCCGCCCCTTTAAGACGCTCACGTTCGTTCCGGATACCGATCTTCCGCCAAGCAGCGCGGATAACGCCGTGTTCCAGAGTCAGACCGTCCCGGTCAGCACTATCAACCTGCTCGAAAACAGCGCGCAAAGCTGGTATGACGCCGGCTATGTCAACGTCCGCCGCCGCTTCTCTCACGGCCTAAGCTTCCTCGCTAACTACACCTATTCCAAAAGCCTTACCAACGCGCCCGATTTCCGCTCGCCCATGGACGAGTCCGCCATCCCGCAAAACAATCTCGACCTCGCGGCAGAAAAGGGTCCGGGTTGCGATGTCCGCCACCGCTTCGCGCTCAGCGCCGTCTACAACATTCCGTCCTACAACGCCGCCACCTGGACTCGCCTCATCACGCAGAACTGGACTTTCTCCACGATCTACCAAGCGCAAAGCGGCATGCCGTTCACCATTTCCGTCTTCGGCGACACGGCCAACTCCGGCACGGTGCTCGGAGAAAATCCGGTCCGCGCCAACGTAACCGGCGAACCTGTCTTCGGCCCCGGCACTCGCGCGGCCGACATGTGGTTTAATCCCGCGGCCTTCGCTACGCCGCCTGCGTTCACCTATGGCAACGCGGGCCGCAACTCCGTCTACGGCCCTCCGCTGCAGACCATGGACATCGCGCTGCAGCGCGCATTCCGCCTCACCGAGCGCCTTGCCTTCCAGCTTCGCGGAGAAGCTTTCAACGCCCTCAACAAAGTCAATCTCGGCACGCCCAACCGCTTCGTCAACACGCCGCAATTCGGCACCATTACCATGGCCATGACGCCCGGCCGCGAACTCCAGGTCTCCGCCCGCCTGTCGTTCTGACGCGAAACACAGCCCGTGCCCGGCTGTGCAGCCGCGCGCTCTACGATCGGATTGCTAGGAAAGTCAGAGGTCATGCCCCCTCAGGCGTTGTCTGTACAAGACCTGAGTGTCAATCGGGAATTATTCACATCCCCTACTACTGCACTTTGTGTTAAGTTCAAATCTCGTTGCCCAGCCGGCGTCAAGTCTTCCGCGCCCTCTGTGTCTCGACAGGAGGGGGCTATGATTCTAATCACCGGAGCTACCGGCAACATCGGTCTCGAACTAACCAAAAGGCTTTTTGACCGAAGCTTATCGGTTCGTGTCTTCGTTCGCGATCGCTCGCGCGCCAGGGCCATTGCGTTTCCGGGTATCGAATTGGTCGAAGGCGATTTCGCCCGGCCTGATACGTTTGCTCGTGCCCTCGATGGCGTCGACCATCTGTTTCTGTTGATCCCTTCTTCCGCTAACGTCGAACAGCAGCAGCGAAACTTTGTCGACGCCGCAAAGCGCGCTCACGTCAAACACATCGTCAAGCTTTCGCCGTTAGGCGCAAACGCTGTCGCACCCGGGCGCTTCCCGCGCTATCACGCCGGGGTGGAGCATCACATTCTGAAATCGCGCATCCCCTATACGTTCCTGCGCTCGAACCTGTTCATGCAGGCCCTGCTCAATTTCCGTTCCACCATCGCGTCGCAGGGAACCTTCTATGCCCCCGCGGGAGATACCAGAGTCAGCGTCATCGATGTACGCGACATCGCTTCCGTCGCCGTCGCCGCCCTCACCTCCTCCTCCGAACACGAAAACCAAACCTATGAACTGACCGGCCCTGAAGCTCTCACGCATGCCGAAATGGCCACGGAACTTTCAGAAACGTTTGGAAGGCCTGTCAAGTACGTTAACGTGCCGCCCGAGACGATGCTCCAGATGCTCCTCGACTCGCACATGCCTGCATGGCAGGCAGCCGGCGTGATCGAAGACTATGACCACTACCGCCGCGGGGAAGCTGCCGCCATCACCTCCGTCGTGCGGGACGTCACTCAACACCAGCCGACACGTTTTTCGCAGTTTGCCGCCGACTACGCCCGGCAATTTCTCACCCAGGCCGCCGGTGCGTAGAACCTGGGCGCAGGCGTTTCGCCGCAGTTTGAACTAAGGCAGGTGCTTCTCGACCGCCGCTGGTGCGTCGAGCACCTCGCGCACCTTGCCGGCCAGCAACGCGGGAGTAAAAGGCTTCTGCAAAAACGACAGTCCCGGTTCTAGCACTCCTCCGCTCGTGATCACGTTGTCTGTGTAGCCCGACATGTACAATACGCGCAGATGAGGATTTCTTGCGGTCAGCCGCTTCACCAGTTCTCGGCCGCTCATCTTCGGCATCACCACGTCCGTCAACACCAAGGCTATTTCTGGCCCCGACGCGTCCGAAAGCTCTTGAGCGTGGGCAGGGTCCTCTGCTACCAGCACGTTGTACCCATATGACTGCAAGACCATTTCCGTCAGCTCACGCACCGCTTCGTCGTCTTCTACCAGTAGAATCGTCTCGCTGCCTTTGGGGACTGTCACTCTCGCTTTGACGCGAGTACCAATCTCCGCTTCTTCATCGAACCGCGGCAAATACACTTTGAACGTCGTTCCTTGACCTGGTTCACTGTAAACCCAGATGTAGCCCCCGCTCTGTTTGACGATTCCGTAAGTCGTCGCGAGCCCGAGTCCCGTGCCTTTGCCTCCGCCCTTGGTCGTAAAGAACGGCTCGAAAATATGCGCAACGGTCTCCGCGCTCATGCCTACGCCGGTGTCCGACACCGCCAGCATCACGTACGGTCCCGGTTTCACCGTGACGTGTTCGCTCGCATATTTTTGATCCAGCTCTGCATTGCACGTCTCGATGATGAGCCGTCCGCCGTCGGGCATCGCGTCGCGCGCGTTCACCACCAGGTTCATCAGTACTTGTTCCAGTTGCGAAGGATCCGCTTTGATGGTCCCGAGCTCAGCGGCCAGCGTAGTCTTCAATTGAATGTGCTCGCCAAGCAGCCGCCGAAGCAGCTGTTCCAGCCCGTCTACCACGCTGTTCAAATCCAGGTTTTTTGGTTGCAACACCTGTCGACGGCTGAATGCCAGCAACTGACGAACCAGCGCTGCCGCGCGTTCGCTGGCGTCTTCGATTCGGTCAATGTCCGTTTTCAGCTCCGGCGACTCGGCCCGCCGTTTGGCCAGTTCGGTGTAGCCCTTGATGATCGTCAACAGGTTGTTGAAGTCGTGGGCGATTCCGCCTGCCAGCCTTCCCACTGCTTCCATTCTTCGTGCTTGCTGCGACTGCATCTCCATCAGCTTGCGCTCGCTGATGTCAACCAGAATCCCTTCCATCACCGGATGTTTGTCGCTGCCCTGGATAATCACCGCTGTATCGCTAATCCAAACCGTGCGCCCGTCCTTACGCCTCAACCGGTATTCCGCTTGGAACGATTTCTGCCGAATGCCGATTTCTTCGGCTTCGAATACTGCTGCGTGATCGTCCGGATGAATAAATTGCATCCACTTTTCTGAATTCTCAAGCCATTCATCCGGTGTGTACCCGAGAATGGATTCAATCTGCGGGCTTACGTAATACCACCGGCCGTTCACGCCCGGTTCCGCGATATAGCTGATTGCAGCCACTCGCTCCACGATCATGCGGTACTTGATTTCCGCTTCGGCCCGCGCCTGCTCCGCTTGCCGCCGCTCCGTCAGGTCGCGGCTCACAACTACTACACCGCCATCGGGCAGCAGAGTAACCGCTAGCTCTACCGGAACATAGGTTCCTTGTCCGCGCGGCACTTCCACGATTCCGAACCACTTTCCTTCCTTTTGCAGCGCGTTTCGAATCTCCTGCTCGGAGGTCATTCGGCCGTCGCCGGCCCTTACAGAAACCGCCCGCCACGCCTGGCCGATCATGGCTTCGCGACTGACATTTCCCAGCAAGTTTGCGTAGCCGGCATTCACGTAGGAATATTTTCCTTCGCTATCCACGATGGCCATTCCGTCCACCGCGGAATCCAGCGCGCTTGCTTGCCGCCGCGCCAGGTCGGCGTTGCGGGTCTGGCGGTAATCGGCAATCGCCATCCGCGCCACGTAGCACGCCACCGAAACGGTCAGCAGGATGTTCCGCACGTCGTGCCACTCCTGGCCCAGCCCCGACGAGAGCAGGAACACCAGCACAGGAGCAGCTCCGAAAAGCGTGTTTGTTAGGATCGTTTCGCCCAGAGTTTTTGTACTGCCGCCAGGCTGGACCTTGCGTTCCCCTTCGGGCTGGTCGTTCCACCTTGACGCCCAGAACGCTCCCCACAAGAGAGGCACCGTCCATGCCAGATCCAGAAATGTTCCGCCGGGCGTCTCCCGCCGCATCTGCGCGAAATTCGCGATACTTGACCCCACCGCATACACGAACAAATACAGCGCCAATCCGCCGTAAAGTCGCTTTGCCTGGGCGGAACTTGCAAAAATCGCTCGCAACAGCGCCAGCAGCAGAACCGCAGTGACTTCTGCTGTTGCGATCGCATACTCGCGTAAAAGGGCATCGTGCGGATCGAGCGTCAACGACGGGATGTAGTACAGCCGCACATAGATGAACAGGAAAATCAGCGCGATCTGCATCGCGTCCAGCAAAAAGCCTAGGTCCGCGCGATCGGCTTGCTCGTCTCTGTCCAGCAGGATAGCCATTGCAAAGAATGCTTCCTGCATGTCGAACATGAACCGGATGAAGGACAGCTCTGGCGGCGCAATTCCTTCTGCGACTTCGTAGTACGTCCATCCGATGTTGGCGAGACCCCACACGCTGATCCCGATTCCCACCAGGATCCAGAACGCGCGGCCAAGTCTGCCCGAACGCCGCGAAGCGTCGAAGCAAGCGTACGTTGCTATAAAACTCGCGACGATTTGCAGCAGATTTCCGAGCAGAGCGCCGCTGTGGGAGTTCCTAAGTACGGTCGCCTCGACGATGTGCAGGCCAACTATCGCAAAGGCCAGGATGGTAATTTTTCGAGTCATCCGGGCAGGCCTCTCCCCAAACAGGGAAGCCAGAACTCTTCGTAAGCCTCAGTCTATTCGTCGTCTGTTTTTCGCCGCGCAGAACGCTTATATTGCGTTCTTATCAAGCAATCAATTCTTTCATCGATTTACCGACTATTCATCATTCGTCTTAAGGCGTTGGGTCAGTCGGCTCATGGAACTAAATAAATCGGAAAATACTCGAAGGGCGAGCGTGTTGTGGTGTTCGTCAGCGCCTCTCAAATGGGTAACGATCCTGCGCCTGCACAGCTGCAGCCACTTGGCGCCGCAACCCGATCGTATCTAAGGCACCGCGTTTCCCAAATCGCTTCAGCACGGCCATCTGTGTGGTCAGCATGTCACCTTCGTGAACCGCCGCCAGGGCACGCTTCGCTTCATGCTCCACACGTTCCATCGCATCGCTGATGAAGACGCGCGCCGCCGCGATCATCGCCGCATTCGTGGCTTCCGCAGCTTTTTGCGCGCGCAGCAGGCAGGATTCCATCGCATAAATCTCCATCACGAGGTTCGCCAGCGCTGCCACCAGTTCCTGCTCGTCCGCCAATTTTTCGCGGAATTTCTGCACCGCGCCGCCCGCTGCCTGCAGAAAGATCTTCTTCGCGTTCGCCACAACGCGTGCTTCCTCAGCGAGAACACCTTCCGGAGCCTCATCAAACGAAGGCCCAGCAAGAATTTCGTCGGCCAGTTTCATCGCCGCCGGAATCAGCGCCAGTTGACCGCCCATCGCGCGCTTCATCAGCATCTGCACGATCAGCATGCGGTTGATTTCGTTCGTGCCTTCAAAAATTCGGTTGATACGCGAATCGCGGTACGCGCGGCACACGGGATACTCTTCGTGGAAGCCGTAGCCGCCAAAAATCTGCACCGCTTCGTCCACCACGAAGTCCAGCATCTCGCTGCCATAGACCTTCGCGAT
>Ga0070665_100001484_pt1 | contig 27423 bp, 25 predicted proteins | sample KBSS13metaG_FD_65862 | JGI IMG/M metagenome (GOLD analysis project Ga0070665, IMG submission 65862) | Switchgrass rhizosphere microbial communities from Kellogg Biological Station, Michigan, USA - KBS S1-3 metaG | ecosystem: Host-associated > Plants > Roots > Rhizosphere > Soil ... | reverse complement strand
TTTTAAGTCAACTTAAAGAGAGTATTTTTTTTTAAAAACGTCAACTATTCCTTATTTTCGCAAAGATGTCTAAGTCCTGTATATATTTTTATTCTTCAAAAGCTCCGCAATTCCTTTACTCTTTTCAACAATTCCTTCAAGCTGTCCTTTTTTCAACAATTTTTCTAATACCTTATAATCGTTGCTTGTTGGGTCTATTAACAATGAGATCTGCTTCTCTTTTAAATATTTAATATGTTCTTGTACATTATTCCCAAAAGAATTCTTTTTTATTAATGAATTATAAACATCGTTATCTTTTAAAACATTTTCTATTAATTGTAAACAAGAATTCAAAAGACTATAAGTATTTTCTGCGTTAAATTTACGCTCTAACGTTTCTCTCATAACATACGATGCTACGGAAAAGTCAAATTGTTTTTCAATTTTTTCTAATTTTTCTTTATACTGCCCTAACATGCACTGCTTAAAATCATCTTTTTCTTTCTGTTTTTCTTCCAAAGCTTTTTTCTCCTTTTCTTTTATCAGATTGTCATGCTTCTCACACGCTTGCCGATTATCTTTAAGATTTAATTTTTCAATAGCAGTCACCACTGTCTTAATATCAGTTGCCATTTTTTGCATTAGCTGATCAGTTTTATCATTCAAGCTTGTTTGATGTTCCTTTTGTAATTTTATTAAATTGTCATAATCTTGTATTATGTGTGAAGCAGCAATCAAAGAAAAATCATCACTGTATTTTTTTATTACCCTAAGTATCCAACTATGATCAGTACAATGATTAAGATCAGACAAGAAAACACTGCTTGAAAAATGGCTAATAAAATAATACGTTTTAACCTTATCTCCCAATGACTCTAATGACTGTTCATTACATGTTTTAATTGAACATTGTGGTATTAGATCTAAAAAAGCATTTATTGCTTTCATAAGCTCTGTACACAATGGTAAATCATGTAGTTGTAAGCTACCATTAAATTCACCTTCTTGTGGTGATATATCAAGTAAGTTTGTTACACCATCAACTAACTTCTTAAAATCAACATCTTTTTTCTTCTTAAAATCAACATCTTTTTTTATATCTTCAACAACCATCTTATTGTGCTTTATTACTTCTTTGACCTTGTTCTGACTATCTCGAATACTTTGTAACTTATCAATTGTTGAGTTAATTGCCTTAATATCACCAGTAGCATCCTCTCTACACTTTTTTAACTTCTTTAAATCATCTTTTATTACTGTTTCTTTTATCTTAAATACCTGTTCATATACCAGAGAATCTTTATATTTTTCAATTAATATTTTTCCGTCTTCTAGACGCGACTTTATGTCACGCTCCTTAAATTTCTGAACACCTTCAAAATGCAATGTATCAATAGTGCTTTTATTTAATTTTATTTTATTAATCAAATTTGCATAAATAGCCTGTACATATTGATTAGCGTTCTTTTCAACCAAGTCCTGCTCAAAGATCTTTATATAGTCATCAGCAAGCCGACAATTATTCATTGTAGAATGGTCTAAAATACTAAGCATAAAAACTGTAGGTACGTTGTATTCTAACGCATCTTCCACAGTCTCTAAGTGTTTACTAAACAATTCTTTTAATTGAAAAAAAGGATCGGTCTCATTATCTGATTGTTGATAAAATGCTAATTCCTCAACAACACTACTCAAGCCATACCACACTTCTGTTGCTGCAAATATAAACTTCGCTATGTTATCTAAACTGCATTGAGCTGGATGATTGCAAAAAGCATCTATATATGGAGACAAAACCTTATTTATTATACATTCTTTATCCAATATTAAATTATCCGGTTTAGATACATTCAATATTTCTACAATCTTCTTAGCCGACTCTGGTATGTCACGTTTAGTTACTAGAATAAACTCACTATTCTGTAACTGCTCTTTCAAACTATTAATTACCCTAGGAAACTCACTGTTTTTATTTTGATGAGACTCAGCTTTCTTCTGAAGCGTCGTAACTACCTTAGTAAGATTGTTTAGATCTTTCTTGGTCAAAGAAGCAGGGTCCGATAACCTAGCAATAACACCAAAATCATTATGTTCTGTTGCTACAAAATTTATACTCTTCTTCCAATCAATTATCGCCTTTTTTAACGTTATTTTGTCACCTGTCTGTAAGGTATTTATTAGATTACCACAAGAACTAAAAACCTTTGATGCAAAATCACTGTTGTGACTGATATTATTCTGTAAAGAAATATGCACTACTTCTTTACAACTATTATCATATGCCGCAATAAAAAGCTGCCGCAACGATGGTTTTTCTTCCATCCCAAACAACAAAGAGCAAGTAACTAAAAACAATAAATTGATCTTGTGTGAAATTTTATACTGATTCATAATGGCCCTTAATTATATATATTTAATATAAACTTCTATTCGATTTGTATATTCTCTTATAAATCATACACAAAGAAAAATATTTAGATAGATATTATGCGTATTAATGCAAAACATTTTTTACATTTTTTCTTATATGAAAAGCTCTTGATATTACATAATTTAAAGAATACACTTTTAATAGTAAACAATGAATATATATTTATCCTAAATATTATATATAAACTTAAAGGTTTTTATGAATTATCAAACTATTAAATCAAAAACTATTGTATTAATATTATTAGCATCTTTAAATACAACACTTATACTTTTCACTGCGGAAGATCCAGATGAAACAACTAGTATAACTACTAAAGACATGGTTACAATTACCCCAGCCCACAACACTCCCTTCAGTGCCATTCTTTATGTGCGCGATCCAAGTACAAAGCAATATAAGGCTTTACTCGCATCCGGAAGGACCTTATCGAAAAGTGATAATCCATTTACCGAGCAAACACCAATTTACGATTTATATTACAAGTTAAATCCATTCAAAAAAGAGGCAATTGATCTGTCTACTTCAAAAAAGGACACTAATGATTTTGGAAAAATGGATTTAACTCCAAACCTCTACACGGGAATAGAAACTTTTCAGCATACTGATATAGTTGCTTACAATAAGGACCAACAAAAACTATATCAGTTATTAAATATAAATCTCCCAGAAAAAATTCTCACCTTCCAAAAAGAAAAATTAGCAGGCAGCGCTACTGAATCTTCCTCAGATGACGAGACGAAAAAGATAACAAAACAAGGCTCCTCAAGCAAACAAAGCTCCTTAAAAAAATATTCATCCAGCAGTCGTTCTGAGGGCAAATCATCAGAAAATACGAAAAATACAACCAGTAAAAGCTCCTCAAGAAAACAAGATACCTCAAACAAATCTTCAGCCAGCAGTATCTCTGAGTGCGAATTGCTCAACGCTTCCACTCTCATCGAAGATCAAGAAATCACTGAAAACACCATTACTATTATTTTTGAAAAGGACAAACAAAATCCTATCTCCACTGCGTGTATTTATAAAATGAGTGGTGACCAAAAAAACGTTATTTTACTCAAAAAAGATGGGATTAAGATTTCTGATAAAACCGCAATATTAAAAGATATTATTAAAGCAAAAAATACCGATATATACATCAAAAAAGAAGATTTAGAAGAAGCAATACGGCAGGAGACAAACTTTGCTTCACCTGAAGGTACAACTATTTCTTTTTTTGCTTCAAAAGACTGCACGGGAGAAGCTTTAGGCACAATAAATTTACACGGTCAGGCCCTACAAATAAAAAACTATTTAACAATTAACCCTAATCAAGCTACGAAAATATTTATTTTTAATCATCTAACAAATGAAGAATTTATAATAAAGATCGTTGATCTAGTACTTATAAAAAAAAATGAAGAAACAGCAAAATCTCGTTTTCAATATACAAACAACAAGTATAAGTCACCTGATTCTACGCAAACACCAGTCAATTCTCTTCATCCTCTTAAAACACACATACAGACCTATCCCCACAGCCTTGATACCATATTATCTTCTGAGCAAACTAGCAAACTTATCGGTTTTATGCTACGACAACTAAAGATAGATATGCAATTCCTGAATGCCGTCGATATTTATATACCCAGCCCAGATCGTGATAATCATTATGAATCTATAACAGTAGATGATAACAAGAACCAAAAAGCGATAGCAGATTTAAATTTAGGGCAAAATCAAATAAATGAAATATCATTGACCGCAAACAATATAATACAAGATTTAAATGACGAAAAAATAAAAACAATAATACAAACCTGCGCAAACAAGAAAAATAAGATACTGGTCACCATCAAAGGCGTCCCTCATACTCTTATCACTGTTGGGCCAGAAGTTTCGAACAAAACTAATCTGGGTGATGAAATAGATAAAAAAACTACCCCTGAAGAATCCCATTTTTCTTTTAAGCAACGTATTTTTGGAGTTGCCGCAATAGCCGGTATAATAGTGATGGTATATAAACTAAAAATGATACCTGATTGGATTGCGCAAGTCTTAAGTTCTTATTTCAGTACCCTTAGCCATAAGAAATTATTTTAAAGGTATCTTTTCTTCTATTATTAATAATAAATGTATGCGAAAATGGCAAAAATTAAACCAATATTTTTAATAATAATAACAGTGGGTGTAACCTTAAACCTAACATCCACTGTTTTTGGAATGATAAGTGAATGTAAATTTCCAGAAGAAAGTGAAATTGTATGTAACTATGGCTACCCAGCAGATCGTTATAATGCAGGCATAGCTATGCAAACCGGTAATAAATTAGTTTTTATTAATAGAAACGGCTTGCGTATTACTGATAATCAACAGGATTTATCCAAATTTGAAACTATAGATACGATTATAAATGGCAGCGATGACAACCAAGATGTAATGTATACTATTAATAGTAATACAGATGAGCCTTATGGAGTGTGTTATCCTACGTTCCAACAACATAACAAAATTCTACAGTATCAACAGTACAATAAGCTATTAATTATTATTCCTAGTGTAAAAAAAGTTTTTAAAATTACTACAATAACTATGCTAGAGCAAAACAATAATAAGATAGCATCAACTACTGGTAATAGCTTAACCAGTCAACCTTATCCCCCACAACCCGATCAAACAGTTCTTACTACTACTGTTGTTCCTATCGCAACAACAGTAACACATAACAATAACCCTACTGATGATAATGATTCTTTAGAGAATGAACAGAAATACCAAGGTAATCTCAACAACTCTCAGCAAGAATTTATAGATGTGGACGTTGAGCAGCAAAAAACATTGTTGGCTTATTACAAATCTCTTAAGGATGAACAGAAATCCCAAGATAATCTCAACTCTGAGAAAGAATTTGTAAATGTGGACATTAAGAATGAACAAACAAGGTTGGCTTCTTGCAAATCTCGCAATGAAGAACAAAAAAATAAGCGTTCATGGCTTGCTTACTTCACCCTTAAAAAGGGCTTGTTAGGTTGTTCTATTATAGCAGCCATCATTATCGCTATACATTATATGATGTAAAGCAACTACCATCGGGTTTTTTTACGCACTAAAGAACGTCGAATCATCTGACGTAGTCCAAAATCAAGCCATACATGTGAAAGTGCACCCGCCATAAAAAATAACATATCAAAAAAAAATTGATGTGAAATGCGTGGCATACATATACTTACAAATACCCACAACGCTAATGATGTTGCAATAATAAAACCTGGTGAATGAAATATTCCCCGGTGGCGTACTAACAAAGGTGTAATAATAATAAAACTAAAACAACTGAGCATTTCCAAACGCTTTTGCATGACCAGAACAATAAAAAACAAAAATACCATATAATAAAAATATTTCTGCCCTTTACTTTTAATATCAATATCAGGAAATAGAGAACCAGCCAAAGCAAATAATAGCCATTCTATCATTGTTGTTATTGAAGGTTGCTTGAGAGCAATGCCCACAAGGACACCTACAAGTAATCCAAATGCAACACAACCTCCAACCAAATGTCCTTTATATCCTGGCATACTACCTCTTCTCCTTTACTAAAAAACTCTCGCTAAATTTGCTTCTTTTCTCATATTAAGATATAATAAATTTGTTAATAGATTTTATTATTAAGAGTGTATTATGAATTTAAATAATTACATAGCAAACGATTATGCCCATTGCAATGGGTGCATTGTTTTGTGCTCTTTAGTGTCTATTAATTTTCATTGTATCTTTACCTACGCCTTTACTTACGGTCTTTTTATAACTCTGGGGTCTAGCTAGGTCACACTCTCATTATAAGCAAGCAAAAACCTCAGATATAAAAATTCTGGGGTTTTTTAACGTATTATAACTAAGGAAAACAATGAAAAAGAAAAATCTTCTATTATCGCTTTTAATTATCGGAATTATTATTAGTGCCATTACCATCAATAAAACAAGACAAAAAATCAACTCTACCCCTTCCATCAAAATTGGAATTTTACAAACAGCATCCCATCCGGCCCTTGATGCAGCTTGCCAAGGATTCATCAATACCATCACACAAAATACCAACGGTGCAATTACCTGCGTTGTATATAATGCACAGGGCTCTATTATAAATGCGCATACAATAGCTGAACGTCTTCATGCTGATAATAGCATTAAAGGAATATATGCTATCGCAACACCTGCGCTACAAGCAATTGCTTCTGTGGAAAAAGAAAAACCCATTTTTATTGCGGCGGTAAGCAATCCATATCAACTAGATATTATCAATAAAAAAACAAATATATGTGGCACTACAGACATGATTGATATTCCTGGCACAATTAAAAGAATAAAAGATATTCTACCGCACGTTACCACAATCGCTTTAATCTATAACCCTGCTGAAAACAACTCAGTTGCACAAATTGCTATAATGAAAAAAGAACTTCTACTCCATTCCATTAAACCACTACCTATTGGCATCACAACAGAAATGGAAATTCCCCATGCAATAACAAGCGCTTTATCAAAAGCTGATGCATTACTAACACCAACTGATAATCTAATTGCCTCAGCAATGCCTATTATTAGTCACTTATCACGATCTGCACAAAAACCACTGATTGCATGCCACAATGATGCAGTCAAACAAGGCGCTTTTATGGCACGTGGCGTTGATTATTATGAAAGCGGAAAAGAAACAGCACAAATAGCACTGACCGTATTACGAGATGGAAAAAAGCCTTATAAACTTCCTATTACCCCTACTCAATCTGATACAATAATAATTAATAAACAAGTTTTCGACGAACTGGGTATCACTATTGGAGAAATATCTGATACAATCATGTATATAAACTTAAGCGAACAAGGAATATAACAATGCTTTCTGAATGGCTCATTATACAAGGAATTATTGAACGAGGGCTTATTTTCTCTCTCAGCGTTATGGCAATTTATATAACATCACGCATCATTCACTTTGATGATCTTTCTGTTGAGGGAAGTTTTGGCCTAGGAGGAGCGCTCATGGCATTATTATTAACACATAATATACCATGGTTTGTTGCTTTGGCAATCGTTACCCTAGCTGGAGCAAGTGCAGGCCTTATGACCGGATTACTGCATACTAAACTTAAGTTGAATAATCTTATTAGTGGTATTGTGGTAACAACTGCCTTATTCTCCATAAATCTTAAAATTGCCGGTTCAAACATGGTAGTCGGTAACAAAACAACCTTATTTGATCTTATACCACAAACCAGCAACTTGAAAATCATTATTCTTATTCCCGTGATATGTTCAATAGCACTCATCCTCCGATGGTTCTTAAAAACAGAATGTGGATTTTTATTTAAAGCCGTTGGCGACAATCCTCAAATGCTTACCAATTTAGGCAAGAATCCCCATACCTATGTTATTGCAGCACTTATGCTTGCAAATGGAGTTACCGCACTTGCCGGCGGACTTTTTGTGCAATATGTTGGTTATTTTTCTATTTGGTCAAGCGTAGGTATTTTAATTATTGCGCTTGCAGGTCTCATTCTTTCTGAATCACTCGCAAAACATTTTGGTTTTAATCTTATTATGGGAGCAATACTCTACCAAGCGATTATTGCCGCAACGTTTGAATTAAACGTTGATCCAGAATGGAATAAATTAATTACTGCTCTGCTTATTATTCTTTTGATCGCATTAAAAAAACATTCCTCTCTTTTTACTCAAAGGCAATCATGATAAAACTTGAAAATGTTTCCGTAACTATCAACGGGAAAAACATTCTTAAAAATATTACCTGTTCCATAGAGAATGGAGATTTTATTGTTATCGTTGGTCCTAATGGAGCTGGAAAAAGTACTTTTTTTGATATGATCAGCGGTAAGCGCATTGCTACAGAAGGAAAAATTTTTCTTGATGATAGAGATATAACTCATCTTGACGAACAACACCGTGCAGCATTTATCAGCAGACTGTTTCAAAATCCTCAACTTAATGGCATTGCATCAATGACGGTTGCACAAAACCTTGCGCTCAGTAACTATAAAAATAAAACCGTAAGCCTTACTAACGGAATGAAAAAATTTCCCGCACATTTAAGCTCAGAATTAGATAAACTTAACCTGGGATCAGAAAAAATATTGCAAACTCCTATGAAAAACCTTTCGGGGGGACAACGACAACTTCTTGCCTTTATCATGGCAACAATTTTACCACCACGACTTTTTATGCTGGATGAACCAACGGCAGCACTTGATCCACAATCAGCAACAAAATTGCTGCAATTTGCTATTAAATTTATTAATGATCATGCATTAACAACATTACTCATTACCCATGATCCAGAACTTGCTCTTGCAATTGGCAAAAAAATATGGATTTTAGAGAATGGCCACATTACTAAACAATTTGATGTTCAAAAGGGCATAAACCTATCTGCATCAGATTTAATTGGCCATATTGATTATCAAAAATTAATGCCATAAAATATATAGCTAAATTTATTAAAACTGCTCCTATTTTATGTGACCTTTTTCCAATCCGCTCGCTTGCCCCATTTTAGTTCCTTCCCATGGGGACCCCAATTGAAACGACGTGAAGATTGGGGTAAAAAGGGTGCGGAAGCAATAATAATTATATTTTCTACCATAGCTTTATAATAAAAAACATAAAGATTAGCTGTTGAAGCGTATTTGTTCAATCTTTCGGTACAGGAGATGAAGCTTTTATTGTTGAACGCCAAATAAAAAATGAAATCGCCACAAAAAGGAAGCTTTAATTGAGAACAATTGGAACAAAATATCATTATTGATAAAGAAAAAAGTTGAATAACCATTGATTCCGCACCCTTTTTACCCCAATCTTCACGTCGTTTCAATTGGGGTCCCCATGGGAAGGAACTAAAATGGGGCAAGCGAGCGGAAAAAAACAAAATTTTATCATTAGGCGATTTTAGTGATTTTTGCTGTAATCAAAAAGAGCTATTGAATTGTTTTCAATAGCTCTTTTTATTAAGACTCTTCATCAAGTCTATCAAGCTCTTCTTCTATTCTAACTTCTTCATCTAATTCCATTTCATCTCTTAACTCTTGTAATTCTTGCTCTTTTTCTTTGTTTTTTTTCTTCTCCGCCCTCAAAGCTTCTTTAATTTTTTCTGATTCTTTAGTCGACTTTTTTTTACCAACAGACCCTGTTTTTGCAACTTCTTTTTTAGCCATTTCTATTCTCCTTTCAACTTTTTAATAGCTTGATCTTCTTTTTCTTTTTCAATCTCTGAAATAAAGTCCTGCAACTGCGCGGATTGTAAAGCTTTAGCTGTATTTAATCGTTTTGTTATTGCATCCTGCTCAGATAGGCTACCTAAAATTTCTTCTCTCTCAATTTTTTCTTTAAATTCATTATACTCTTTCTCTCTTTCAGCAACCTTTTTATCAGCTTCTTCCATTTTATATAAATATTCTAAAGCTTTTGCATCAGTAGGATCTATTAACAATTTATCTTGAATAAACTCTGCAACAGTTAATCGGTTAAGTCCCTCCGTAGAACTCCAAAACCATGCTTTTTTTATTTGTTGCTGGGCTGCTGCAACTTGCTTTAAAACTCGTTCTCTTAAATCAATATTTTCAATCTCTTGCTTAGTCGCTTCTTCTTTAACCAGTTCTTTTATTTCTTTATTATCATCTTGTTTAGGTAAACCTATTATTTTTTCTTTATTAATCTCAACAATTGATTCTTTATCTTCTTCACGTTCATCTGATAATTCTATTGTAGGTCGTTGCTCCATGATTTTCTTATTCTCTGGCTCTGGTGCTATCTCTACCGTGTGTGTATCTTCACGTAAATTTTCTTTTTTTTCTTCTTTAACAAAATCCACATTCATTGAATCTTTATCACCATCTTGATCCGGTAATTTTATTGTAGGTTCTTGCTCTGGTGTTACCTCTGCGGTATTTATATATTTATCCGCAAGCGCTAAACCAATCGCAGTAGCAGCAGTTGCAACAGCACCTAATACTAATTGTTGATTGGTACTCATTACCTGTCCGGCAATAAGCTTCTGTTTATATATTTCAACATTAAATTGTTGTATAATTGCTTCATAACGTAGTATAAACCGTTGTTTTAAATGAACATCCAACTTCTGTAATATTATAATATATTCGTCGGTAATTTTTTTTATTTGGGCATTTAAACCATCAATAACTGCCACCGCTATATTTTTTTCTTCTTCTGTATAACTATACAAATTTTTTATATTTCCCCAAAACTCCAAACCCATATCTTGTAACTGATTCAAATAACTTTCTTTTACACCAGGATCAGTAATATCTTTTGCTAACATTTCCCTGATTTTTTTTAATGCATAGTGCGCAGAAGCAATAATAAAATTTTCTTGAATAATGATTTTTACATTTTCTTTATCATTCTTAAAATTATCCCGTTCAAATAACTCCTTACAAGCATTATTCATCTTTTCTTCTGCTTGAGTAACGCGCTCTTGCAACTGTGTAACTTTATCTGCTTGTACAATTTTCTCATTCAATTGCTCAGAATCAACCGTTATTAATGGCCTCAACAAATCATCTTGAGAAAAAAGATTTGATTCCAGACAAATAATGGGTACATAAAAAATAATAAATAAACATAATGCATTTAACTTCTTCATTACTATCCTAAAAAGAAAACCTGTTGAAATTCTTCATTAACAACAGGTTTTAATTTTTTAATCAAAATTTATTCAGTTATTGCATCACCAGTAACTTCATTGGTAACGTCAATGTCTTCTTCTTTTAGTTCTTCCGGTGCGCCCAATACCTCTTGCTCACCTTCTTTTTCATTTTCTTCCTCATCTTCTGATGACAACGATGAAAGTATTGTTTCTTTTTCTGCGTTCGCTGATGGTGATATCAAATCGCTTTTTAACTCTTCATATTTCTCAACTACAGAATCTTTTGCTTGAGTTCCATAATCTTTTGCTTTTTCCCAGGCGCCCTGAACAGCTTCACTGTCTCGTAAATCTTTTAATTTACTCCCTACATTTTGCGCACCTTCTTTAACTGTTGCTAAACCAGCTTTCGCTTTCTCTTTAGCAGATTCCCATAATGCTCCAATCCCATCTGAAACTTCCTTAAAATCTCCAATTGTTGGAGCTTGCTCCAATTCTTGTCCTTCACGTATAGCTTTAGATATATCAGTTTCTTGAGCAGCTTTTGTTAATCCCGCTTTAACATCAGATACGATTGGTGCAAAATCTTCACCGGTAAAAATTTCTAATTCTTTATTTTCTTTATCAAGACGCTCAGCAATGTCACGATCTACTTCCAATGCTTTTTTATAATCTTGTAAATCCTTCCATGTGAACCCTTCTGTATCTTCTCCTTCTGCGTCCAGACGAGCCTTAACCGCAGGATCAACTGGTTTAGTTACATATTTATAAGCTTCACCAGCTTTTTTCTTACCAGAATCAAATAATTCTTGTGATTTTGTACTTATATCGTCACGAAGTTTCTTATCGGTGAAAACAGTTTGAAAATCTTGAACAGTAGGAGCTTGTCTTTCTGCTCTACCTTCTGCTATAGCTTTTTGAATATCCGTTTTTTCTGCAGCTGTTTTAATTCGAGACATTATACTTTCATCTTCTGTAAAATATTTATCTTTAATAAACATACCAGTTGCAGCCGTACCAGCAGCAGCGGCACCTAGCAATAAACCTCTTTTAATCATGCCACTTTTTACATCACCAATAATAGTTTGTTGTTCATAAATAGCTGCTTCAATTTGAGTAACAACAGCATCATATCTTTGTTTTAATGCTATTTTTTCAGCTTCATTAAGATTCTGTTGTAATAAAGCAAATTTTTCAGCAATTTTTACTTCTTGCTCCGTTAATATTTTAACCATTAAATGAGCAATTGCTTTTTCTTCATCAGTTCCTTTACCCGGAGTAAAAAAGCCAACAATACCAGACCCGACATTTTTAACTCCCGCAACAAAACGTGACCAGTAACTTTCTGGAGCCACTTCCGTTTCAACTTTTTTTGCTACTATATCTTGAGTTTTTTCTAATTTTTGTTGAGCTAAAACAATAACTTTGCTCTGTACAATTATAGTATTAGTATTTTTAACATCTTCAGCTATTGTTGTATCTTTACTGAATAATAATTCATGTGCTGCTTTAATATGATCCGCTGCCGCTGCAATAATAAAATCTGATTCTACGTAAGTTGCCGCTAAAGTTCCTATGCCTTGTTCAACGACAGTAGCCGCCTCCATACTTTGAGCAACAGAAACAGGTTGACTTGCCCCTCGAGCACAGAATACTTGCGGAGTTACACTAGCTAACAACAATAGGGTAACAAAATAAATAAGCTTCATAATCTTCATAACTATCCTCTTTTTGTTAATTATATCTTTATAATAATTTACAGTTATTCATTTAAATGATAACAAATAAAAACAACTAATTAAAATAGTTTATTAAAAAACAATAATAATGCAAAATTATTGACATGCAAAAAGAAGCTTTCAAAGGGATGAATCTACCCCAAACGCATAAGTTGCGTTTCTGGATAATAAAAACTTAAAATTGATTTATAATCAAACCCTTCACGCACCATTTGACGTGCACCCCATTGGCATAATCCAAGATGGTGACCAAAACCAACACCAGAAAAAACTATTTCATCTAACTTTTTACATACATCAAACTTAAAACTTTTGATTTCTTTAACCATTGAATATAACTGCTTACCAGAAATAATCATATGTTTTTTATACCCATCAAACCTTACCTCTTTGACCAAACCAGCCTTATCTTTTGCTATAATTCTTATACTCTTACACCGTGCAATATCATAGTTATGCTCTTTTAACAGTTTATCAAATAGTGCAAACTCATATGATACTTTCCAAGAATACAAAGAAGAACTTTTACAATAGGTACATGCATAATCCCGTGCCAAATAAGGGGCTTTATAAAAATCAAAATCTGCAATATGAGCGGGAATAATACCACCACAACAGGAATCAAACATAGCTAAAACCGGTCGTCCCTTAAAACCAAGTACCATTGCTTGAGTTTCTTTAACCGCTTGCTTAAGAATTTGCTTATCATGTCTCCCTTGATAGGTTTGATGAACATTACTATTTTTGACATGAAATACTCTTCCGGTACGCTTTGCTTCTAATACTTTAAAAACCACATAACTACGACACGCTATTGCAAAAACCTTATTAACTTCAAGCGGCCATCCCGGCCAACTTTCTGTTTTCAAAACAGCTGCAATATAGTCCTCTAAACCAACATAATTAATACATAAAAAACTATTTTTATGCGGTATAATACAAAAATCTCCATCATAGGCCACACCATTAAATATTCCATGCCCATTCACCGACCGTAAACGTACTCCATGTTTTAATCGTTTACCCTTATAAAAAAGAGAACCTTGCTTTATCATCACGGTAAAGCTTGCCACTCGTACCATTTTTTTAGGGTGACCATCTGTACAATTAATTGCCTGCACCATAAAACCTTCATCTGACACAAAGTTCCATTGAGCAAGAGAAACATGATCACATTCATTAAGAAGAACACGTACCACAAATGAACGATTTTTACGCGCAAGAGCACAAACTTCTTCTAAGCTAGGTTGCTCATCATAGAATGATTTTAAATCAATGGCGTAAGGAAACAAATGTTCCACGGCCTGCTCTATTTTTTTTTTATTAAAACTTGATCGTGAACATATACTATATTTTGATTTAATTTTGGAGAAAGGCGAATAGGAAACTTTAATCATCCAAGGCCAACGATGTGCATTAACAACATTACAAAAAGAAAAAAAAATTATCAATAATCTAAATGACAATCTCATGATGCTTTAGTGATGTTATATAATGTTTTGGAAGAGTTTTTTTATCATCTAGACCATAATTAGCCATAGCATCCGCTTGACTATTTTCATCACGAAGCACATGAACAATAGTAGCATTCAATTTTTGCATAAGGTGTTTACATAATGCATGTAAGGGCTGTAAATGAGCCTGTCTTACTTTATAGACGCCTAATAACTGACGTACCAATAATTGCGAATCAGAAACAATATGCAACTCATCTTCAGCACTCATATGTTCTTTAACCATAAAAAGCCCTAATATCAAGGCCAAATATTCAGCTTGATTATTGGTTTTTATGCCTAAATAATAACCGTCTTTAATATATAATATACCATTTTTTTCAATATAAATTCCGGCACCAGAAGGGCCAGGATTATTACGTGAAGCTCCATCAACACAAAGCTTCCATACAGATGGTTGTTTATGCATGCTTTGCCATAATTTCGGGTGCATATAAAAGACGAAAACATGATTGACATTGAAGAAGAGCCCCATGTTTTGCACGTGTCATTTCTTGCGCTGTAATTGTATTAGAACAGGAACCACAACTTTGATGGAAAATTTCCACAACCGGATCTGTTACTCGTGCACGCATCATCGTATATTTTTCTAACCACTCGGCCGGCACAGTTGTTTCTTTTTCTAATCGCTGCACAATTAATTGATCAATTTCATTTTGCAAGGATATAAACTTTTGCTCCAATGCTTGTTCTTGATTCTGTAAGGCGTGCAAAACTTCTTTAGATTCTTTAGCTTTTTTTTGTAAAAGACTTTCTGTATTTTCTAATTGATTCCACGCTTCTAAAACAATTCTTTCTTGTTCAACTTGCATACGCTGAACCGCTTCAACTTCTACTTTAATACTCTGATATTCTCTATAATCGGAAATGTTTTCAAGAAGCTGTTTTTTTTGTTTTTCTTTTTGATCCAAAACTTTCATTTCAAGTTCTTGTTCATCTACTCTTTTTTTTAATAAAAATACCCGTTGTTTCATATCACCAAGATTGTGTGCGTATTCTTCTTTTTGTTTTTTTATCGTAGCAAGGTGGGTACTTATTGCAGATTTTTCATTTTCGCAAGATTGAATTTTTTGATCTAAAGAGACAAGATTGATAAATCGTAAAAAAGGATGATCACTCATGTATTTCCTAACTGCTCTTTAATGTTTTTGGTGGGCCCACCAGGATTTGAACCTGGGACCTTTCGGTTATGAGCCGACTGCTCTGACCAACTGAGCTATAGGCCCCACTCTTTTTTCTACAACAAGAAGCACGCAGATAAATACGTAGCTGCATTATTAGAATAGACCAAATAATAAAACTTGTGAAGTTTAATCTACACTTTTTATGAAAAATATTATTAAAATATAAAATCTTAAAATGTATACCCTATATACGCTGAAACAAGATATTTGTTTTTAGGTTGTATAAATGCTGCATGTTGCGCTACAACAGCAGAAATGCCCCCCTGAAAAATAAATTTTTTAGAAGAAAACCATACAGAAGGCCCTACTAATACAACATTGCTTGCGCTGTTACATTCTGTTATTCCAGCTACGGTAGTCCGTTGTGTATAAATACCATCTAATTCAATTAACCAATTCAAGATCCATGAATCTGTTTTATACCCTATATTTCTCCCTAAACCAAATTGATATAAAAATTGATTCCCAAATTTAATATTTTTATACATGGTTGTTATTACACCACCCATAGAAGTAAAATAATACCACGCTAAATCAGTATGACTTGCCGTAAATCCTAAAAAAAACGTTGGTGATCCAAGGCCCGTCGGCGGTTGTTTGTGAATAGACCCCGTAGGAAACCCTATATGAAAAACACCCGTAATTTCTTCAATTTTTGTTGTTTTTTCACGGGCATAAGCAACTCCTTCTGCTTGTATAACAAGATCAGATACTCCTCGAGAAGTAGCAAAAAGACCTTTATATTTTACGGCAATAGGTAATTCTACTAAAATTGAAAATCGATCAGTAATACCATATAAAAGAGAAGGATGAATCTCAGAAAAACTTATTCCTTCTGCTTTTACTTGATTCCCGTAAATAAATGCTTGCAACACACCTTTTTCCGGTACATTTTGACCAAAAGCAATCAAAGGTCCTGGTTGCTGAGAAGTAGGTAGAGCAAAATTACCAACAGGTGGTTGTTCTATTTTACTCACAAACCATTCTTCATTTTCTTTACCCACTATACAACAATTCATCACGATAATTAAAACTATCGCAACATACTTACTCTCTCTTCTTTTGTTTATCTGCCACACAATTATTTTGCCTTCCCTGCCTTCATAGCTTTATCTACAGGAATTAATTGACCCGTTATAACATCAAAAATAAATCCATATATCGGAATATAAGATGCAATAAGGGGATGATTACGAATTTTTTGTACATCTTCTAATACAGATTCAAATAAACCATGTTCAATAGTCAACCAATCAATACATTGATAATTTACACAGGATTTTTTATCACACGTATCATTTTTTCCATTCTGCACTTTACTCAAAAAAGCATTACAATACGTTGCTATAAGATCTTTATCCACAACCGTATTTTCTAAAAATTCTTGTACTGACTTATTAGTAAATCTTTCCATGCCACAACCGGTATGATGTACAACAAAAAACTGATTTGTTTTTAATAATTGTGACGAAATAACTAATGAGCGAATTGCATCATCACTTGCACGGCCTCCTGCATTACGTATTAAATGCATATCTCCCGCTTTAAAACCCATAAACTCATTTGGTAATAACCGTGCATCCATACAGGTTAATACTGCTGCATATTTATGCGCAAAAGCATCTTCTTGTGCGGTATACGTAGCAACAAATTCCTTATTAGCCTTTACCACTTCATTATAAACAGAATCGCTTTGTTGTTCGTGTTCATTTTTTAATGTAACCATATGTAATACCTTAAACACCCTCATATCAAAAAATTAAATAATTAATCTTTAGAATATCTCCTTTAGCATCATATGTTAACAAATATATCTTTTATTGACTGACAAATATCAAAAAGTCTTTCATACGCATACTATACCCCCACTCATTATCATACCATCCAAAAACTTGCCCCATAGCACCTTGAGTATTTGTCAAAAGACCATCAATAATTACCGAATGAGGATCGCCACTAAAATCAGTTGAAACCAATGGTTCCCTGGTGAATGCTACGATATTTTTCATATGAGACTGAGACGCTTTTATAAAAGCCTGATTAATTATTTCACAAGATAAAGATCCTTTTGTTTCAACAACAAGATCTATAAGTGATACTTTTGCCACAGGCACGCGCATTGCAACAGCAGATATTACTTCCGCTAAATGTGGTAAAATTTTACCAATCATTTGTGATGCACCGGTAGTGCTGGGAATAATATTAAGAGCAGCTGCACGAGAAAAACGTAAATCTTTTGCTTCAACATCTAATAATACCTGTGTATTGGTATAGGCATGAGTTGTTGTCATAAACCCTTTTATAATACCACATTCATCATCAATAACTTTAAGCATTGTCATAAATGCATTTGTTGTACAACTGCCCAATGACACAATAAAATGTTTTGACGGATCAAATAACTGCTGATTAACCCCCGGAATAATTGCTATATCTTCATTATGCGCCGGAGCAGAAATCAATACACGTTGAGCTCCTGCAACAATATGCTTTTGAGCCCCATCACGGTCAGTAAATTTTCCCGTACAATCAACTACCCAGTCAATACATAGATCTTTCCAAGGCAATTTTTCTGGATCAAGCTCAGCAATAACTTTTATACCATAACCATCAATGATTAACTCATCACCTTCAAATTTTACTTCACCTTGGTATGCACCCATTAACGTATCATACTTAAACATGTGAGCCGTCAATTCTGGTTGAGATTTTCCAATATTAATTGCAACAACCTGCATATTTTTCAATTTATTTGTATCTTGCAACATACACCGCAGAAAGGTACGCCCAATCCTTCCAAAACCACTAATTGCTATACGCATTATCAACTCTCCTTTTATATAACGTGTAACACCTATAGATAAATCAAAAAAATAATTTTATAATCATCCCTATACATCACATAACTTAAAAATACGATATAAATCATGACAACAAAAAATATCTTTCTATTGATTATCATCACATCTGCCACAACTTTTTCCACTTTTACTATGGATAAATCTCACGAAAAGAGTTCTAAGGAGAAAAGACTACTTCACACTAATACGATGTCCTCGCAATTAGCACACCATAAGAAACAACATCCAGTAATCAGACCAAAATTCACCTTAGAAGAAATATCTCGATGTTGTTTAATTAATGCATTAGCAGCAGTAGCAATAGGCATATTATACATGCGAATATATGACGCTCCTTACAATTCTACTGTTGTTATGTAAAAGAATAAACATATTACCACATACTAACCATTTCTAGCACTGCTCGTTCTTTTTCAAGTGATAATTCAGGAGATTCAATAATTAATGGTATATGTTGCAATAAGGGATGCATAACAAAATTTCTTAAAGCATCTTCTCCGATAGTACCTTGACCAAGAATGGCATGACGATCAATAAATGACCCTAATTTTTCTACCGTATCATTAAGATGAATCAATTGAATGCGTTCAATTCCAATAGTTTCATCAAGCTTTTTAATAAAGCTTGTTTGTCCTTCAACGCTTGCTATATCATACCCATAGGAATATGCATGCGCAGTATCAATACAAAAAGCAAGACGGTCTGGATTATCAATTTTAGTAAGTAATTGTTGAAAATCAACAATATCGCTACCAACAGCTAGATTAGAATGGCACGTATTTTCCAGTAAAATAATAATATCTTGTTCTTGTTTAAAAAGATTATTTAACCCCTTTGCTAAGGCATCAATTCCTTCATTTTTATGCACAGCACCTCTTGCAGTACCTGCATGTAATACTAAATGCGTAAATTCAAGACGCTTAGCAAAAGCAATTTCCCGTTGCAACTGAAGGTAACCATTGTTTCCCAAACTTGAAAGATTCACCCAATAAGATGCATGGCAATAGAGATTATCAAATTTTAATCGCCGTATTTTTAAAAATTTGCGTACATCATCATAAGAAAAATAAATTAGCTTACCCGTCTCCTGCGGCACAAAAAAGCACTGAAAAAAGGACAGATTCAATGCCTCTGCCCTTTCTAATAACTCATTCAAACGTGCACGCATACGAATATGTACACCAACTCTATTTTTCATGGATAATTGTTAATTCATTTGTAATTGTTCACCTAAATACTTTTCATCAAAATAACCTTTAAGAACCTGTATAAAGCTGTTCTTTACTTGTTTTAAATTTTCTTGCGTATTCGCTTCAAAGCGAATTGAAAGTACTGGCTGAGTATTGGATGCCCGAATAATTCCCCATCCATAATCTGTCGTTACCCGTACTCCATCAATTGCAAGTATCTTTACATTTTTCTGCTGAAGAAATAAATCTTTTATTTGTTTTACTATAAAATGCTTCGTTTCTTCCGCACAGGGCAAACGAAATTCCGGTGAAGTAATTTTTTGAGGAAAGACACTCAATAGTTCTGTTAAACTTTTATCTGATTGCACTAATAATTCAATAAGCCTGAACATAGCATACACGCCATCATCATATCCAAAGTGGCGATCTCTAAAAAAGAAATGACAACTTGTTTCTCCACCAAGCATCGCATGATGAGTTTCCATATTTTCTTCTATAATTGAATGCCCTACCGGAGTCATAATTGTTTGAGCTCCCCATTCTTGTAATACTTCTGTCAAACCATCAGAACATACCACATTATACACAACAGTCATTCCTGGATATTGCTGTAACATGGGTTGCGCAAACAGCGCAATCATTTTATCACCAGCAACCAACTCACCTTCCTTGGTCATAGCTCCCATACGATCAGCATCTCCATCAAAACCAATACCAACAGTTGCATCGGTCGTTTCTAATACAGCTCGTACATCCTGCATGTTTTTTAAATTAGTTGGATCTGCCTCATGATGAGGAAAAGTTCCATCAATATCTTCACAGAGCAATTGAACATTTTTCCAACCCATAATCTTTACAATATCAGGTAATACAACACCTGCCGCTCCATTACCACAATCAATAACTGCTGCAATCTCAGAATTTTTTAAATGAGCAAATTTTTCACTATGCCATGCAATATAATTGTTTTTTACTGATTGCTCAGAATAAGAACCTTTTACGTTACCGATGCAACGCTTTTTATCATAATATAATTTTCCTATTTCTTTAATCTGAACACCCCATAAAGAATGAGTACCTAAAGATATTTTTAAACCATTATACTCTTTAGGATTATGAGAAGCAGTTATCATAATACCTGCATCAACCGGTAAAGTATGCGTTGAAAAATACATCATAGGAGATGTACAAACTCCAATAAAAAGAACATCTAACCCACTATCTTGCAACGCACGGCATATATTGTCTTTTATAAAAGGAGAATGCTCTCTGCCATCCATTGCCACAACTATTTTTTTTACCGCACTATTTACCTCAAGAAGATAAAAAGCAATGGCACAACCAAGATCATACATTTCATCAATAATTAATTCTGTATCAACAAGACCACGAATATCATATTCACGAAAAATTGTTTCTTTCATCATACGTACTTCCCATCACACAGTTTTATACTCTATTTTTTAAAACCAATAATAACACATATATCCACACCAACTTTTTTTCCTTGCTTATTGGATACGATAACAAGGAATTTGAGTTATTATATGCAACCCCCCTAAGGTGACTTTCAATCAAGCCATGCATATTGTTACTATTCAAGTAATAGGAACAAATAATATCACTTATTGCAACACTTAATCTTGTTCCGTCCGGAGAAAAAGCTAATAAGCTTGGAGCACAAGAAAAATATTTTGGCATTTCAACATCTTCTTTAGGAGGAATTTCTATAATTAATTTTTTTGTTTTATAATTCCACAACTGAATCTTACCATCATATCTTAAAATAGCTGCTATATCATTTTTATGAAATGCTATTGAAATATGATATAATCTATCAGAATCTATTGCGTCACCAGAACCTTGTTGATCAAGGTAATAACAAACTTTAGAGTCCTGAGCTTTACCTGTCTCTTGATTATAAAAAAAACCATATCCTTTTTTTTGTGTATTTATAAAAATACAATCGCCTTCCAAACTATATTGAACGGAAGCCAACTTTCCCCCGGTATTTTGCTGATGGTCTATATCAATACTAAAAAGTTTACCTTCCTTATTATCAAAAGGAAATGACAATTGATAAATTTTCTCTGCATCACACAAATACACACATTCATTTTTACATGGATGCAATGATAAAGAACTAACTATACCTTCTTGACTAACTTTTATCTCTTTTTGCTCATACGTATGTGTCTGCAAATTATATAAACTCATTATACAGAAATTATAATTCAAATATTTACGTTGTTCATTACACAACAATAAAAATTTATCATTCAACGCTATATTGCCAATTAAATTGTCTGATAACTTTGTACTAAGCTTTTTTGTACCTTCATACAAAAGAACGTAACCATTCTGCAGCACACAAGCGTGTTTTTTATCAGAAGACACCACCAAACTATTAACCAAATTGCCTTTAACAACAGATCTATATCCCCATTTAAATGATTTATAACCCTCATCCCCTGCTACCACAAACGTATCATTAGTAAAATAATGTATTGCCGTAATACTCTTATCATTTTTTTTTGTCTCTGCTGCATCACATGATAATAAAAAATTCACCATAAAAACAAAAACAATAACCCTACGGTACATAAAAAACCCCATTTATCAATTATATTATTATGATCAATCTATTAAAAAATAGTACGCTCTAATTAAATAATTCTTTAACCAAAAATCATTTTTCCCATCATACAAACCTTCCATTATCCCGTTTTATATTCTATTTTTTCAGTGATGATGACAATAGAAGTAACACGCAACACAATAAGCCGACATTCAAACTAAGATTTACTTTATCAACATCTCGGTTTGCAAATCCAAAAAAATTCTTTACCTTTTCAAAAAATAACCAAAAGAGAGGCTTATCTGTTTTTATATATTTTACTATAAACGTTGACGGCTGTTTTTTTTGTATATTGTTTTTATCTTTTACTGTAAGGTTTTTATTACTGTTTAAAATAAACCTATTGTTCTGATCTACATTCTTACTTACTTTTTCACCATCTATACTATGCGCAAGAAAAATAGATGTCTTATCGTTTATATCTCGAACAAGAATCATATATCGCACTATGTAATAAATAATATCAGAAGGCAACAAATCTTTAGAACCAAAGACATACTTTAAACTCCACATTGTTTGTACTAAATCCTTATCCAGTATCACATAAGTAAAAATGTTATTATTTATTGCAACACTTAATTTTATTCCATCCGAAGAAAAAGCTAATAATCTTGGTGCATAAGAACAATATTTTTTCGGCATAAAATTGTTTGGAGGGTTAATTTTTCCAACTAATTGTTTTTTTTTATAATCCCATAACTCAACCACTCCATCAAATCTTAAAATAGCTGCCATTTTATTTATATCACATGCTATTGAAAGGTGATAAAATCCTGCTCGTATATTATTGAGCAATCCTACCTCGTTATCAACGCTATCAACAAGAACTGATCGATCTTTATCAAAATAATCTTCTATTTCTATTACTGATTCAGTTGTCGAACGCAAAACTTCTGAAGGTTTTTTATCAAAAGGAATACAACCATATCCTTTTTTTTCATGATTTACAAAAATATTTTCTCCCCTTAAATCACACTCAATAGATGCTATTAAATCACGCTTTATATTGTCTACATGAGTGGCAATACAATAGCGCATTATACCTCTCCCATCAAAGGGTATAGGAATAAAAAATGCATGATCGCTACAATCAAGCGCAATAATTCTATTTTTAAATGGATGACAAGCTATCATTCCATCTATAGAATCGGATAATGTACAAACTTCGATAGTTTCTGTTGTTTGACGAGATATCAAATCATATAGTGTTAACTTTGACCGCTGAGCTTCTATACCTCCATGCTTTTTTGTAAAATTCTGACCATACATAATCAAAAAACGATTATTTAGTCCTAATCGTATTGGAGGATCAAAACTAATCTCTTGTTTCTCACTACATTTGTCTTTCGATATTGAATACAAAAAAATTTTTTTATCGCTAATCATAGCAATATTTTTTTTATTGGGTGAAATCACTAAATTACTAACCGAACCGTGAGAAAGATTATATAAAATGTTGAAACTATCATCATATACCTTGCAACCCTTATGACTAGCAACAACAAGCCTCTTATTATCTATATAAGCTATTGATGTAATGCCGCTATATTCTTCTTGTGCGGCATCGCATGATATCAACGAACCCATTAAGAAAATAAAAAAAATAGTCTTGATGTTCATAAAAAATTCCTTTATGTTAACAAATTTTAAAATTAAAATATTTTTATACATTATAGATTACATGAAGTATTATTAATTATATTTCCAAACCAAAAAAAAATGATGTATTATGATACCACAAAAAATACAAATTAGAAACTTTCTCAGCTATGGCCCAGTACTGCAAACAATTGATTTTTCTTTATATTCTCTTATTTGTCTTTCAGGAAAAAATGGTCATGGAAAATCAGCACTTTTAGATGCAATAACCTGGGCTGTATGGGGACAAGCACGCAAGGTATCTGGCGTTGCAAAAGCCGATCAAGGCCTACTCCGATTAGGACAAACCCAAATGCTTGTAGTTTTTGATTTTATATTTGGGAATAAACACTATAGAATTCGTCGTGAATATATGGAAACATACGGTAAACCAGTTGCCGTACTAGAGTTTGGTCTTCTTAATACCGATACCGATACATTAATTCCATTAACTGATAAAACTATTAAAACCACACAGGAAAAAATAGAGCAAACCCTCGGAATAGATTTTGATTCATTTTCTAATTCCGCATTTTTACGTCAAGGAAACTCAAACGAATTTTCCAAAAAATCTGCCAAGGAACGTAAACAAATCCTCGCAACAATTTTGGGACTCGATCAATATGAGATAATACGTAAACTTGCCATAGAAAAAATAAAAAATGCGAGCAATAAAAAAAGCATTCTTACTACCCTACAAGAAAAACGAACAGAAGAATTAGCATCAGAAGAAACTCTGGCCGAACAATTAGCAGAGATTAATAAACAAGCTGATAACCTTCAACAACAAGAAAAACAATTACTTGCGGAAAAATCATCCTATAAGATTGAACAACAAAATTACGCTGAACAACAAAAAGAATTTCACAACATTTCGTTTCAATTGGAGCAACTTAATCATCACGTATCCACTCAAAAACAAAAGCTGAGGGAATTATTTGCACAATGGCGAATAATCAACAAAAAAAAACAATCTCTCAACTCTCTTCATACACTCGAACAAGAAAAAAATAAGATTATTACAGCAATCGCTCTGCAACAAAAATTATTTCAAGAAAATCTAGAACATCGTCAAGCGTTACTCACTCTAACACAACAACTCAATACCATTGAGCAGTCTTATAAAGACGAAAAAACTAAAAATCAACATGCTCTACAATTAGAGCTAGAGCGATTATTTTCTGAAAACAAAAACTTAGAATATTTATTACTACAAAACCAAGAACATATTCAACAGCTAACACTCAATGATAGTACCGCACTATCACAAATAACTACCCATAAAAAAACCCTTACCGCTGTTCCTCAAAAACAACAGATCATTGTTGCTACCGAAACTCATCTTGAAAAACGTAAAGCAGTGTATCAACATTTTGTATCTTTGGGCAATTGGATTAATACAGAACTGACGACTCTTTCAAATAAAAAAAAGTTTGCTCTGGGACAAGACCCAAGCTGTCCCTTATGTGAACAGAACTTATCCGCTTCGCGTAAGCGATTTTTACAAGCTAATTTTCTTAAACAAGAAAATTTTTTAACTCATCGATTACGCCGACTTAAGAGAATTATCCCAAAATTAAAAGAAATGCTCATTAACCAACATGCGCAACTAACTCACGATAAAGAACAACTACAAAAAACAATCACTCTTACCGACCAGCTTAATGAATTAACTTTAACCCGAGAAAAAATAGCTCAACAAATCATAGAACGTACCGCTACCCTTAAAAAACAACAAGCAGACATCGCGCGTCACGGAGAAATGATAAAAAACAAACAACAACAAATTAATATATTTGATACAACATATACCATAAACGATGCACACTATCATGAACTACTAAAACAAAAACAATTATTAGAAGATACCTTAAATCAACATACCTACTCTGAAAATGACTATACACATAAACAACAACAACTTAAAGACGTAGAAATCAAGCTGAACGATCATGAAAGCTTACAATTTGAAGTTACTCAACAAGAAAATCGTAAAAATGATATTAACCAGCTCTGTTGTGAAATAAAAAACATTAATAAAACTCTTTCCTCTCTCACGCAAAAACGTGATGTCCTGGGCAACCTTGGCCAAAAATTACAATTATTACAACACAAAGAAAAACTACTTGATCTGCAATACATTGCCTTAAAAAATCAAAATGAACAACTTATTCATTCCAAAGGAAGTATTGAAAATCAATATAAACAGCTCACTAAAATAAAAAATGAATTTACCCAAGAACAATCAGTCATTACAGAACTAGATACAGTAATTGATGATTATCAAATTATCGCTAGTGCTACCGGTAAAGATGGAATTCAAGCATTACTCATTGAAGAAGCAATTCCAGAAATTGAACAAGAAGCCAATTTACTGCTTTCCCGATTGACAAATAACCAAGCACAAATTTTTATTGAGTCACTCCGAGATTTAAAAAAAGGTGGGACCAAAGAAACATTGGATATCAAAATATCTGATCAAACCGGTATTAGACCTTATGAACTTTTTTCGGGTGGAGAAGCTTTTCGTATCGATTTTGCATTACGCATCGCAATATCAAAACTTCTTGCACGGCGTGCAGGCACCGCCTTACAAACACTTATTATTGATGAAGGATTTGGCTCACAAGATGAAGAAGGATTAAGTCATATCATGGATGCATTACATAAAATACAAGATGATTTTTCTAAAATAATTATTGTTTCACATTTATCTGCAATGAAAGATCAATTTCCTGTACAATTTTTTGTGGAAAAAGGAATTCAAGGAAGCACCATACAGGTGATTGAACAAGGATAAAAAACACATACTTAAATTTGAGAAATTATTCTAATCCGGTTCGTGCCCTGATGCTTCGATAAACTCCCTACTACGCCAAGGCTTGTTGCTTCGCTAAAAGCTTCGGCGAACAAAATCGTCGAACTCCGCAGCAATAAACGCTGCACTTAGAACTTCACGTGATTATTCTAATCCCGTTCGTCCTGATGCTTCGACCGGCTCAGCAGTAAACGCGGAGTTTATCCTGAGTTAATCGAAGGGCTCACAACTTCACGTGATTATTCTAATCCCGTTCGTCCTGATGCTTCGATAAACTCAGCAGTAAACGCTGCGCTCACAACTTCACGTGATTATTCTAATCCCGTTCGTCCTGAGCTTGTCGAAGGATACGAACTCCTTTAAAATCTATTTATTCGCTAATCTTTTTATTTCTTCCCAATCATTATTTATCAATGTTATTTTCTTTTTTCTTGACCATCCTTTAATTTGTCGTTCAGCATTAATTGCTTCATCTCTTGTCATAAAATCTTGAATATAGACACCTTTTACAGGAAGTCTTGTTTTGGTATATGAACTTATTTTTCCTTGTTCATGTTCAGATATTCTTTTTTCAATATTATCAGTATGTCCAACATAATAAGAACCATCATTGCATTCTAGTATGTATATAAAAAATGGTTTCATAATATTTTTTTAAATGTGTTCGTATCCTTCGACAAGCTCAGGACGAACGGGATTAGAATAATCACGTGAAGTTCTGAGCGCAGCGTTTACTGCTGAGTTTATCGAAGCATCAGGACGAACGGGA